>Ga0065720_1002892_pt1 | contig 76903 bp, 77 predicted proteins | sample Thericmetagenome_FD_59107 | JGI IMG/M metagenome (GOLD analysis project Ga0065720, IMG submission 59107) | Thermophilic microbial communities from the Joint Bioenergy Institute, California, USA of rice/straw/compost enrichment - eDNA_2 v2... | ecosystem: Engineered > Solid waste > Grass >...
TGAGGCCGCTGCGGGCCAGCGCGGCCGGGTCGCCCGCCGCCCGCGGCGCGATCCGCGGATCGGTCACCCGCTCCCCGCGCAGCACCCGGCGCAGGGCGGCCACGAGATCGGTCGCGGCGGCGTCCTTCAGCAGCGCCCCGTGCGCGCCCGCCTCCATCGCGGCCGCCACCCCGGCGTGGTCGCCGTGCGCGGTGAACACCACGACCTTCGCAGCCGGCACCACCGCCCGCAGCTCGGCCACCACCTCGGGGGCGAGCATGTCCGGCAGCCGCAGGTCCAGCAGCACGATGTCCGGTGCCAGCTCCGGGGCCCGCTCGATCGCGGCCCGCCCGCTCTCCGCCGACCCGACGACGACCAGCGCGGGCTCGGACCGCAGCAGCAGCACCACACCGTCCCGGACGACCGGATGGTCGTCGACCACCATCACCCGCGCAGCCGTCATCCGTTCTCCCGCTGTCCCGTCCGCGGCGTGGGCAGCACCATCCGCAGCGTCGTGCCGCCGTCCTCGTCGTGCACGAGGCTCACCCGCCCGCCGAGCCGGGCCGCCTTCTCCGCGAGCATCCGCACCCCCAACCCGGTCCCGTTCGGCTCACCCGGCTCGCGGACCTGTCCGTCGTCGGCCACCGCGACGCCGACCCCGTCGTCGTGCTCACCGAGGCTGACCACGACGGTGCTGGCCTCGGCGTGCTTCTCGACGTTGAGCAGGCCCTCGCGCACAGCCGCGATCAGCAGGGAGGTGCGCTCCTGGTCCAGCGGCTCGACCTCGCCGAGCTGCACGAACCGGCACGGCACCCCGGTGCGCGCCTCGAAGCTGCGGCAGTGCTCGGCCAGCTCGATGGGCAGCGCCCGCTCCGGTGTGGTGCCGGACAGCGACAGCAGCGCCTCGCGCAGCGCCCGCGCGGCCGCCGACACATCCAGCTCCAGCCGGCCCAGCCGACTCGCGAGCACCGGGTTGTCCGGCAGCAGCGCCTTCAGGTCCCGCACCTGAGCGCCGATGGAGAACAGCATCGCACCCACCGAGTCGTGCAGCGACGCCTGCATGCGGGCCCGCTCCGCGGCGACCGCGGTCTCCCGGTCGGCGGCCGCGCGTTCGGCCAGGCGCAGCGCGCGGGCGGCGTCGGTGGCCACCCGCTCCATCGCCACCACCGCGTCGTCACCGAACTGGCCCTCGCCGCGCAGCGCCGCGTACGCCACCGCCACCGTGCGCCCGCGGTCCAGGATCGGGACGGCGAGCATCGCGCCCATCGCCTCCTGCCGCACGATGCCGTCGAAGTGGTGGGTGATCGTCGAGGAGGTGACGTAGTCGGGCACCCGCACCGGCGCTCCGGTGGCCAGCACCCGGCCGCCGACCCCCTGCCCGCGCGGGACGACGAGGTCCTGCAGCCCGCTCGTGCGGTTACCGGCCAGCCAGCGGATCACCGCCCGGTCGGGCGACTCGATGTCGGCGACGAACCCCGCGTCGGCACCCGCCGCGTCCCGGATCAGCCGGGCGGTGCCGCCCAGCGCCAGCACCCTGTCGAGCACGGCGAGGAGCCCGTCGCGCTCGACGAGCAACGACGAGAGCAGCTGCTCCTGCTCGGCGGCCCGGTCGAGAGCCCGCCGCTCGCTGGACCCCACGCGTCGGACCCTGGCACACGGACGGGGTCTTCGGCACACCCGGATGGCGGGGACTACGTCCTCACCTGCGCCGGCCCAACCGCAGCCGCATCCGCGTGCCGGAGGGTGGTGCCTCGTCGTCGACCGGGACGTGGCGCGTCCTGGGCACCGAGGGCCCCTCGTCGCCGGACCGCGGCACCTGCTTGTCGCGCTGCGCGACCGCGCGTCCGATCACGACGGCGACGACCGCGGCGGCCACGAACCACGCCGCGCCGCCGACGATCCACCACCAGGCCATGGCCGAGATTGTCCCGTCCTCACTTCCTCCCCCACCGGGCAGGATCGCGCACCGCGGACGGTCACGCACGGCAGACCACTCGGTAGCGCAGGGTGCTGGGCCGTTCAGGGGACCTCGGGGAGCGCCGGTCCGAGCAGATCGTCAGCATCCACGATCCGGTAGGCGTAACCCTGCTCGGCGAGGAACCGCTGCCGGTGAGCCGCGTAGTCGGTGTCGAGCGTGTCGCGGGAGACCACCGAGTAGAAGTGCGCCTGCCGGCCATCGCCCTTGGGCCGCAGCAGCCGGCCGAGCCGCTGCGCCTCCTCCTGACGGGACCCGAACGTCCCGGAGACCTGCACCGCGACGCTCGCCTCCGGCAGGTCGATGGAGAAGTTCGCCACCTTCGACACGACGAGCACCGGGATCTCCCCGGCTCGGAACCGGTCGAACAGCGCCTCCCGCTCCTTGTTCTTCGTCGATCCCTGGATGACGGGGGCGTCCAGCTCGCGGCCGAGCTCCTCCAGCTGCTCCAGGTAGGCGCCGATCACCAGGGCCGGCTCCCCCTTGTGCCGCTCCAGGATCGCCTTCACCACGGCGATCTTGGTGTGGGCGCTGGCCGCCAGCCGGTAGCGCTCCTCGGGATCGGCGACCGCGTAGCCCATGCGCTCGCTCTCGGTCATGGTCACGCGGATCTCGGTGCACTCGGCGGGGGCGATCCAGCCCTGCTCCTCGATGTCGCGCCACGGCGCGTCGTAGCGCTTCGGCCCGATCAGGGAGAAGACGTCGCCCTCGCGCCCGTCCTCGCGCACCAGCGTCGCGGTGAGCCCGAGCCGCCGGCGCGACTGCAGGTCCGCCGTCATGCGGAACACCGGTGCCGGCAACAGGTGCACTTCGTCGTAGATGATCAGGCCCCAGTCGCGCGAGTCGAACAGCTCCAGGTGCTTGTACTCACCGCGGGTCTTGCGGGTGATGACCTGGTAAGTCGCGATCGTGACCGGCCGGATCTCCTTCTTCTCCCCGGAGTACTCGCCGATCTCGTCCTCGGTGAGCGACGTGCGCGCCACCAGCTCGCGCTTCCACTGCCGCCCCGCCACGGTGTTCGTGACCAGGATCAGCGTCGTGGCCTTGGCCTGCGCCATCGCCGCCGCACCGACCAGGGTCTTGCCGGCCCCGCAGGGCAGCACGACCACGCCGGAGCCGCCCGCCCAGAAGCCCTCGACGGCTTCCCGCTGGTAGTCCCGAAGCGACCAGCCGTCCTCGACCAGCGAGATCGGGTGCGCCTCCCCGTCGACGTAGCCCGCGAGGTCCTCGGCGGGCCAGCCGATCTTCAGCAGGGCCTGCTTGAGGTGCCCGCGCTCGGACGGGTGGACGACGACCGTGTCCTCGTCGATGCGCGCCCCGAGCATCGGCGCGATCTTCTTCTGGCGCAGCACCTCCTCCAGCACCGCGCGGTCGTTCGCGACCATGACCAGGCCGTGCGCAGGCGAGTTCGTCAGCTGCAGGCGGCCGTAGCGGCCCATCGTGTCGACGATGTCGACCAGCAGCGGCTGCGGCACCGCGTACCGGGAGAACCGCATCAGCGCGTCGACGACCTGCTCCGCGTCATGACCGGCGGCCCTGGCGTTCCACAGCGCGAGCGGCGTGATGCGGTAGGTGTGCATGTGCTCCGGGGCGCGCTCCAGCTCGGCGAACGGAGCGATCGCCATCCGGGCCTCCGCCGCGGCCGGGTGGTCGACGTCGAGCAGAAGGGTCTTGTCGCTCTGCACGATCAAGGGGCCGTCGGTCATGCACCCCATCATCGCAGTGTTCGAGGTGGCGGCCCTGCTCGACGGCAGTGGACGCGCCCGCGCACCGCGAGCCGTGCTACCCACGGTCTCCGGACGATCACAGCAGGTACGGCCCCCGATCGTCGACTTCCAGCACCGGGGCGGGCGCGAGAAGATCGGCCGCGATGCGCTCCCCACCTGTCCGGCCACCGCTCCGGAACGCCCTGCCGCGGGAATCACACCCGGGTGTCCGGTGTGCTCGACACCCCGCCCGGCGCGGGCGCCGCCGGGCTGCAGCGGGCGAAGGAACGCATCCGCTAGCCCGATCGGGTCAATGGATACGCTCGGGAACCATTGACCGCTTCTGACCCGGACGCTCGCCGCGCGCCGACACCGCGTCGGGTGACGGTAGTGACATGGGGCGTGACCGCCCGGCTACCGCACGTCGCTGTTCAGCGACACCGGTAGGGGCGAGACGTTGTCAGCGCCGTCAGCGGCATGGCTAGACTTCAGGCCGCACGAGCCCCGACCGACACGAGGAACTCTGATCGTATCGGCATGCGGCGCGGCGGTCCCGGTCCGGGGACCACCGGCGTGTCGCAGGCCGGAGACCGCCTGGTGCACCGGCCCTCCCCCGAAGGGTCGCACCGAGCCCGACCGCACGGACCCCGACGTGAAGCTTCCCGCCCCACACCGGCCCCTGGTCGGGTGCCACCGTGCCCCAGGCCGTGACTTGGAGATGTCGCTGTGACAATGCCCGACGGGCCCGAAACCCCACCCAAGACTGCGTGGTGGCAGCCGCAGAACTGGAGTCTCCGGGTCAAGCTCGGCGTCGTGGTGCTCGTACCCGTCGTGGTGGCTCTGGTCCTCGGTGTGCTGCGGATCGCCGACCAGGCCCGCGCCGCCAACGACCTGGCCCAGGTCGACCGGGTCGCCACCGCCCAGGGACAGGTGTCCGAGCTGCTGCGCCAGCTGGAGACCGAGCGCGAGCTCGCCACTGTGTACGTGGCCGCCGACCGCGCCGGTGATCCGACCCGGTTCGACCAGCAGGCCGCCGCCGTCGACGGCGCCGCGGGCCCGCTCGAGCAGGTCGTCGCCGAGATCGGGGACGCGACCGCCAGCCAGGCCGGCACCACCGCGGCCAGCGCCCTCGGCGCGCTCGGGGAGATCCGGGCGCAGGTCCGCGCGGGCGACGTGCCCGCCTCGGTGATCGCCACCCGCTACAGCGAGGTGATCAACCCGCTGCTGCGCCTGACGGACAGCCTCAACCGCCTCGTGGTCGAGCCCGAGGTGGCCGGTCTGGGCACGGCCGTCCGCGCGCTCGTGACGGCCCGCAACGAGGCTTCGCTCCAGCAGTCGCTGATCATCGCCGCGACCACCCGGCCGGTGCCGAACCGCACCGAGGTCGCCGCCGTCCAGGGTGCCGACGCGCGGTACCTGGAGGCGCTCAACCAGTACCGGGGCGCCCTGACCGCCGAGCAGCTCTCGACCTTCGGGCAGTTCACCGGCGGCCCGGCCGAGGACGCCCGCACCGCGCTCATCACGCAGCTGGCCAACCTGCCGGACGCGCCGCCGATCGACCGCGGCCAGCTCGAGCGCACCTTCACCGACATCATCGGCCAGCTCGACAAGGCGGAGCGCGAGGTGCGCGCCGACCTGCAGGCCACCGGGCTCGCCCTGCAGAACTCGGCGAGCAACGCGGCCGGCATCAGCTCGGTCGTCCTGCTGCTCTCCCTGCTGCTGGCGGCCCTGATCGTCGTCCTGGTCGCGCGCATGCTGGTGCGCTCGCTGCGCACCCTGCGCGCCGCCGCCCTCGACGTCGCGAACCGACGGCTGCCCGAGTCGGTCGCCGCGATCCGCGCCGGCGACGGGGCCCGGCCCACGATCGTCCCGGTCCCGATCCACACCAACGACGAGATCGGCCAGGTGGCCCGCGCGTTCGACGCGGTGCACGGACAGGCGGTGGCGCTCGCCTCCGAGCAGGCCGCGCTGCAGGCGAACGTCAGCTCGATGTTCGTCAACCTCTCCCGGCGCAGCCAGGCGCTCGTCGAACGGCAGCTGCAGCTGATCGAGCAGCTGGAGTCGAACGAGCAGGACGCCGACCAGCTGTCGAACCTGTTCCAGCTGGACCACCTGGCGACCCGTATGCGGCGCAACAGCGAGAACCTGCTGGTTCTCGCCGGCACCAACCTGGCCCGGCGCAACACCGCTCCGGTGCCCCTGGTCGACGTGCTGCGCGCCGCGGTGTCGGAGATCGAGCAGTACCAGCGCATCGTCGTCCAGACCCCGCCGAACGCGACGGTCCAGGGCCGCGTCGCGAGCGACGTCGTCCACCTGCTGGCCGAGCTGCTCGACAACGCCACGAACTTCTCGCCGCCGTCGTCGCAGGTCGTCATGTCCACGACCCGCACGAACGAGGGCGCGATCGTCGTCGAGATCGTCGACCGCGGTGTCGGCATGGTCCCGAACGAGCTCGCCGAGGCGAACGCGCAGCTGTCCGGTCCGGCCTCGGTCGACCTGAACGTCTCCCGCCGCATGGGCCTGTTCGTGGTCGGCCGTCTGGCCAGCCGCCACGGCATCACCGTCCGGCTGTCGCAGAGCAGCGGCGGCGGCCTCGACACCGGTATCACCGCGACCGTCACGCTGCCGCCGGAGATCATCCCGTCGAGCGAGCCGGCCGAGTCCACCCCGCGCCCCGCGCCGCGGCCCGCCCCCGCGCCGGAGACCAACGGCGTCCAGCAGCACGCGGGCACCAACGGCACCAGCGTCGCGGGGTCGCTGTCGTCGCTGGTGGCGGGCAACGACGGCACGTCGAGCGAGTCGCTGTTCGCGACGTCGTCACCGGCCGTCAACGGGAGCAGCTCGGCCCCGCCGCTGCCCACCCGCCAGCCCGGTTCCACGCTGAACCCGGACGGCCCGCCGCGCACGGCCGACGATCCGGCCGCGCAGGCCGCCGCCGACCAGGCCGCCGCCCGGGAGGCAGAGGAGCGGCTGCGCGCCGAGCGCGAAGGCGCGCCCACGCCCGCCGCCAAGGCCGGCACCGAGAGCTCGGCGCAGCCCGCCGACCAGCCGAAGAACGGGACCGCCTCGGCGGCCACCGCGTTCGGCGCCGCCGCCGCGTTCCGCGCAGCGAGCGAGAAGGCCGCCGAGCAGCGCGCTGAACAGGCCGGCAAGGCCGCCGACGGGCTCTCGGAGAACGCGGCGGAGGCGGCGTCGGCCGAGCCGGCCGACGCCGCGGAGACGACCGAGGAAGAGAAGGCCGACCCCGCCCCCGCCGAGCCGGCGACCGAGGCAACCGCGGAGGAGGCCGCCGACCGCGACGGCGGTGCGGCCGAGGACGAGGCCCGCCCGGCCGACGCGCCGCCGCTGCCGCGCCGCACCCCGGGTGCCGGCCCGACACTGGCGGAGCAGTACGGCATGGGCCGCACCGCGCCGGCCCGCCCGGACCAGGCCCAGGGCGTCACCCCGGCAGGGCTGCCGCAGCGCACGCCGCGGCCCGCCCAGCCCGCGCAGCAGCCGGGTCCGGCGTTCGCCGGTGGCCCCGGCCAGCGTCCTGCGCAGTTCCTCTCGGGGCTGTACGGCACCGGCCGACCGACCAGCACTCCGGCGGACAAGGAGGCCGACCGCCCGGCGCCTGCCCAGGCGGAGGCGGCTCCGGCCGTCACCATGCCGCTGCCGGTGGTCCGGCAGGGGCAGCAGTCGGGCCAGGACNCTCAGCAGAGCGAGTCGGGCGCTGCCGCCGAGGANCGCCCGACCGCCGCGACCGACGCCGCCCAGGCCGAAGCGCCGCAGCNCGAGGCCCCGAAGGTCGAGACGGCCCAGACCGAGGCGGGAGAACCGGAGACCGCGGAGCAGCAGCCCGCCGCCGAGCAGGCTGAATCCCCGGGCGCCGAGAGCGCCCCGGCGCCGGCCCGTCCGGCCGAGGCGGTTCCGGCCACCAAGGCGCTGCCGGTCGCAGGCGGCCAGCAGGCCGTCTCCGCCCAGGCGGCGTCGAACGGGGCTGCCGCGCCCGCAGCTTCCGGGGAGAACACGACCGGCGGGGCGTCCCCGTCCGGCACGGCGCTGTTCGCCGCCGCGAACCCGGCGGCCGCGCCCTCGGCCACGCAGTCTCCGACCCCGACCGCGCCGCAGCAGCAGGCCCCGTCGGCAGGCGACGGCGACGGGCTCGGCGAAACCACGCCGATCTTCGAGGAGATCGCGTCGGCGTGGTTCCGGTCGAACCGCTCGGTGCCGGTCACGTGGGACACCGACCCGGCACCCGCGCCGCCTGCCCCTGCAGGCAACGGCGTGCCGTGGCAGCCGCCGCAGCCGAAGCCGACGCCGCGCCCGGCGAGCAGCTTCGGTCCGCTGCCGCAACCGGGCGCCGCGGTGCGCCCGCCGCAGCCGGCCGTCCCGGCGCAGCAGCAGGGCCCGGCGCAGCCCCCGTTCGCGCCCCCGCCGCAGCCGTTGCAGCCGTTGCAGCAGCCGCAGCCGGTGCCCGACGCCGGGTTCGCCAGTGCTGCGGACGAGGGCTGGCGGCGTGCCGAGGGCGTCGCGAACGAGCAGCCGGAGGAGATGACGCCCGCCGGGCTGCCCAAGCGTCGTCCGCGGGCCCGGCTGGTGCCGGGCAGCGCGGGTTCGGCGGTCCTCGCCGCTCCGCCCTCGGCCGCGCGCAGCGCCGAGAACATCCGTGGCCGGCTGTCGGCCTACCAGCGCGGTGTGCAACGAGGCCGGGTCAGCCAGAACCGGCCCGATGCCTACCCCGGCCCGAAGACCACGGGCGATCACGATGAGGAGTCGTCATGACCACCCCCCGCACTCAGCCGAGCGATCTCGGTTGGGCCATCACGAAGTTCACCAGGGACACGCCCGGGGTGGCGCACGCGATCGTCGTCTCCGCCGACGGGCTACTGCTGACCGCGTCGGACCGGCTGCCGCGTGACCGCGCCGACCAGCTCGCCGCGGTCGCGTCGGGTCTGGTCAGCCTCACCCAGGGCGCGGCCCGCTGCTTCGAGGCGGGCCAGGTCCGCGAGACGATGGTCGTCATGGACGGCGGCACCGTGCTGCTGATGTCGATCAGCGACGGGTCGAGCCTCGCGGTGCTCGCGTCCCGCGACTGCGACCTGGGGCTCGTCGGGTTCGAGATGGCGAACCTGGTGGGCCGGCTGGGCGCTCTGCTCACCCCGGAGCTGAGGTCGGAGCTGCAGGGCACGATGGGCTACTAGCCTCGAAGATCGCCCCGCGTGTACCCGACCGCATGAGACCGGCAGAAGGAAGGTGACGTCCGATGACCCCCGGTTCCGACGACGACCGGTCTGGCACGGAGCCGACTTTCGCCGACATCATGAACGGTTTCAGCTTCGACGCCGGCCGCTCTCCGCGCCGTCGGCGTTGGGGCCGTCGCCGGGAGGCGGAGGAACCCGCCCGTGACACCGGCGCCGTGCCCGTCCCGGCACCTGCACCGGCGCCCGACCCGGCTTCCGACCCGATCCCCCACCCCCGCACCGAGGAGACCAGCGTGACGACGGCAGGTCCGCCGACCACTCCGCTGGTGATCCCCGTGGTGGAGGACAACGAGCCGGCCCAGCCGTCGGCCGTGCGCCCGTACACGTGGACGCGTGGGCGCACCAAGTCCGGCATGGACCTGGAGATCGAGACGCTCGTCTCGACCAGCCAGCGCGGCCGGGACCAGATCGGTCTGTTGCAGGTGGAGCACCGCGCAGTCGCCGAGCTGTGCACAGAGACCCGGTCCGTTGCCGAGGTCGCCGCTCTCCTGAAGTTGCCGCTCGGTGTCGCCCGCGTCCTGCTGGGTGACATGGCAGGGCTGGGCGTCGTCACCGTGCACCAGACCACCGGCAGTACCGGCAGCACGCCGGACTTGGCCCTGATGGAAAGGGTGTTGAGTGGACTCCGTCGACTCTAGTTATCCGATGCGCGTGGGTCCGCCGCGCGAGATCGCGACGCAGGCCACGATATCGGCGAAGATCGTCGTTGCCGGTGGGTTCGGCGTCGGGAAGACGACGTTCGTCGGCTCCGTCTCGGAGATCATGCCGCTGACCACGGAAGCGGTGATGACCGAGGCGAGCGCGGCGCACGACGACCTCTCTGCGACCCCCAACAAGCGCACCACCACGGTCGCGATGGACTTCGGCCGGGTGTCGCTGGACGCCGATCTGATCCTGTACCTGTTCGGCACCCCGGGCCAGCACCGCTTCTGGTTCATGTGGGACGACCTGGTGCGGGGCGCGATCGGCGCCGTGGTCCTCGTGGACACCCGTCGCCTGGCCGACTCGTTCGCCGCGATCGACTTCTTCGAGGACCGCGGGCTGCCCTACATCGTCGGCCTCAACTGCTTCGACGGCATCCTGCACCACCGCATCGAAGACGTCCGCGAGGCGATGTCGATCGACGAGTCGATCCCGATCGTCAAGTGCGACGCCCGCCAGCGGGAGTCGACCAAGCAGACTCTGATCACGCTGGTCGAGCACGCTATGCAGGCCCGCATGGCGGCCGGCGCCCGCTGACNGCCACCGAGCCCGNACGCAACGAACGGCACTTTCGTCCACTCCGGGTGGACGAAAGTGCCGTTCGTTGCGTTCGGGGACTAATCTGCGGGTCGTCAACCTCGCNTGTGGAGGACCCGACATGGCGTACACCGTGGACTTCACGAACGTCTCGACCGTCGGCCTGGAGTCCTCTCCCGTCGCGGAGGCTCTGGCCGGCCTGCGCGCGAACGAGGCCCGCTACTTCAAGAACAAGTACGGCCACGTCTTCACCACCCGCCCAGCGAGCGAGGCCCAGGACGTCGTCGACTGGGTGCACAAGATCCTTCAGGAGGAGCGCGGCATCACCATCTCCTCGCCACCGCTCGAAGCGACGGAGTTCCAGGTCGAGAACACCCGCTGGGCCTACGTGTTCTACGAGAACGGCCTGTCGGTGAACGTGCTGTACGCGCTCGACGACGGCGGCAAACGCGCCGTCGGCTTCAAGCTGTCCGACGGCATGGAGGTGCCGGCCGAGCTGGCGGACTTCAGGTTCGCCCGGCAGAAGTCGAAGCTGGCGGGGACGATCCGCGGGTCGTTCTTCGTGATCAAGAACGAGTACTGACCGGCGCCGGGCGCTGCTCCAGAGCCGATCCGGGGAGGCACCCCGTCCCCGGGCCCTCGCCGGAGTACTGCCCCGGACCCGAGTCTCCCTCGGGTGGAGCCTTCGCTTCGCTCAGCTCCCCCTGGGCGCTGCTGGCACACGCATTGGTACGGGATACGGGATACGTGCCGATCTTGACGAAAAAACCATTTGCCTGCCAGGAAATAGCAGCACAGCAACTTTCCAGAAACCCTCATCACCGTCCACCACTGCCGCTCCCGCGCCCGCCCAAAATTGTCGGTACCCGTTCCTGCACTCCGAACATGAACGCCGACCGAACGCAATCCCGCTTCGCCTTGGTTACATCCCTGACTGCCGAGATCAACACCAAACACGCCGAACTCGCCACCGCGTTACGCATGCCACCAAGACCGGCTCACCGCGATCACTCCAGCCCCACGGGCCAGTCGAGTCCCACCGCATCGTGCGGCTCCGCACCGAGATCTCCACCGGCTCGCTGCCCGCCGGCAGCGTCGTGCTCCGCCTCCGCCCCACACGCGCCACGGACCAGCGATGCCTGAGCCTGACCCTCGAGCGCCACGGGAAGAGCCCCCTCACCGCGTGGACTCGGGTCCCGGGGTGAGGGACCCAGCGGGTCAGGCTGGGGCGTTTGCCTGGCCACGGACTGCTTCGGCGACACCGTGCGCGTTGCGCCCTCTGCTCCCATTCGTCGTGTCGATCAGGGCCTGTCAGCGGCAGGCGAGCAGCCAGGCGCGATGAGTCGGGTCGTTTCCGCAGTAGCGCCGACCGGTACCTGGGTGTCGTAGGCGGTGCCGCATGGAGCGAGTCGAGGTGCACGTGGACTCGGCGACCGCCGCCTACCTGCGGGATGACGCCCGTCGACGCGGTGCGTCGGTCGCTGACGCCGCGGCGCACCGGCTGCGCGACCTGGCCCTGGCCGACTCGGTGCGCCTGCACGCTGAGCGCCTTCCAGAGCAGTTCTGGCAGGACGCGGTGGCCGAGTCCGCAACCGCATCCAGCACCTGACACGATCACCGCGTACGCCGCGGCGAAGTCTGGACCTACCGACCGGTCCCTGAGCGGCCGGACCCGTCCCGACTCCGGTTGATCGTCTCCAACGACGCATCAACCGCGACGAGCCACTGCCAACCGTGCGTGGCCGGCACGTCCTCGAGATCGATCCCGGTGGCCTGCTCAGCGTCCGCCTCAGGGTCCTACGGCTGGACGTCTGCCATGACCTCCGAACTCGTGCTGCGGTCGCGGCTGGGCGAGCCGGTGGGCACCGCGACCGCCGAGGAGGTGGAAAGCGGTCGAGGTCGCGCCCGCCGCCGTGTACGGTCTGCCCCGCTGACCCGGGGCGGGCAAGTCGCGTTCCGCGCTGCGCGCATCGCAGGGGCAGCGCGCCCTGCGACGCGGAGCGCTCACCCGGGCGAACCTGACTGAACGGGGAGAGGCGGCAGCAGCCCGCGCTCCCGGCGGGCGCCTACCCAGTTCGGCCTGCGGTACCGGTAGCGATCGGCAGGCGCTCAGGCGCGCTGCGCCCCGGGGGCGGCCTCATTACCCCGACAGCGTTGTTTCCGGGGATTTCCGGGTTTCGAATGCCTCCCGCGGAGCTTCCGCACGAAACACTTCACCCCCTTCGCAGCACGCCGACCTCGAACGCTTCGGCCCGTAAATCAGCAGCGATCCCCACCAGGTCAGCCCAGCAGATGACCTGCTCAACCGCGCTGCCGAGGACACCATCGCCGGCGTCCGTGCCCACAGCGCACGAGCGCGCACCGATAATTCGAGCACAGCGCCGAACACCCCTCGATACCGCGAGGAATGAGCGCCACCGTCGCTCGCCGCTCACGACGCGGCGCAGAGACAGGGATGTGGAAACGCTTTTCTCGGCGCAGCGGGCGAGTGACGGTGGCGCTGCCCGGCCACCCGAGCGAGCTCCGAGGTCCGGGTGAAGCCCCAGCGGAAGGAGGCCGGGGCGAAGCCCCGGCCGATCACACCGACTCGTCCACCAACGAGATCGACGTGATCCGGTGCAACGGCACCCGATGCACCCCACCGTGCACCGAGTCCCACCCCTCGACGACGCCACCGCCGACGCTCGTCGGCTCCAGCACCCGCTCCCCCGCGACGCCGTGCCCGTCGACGAAGCCGATCCACACCCGCCGCCGTTCGGCGGCGGCGTGCCGCAGCAGATCGATCGTCGATCCGTTGGCGTACGCCTCCGCCGCCCGGCGCATCCCGACGAGTGCCTCCCCCGCCCGCATGCGCGAGATGAGCGAGGCGATCTGCTCGTCCCCGAGCTCCCGCGGCGCGCGGTCCCCGGGGCGCCGGCGAGGTGCCGTCCGCCGCCCGCGTTCGGTGAGGTCGAGCACGACCCCACCGGTGTCCTCCGCGGTCGGTGTGAAGCCGGCTTCCTTGAGCCCGTTCATCACCTCGACGAGCGGCAGCGAGCTCACGGCCACCGTCGGCGCGATCCGCCGCAGCTCCAGGTCCTCCGCCACCGGACTGTTCATGACCTCGGCGATGAGGATCTCGTCCTCGGACCGCAGGAACGACGCAGCGGTGCCTGCCCGGAGCCGGCCGTGCCGCCGCGCCACGTCGTCGATCAGGTAGGTGAGCCCCTGCGGAACCGGGGTGGCCGACCGCGTGGCTAGCAGTTCGTGCAGCTCCTCACGGGTCCGTCCGGCGTCGAGGGCCCGGCGGATGGTGTCCTCGGTGAACCGGAAGACGGTGGCCCCGCCGGACGACTCGACCTGGGCGACGAGCTCCAGTTCGTGGGCGAGATCGGTCGCGAGCGGCCCGGGCGCGACCGCGGTGAGGTCCGCCTGCAGCAGTACGTGGTCGACGGGTTCTGGCAGCACCGAGCGGACGGCGGGGATCAGTCGGGCGTCGCCGTCGAGCAGAGCCCGGCCGGGCGTGGAGAGCGCATCGTGGGCGACGATGCCGAGCACGGTGGCCTCGGAGAGCGCCCAGTGCACTACGTCGTCGCGCAGCCGGCCGCCGCGCCGGGGTGCCCGCCAAGCCAGGAGCCGGGCCAGCGCCTCTGGCGAGCCAGGGGCGGTGCCGGGCGGGAGCTCGGCGAGCCCGGCCAGCACCCGGCGGCGGTCCCGGGGCGCGGTGGGGCGCCGCACGCCGTCGGAGAGCACGCCGATCGGTCTGCCCTGGTCGTCCTTGGTACCGGCCAGGCCGGGCTGGCGGGGCAGGTCCAGCCACGCCTTGGCGAGCGCGGCCCAGCGCATCTCGGGGCCGCCGAGCGCCCATTCGTCGACGACGGTGGTGGGCACCCACTCGGGAGTGATCGAGTCGGTCGGGGCGATCAGGTCGGCGCCGACCGCCACCTCGATGAGCAGTGCGGCCACGGACTCCTCGACGCCCATCTCGCGGGCGGTGCGGCGCAGCTCGCGCACGCCCAGCCCGCCGGAGCGCAGCACCGGCGGCGGGGTGCGGCCCCAGAAGTCGATGAGGAGGTCGATCTGGCGCAGCACCTCCAGGACCGCGCCGCCCGCGGTGCGGTCGACGACCTCCACGGACTGCTCGCGCTCGTCCAGCGGCGGCGGGGTGACGTCGAGGTTGCCCATCGGCCGGTCGCCGCGCAGGGCGAGCCCGACCTGGCGGGGCAGCTCCACCGTCTCGTCGTCGATGCGCAGCAGCAGGCCCTTGTCGACGAGCCGGGCGACGGGACCCTCCTTGCCGGCGCGGGAACGGCCGACGGGCGGCCCGGCGGCGAGCGCATCGAGCACGCGGCGCTCCTCGTCGTCGACGGCGGCGAGCAGCTCGGGCAGCTCCGGGGACGCGGCAGGTCCCTTCGCGACCCGGCCGAGCCCGCCGGGATGGCGCGGCACGACGTCCCGCGCGGAGGGCACGAGCTGCAGCTCGCTCTCCGGGCCCCACACCAGCAGCCGGTCCCGCAGGGCCGACAGCGCAGCCGTGAGCACGTCATCGGGCACGTCCGGGCCCAGGAGACGGGCGATCTCGCTCCGCGCCACGGGCGTCCGGTCGGCGTCGGCGAGGACCATAGCCTCGAGCACGGCCAGCGCCACCCGGTCAAGATCGTCGCAGGCGCGATGCACCGAAGCCCGCACGGCGGCCCGCGTGGCCAGCACGGTGAGGTCGGCGGGCGGCGGCACGCTCAGGTCGGGGCGCAGCCGCAGGACGGCGGCGAGCAGCTCGTCGTCCTGGGCACGAAGCCAGTCGACCAGGGTGGTGGGCATCGCCTCCACGGTAGCCGCTGCCGTAGGCGATACTTCTCGGTAGATCCGCAAGAGCAGGAGGACGTCGTGGCCAAGCACGTGAAGTCGGAGCGCATCGACCCGACCTGGCCGGTGCCGCCGGATGAGGGGCACGCCGTCACGGAGCTCGCCGCTTCGATGCAGGGGTCGCTGTCGCCGTTCGGCGACGTCCAGTTCCCGGTGGATGAGGTGCCGTACGAGCACCCCGTCACGGAGCTGAACCAGTAAGCGCGGGGCTGCTGCTCGCGGCGGGCGCGGGGCGGCGGATGGGCCGCCCCAAGGCGCTCGTCGAGCTCTCCGGCGAGCCGCTCGTCGTCCGTGCGGTGCGGGTGCTCGCCGACGGTGGAGCCGCGCCGATCCTCGTCGTGGTCGGCGCGGCCGCCGATGAGGTCCGTGCGGTGCTGCCGCCGGACGTGCACGTGGTGGAGGCCGCCGACTGGGCGGCCGGGATGGGTGCGTCGCTCAAGGCCGGGTTGGCCGCGCTCGAGGCGCTGGAGCCCGTGCCGGACGCGGTCGTGGTGCACCTGGTCGATCTGCCGGGCATGACGGCCGCTGCCGTGGCGCGGCTCGCCGACGGCGCAGGACCGGCGAGCCTGCGCCGGGCCGCCTACGCGGGACGCCCGGCGCACCCGGTCGTGCTGGGCCGGGAGCACTGGGCGGGCGTGGCGGCCCGGGCGCACGGTGACTCGGGGGCACGCGGCTACCTGGCCGGGCACCCGGCGCTGGAACTGGTGGAGTGCGGTGACGTCGCCGCACCGGACGACGTGGACACCCCCGAACAGCTCGAGCGCGTGCTCAGAGGGTGATGCGCATCCCCGGGAAGATTCGGTCCGGGGCGCCGGCGAGCGCGGGGTTCTTCGCCACGATCGCCTTCCAGCCTCCCTTGATCCCCTTGGCAGCGGCGATCTTGGCGAGGGTGTCACCCGGCTGCACGACGTAGTTGCCGGACGTGGGCGCGGCCGGGGCGGCCGAGATGTTCTTGGCGACGACCCGCTTGTTCGGTTCGGCCACACCCGAGGCGCCGATCTTCTTCGAGCAGGACGGCCAGGCCTTCCAGCCCTGGACCGCCAGCACCCGCTCAGCGACGGCGATCTGCTGCTCCCGGCTGGCCTGGTGCGGCATACCGGTGCCGCCGAAGGCCCGCCACGTGCTCAGGCTGAACTGGAGCCCGCCGTAGTACCCGTTACCGGTGTTGATGTTCCACCGACCGCCGCTCTCGCACTGGGCCAGACGGTCCCAGACCGAGTCGGGGGCGGCGAAGGCCGGGGTCGACATGCCGATGAACGGGGCACCGGCAACGGCGCCGGCCAGGGCGGTGCGGGCGATGGTGCGTCCGGTCGTGCTGGGTGCGCGATGACGTCCGCGGTACCGAGCCATCAGATGGACTCCGGGCGCTGCGCGTCGATCTCCCGACCGGCTCGTGCCGGTCATCGGCGGCCGGGGAGCGCCGCCTCGATCGCCCTGTCCCGCGCGAGGTTCGTGAGGCTACGGGGGTCCGCCGACCGCCGGACAGGGGAGCGCTGCGGTCGCCGGGGCACCACCGGTCCGGGGAGCTGACCGGGTGGCCGCGGAGCACGCTACGTCGATCCGGCCGACGCGTAAACACGGCGTGTCGTGATCACGGCCAGATCACGAATTCGTCCGAACAGCCCAATCGGGTGACGTCGTCGCTGGCAGTAGCGGTTGGGCCGACCGCCGCGAGCGACCGATCGGCGTTGCTCGATAGTGACGCAGATCACTCGCAGATCGTGACATCGGCCACGGGAACCCGGACATACGGCGCACCACGGCGGCCACGCGCCGCCTGAGCGCACACGGCGCGCCCGGCGGGCACTATGGTCCGGCGCGTGGAACTGACCCACGTCGATGCCGCGGGCGCCGCCCGGATGGTGGACGTGTCCGGCAAGGACGCCACCGTCCGCACGGCGGTCGCGACCGGCACGCTGCGCACGACCCCCGAGGTGATCGCGCTGCTGCGCCGCGACGGTCTGCCGAAGGGCGACGCGCTGGCCACGGCCCGCATCGCCGGGATCATGGGCGCGAAGCGCACCCCCGACCTCGTCCCGCTCTGCCACCCGATCGCGATCACCGGAGTGACCGTGGACCTGGAGCCGGGAGAGGCCGAGGTGCGGATCACCGCGACGGTCCGCACGACCGGCCCGACCGGCGTGGAGATGGAGGCACTGACCGCCGTCGCGGTGACCGGGCTCACGCTGCACGACATGGTGAAGGCCGTCGACCCGGCCGCCGTCCTCGATCACGTGCGGCTGGAGCGCAAGGAGGGCGGCAAGACCGGGGTGTGGACGCGACCGGAGGACCGGTCGTGAGGTCCGCAGCAGTGATCACGGCGTCCAACCGCGCCGCCGCCGGGGTGTACCCGGACCGCAGCGGCCCGGTGATCGTGGCGTGGCTGCGCGAGCGCGGCTTCGACTGCGCGGACCCGACCGTCGTGCCCGACGGCGATCCGGTCGGCGAGGCGATCCGGGCCGCGGTGGCCGCCGGCGCCGACCTGGTGATCACCACCGGCGGTACGGGGATCTCGCCGACGGACCGGACGCCCGAGGTGACCAAGGCCCTGCTCGACTACGAGGTGCCCGGCCTGGCCGACGCGATCCGCGCGGCCGGGGCGCCGATGGTGCCGACAGCGGTGCTCTCCCGCGGCGTGGCCGGGGTGATCGGCCGCACACTGGTGGTGAACCTGCCCGGTTCCACCGGCGGTGTCCGGGACGGGCTCGGCGTGCTCGACGGGGTGCTCGACCACGCCATCGACCAGCTGCGCGGAGGAGATCACCGATGACCGCCGAAGTCCTGCGGGCCACCGTCGTCGAGGAACCGCTCGACGTCGAGGAGCACGCCCGACTGGTCGACCACCCGGCCGCCGGCGCAGTCGTGACGTTCTCCGGCGTGGTGCGTGACCACGACGGCGGCAAGGCCGTGCGCGGGCTCAACTACAGCGCGCACCCGACTGCGGCGAAGGTCGTCGCGGAGATCGCGGCGGAGATCGCCGCGTCCGCGGAGGGGGTGCGAGCGATCGCGGTGAGCCACCGAGTGGGTGACCTCGCGATCGGCGACGTGGCGCTGGCCTGCGCGGTCGCCGCGGATCACCGCGCCGAGGCGTTCGCCACCTGCTCGCTGCTGGTGGAGGAGGTCAAGAAGCGGCTGCCGGTCTGGAAGCACCAGCTGTTCGCCGACGGCACCGACGAGTGGGTGAACTCGGCCTGACCCGGAACGCCCGGCAGCCGCCCGCACAGGAGTGCGAGCGGCTGCCGGGTCTTCGGAGGGGACGAAGCGAGGCCTGCCTACGGCGACCGTGCGAGCAGGGTCAACCACCGCGCTCGCGCAGCGCCGGAGGAACGACCATCGATCAGCGCAGGTCCAGCTGCTGACCCACCTTCAGCAGGTGCGGGCTCGAGAGCACGTCGCGGTTGCGCTCCCAGATGGCTTTCCAGCCACCGGGGACGTTCTGCTCGACCGCGATCTTGCTGAGGGTGTCGCCGGGGCGGACGATGTAGTCGGCTCCGTTCTTGGCCACCGGCTTGGCGGCAGCGGGCTTGGCGGCGGGCTTGGCGGCAGCGGGCTGGGTCGTCTTGGCGACCACGCGCTTGTTCGGCTCGGCGGCGCCCGAAGCGCCGATCTTCTTCGAGCAGGACGGCCAAGCCTTCCAGCCCTGGACCGCCAGCACCCGCTCAGCGACGGCGATCTGCTGCTCCCGGCTGGCCTGGTGCGGCATGCCGGAGCCGCCGAAGGCCCGCCACGTGCTCAGGCTGAACTGCAGGCCACCGTAGTAGCCGTTACCGGTGTTGATGTTCCACCGGCCGCCGCTCTCGCACTGGGCCAGACGGTCCCAGACCGAGTCGGGGGCGGCGTCGGCGGTACCCGCGAGAGCAACCGGAGTCCCGACCACCACCGCACCTGCGATTGCGAGCTGCAGCAGTTTCCGGCCGGCGTTTCCAGGTCGACGCGTCATGAGTGACTTCTCCAAACGCACCTGACGAGGAGGACTCGCACGTCGGGGCGGGGGTCATAGCCCACGTGCGATCCCGGTCGCCGCCGCGCGGCCGGGGTCCGGCCGGCGGCTGTATGCGCCTCGTGTCCTGCCCCGTCTTCTGGCTCGACGGACCGGAGCCGCGGGGCAGGACCACGGCGCGACGGCTCCGGATGGCATTTCCGACCGCTCGGGGGAACGGCCGACCGAGAACGCTACGGGCGGGTCCCCGCATTTCGTCAATCGCCGGCCAGGTGAGCGCGATCACGATTACGGAAGAATTACATCGTTGTTCTTAGCGTTTCTCCAGGTCATAAGGCTGAGATCACGACAAGATAACGTTCCGATAAACTACCTCCAACCCGGAAGTATTTCGGGATGGAGGCTTGTCTTGCCGCCCCGCCACCGCGTCACGTACGGTCCGACCTGACCGAGTGGCTCACACGAGGTGGCCGCCGGTCTGTGCGTCCGTCATGCTGGACTGGTGCAGGATCCGACCTCGTCCCCCACCGCGCTGGCCGCCGCACTGCGCGAGACCGGCTACCTCGCCGACGACGGCCTCGCGACCGCGGCGTTCCTCGCCATGCGGATGAACCGGCCGCTCTTCTGCGAGGGCGAGCCCGGCACCGGCAAGACCGCGCTCGCCCAGGCGCTGGCGCAGGTGCTGGGCGCTGAGCTCATCCGCCTGCAGTGCCACGAGGGCATCGACGCGTCCCAGGCCCTCTACGACTGGGACTTCCCCCGCCAGCTGCTCCACCTGCGGTCGCTGGAGGCCAGTGCGGCCGCGTCCGGGGAGAAGCTGGACGCCGAGGCGGTCGAGGCGTCCCTGTACGACCAGCGCTTCCTGCTCGCCCGGCCGATCCTGCGCGCCCTGCGGACGAGCCCGTCCGTCCTGCTGGTCGACGAGATCGACCGCGCCGACGACGAGTTCGAGGCGTTCCTGCTGGAGGTGCTCACCGAGCACGCTGTGACGATCCCCGAGCTCGGCGAGGTCAAGGCCGAGACGCCGCCCGTGGTCGTCCTCACCTCCAACCGCACCCGCGAGGTGCACGACGCGCTGAAGCGGCGCTGCCTCTACCTGTGGCTCGACCACCCGGACCTGGCCCGCGAGATCGAGATCCTCCGCTCGCGGATCCCGGGCATCCCGGAGCGGCTGGCCACCGAGGTCGCCACGGCCGTGCGCAAGATCCGCCAGACGGAGCTGCTCAAGCCGCCGGGTGTCGCAGAGTCCTTGGACTGGGCCCGCGCGCTGCAGCTCGTCGGTGCCCGCCACCTCGACATCGAGAGCGCTGCCGCCACCCTCGGGGCGGTCCTCAAGTACCGCGAGGACGCCGACCGGGTGCGCGCGCAGCTCGACACCCTCCTGGCCTCCTGAACCGTGCCCGCGCCGGTCACCGTCGACGAGGACCCGATCGCCGCGCTGGTCGGGTTCACCGTCGTGCTGCGCCACGCCGGGTTGAACATCACGACCGACCGGGTCACCGCGTTCCTGTCGGCCGTGGACCAGCTCGACGTGACCAGCCGAGTGCAGACGTACTGGGCCGGACGGCTCACGCTGTGCAGCGATCCGGACGACCTGCCGCGGTACGACCGGGCGTTCGCCGACTGGTTCACCCCACCCCGCGAGGGCAGCGGCGGCACCGAGCTGATCGACCAGCGCAAGCCGCCGCCGCCCAAACTGGCCGCGCTGACCTCACCGAACGGCCAGGGTGAATCGGACGACTCCGAGGGCGATGAGGAGGAGCAGTTCCTGGCCCGCGCATCGGGCAACGAGGTGCTGCGCCACCGCGATCTCGCCGAGCTCTCCCCCGCCGAGCGCGAACACCTGCGCAGGCTCCTGGCACTGCTGAAGCCCGACCCGCCGCAGCGGCCGTCGCGGCGGCTGCACCCGGCACGGCGCGGGTTCTCCGACGCGCACCGTACGCTGCGGGCCGCGCTGCGCAACGGCGGCGAGATCCGCGAGCTGCGCAAGCGCGACCACTCCGTCCGCCCGCGCAAGGTCGTGCTGCTCATCGACGTGTCCGGCTCGATGGAGCCGTACGCCGACGCGCTGCTGCGGTTCGCCCACGTCGTGGTGCGGCGCGCCCCCGCGTCGACGGAGGTGTTCACGATCGGCACCCGGCTCACCCGGGTCACCCGCGAGCTGCGGATGCGCGACCCCGAACGGGCGCTGGCGGCCACCGGCCGCGCCATCCCTGACTGGTCCGGCGGCACCCGCCTCGGCGAGGTGCTGCGCGCGTTCATCGATCGCTGGGGCCAGCGCGGTGCCGCGCGGCGGGCCGTGGTCGTCGTCTTCTCCGACGGCTGGGAGCGCGGTGACACCGAACTGCTCGGTTCGCAGTGCGCACGGCTGGCCCGGCTCGCCCACAAGGTCGTGTGGGTCAACCCGCACGCCGGCAAGGACGGCTACGCGCCGATCCAAGGGGGAATCGTCGCGGCGCTGCCACACTTGAACCAGTTACTGGCGGGCCACAGCTTGGCCACGCTGGAGAAGCTGCTCGAGGTGATGGCCTCGAGCGACGGAGGCCGAGTGACGAGGCGGTGACAGGGAATGCGTGACGTGCTCCCGAAGCTCGAGGAGTGGTGGTCCAAAGGTGAACCCGTCGCGCTCGCCACGGTCGTCGGCACCTACTCGTCGGCTCCTCGCCAACCCGGCGCGTCGATGCTCGTCGGCGCCAACGGCGAAGCCGTCGGTTCGGTGTCGGGCGGCTGCGTCGAGGGTGCGGTCTACGAGCTCGGCCAGCAGGTGCTCGCCGACGACCGGCCCGTGCTGCAGCGCTACGGCGTGTCCGACGACGACGCGTTCTCGGTCGGGCTGACCTGCGGCGGGATCATCGACATCTTCGTCGAGAAGGTCACGCCCGAGGCGTTCCCCGAGCTGGGCACCGTGGCCGAGGCCGTGCGCAACGAGGAGCCGATCGCGGTCGCCACCGTGACCTCCGGGCCGGCGGAGCGGCTCGGCAAGCGGCTGATCGTGCGTCCCGACTCGGTGCTGGGCAGCACCGGCTCGCCGCGGCTCGACGACGCGCTGCGCGACGACGTGCGCGGCCTGCTCGACGCCGGCCGCAACGCCACCCTCTCCTACGGGGTCGACGGGCAGCGTCGCGGCGAGGGCCTGACGGTGTTCGTCGAGTCGTTCGCCCCGCCGCCGCGCATGATCGTGTTCGGCGCGATCGACTTCGCCGCAGCCGTCGCGAAGATCGGCAACTTCCTCGGCTACCGGGTGACGGTCTGCGACGCCCGGCCCGTGTTCGCCACCGCGTCCCGGTTCCCGGGCGCCAACGAGGTCGTCGTCGAGTGGCCGCACCGGTACCTGAAGGCGGAGGCCGAGGCCGGACGGATCGACGGGCGCACCGCGCTGTGCGTGCTCACCCACGATCCGAAGTTCGACGTGCCGCTGCTGGAGGTCGCGCTGCGACTGCCCGAGGTCGGCTACATCGGGGCCATGGGCTCCCGCCGAACCCACAACGACCGCATCCAGCGGCTCAAGGAGCGCGGCATCACCGACGAGGAGATCGCCCGCATGTCCAGCCCGATCGGGCTGGACCTCGGAGCCCGCACGCCCGAGGAGACCGCGGTGTCGATCGCGGCCGAGATGATCGCCAAGCACTGGGGCGGCGCCGGGATCCGGCTCGCCGAGCGGGACGGCCCGATCCACGCCGCTCCCTGACCGGGGCGTGCGCAGACGGTCACTCCGCGTACTGTAGACACCCGCCATGCGCATCTACGCGGAGCGACCGTTTCGCATCCTCCGGCAGTTCCTGTCCGACGTGCTGGCCATCGGCTGGGTCGTCGTGGTGGCCCTCGCCGCGCTGGCCGTGCGCGAGGTGATCCTGCGCCTGCAGGGCCCGGCGACCGCGCTGGCCGACGCGGGCGAGTCGATACGGAACGTGTTCGACGGGGCGGCCCGCACCGCGGGCGGCGTGCCGTTCGTCGGCGGTGAACTGTCGTCGGCGCTGGGCGCCGGGGCCGGGGCCGGGGACCGCATCGCCGAGGCCGGGCGCGAGCAGGCCGAGACGATCGCGGCCGTGGCCACCGGCACCGCCGTGCTGGTGATCGTGATCGGGATCCTGCCGGTGCTGTTCGTGTGGCTGCCGCTGCGGGTCCGCTACGCCCGGCTGGCCAGCGCCGCGGTCGCCGTCCGCGGGCTCGACGACGACCTGCTGGCGCTGCGCGCGATCACCCGTCAGCCCGTGCGGCGGCTGCTCAAGGTGTCGGCCGATCCGGCAGCGGCGTGGCGCAAGGGCGATCCCGAGGTGGTGGCGGGCCTGGCGACGCTGGAGCTGCGCCGGCTCGGGCTGCGCAAGCCGTGACCTACTCGTCGAACGGCGGGGTCTTCGGCGGCGGAGCGGGCTCCTTCACCACCGGCCGCGGGACGCGCGGCAACTCCTCGTCGCACCCGCCGCTCCCGCCTACCCGGATGAACGCCGCGATCACCAGGCTGATCAACAGGGAGCCGAGGAGCACGGCGAGTACCCAGAAGATCACCCACAGTGCCGTGCTCACCGGTCCTGCCGCCCTTTCAGTCAGGCGAGCCTAACCCAGGATCAGCCGTCGCGGTGAGAGGTTTGGGGGATGCCGCTCTTCTCGTTCGAGGGCCGCGCGCCCACCGTGCACCCGTCGGCGTTCATCGCTCCGACGGCCACCCTCGTCGGCGACGTCCGGGTCGAGGCCGACGCGTCCATCTGGTACAACGCCGTGCTCCGCGCGGACTTCGGGCCGATCATCGTGCGAGCGGGCGCCAACGTGCAGGACGGCAGCGTGCTGCACGGCGGCGACGATCCGGTCACCGAGATCGGGCCCGGCGCCACCGTCGGCCACCTGTGCGTGGTCCACGGCTGCGTGGTCGGCGCCGAGGCGCTGATCGGCAACGGCGTCACCGTGCAGGACGGCGCGCGGATCGGCGCCCGCGCCCTCGTCGGTGCCGGCGCGACCGTCCCTCCCGGCACGGTCGTCCCCGACGGACAGCTCTACCTCGGCGGCCCCGGGCAGGTGAAGGGGCCGCTCACCCCGGGTGCGCGGTGGTGGGTCGACACCAACCCGGCGACCTACCGGGAGCTCGCGAGGCGGCACCGCGACGGCGTGCAGCCGGTGTGATGTCGCTGGTGTGATGTCGAAGAGCGCGGGCCGGCTCCGACCGGAGGGTGCACACCTCAGGAAGGAGCATTCGATGACCCGCGTGACCTGTGACCTGGCCGTCTCCCTGGACGGGATCGTGGCGGGCCCGAACCAGCGCGCCGACGCCCCGTTCGGCGACGGGCTCGGCGCCGACGGGCACGACATGCACCGCTGGATGCTCGACGAGGCCGAGGAGCACGCCGCGGAGCTGGCCGCGATCACCGAGGCCGGCGCGTACATCATGGGCCGCAACATGTTCGGCCCCGGCCGCGGCGAGTGGGACCTGTCGTGGACCGGGTGGTGGGGCCCCAACCCGCCCTACCACGCCCCGGTGTTCGTGCTCACCCACTACGAGCGCGCGCCACTGGTGATGGAGGGCGGCACGACGTTCCACTTCGTCACCGAGGGACCGCAGGCCGCGCTGAAGCTCGCCCGCGAGGCGGCGGGCGAGCGCACCGTCGCGATCGCCGGCGGCGCTTCCACGGTGAACCAGTACCTGTCGATCGGTGCGATCGACGAGCTGCGCCTGCACGTCGTGCCGCTCGTCGTCGGGCAGGGGGAACGGTTGTTCGCCGGGGTCGGGCGGGTGCAGCTGCGGCTGGCGTCGGCCCGCTGCACGCCCTCGGTGAACCACCTCACCTACGAGCGCGTATGACCGCTACTCGTCCCGCTCCGGCGACGATGCCTGCGCCCAGTACCGCCGCGGGATGCGTCCCGCGTGGCGCGCCGCGTACCCCGCCTCGACAGCCAGCCGCATGGCGTGCGCCATCCGCTCCGGGTCCGCCGCGCGCGTGACCGCGGTGGCGAGCAGCACCGCGTCGCAGCCGAGCTCCATCGCCTGCGCGGCCTCCGAGGCGGTGCCGATGCCCGCGTCGAGCACCACCGGGACCCCGGCCTCAGCGACGATCATCTCGATGTTGTGCGGGTTGCGGATGCCCAGGCCGGTGCCGATCGGCGCACCCAGCGGCATCACCGCGGCACAGCCGACCTGCTCCAGCTTGCGGGCCAGCACCGGGTCGTCGTTGGTGTAGGGCAGCACGGTGAAGCCGTCGTCGACGAGCTGCTCGGCGGCGTCGAGCAGCTCGACCGGGTCGGGCAGCAGCGTGCGCTCGTCGGCGACGACCTCCAGCTTGACCAGGTCGGTCTCCAGCGCCTCACGGGCGAGCCGGGCCGTGAGCACCGCCTCGGCCGCGGTCCGGCAGCCCGCGGTGTTGGGCAGCACGGCGATCCCGAGCCTGCGCAGCAGATCGAGCACGCCGGTGCCGGTGGTGGCGTCGATGCGGCGCATCGCGACGGTCGTGAGCGTGGTGCCGGACGCGACCAGGGCGCGTTCGAGTATCTCCAGGTTCGCCGCCCCGCCGGTGCCCATGATCAGCCGCGAGCCGATCTTGTGGCCGCCGATGACGAGGTCCGTGCCGTACTCGTCCGCCATGTCAGCCCCCCTGCACCGCGGTGAGGACCTCGATCACCGCACCGTCGCCCAGCTTCGCCACCGCCCAGTCGACCCGCGGCACGACCTCTCCGTCGACCGCGACGGCCACGCCGGAGCGGGGCGCGCCGATGGCCGAGAGGGCGTCGTCGACGGTCGCGCCGGGCGCCAGCTCGTGGCGCTCGCCGTTGATCGTCACGTGCATTCGGACCTCCGGAATCGTCGGGGATCGGTGGGGGCTGGGACCGATCCGCCGCGCAGCACCTCGAGCACGGCGGCGGCGGTGACCGGGGCGAGGAGGATGCCGTTGCGGTGGTGCCCGGTGGCCACGAGCAGCCCCTCCGGCCCGATGGGGCCGATCAGGGGCAGGTTGTCGGGGCTGCCCGGACGCAGCCCGGCGGCCGTCTCCAGCAGCGCGTACTCGGCGATGCCGGGCAGGATCCGCTCGGCGTCGCGGAGCAGGTCGCGCACGCCGGCGACGGTGACCTCGGTGTCGAACCCGGCCTCGTACTGGGTCGCGCCGACCACGAGTCCGCCGTCGCGCGGCACGAGGTAGACCGGGCGGCCGTCGACGAGCGCCCGCACCGTGCGGGCAGGCGGCGGCAGCGCACCGGTCCGGTGGCCCAGCCGGACGATCTCGCCCTTGACCGGGCGGATCAGGCCGGCCAGCGCCGGGTGCAGCCCGGCGGAGTGCGCCCCCGCGCAGACGAGCACCTGCTCCGCACGCAGCTCGCCCTGATCGGTGCGCACCCCGGTCACGCGGGTGCCGTCGTCGAGGACTCCGCGGACGGTGGCGCCCACGAACGTCACCCCGGCCCGGCGCGCGGCGTGCTGCAGCGCGTTGAGCAGCGCCCGGTTGTCGACGGCGAGATCGCCCGGCACCGACAGCCCACCGCGCACGGCCGGGCCCAGGCCGGGCTCCAGGCGGCGCAGCTCGCGACCGGACAGCCGCTGCACCGTGCGGCCGAGCCGCGCCAGGTGCTCGGCGAGCGCATCCAGCTCGGCGCGGTCACCGGTGCCGGTAGCGGCCACCACCGTGCCCTCGGTGCGCAACCCGGCCGGCCGGTCCGCCGCCGCGGTCAGCTCCTCGGCGAACGACGGCCAGACCGCCACCGCCGACAGACCCAGCTCGAGCAGCGTCTCCTCCCCCGGCCAGGCCTCCGTGACGGGGGCGAGCATGCCGCCCGCCACCCACGAGGACCCGGACGCGGGGGCCGGATCCACCAGCGTGACGTCGAAGCCCTCGGCGGCCACCCGCCACGCGCACGTCAGGCCGATCACCCCGGCCCCGACGACCATCACTCGCACACTCAACTCCATCCGCTCCCTGCGCCGGCATGACCCGGATCAGGTTCGACGGTCGGGACCGGTCGGTCCCCTCTCAGCCCGCGCGCCGGGCTCCCGTGCGTCACCCGGCACCGAGCGTACGCTTCGACGGCGTGCCCGGATTCGACGCCGTCTCCCGACGCGAACGCCTCGCCGCCGCCCGCCTCTACCTCTGCACCGACGCCCGGCGGGACAGGGGCGATCTTGCCGAGTTCGTCGACGCCGCCCTCGCCGGCGGGGTCGACATCGTCCAGCTGCGGGACAAGGGCCCGGACGGACCGCTGGAGGCCAAGCACGAGCTGGCCGCGCTGGAGATCCTCGCCGAGGCGTGCGCCCGGCACGGGGCGCTGCTGGCCGTGAACGACCGGGCCGACGTGGCGCTCGCCGCCGAGGCCGACGTGCTGCACCTCGGCCAGGAGGACCTGCCCGTCGCCGTCGCACGGCGGATCGTCGGGGACGACGTGGTGATCGGGCGTTCGGCGCACTCGGCGGACGAGACCGCCGCGGCCGCCGTCGAGCCCGGCGTGGACTACTTCTGCGCAGGCCCGTGCTGGCCCACCCCGACCAAGCCGGGCCGCCCGGCGCCGGGCCTGGACCTCGTCCGCACCGTGGCCGAGCGCAGGCCGGCCCGCCCGTGGTTCGCGATCGGCGGCATCGACCAGCAGCGGCTGCCCGAGGTGCTGGCGGCCGGTGCGGAGCGGATCGTGGTCGTGCGGGCGATCACCGAGGCCGAGGACCCGAAGGCCGCGGCCCAGGCCCTGCGCGCCGCCCTCCCCGGCTGACGGTCCCCAGCCGCGCGAGTTTCCCCGTCCGACACCGCGAGTTGCCCCGCACAGCACCGCGAGTTGCCCCGCACAGCACCGCGAGTTGCCCCGCACAGCACCGCGAGTTGCCCCGTTCGACACCGCGAGTTGGCCGGACCGGACGTTCCGACCGCCCCGAACCGGACACCTCGCGCTTACCGACCGGGCAACTCGCCCCACCGCTGGGGACAACTCGCGCCACCGCTGAGGGCAACTCGCACCACCGCTGAGGGCAACTCGCGCCACCGCTGAGGGCAACTCGCGCCACCGCTGAGGGCAACTCGCGGTCAGTTGGTCACGTGCACGATGCCCGGCCACAGCTCGGCCCACGACGCGCGCGGGCCGCGGCAGACGTGCACGCGCTTGCCGTGCTCCTCGTCCGCGACGCCGTAGGGGTTGTCGAGCACCGCGACCTGCTCGCACCGGGTGAACGTCCGGGCGAGGACCGGATCGGGCATCCCGACGGCCAGGACCTCCTCCGTCCCGGCGGGCGGCGGCCCCCAGGTGCCGTACGCGTTGTGCCCGCTGTACGCCGGGATGCCGCTCAGCTCCACCGCGGCGGCCTCGCCGTAGTTGCCGGCGAGCACGGGTGCCCCTGCCGGCCGCACGGCCATGATCTGGACCAGGTGATCCGGCCAGCCGATCGGGTCGGACAGCACCGGGTTGATCGCCGCGAAGGGCAGGTGCCGGTGCGCCTCGATCGGCAGGACGGGCAGCGCGCTCGGCACGATCACGGCGGCCGCGGCGGTCAGCGCGGCCGCGATCGCGATCGGCCGGTCCCGCCACCGCTCCAGGACGATCCCGCCCGCGGCGAACAGCGGCAGGTACGCCGGCAGCAGGTAGTACGACCGGCCGCCGACGAGCGCGAGCAGCACCAGCAGCACCACCCAGATCATCGCCAGCGGGCGGTACGCGCGGGAGCGCCACAGCCACCACAGCCCGGCGATCCAGATCGGCGCGAGCAGCGGGTTCATCGTCAGCACCTGCATCGGCAGGAACGCGAGCGCCGCCGAGATCCCGCCGGTCTCCTCGCTGATCGAGCCGGCGACGCCCACCATCGGCCAGCCGTGTGCGGTCTGCCACACCAGGTACGGGCTCGCGATCACCAGCGCGAGCAGCGCCGCCGCCCACAGGTGCTTCGAGCGCAGCCGTGGAGCGAACGGGAGCACGCCGAGGACGCCGATCGCGAGCAGGGCGAGCGTGTTCTTGTTCAGCAGGCCGATCCCGGCGATCGCGCCGAACGCGTACCACCACCGCGGATCGGCGCCGCCCAGCAGCTTCACCAGCACCAGTAGGCAGCCGGCCCACGCGACCTGGTCGAACGCCGACGGTCCGAACAGGTGGAACAGCGACAGCGCGACGGTGGCGGTGCTCGTCGTGATCGCCGCGACGAGCTGGGCGCTCCCCCCACCGCCCAGCTCCCGCGCGACCAGCGACGCGAGCACCGCCACCGCTGCTCCGGCCAGCGCCGGCCACACCCGCAGCCCGACGAGCGTGGCCCCGAACAACTGGTCGGAGAGCCACGCGAGCGCCGGGGTGAACGGGGGCTCGCTCACGAACCCCCAGTCCATCCGCCGCGACTCGGCGTAGAAGTACATCTCGTCGCGGTGCCACCCGTACCCGGCGGCCACGGCGAGGTGCAGCAGCACCGTCGCCGCTGCGGCCAGCAGGACCGGCCGCGCGTGCCATACCCGGACCGGGGCGGGAGCGGCGATGACCATGCAGGCGATCCTCGGCTCCCGAGGGGTCCGCGCACATCGGTCCACGGGCGGGACCGCGCGCTCCTCCCGTGGGATGAGCTACACGAGCCCGTGGTCGTGGGCCATCACGATCGCGGCCGCCCGGTCTCGCGCGCCCAGCTTGGTGAAGATGCTCCTGACGTGCGACTTCACCGTCGCCTCCGACAGCACGAGCGCGGCGGCGATCTCGCCGTTGGTCGCACCCCGGGCCATCCGTGCGAGCACGTCGCGCTCGCGCTCGGTGAGCTCGGCGATCCGCCCCGCCGCCCGCCGGGCCGGAGCCTGGCGGCGGTAGGCGGCCAGCACCCGCGGGGCGACGGCCGGGTCGAACCACGCTCCTCCGGCGGCGACCGCGCGCGCGGCCGCGATGAGGTCGGCGGCGGAGGCGTCCTTGAGCACGAACCCGGAGACGCCGGCCTCCAACGCTCCCCACAGCACGTCGTCGTCGTCGAACGTGGTGAGCACGAGCACCGGCGGGGCGCTCGGGCGGGCCCGCAGCGCGCGGGTGGCCTCGATGCCGTTCATCTGCGGCATCCGCACGTCCATGAGCACGACGTCGGCGTCGAACTCGGCTGCGGCGACCTGGGCGCCGTCGGCGAACTCGGCGACCACCTCGAACCCGTCGGCGGGCGAGAGGATGCGGGCGATGCCGGTCCGCACGAGCGTCTGGTCATCGACCAGCACCACCCGCACCGTCATCGCGCACCTCCGCACGGCAGCTCGGCCCGCACCCGCCAGCCCTCGGGGCTCGGCCCGGCCTCCACGGTGCCGCCGACGATCTCGGCGCGCTCCCGCATGCCGACCAGACCGTAGCGGGGGCGGTCGTCGTCTGCGGGCGCGGTGGCACCGAGGCTGGTCACGTCGACGGTGACGAGCGCGTCGGTCACCGCGAGCCGCACGTGGGTGCGGGCCTGCGGGGCGTGCCGGCGGGCGTTGGTGAGCGCTTCGGCGACGATCCGGTACGCGACCAGGCCGACGGCCGGCTCCGGCCGGTCGACGTCGCCCTCGACCACCAGCTGCGCGCCGGAGCGTTCGGCGAGCGGGGCGACGTCGGCGAGGCCGGGCAGCGGGGCGTCGGTGCCGGAGTCGTCGCCGCCGCGCAGCAGCGCCATCACCGACCGCAGCTCGGCCATGCTGCGCCGGCCCGCGGTCTCCGCCTCGGCGAGCGCGGCGTCGGCGGCGTCGGGATCGCGGCGCAGCACGTGCCGCGCCCCGGTGAGGTGCAGCAGCACGGCGGCCAGGCCGTGCCCGACGAGGTCGTGGACGTCGCGGGCGATCCGCCGCCGTTCCTCGGCGATGGCGACGGCCGCCAGTTCCCGCTGCGCCTCCTGCAGCCGCTCGGACAGCTCCAGTTGGCGGCGCACCAGCCGGCCGGACACGACGGCGAACGCGACCCCGAGCACCCAGCTGAGCGCGCCGAAGTGCTCCCCGGGCGGCAGCAGCGCGTACGCGACCACCGGCGCGGCCACGCAGACCAGCCCGGCCGTGATCGCGCGCAGCTGCGCCGTCTCGAACCAGGCCACGACGAGCCCCAGCAGGGCGCACAGGAACAGCACCTGCTCCAGCTGCCCGCTGCGCGCGACGAGCACCACGGGCGCGGCGACCGCGAGGGCCAGCACCGGGGAGGGCAGCCACGGCACCCACACGCCGGCGGCCAGCACCACGACCGCCAGGGTCAGCCACCCGAGCTCAGCAGGCCGGCCGGGGTCGACGAGCGCGGTGAGCACCCCGACCACGGCCGCAGATGCCCCCAGGCCCACCCGTAGCCCGACCGGCTCCACGCGCATCACGGGAGCAGTGTGCCGCTCAGCTACCCGGCCGTGCTCCGCGACGCGGCTGCGGCGTCGTCCTGGCCGCCGTTGTTCGGGCCGCCGTTCGTGCCCCCGCCGCCGATCAGGTCGGGCAGGACCCCGCCGCTCGGCTGCGGCTCGGGCGTGGGGGTCGGCTGCGGCGTCGGCCGGGTGGTCGGTTCGGTCGCGTCATCGCTCGGCGGAACGTCCCAGTTGCGGTCGTGCTGCGTGCGGCGGGAGTCGCCGTCGTCCTGGTCGTCGTCGCTGGAGTCCGTGGAGTCCGCGTCGGACGGGTCGGCGGTGGGGGTGGCCGACTCCGGCGAGCCGCCCTGCAGCACCCGGCCGACCGAGGGCTCGCCGCCCCACAGCGTCGAGCCCTTCAGCGCCTCGACGCCGGTCACCGCGGCGAGTGCGAGGGCGAACCCGAGCACGGTGGCCACGAAGTAGCCGGCGGTCCGGCGCCGGGAGGTGCGCGGGACGTCGGCCGGAGCGATCAGCTCGGTCGCCTGGTCACCGGGCGGAGCGGGCGCAGCCATGACGACGGTGTCGAGCTCGTCGGGATCGCCGGGGCTCTGCGGGCGCAGCCGGGCGGTGACGACGCTGCGGGCCCGGTCGATGGAGCGCTGGTAGATCGAGGTCGCGACGGTGGTCGCCACGGCGCCGATCGCCGCGCCGAGCACCGTTCCCGCCACCCCGAACCACGAGCCGAGGAAGGCGCTGGTGGCGCCGGCTCCGGCGACCGCGAGAACCTTGCTGATCGTGAGGTCCGTCTTGGCGGGCGCCTGCGTCGGGGTCTCCGACGGCTGGGGCGCACGCTGATCGTGGTGGCGTGGCGGCATGACGGTGGTGGGTCCCATGGCTCCAGGTGGTCGATCGCAGGTCGTGCGTCACCATGTTCAGCGCTCGGGACGGCTTGATCGTTGCAGAACGATCACCGATGGTGAGGACTCTCACCCCGTCCCGCGGACCACTCCCGGGTCGACGGGATGGCGGATGCCGGGATGGCCGGGCGGCAGCGCCGAGCGCAGCAGCGGCCACGACACCGCGATGCAGACGGCGATCAGCGGCCAGGTCAGCGCGATCCGCGTGATCGCCAGCACGACGTCGGCGCCGAGGAGGTAGAGGGGGATGAACACGACGAGGCGCAGCAGGTACTGCCCGACCCACGCCCAGCTCGCCCGCTGGTAGCCGAGCAGCAGGTGGGGGTCCCGCCGCCAGCGGGTGCGCTGGCCGAGGATCCCGCCGACGATCAGGCCGAGGAACGGCCAGCGGATCACGATCGACACCGCCCAGGCCAGCGCACTGCCCGCGTTGAGGATGAGCTGGGGAAGGAAGAAGTCGACCGCCCGGCCGGTGTAGAAGGCGACGGCGGCGCCGACCGCCACGCCGAGCAGCCCCAGCAGCACCGAGCGCGGCTTGCGGCCCTGCGCCAGCCGTACCGCTGCGACGGCCGCGGCGACGACGAGGGCGACGCCGCCCGCCCAGTACACGGGCCCGGGCTGGGGCACGTCGACGAGCTGGGTGACGACGAGGGCGATCGCGAACGCCGCCACCGGCAGCGTGGCGTCGATCGCACCGCGCCGGCCGCCGAGGATCACGCGCAGCGACTCCGGCTCGGCGGGACGGGACTCCGGCATAAGGCAAGGGTGCCCTATCCAAACCCTGAGGGGCACGTCCCCTGGCGCGAATCCCCGGCTCTGAGTGATATTGGTGGAACCCAGGGGACAACGATGTGCAGCTAGTGAACGGAAAGGTGCGCGGAGTGGTTGGCCGGGCTGAGACACGGGGGGGCCAGCGTCGCTGGAACAGTTTCGTGGCGCTCGGAGACAGCTTCACCGAGGGCCTCGACGACTACTTGCCCGACGGCACACCGCGAGGCTGGGCGGACCGGGTCGCCGAACACCTCGCCATCGACAACCCCGAGCTCCGGTACGCCAACCTCGCGGTGCGCGGCAAACTCCTCGACGAGATCGTCGAGGAGCAGATACCGGTGGCCGAGCAGACGCGCCCCGACCTGATCACGTTCTGCGGCGGCGGCAACGACATCCTCCGTCCGACCTGCGACACGGACGACCTCGCCGCCCGGTTCGACGCGGCGCTTGCGCGGGTCTGCGCGACCGGCGCGACGGTGCTCACGTTCACCGGGTTCGACCTGGCCAGGATGCACCCGCTGCTGCGCAGGCTGCGCGGCCGCGTCGCCTGCTACAACGAGATGATCCGGGCCAGCGCCGAGCGGCACGGCGCGCTCGTCGTCGACCTGTGGGGCATGGCCCCGCTCGGCGACCCGCGCACGTGGGGTCCGGACCGCGTGCACCTGCGCGCCGACGGGCACCGCCGCGTCGCGCTGCGGGTGCTGGAGACCCTCGGCGAGCCGATCAACGACGACTGGCGCACGCCGCTGCCGGCCCCGGAGCCGGTGCCGTGGCTCGCCCGTCAGCAGGAGGACCTGCGCTGGCTCAAGGAGTCGGTGCTGCCGTTCATCAAGCGCCACCTGCTCGGGCTCGGCGGCCCGCGCAAGCACGTGGCGCCGAAGCGGCCCGAGCTGGCCCCGGTGAACCCGCTGGACCCGCTGCCGCACTGACCCTGCCGCTCCGGCCCTGCCGCACTGGCCCCGGAAAGCCACGAACGGCACTTCCGTCAGCAACGTCGCTGACGAAAGCGCCGTTCGTCTGCCGGGCCGATGCGGAAGCGGCTCCGCCGTACCGCGTCCGGCCGGACCCGGCCCACCCGAGCCCGGACCCCCACCGGGCCGGGTCGTCAGATCGGGTCGAAGGTGCGCGCGGCGATGTACTCCGGCCGCCGCCCAGGCGCCGCGAACGGCTCCACCAGCGCGTTCTCCACGCTGTTGAACACCAGGAAGATGTTCGACCGGGGATAGGGCGAGATGTTGTTCGGCGAGCCGTGCATGCAGTTGGAGTCGAAGAAGACCGCGGTGCCCGCCTCGCCGGTGAGCACGGCGATGCCGTGCCGGTCGGCGAGCGTGGTGAGGCTGTCCGGGTCGGGTGTGCCGATCTCCTGCTCGCGCAGCGACTGCCGGTAGTGTTCGGCCGGGGTCTCGCCCACGCACGAGACGAACGTGCGGTGCGACCCGGGCATGATCATCAGCGGGCCGTTGTGGGCGTGGTTGTCGGTCAGCAGGATCGAGCAGCTGACCGCGCGCGGGACCGGCATGCCGTCCTCGGCGTGCCACGTCTCGAAGTCGGAGTGCCAGTAGAACCCGCCGCCCCCGAAGCCGGGCTTGTAGTTGATCCGGCTCTGGTGCACGTACACGTCGGAGCCGAGGATCTGCCGGGCCCGCCCGCCGACGCGCTCGTCGGCGACCAGCGCCGCGATCAGCTCGCTGAGCTTGTGCACCTCGAAGACGGAGCGCACCTGCTGCGAGCTCTTCTCGACGATCGTGCGCTCGTCGGCCGTGACCGCCTCGTCGGTGGCCAGCCGGTCGAGCTCCGCCCGGTAGGCGGCGACCTCCTCGGGCGTGAGCAGCCCGGGCACCGTGTGGAACCCGTCGCGGTCGTGCGCGGCGAGCTCATCGGGCGTCGCCGGGCCGGGGATCGACGATGCCCAGACCGTCGGCTCGGCGCGCTCGATCAGCGCGGGCCGGTCGGCCACCCGGGTCGGGTAGGCGTCGGCGGTCCGGGCGTCCACGACTGTCATGAGGCCTCCTTCTCCGGCCCGGCCTCGGCCTCGGCCTCGGCCTCGAGGGTGATCAGCGGGTACACGCCGTTCTCGTCGTGCACCTCGCGCCCGGTGACGGGCGGGTTGAACACGCACACCGTCCGCATGCGGGTTCGCGGGCGCAGCTGGTGGCGCTCGTGGCCGTTCAGGACGTAGATCGATCCGGGGCCGAGCCGGTAGGTGCGGTCGTTGTCCTTGTCGTACAGCTCGCCCTCGCCCTCGACGACGAAGACGGCCTCGATGTGGTTGGCGTACCAGAAGTCGTTGACCGTGCCGGCGGCCAGCACGGTCTCGTGCAGGGAGAACCCGACGCCGTCGCCGGCGAGCACGATGCGCTTGCTGCGCCAGTTCGGGGTCTCGACGTCGCGCTCGGTGCCGGTGACCTCCTCCAGCGTGCGGACGATCATCGGCCGACCCCCTCCGTGACCGCGCGGACGGAGTCCGCCACGATCGCGAGCCCCTCGTCGAGCTCGGCGTCGGTCACGGTGAGCGGCGGCATGATCTTCATGACCTCGTCGGACGGGCCGGAGGTCTCCATCAGCAGGCCGCGCTCGAACGCCGCGGCGCACACCTTCGCGGCCAGCTCGGGCTGGCCGAACTGCAGCCCGCGGGCCAGCCCGCGGCCCTTCGGGGTCAGCTCGACGGCCGAGGAGGCCGCAGCCAGCTCGGTGAGCGCGGCCTCGACCTTCTCGCCCTTGGCGATCGTGGCGCGCTCGAGGGCGTCGTCGCGCCAGTACTCGTTCAGCGCGGCCGTCGCCGTCACGAACGCCGGGTTGTTGCCGCGGAACGTGCCGTTGTGCTCGCCGGGACCCCACTGGTCGTACTCCGGCTTGATCAGCGTCAGCGCCATGGGCAGGCCGTAGCCGGAGATCGACTTCGACAGGCAGACGATGTCCGGCTGGATGCCGGCGATCTCGAACGAGAAGAAGGGGCCGGTGCGCCCGACGCCCATCTGGACGTCGTCGACGATGAGCAGGATCTCGTGGCGGCGGCACAGGTCGGCCAGCGCCTGCAGCCACTCGACGCGGGCGGGGTTGATGCCGCCCTCCCCCTGCACGGTCTCGACGATGATCCCGGCCGGCTCGTTCAGACCGCTGCCGGAGTCGGCGAGCAGCTTCTCCAGCAGCAGGAAGTCCGGGACGGTTCCGTCGAAGTAGTTGTCGTACGGCATGGGCGTCGCGTGCACGAGGGGGACGCCGGCGCCACCGCGCTTCATCGAGTTGCCGGTGACCGACAGCGCGCCCAGCGTCATGCCGTGGAACGCGTTCGTGAAGTTGATCATCGCCTCGCGGCCGCTGATCTTGCGCGCCAGCTTGAGCGCAGCCTCCACGGTGTTGGCGCCGGTCGGGCCGGGGAACTGGACCTTGTAGTCCAGCCCGCGGGGCTCCAGCACGACCTCTCGGAAGGTGCGCAGGAACTCCTCCTTGGCGCTGGTGAACATGTCCAGGCCGTGCGTGATCCCGTCCCGGGCCAAGTACTCGATCAACGGTTTCTTCAGCGCGGGCGGGTTGTGCCCGTAGTTGAGGGCCCCCGCACCGGCGAAGAAGTCCAAGTAGGACTTTCCGTCGACATCGGTGATGCGGGAACCACGCGCGGTGTCGAAGACCACCGGCCAGGAGCGGCAGTAGCTGCGGACCTGGGATTCGACGTCTTCGAACACGGTCATTTCTGCATCATTCCTCGGTCGATCGGGGAGATCCGGTGGAGGATCTCGGACTCGTGTCGGGCGCCGAGCACGTCGGTGCCGAACAGCTCCGTGCGCTCGAGCCGGGCCCCGTGCCGGGCGGCGAACGCCGCGAACAGGGCGCGGGAGGCCGTGTTGCCGTCGGTGACCGTGGTCTCCAGGGCCGTGATGCCCGGGACGCGCGCGACCAGGGCGTCGAGCATGCGGCCGGCGATCCCGCGCCCCCGCGCAGCGGCGGCGACGGCCACCTGCCACACGAAGAGCACATGGGGGGCGTCCGGCCGGCGGTAACCGGTCACGAAGCCGACGACGGCCCCGTCGCTGCGCGCGACCACCGAGGTACCGGCGAAGTCGCGGCACCACAGCACGTACGCGTAGCGGGTGTTGACGTCCAGCACACCGGTTTCCGCCGCGATTCGGTGCAGCTCCACCCCGTCGGGGATGTCGGGGTGCGCGATCTCGACCGCCAGCTTCTCGGGTGCCGTCACGAGGCGACAACGTAACAAGAACATTGCGGGCCCGCCGGATGGAACGCGCATTCCCCGAGCCTCTCGGAGAAATACTGTGACTGCTATCACAGATGCGTTTGATCGGCGCCGGAAATGGTTACCGCCGCTTCGGCGCAGGTGAGGCGGCGATCACCCGGCCGGATGCACCGGGTCCGCCGGACCTGATCGTACGGCTGCGCGAGGCGGCTCACAGTACAGCGCCGCCGGGCTGGACAGGCTCCTCCGACACGGGCGAGGCTGGGCAGATCATGACCGAACCGACCGCCCGCGAACTGCTCGCCGATCTCACCGCCCACCGGGTCTCCGCCCGTGAGCTGCTCGACGCCGCCGTCGCCCGCGCCGAAGCCACCGAGGAGCTGACCGCGGTGGTCGCCACCGATCTCGACCGCGCCCGCGCGGCGGCGGCCGCCGTCGACGAGGCCCGCGCCGCCGGCGCCGAGGTCGGCAGGCTCGCCGGGCTGCCGATGACGATCAAGGATGGGTTCGACGTCACCGGGATGCCCGCGGTGTGCGGCAGCCCGTCGCTCGTCGGTCGCGACCCCGACGTGCCCGACGCCGACGTCGTCGCGATCGCGCGGGCCGCGGGGGCGGTGCTGTGGGGCAAGACGAACGTGCCGCTGATGCTCGGCGACGTCCAGACCTACAACGCCGTCTACGGCACCACCCGCAACCCGTACGACCCCGAGCGCACGTCCGGCGGCTCGTCGGGCGGGGCTGCGGTGGCGCTGGCCACCGGCGTGACCAGCCTGGAGATCGGCTCCGACCTGGGTGGCTCACTGCGGATCCCGGCCGGCTTCTGCGGAGTGCACGCGCTGAAGCCGACGTGGGGCCGGCTGCCGGGGCGAGGTCAGGTGCCACCGCTGCCCGGCACCCCGTACGTCGAGCAGGACCTGGGGGTCGTCGGGCCGATGGCGCGCACGGCCGGAGACCTGCGGTTGCTCTGGGAGGTGCTGGCCGGCCGCAGCACCACGCCCACCCCGGCATCCGGGCTGCGGGTGGCGCTGTGGCTGGACGCGCCGCTGCCGCTGGCGGGCGAGGTGCGCTCGATCGTCGAGAGCGCGGCGGAAGGGCTGCGCGCGCAGGGCGTGGCGGTGGAGCTCGCCGCCCCGCCGGTGGACGTCGACGAGCTGATCGAGACCTACTTCGGCCTGCTGTTCCCGGTGATCGCCGCCGGGCTGCCCGCGAAGGTGCTCGACCGCCTGCGCGCGCAGCGACCCGAGGCGGTGGCCGCCGTCGCCGCGGGCGCGTCGCGCTACCGGGAACAGGCCAACATCGCGTTCCTGACCGCCGACGACGACGCGATCCTCGCCGCGCGGGGACGGCGGGCGCGGATGCAGCGGGCCGTCGCGGCGTGGTTCGAGAGCTACGACGCGATCCTCGCCCCGGTCACCGCGGTGCCCGCGTTCCCGCACGACCACTCCGGCAGCCTGGCCGCGCGCGACGTCGAGGTGGACGGCGAGGCGGTGCCGTACCTGCACCTGTTCGACTGGATCGCGCTGGCGTCGGCGCTGCACCTGCCGGCGGTCTCCGCGCCAGCCGGGCGGACCGCCGCCGGGCTGCCGGTGGGGGTGCAGCTCATCGCCCCGCTGGACCGGGAGGACCGGCTGCTGGACCTGGCCGAGGCGCTGGAGCTGGCGGACGTCGGGGCGGCGCAGCGGTAGCGCACGCCTGTCGCGGTGCCCGCGAACGGCGCTCCGGAGCGCGCGAGCCGCGATCCGGCGACGAAGGAGCCGGGCGTAACCACCATTGACATGCAGCCGACAGGTTGCCTAATGTCTCGACATGCAGCCATTCGGTTGCATGACGTGGAGGGTGCCGTGGACGCCGTCTTCCGAGCCCTCGCCGATCCCGGCCGCCGCCGACTGCTCGACAGCCTGAACGCCCGCGGCGGCCAGACGCTGAGCGAGCTCTGCGGACAGCTGGACATGACCCGCCAGGCGGTGAGCAAGCACCTGGCGGTGCTGGAGGCCGCTCAGCTCGTCGTCTCCGTGCGCCGTGGCCGGGAGAAGCTGCACTACCTCAACGCCGCCCCGATCAACGCCGTCGCCGACCGGTGGATCGCCCGCTACCACCGGCGCCGCGCGCAGGCCCTCGCCGATCTCGCGACCGCCCTGGAGGCCACCGTGACCACCGATGCGACCACCGACGCGACCACCGACTTCGTCTACGTCAGCTACATCGCGACCACGCCCGAGGCGCTGTTCCGGGCGCTCGTGGAGCCGGAGTTCACCCGGCAGTACTGGGGCATCGCCCTGGAGTCGGAGTGGTCGGTCGGCGCGCCGGTCACCTGGGTCGAGGGCGAGGTCCGCATCGAGCACCCCGACCAGCGCGTGGTGGCCTACGACCCGCCGCGCCGACTGGCCTACACCTGGCACACGTTCACCCCCGAGTGGGGCGCCGCGACGGGGATGGGCACGGAGTTCGCCGAGCGCGCCGCAGCCGAACCGCGCACCACCGCCACGTTCGAGATCGAGGACGCCGGCGACGGCACCGTCAAGCTGACGGTGACCCACACGGGCTTCCCCGCGGGAAGCATCGTCCGCGAGGCGTGCAGCCAGGGCTGGCCGCACCTGGTGTCGGGCCTCAAGACCCTCCTGGAGACCGGCCGGACGCTGACGCCCGCCTGACCGGCTCCTCCGCGAACAACCGAGGCAGGAACCGCAGCATCAGCACCGACCACACGAGGTGCGTGATCGTGGAGGCCTGCACGCCGCCGGTCGCTCGCCGCTGCGCCGCGAACAGCGTGCCCATCAGCACCGAGGCGAAGACCAGCGCGGGGTTGCGGGTGGCGGTCGTCGCGAGCACGTACGCGGCGGTCGAGCCCAGGGCCGGGCGCCGCCCGCCGGCAGCCGCGTAGACCGCGCCCCGGAAGTACAGCTCCTCGGCTGCGCCGTTGACCAGCATGACGGCCAGGACCAGCGGATCGGCACCCCCGGCCGCGTAGCCGAGCACCCGCGAGATCGCCCGCCGGGCGACCGGGATCCGCCGTGCCACCAGCCCGCCGGCGTAGAAGACACCGAACGCACCGACGCCGAGCGCGGCGGGGCCGAGCACCTGGGTCGACCCCCGGCGGATCGGCCCGGACGCCAGCGCGCCCGCCGCGTACGCCGCGGCGGTGGCGAGCGTCAGCCCGTAGAAGCGGCGCGATCCGGCCGGCGCGGTGAGCCCCCCGCCCAGCAGCGCGGCCCCGACGAGCCCGGTCGCAGCGACGGCCCGACGCCGCCGGCGCAGGACCGCACCGGTCTCCGGCACCTCCGCCGTCACGCGACCGCCCTGCGGACGGCACAGGCCTGCTCCCCCGAAGGGGCCGGTATCGCTTGGTCGTGGTCCACGGGTTCGAACGGTACGAGATCACGGGCTGCGGCGTCGCCACCGCCTCGTCGGTCGTCGACTCGGCGGAGGAGCGGCCGGCGGTACCGGTCGAGAACACGGCGACGACAGCAACTGACATCACTGACCGGGACCTCATCCGTCGAGGCACGAAGCATGCAGGTCTTCACCAGCGACCCACCGGCCGGCTCGGCCCGGCGCGGACCTGCGCGCCGCTCACCGCCGGTCGCACGGCCACCACCCCGGCCCCACTCGAAGGCCGCCGACGCGGTCGCACGCATCCCCGCCGGCGCGCGACTGCCCGCGGCCACCGAGGAGGACCTCCCGACCCGGACCCCGAGGCGGCGATCAGCCGGGCGCTCGGCCCGCCGACCACCGCCGTCCCCATCGCGCAGCTCCAGGAGAGCTCCGGCCGGATCCGCACGTCCCGAAGCAGCACACCCGGACCACCACGGGCAAGGCGATCCACCGCCCGCTCCGGGCCGGGAACCGCCGACCCGACCCCGTTCGAGGCGTCCGGGCCGATGCGCACGCACTGAAGGAGCCCTGATCGCAACCCCCGCGCTGGACGATCGCACTGCTCACCCGGATCGGCATCCACCCGGTGATCACGCTGCTGCTGCGGGTGCTCCGCCCGATCGTGGCCGCACTCCCGCTGCCCCCGGTCACGTTGATGCTCACCATCGCGCCGGTCTCCCTGTCACCCGCGTGCTCCGCGACGCGCTGCGCCCGCCGTCCGCGACGCCGGACGGCCGACCGGACACCCGCGGCCGAGCGACCGTCCCGACCGGGAGCGAACCATCAGCACTCATCCCGGGCGGCGCCGTAGCGCGCCCGGCCGATGCACGGCACACCCGCGTCCGCGCACGGTGCGAACGCGGCAGCAGCCGCGGCGAAGCCGCGGCCGCCGAGGGAACGCACGGGGTGGCCCGCAGCAGCGCAGCCGACCGACGCCGCCGGCGATCCCGATCGCCCACGCGAGCAGCCCGCCGACTGCGCCGTCAACCCGAGGTTGACGGCATTGTCGGCGTCAACCTACGGTTGACGCATGGTTGAACCCTTCGTGATGCGGTCCCCCGTCCGGCTCGACGACCTGATCCACGCGGTGCGGGCCGCGCACGACGACCCGCTGGAGCAGCTGAAGGCCGCCGTGCTCGCCGCGGACCACCTCGGCGAGATCGCCGATCACCTCATCGGCCACTTCGTCGACAACGCCCGCCGCTCCGGTGCGTCCTGGACGGCGATCGGCACCGGCCTCGGCGTCACCAAGCAGGCGGCGCAGAAGCGGTTCACGCCCAAGCCCGACGCCGACCAGGGCTTCCACCGGTTCACCATGCACGCGCGCAACGCCGTGATGCGCGCGCAGGAGGCCGCGCGCACCGCCCGCAACGCCGAGATCGGCCTGGCCCACCTCGCGCTCGGTGTGCTCGCCGCGACCCCCGACATCCCCACCGGTGCGCCCGCCGACCGGCTGCGCAGCGCGCTCACCGCAGCCCTGCCCGCCCCCGCCGAGGAGCCGCCGGGCGTCGTCCCGTTCGACGCGGCCGCTCGCAAGGCCCTGGAGCTGACCTTCCGCGAGGCCCTGCGCACCGGCCACGAGCTGGTCGAACCCGCCCACCTGCTGCTCGCCGTGCTGGAGGAGGAGAACGACGGGGGACCGCTCACGTCGGCGGGGGTCACCCGAGCGGCGGTGGAGGCCGGTCTGGCCGCCTGACCTGCGGTAGGTTGCCCGGGTGCCGGCCGCTCGGGTGATCGCCTGCGACGAGTCCGGCTACGAGGGTGAGCGCCTCGTCGGCGGGGTAACCACGGTGTTCGCCCACGCCGGCACCGATCTCGACGTCGCAGCGGCCGAGGAGATCGTGGCGCTGCTGCGGGACCGGATCCGCTCCCCCGCGCTGGAGTACAAGGCAGGCCACCTGCTGCGGGCCAAGCACCGCGCGGCGCTGGAATGGCTGCTCGTCCGGCTCGCCGGTCGGGCGAGCGTCCACCTCGTCGACAAGGCGCACCTGCTGGCGAGGACGCTCGACGGGCTGGTGCCGGCGGGTGTCCCGCTCGCCGCGGTCGAGCCGGTGCTGCGGGCCCGCACCGCCGACGAGTTGGCGGAGACGACCGAGGCGCTGCGCGCGGTGGCGCCCCGGATCGCCGATGCCGTCGCCCGTCGCCGGGCCGCGGAGCTGGCCGATCCGCCCGTCTTCCCCGCGCTCGATCCGCTGCCCGCGGCGATCGGCGCGACCGTGGCGCACTGGAGCGCGGACGGGCCGGTCGCGCTCGTGCACGACCGGCAGACCACGCTCTCGCCCGAGCGGATCGCCGCGCTGCAGGCCGCGTACCCGGCGCTGGCCGGGCTCACCCTGGTGCCGTCCCGGTCGGACGCGCGGGTGCAGGTGGCCGACTTCGTCGCGGGGGTCGCCTTCCGCATCGCCGCGGACGCGCTCGCTGGGCACCCCGACGCCGAGCTGCTCGCCCTGCTGCGCCCGTACGTGCTGGCCGGCTCGGTGTGGTGCGATCCGGCCAGCGGTGCGGCCCTGGGCTTGTCCTGACCTACTTCGACGCCCCGAGCAGCTCGGCCACCTCCGCCCGGAACGCGGCCACGTTGGCCAACTTCACGTCCTCGTAGCCGCGGATCAGATCAGCCGCCTCGGCGACCGCCACCGCGTCGTCGACCGAGCCGTTCGCCAGCGCCGCGCGGACCGCCGACTGGTACTCCCCGATCAGCGCCCGCTCGACCACCCGGACCTGCGCCTTGCCGAAGACGTCCAGCGGGGTGCCGCGCAGCTTCCGGGCCGCGCGCAGCGCCCGGAACATCGGCGCGGCCAGCCGGCCGTCGATCTTGATCTTGCGCTGCAGGCCCATCGCGCGGAACACCGGCGGGTGCAGGAGCACCGACACCTTCGCGTCCGCCCCGAACTCGGCCTCGCGCCGGGTGACCTCGACGGGGTCGAGGTGCAGCCGCGCCACCTCGTACTCGTCCTTGTACGCCATGAGCTTGTGCAGCCCGCGGGCGTACGCGGCGGCGAGTCGCCGGCCGGCCTCAACCCCCTCGCGCTCGGTGGCGATCACCATCACGCGGCGGACCTCCTCGGCGTACCGCTCGGCGTAGCCGCGGTCCTGGTAGCCGGCGAGATCGGCGATGCGGGTGGCGAGCAGCTGCGCCAGCTCCCCGTCGGCCACCTCGGCGGCCCGCCGCGCCGAGGTCGCGTCGACCTCGACGACCGGCGGCAGCGGCCGGGCCAGCGCGGCCTTCACCGCGGCCGGGTCGAGCGCCGCGGCCCGACCCCAGCGGAACGCGAGCAGCGTGTTCTCCACGGCGGCGCCGTTGAGCCGGATCGCCTCCTCGATCGCCGCCGCCGACATCGGCAGCACCCCGTGCTGGTACGCGGCGCCGATCAGCACCATGTTGGTCGGCATGTGGTCGCCGAACAGGGTCTCCGCGATCCACTGCGCGTCGACGTGCAGCGGATCGCGCGTGACCTGCGCGATCCGCTCCAGCGCGTCCTCGACCGAGTTGGGCGGCACGACCCGGTTGGTGACCATGGCCGCGGTCGGCACCACCGCTGTGTTGAGCACGGCGACGGTGTGCCCGGGCCGGGCGACGGCGAGCGTGGCCGGCTGGGCGGTCCCGACGATGTCCATGCCGATCAGCACGTCGGCGGTGCCGCGGGAGGCGCGCAGGATGCCGCTGATCGGCTTGGAGGAGATGCGGACGTCGGAGATGACCGGGCCGCCCTTCTGCGCCAGCCCGACCTGCTCCAGACCAGCGGCGTGGAAGCCGTCGATGTGGGCGGCCATCTGCAGGATCTGCGAGACGGTGACGACGCCCGTGCCCCCGATGCCGGGCATCCGCAGCAGCGTGGAGGAGCCCTCGAACCGCCGCCGCGGCTCGACCAGCTCCACCGGCAGCTCCGGGATCTCCCGCCGCGCCCGCGTGCCCGGCTCCACCAGCAGGAACGACGGGCAGTCGCCCTTGAGGCAGGAGAAGTCCGAGTTGCACGACGACTGGTGGATGCGGGTCTTGCGGCCGAACTCGGTGGCCACCGGCTGCACCGACAGGCACGTGGACACGTCGCCGCAGTCGCCGCAACCCTCGCACACCCGCTCGTTCACCACGACCCGCTCGGCCGGGGTCGGCAGCTTGCCGCGCTTGCGCAGCCGCCGCTCCTCGGCGGCGCAGCGATCGTCGTGGATCAGCACGGTGACGCCGTCGACGGCGGCCAGCTCCTTCTCCGCCTCGGCGAGCCGGTCGCGGTGGCGGACGGACGCGATCGGGTCGAGCTCGACGCCGGCGTACTTGCCGGGATCGTCGGTGGTGACGATGATCCGCCGCACACCCTCCAGCGCGAGCACCCGGGTGAGCGCCGGGATGTCGAGCTTGCCCTCGACCCGCTGTCCGCCGGTCATGGCGACCGCGTCGTTGTAGAGCAGCTTGTAGGTCATCGTGACGCCGGCCGCCACGGCGGCGCGGATGGCGAGCGAGCCGGAGTGGTGGAACGTGCCGTCGCCGATGTTCTGCACGAAGGTGCGGTCGTCGGTGAACGGCGCCATGCCGAGCCACTGCGCACCCTCGCCGCCCATCTGGGTCAGCCCGATCTGGTGGCCGCGGTGCATGCCGTCCAGCGCCACCATCGCGTGGCAGCCGATCCCGACGCCGACGAGCGTGTCGTCGGCGGTGCGGGTCGAGGTGTTGTGCGGGCACCCGGAGCAGAAGTACGGCACCCGGGCACCCAGGTCACCGGCCATCGGCAGCGCGATCCGGGACGGCGGGGGCGGGGCGATCGCGGCCAGGTGGGCGCGGGCGCGCTCCGGCACGCGGTCGGCGCCGAGGACGGCCTCGATGCGCGCCACGATCGCACGGGCGACGTCCTCGCCGGACAGCTGCCCGCGGGCCGGGAGCAGCGGACGTCCGGAGGGGTCGCGGCGACCGACGACGACCGGTCCGGGCCCGCGGCCGTAGAGCGACTGCTTGAGGTGCCCCTCCAGGAACGGCACCTTGTCCTCGACGACGAGCACCTCGTCGAGCCCGGACGCGAGGCCGGCCAGCGCCTCCTCGTCGATCGGGTACGGCATGGCGAGGCGGATCAGCCGGATGCCCAGCGCGTCCAGCTCCGCCTCGCCGAGCCCCAGGTCGTCGAGGGCGCGCAGCACGGTGGCGTAGCCCGTGCCGGACGAGAGGATGCCCAGCCGGGCCCCGCGGGGATCGAACGTGATGCGGTTCAGGCCGGTCTCGCGCGCGTACTGGCGGGCCAGGTCGAGGCGCCGGGTGAGCAGGTCGGCCTCGGCCTCGACCGCGGCCGGTCCGACGAGCGCCCCGCCACGGGCGCGGGGCTGCGCGGGTGGCGCGGGCACGGCGAGCACGTCGTGGGCGAGCGCACCGAGGTCCACGGTGCTGGAGGCGTCGGCGATATCGGCGATGATCTTCAGCCCGGTCCACAGGCCGGACGCGCGGGACAGGGCCACGGCGTGCAGCCCGAACTCGATCACCTCGGCCACGGAGCCGGGCGCGAGCAGCGGCATCAGCAGGCTCTCCGCCATCGGCTCGCACGAGCTGGGCACCGACGACGACTTGCACGACGGGTCGTCGCCGATGAGCGCCACGGCCCCGCCGAGGTGCGCGGTGCCGGCCAGGTTGCCGTGCCGGATCGCGTCGGCCGCCCGGTCGAGGCCGGGGTTCTTGCCGTACCAGAACCCGACGACGCCGTCGTGCCGCTTGCCGGGCGCGCGATCGAGCATCTGGGTGCCGGCGACGGCGGTCGCGGCCAGCTCCTCGTTCAGCCCCGGCTGGAACACCACCCCGGCCTCGTCGAGGTGGCGCTGGGCCCGGCGCATCTCGCCGTCCAGGGTGCCCAGCGGCGAGCCCTGGTAGCCGGAGACGTAGACGCGGGTGTTCAGGCCGCGGGCAGCGTCGGCGCGCCGCTGGTCCAGCACCAGCCGCACCAGCGCCTGCACCCCGGACATCAGGGCCCGGCCCTGCGTTGCCACGTACTTGTCGTCGAGGGACACGGTTGCGGGCACGACGGCACTCCCTTCGCGTCGACGTGTCCCCCATGAGAGCGATGCGCGCCACATCGCCGCAACAAAATCGGCACCACCGGCCCGAAAGTTTCCAACAACTGTACGTTCATCTCGGGATACACGTCAGAAGTTTGCGAGGTGACATGGCCGTCATCGACCGGATCGACGAACGTCTGCTCCAGCTGCTCATCGAGGACGGCCGGCGCACGTTCTCCGACATGGCCGCGGACGTCGGCCTGTCCGTCGGCGCGGTGAAGCGCCGAGTCGACCGGCTGTGCGAAGAGGGGATCATCACCGGCTTCACCGCGCAGATCGACCACACGAAGCTCGGCTGGGGCGTGGAGGCGTTCACCGAGGTCCGCTTCGCCGGCCGCACCCGGATCGCCGACATCATCGACGTCTCGATGAACCTCGCGGAGGTACAGGCGGTCTACACCATCGCGGGTGATCCCGACGCGCTGGTCCACCTGCGGGTGCGCGACATGAACCACCTGCAGGACGTGATCGACGGGCTGCGCCGGACCGGCCAGGTCACCGGCACCAAGACGCTGATCGTGCTGGGCCGCTGGCTGCGGCCGTCACTGCCGCAGGCTCAGCGCCGCTCACATACCCCCTCCGGGTAACTCATTGCCCTTGATACCGGGCGGGGGTATATGTGGTGGTAGAGCCACCGACCCGAGGGAGTGCGCCATGCCCACCACCGTCTACAAGGTCACCGGGATGACCTGCGAGCACTGCGTCCGCTCGGTCACGGAGGAGATCCAGGAGATCGACGGGGTGACCGCGGTGCAGGTCGACCTGTCCACCGGCGGGGTCACGGTCACCAGCGAGCGTCCGCTCGACGAGGCGCAGGTGCGCGCCGCCGTCGAGGAAGCGGGATACGAGCTGGCCGGCTGACCATGCGGACCTCGACGAAGCTCGCCGTGTTCGTGGCCTGCCTCGTCGTGCTGGCTGCGGGCGCGTTCGCCCTCGGTCGGGCGATCGAGCCGCAGCGTCCCGCCACCGTCGCCGCCGACCACTCCGCGATGGGCGAGGCCGCACCGCCGGCGGTGGCGGCCCACGGCGCCGACGCCGCGCTGCCCGGGCTGGCGATGAGCGCCAACGGCTACACACTGGTGCCGGCGTCGCCGATCGTCTCCACCGGGCACGCCCACCCGTTCTCCTTCATGATCACCGGGCCGGACGGCCGCCCGGTCACCGCGTTCGACGTGACCCACGAGAAGCCCATGCACCTCGTGGTCGTGCGCCGCGACGGCGCCGGGTTCCAGCACGTCCACCCGGAGATGGCAGCCGACGGCACCTGGACGGTGCCGTTCTCGGTCCCGGCCGCGGGCTCGTACCGCGCGTTCGCCGACTTCCGCCCGACCGGCGGCCCGGCCACCACGCTCGGCGTGGACCTGGCGGCCGCCGGCGAGTTCACCCCGGTCACACCCGCCCCGAGCCGCGTCGCCGAGCTCGACGGCTACACCGTCGAGCTCTCCGGCGAGCTCGTCCCGGGCGCGGTCTCGCCGCTCACGCTGACCGTCCGCCGGGACGGGCGGGCCGTCACCGACCTGCAGCCCTACCTGGGTGCCTACGGCCACCTCGTCGCACTGCGCACCGGCGATCTCGCCTACCTGCACGTCCACCCCGACGGCTCCCCGACGGCCGGCCCCGAGATCCGGTTCGCCGCCGAGGTGCCCGGTGCGGGGACCTACCGGCTGTACCTGGACTTCCGCCACGGCGACGTCGTGCGCACCGCGGAGTTCACGGTCCCGACCACCGGCGCCGCGACGGCCGCACCCCGGCCCGCGCACGAGGACGACGGAGCGGGACACTGAACGGGAGGAGCGCCACATGACCACCGCACCGACCGACAGGGTCACCGAGATCGAGCTCTCGATCGGCGGCATGACCTGCGCGTCGTGCGCCAACCGGATCGAGCGCAAGCTCAACAAGCTCGACGGCGTCACGGCGTCGGTCAACTACGCCACCGAGAAGGCCCGGATCGCGGTGCCGGCGGGCTTCGATCCCCAGGTGCTGGTCGAGCAGGTCGAGGCCGCCGGCTACACCGCGGAGCTGCCCCGGCCGCCCGAGGAGCCCGAACCGGCCGCGCAGGTGCCGGCCGCCGATCCGCTCAAGCAGCGGCTGATCGGCAGCGCCGTGCTGGCCGTGCCGGTCGTCCTGCTCGCGATGGTGCCGGCGCTGCAGTTCACGTACTGGCAGTGGATCTCGCTCGTGCTCGCCGCGCCCGTCGCGACCTGGGGTGCGTGGCCGTTCCACCGGGCCGCGTGGGCCAACCTGCGCCACGGCGCCGCGACGATGGACACGCTCGTCTCGATGGGCGTGCTGGCCGCGTTCGGGTGGTCGCTGTACGCCCTGCTGTTCGGCACCGCGGGTGCGCCGGGGATGACCCACCCGTTCGAGCTGACGATCGCCCCCACCGACGGCGCGTCCACGATCTACCTGGAGGTCGCGGCAGGGGTCACGGTGTTCCTGCTGGCCGGGCGGTACTTCGAGAGCCGGGCCAAGCGGCGGGCCGGGGCCGCGCTGCGGGCGCTGCTCGACATGGGCGCCAAGGACGTCTCCGTGCTGCGCGACGGCCGCGAGGTGCGGGTGCCGATCGGCGAGCTGGCCGTCGGCACGGAGTTCGTCGTGCGGCCGGGCGAGAAGATCGCCACCGACGGCGTCGTGGTCGAGGGTTCGTCGGCGGTCGACGCGTCGATGCTGACCGGCGAGTCCGTGCCGGTCGAGGTCGGGCCGGGCGACGTCGTCACCGGCGCCACCGTCAACGCGGGCGGACGGCTGGTCGTGCGCGCCACCGGCGTCGGCGCCGACACTCGGCTCGCGCAGATGGCGAAGCTCGTCGAGGACGCGCAGAGCGGCAAGGCCGCCGCGCAGCGGCTCGCCGACCGGATCTCCGGCGTGTTCGTGCCGATCGTGATCGCGCTGTCCGTGGCGACGCTCGGGTTCTGGCTCGGCAACGGGGCCGGCACCGCTGCCGCGTTCACCGCCGCCGTCGCCGTGCTGATCATCGCGTGCCCGTGCGCGCTCGGCCTGGCGACGCCGACGGCGCTGCTGGTCGGCACCGGCCGCGGCGCCCAGCTGGGGATCCTGATCAAGGGCCCGGAGGTGCTGGAGTCCACCCGGCGCGTCGACACCGTGCTGCTCGACAAGACCGGCACGGTCACGACCGGGCAGATGGCGCTCGTCGCCGTCCACACCGCCGAGGGGATCGGCGAGGACGAGGCTCTGCGGCTGGCCGGCGCCGTCGAGGACGCCTCCGAGCACCCGGTCGCCCAGGCGATCGCGCGCGCCGCCCGCGAACGGGGCGAGCTGCCCACCGTCACCGACTTCCGCGCCGAGGCCGGCCTGGGCGTGCAGGGCGTCGCCGACTCGCACGCCGTGCTGGTCGGCCGCCCGGCGCTGATGGAGAAGTGGAGCCTGCAGCTGCCCGCCGAGCTGGCCGAGCGCAAGGCGGAGGCGGAGCGGCTGGGCCGCACGGCCGTCGTCGTCGCGTGGGACGGGGCGGTGCGAGCGGTGCTCGTCGTGGCCGATCGGGTGAAGCCGTCGTCGGCGGCGGCGGTCGCGCAGCTGCGCCGGCTCGGGCTGCGACCGATCCTGCTCACCGGCGACAACGCGGCCACCGCCCGGGCGGTGGCCGACGAGGTCGGCATCGACGAGGTGATCGCCGAGGTGCTGCCGGCCGACAAGCTCGCCACGGTGGCCCGGCTGCAGGAGGAGGGCCGGGTCGTGGCGATGGTCGGCGACGGCGTGAACGACGCCGCGGCGCTGACCAAGGCCGATCTCGGCATCGCGATGGGCACCGGCGCGGACGTGGCGATCGAGGCGGGCGACATCACGCTCGTCCGCGGCGACCTGCGGTCGGTGCCGGACGCGATCCGGCTCGCCCGCCGCACCCTGCGCACGATCCAGGGCAACCTGTTCTGGGCGTTCGCCTACAATGTGGCGGCGCTGCCGCTCGCGGCGGCCGGGCTGCTCAACCCGATGCTCGCCGGGCTCGCCATGGCCTGCAGCTCCTTCTTCGTCGTCGGCAACAGCCTGCGGCTGCGCCGGTTCAGCGTCGCCGAGGCGGCGCGGTCGTGACCGAGCACCACCACGGCACCGCACCGCTGGAGGGCCGCGCCCTCACCCGGGCTGCTGTGCAGGCCACCCTGCACTGCCTGACCGGCTGCGCGATCGGCGAGGTGCTCGGTATGGTCATCGGCACCGCGCTGGGCTGGCACGGCGCCGCCACCGTCGTGCTGTCGATCGCGCTCGCGTTCCTGTTCGGCTACACGCTCACGATCACGCCGGTGCTGCGCTCCGGGGTCGCGTTCCGCACCGCGCTGGGCGTGGCGCTGGCCGCGGACACCCTGTCGATCGCGGTCATGGAGATCGTCGACAACGCGGTCGTCCTGGCGATCCCCGGCGCGATGGCCGCCGGGCTGGGCTCGCTGCTGTTCTGGGGATCGCTGGCGTTCGCGCTGGCCGTGGCGTTCGTGATCACCGTCCCGGTGAACCGGGCGCTGATCCGGCGCGGGCGCGGGCACGCCGTCATGCACCAGTACCACTGACGCGGTAGGAAATGCCGCGTGACGACGGACAACCGAACCGTGAGCGGCAAGACGGAGCAGCAGCCGACCGGGAAGCCACCCCGAGGGCTGCGCGGCTGGGCGCTGCGCAACGGCGTGGAGCGCGCGCTGAAGGCCCAGCACCCGCTCGTCGCCGGGCACGTCGCGAACATCCGCCGCAAGAACCCCGACGCCACCCCTGCCGAGGTGATCCGCGCGCTCGGCAAGCAGTACCAGCTCGCGGTCGCCGTCACCGGTGGCGCGGGTGGCGCGCTCGCGATCATCCCGGCGTTCGGCACGATCGCGTCGCTGGCGACGGCCGGTGCCGAGGCCCTCGCCGCGCTGGACGCGTCCGTCCTCTACACGCTCGCCGTCGCCGAGGTGCACGCGCTGCCCACCGAGGATCCCGAGCGGCGCCGGGCGCTCGTGCTCGGCGTGGTCGTCGGTGCGGCCGGCGAGACGGTCATGCAGAAGGTGACCGGTAAGTCACGGGACTGGGCCCAGGTCGTGACCGACAGCCTGCCGCTGGCCAAGCTGGGCCCGCTCAACTCCGGGCTCGCTCGCTGGTTCGTCAAGCGCTTCCTGATCCGGCAGAGCGCGCTGGCGCTGGGCCGGGCGCTGCCGCTGGGCATCGGGCTCGTCGTCGGCGCGGTGGGGAACCTGGTGATGGCCAAGGCCGTGATCCGCGCGGCCGAGGCCGCGTTCGGCCCGCCGCCCGAGAGGTGGGTCTGAGCCTGCACTGCGTCGAGAACGAAGTCGTGGTGATCGAATCGCCCTGTTGATCACCACAGGTTCGTTCTCGACGCGGACCCGCGTTCAGGGGTGGACAGCCCGGGCCGCAGCAGGTCGAGCAGGCCCACCCCGGCGCCGACCGCGTCGAAGCCCGGGTCGTCGAGGAACTCGGCGAGCAACCCGTCGATCGCCCCGCCCAGCCCGACGGCGACGGCCCGCGCGTCGATCCCCTCCCGGTACTCCCCCGCCGCGACGGCCGCCTCGATCAGGTCGGCCAGCGGACGCCAGCGAGCGGGCCGGTCGGCGCGGTCGTCGATACCCGTGCCGGAGCTGTCGAGCGCCTCGGTGATCATGCGGATGCGGTCGGGCCGCGCGGTGAGGTGCTCGAGCATCCCCATCACGTACGCCTCGACGGCCGCGGCCGGCCCCTCCGCGGCCGCGACCCGTGCGCCGACGTGGTCGACCAGCTGCCCGATCACGTGGTCGTACGCCGCCTTGACCAGCGCGTTGCGCGTCGGGAAGTGGTAGATCACCGCCGCCTTGGTGATGCCCGCGGCGTCCGCGATGTGCTGCAGCGAGCACCGCGCGTAACCGACCTCGGCGATCGCCGCCACGGTGACCTCGATCAGCTGCTGACGGCGCGCCTGCTGGGTGAACGTGAGCGGTCGGTCCGCGGACGGGGGCACCCCCGCACGGTACCGTCGATAACCGACCGGTCACATCACTGACCGTTCGGTCAGTTCGAGGGGGGATGATGTCCGCCGCACCGAGGTTCGCGCTGTTCGCGCTGCTGGCGCTCCTGCTCCCGATCGCCACAGCCTGTTCGGCACCACCGCTGGCCGAGGGCGACTGCGCCGTCCCGGACCCGGAGTACCCGGAGCACCGCTACCAGCGCGCCGACTGCGCCGATCCGGCCGCGCTGCGCGTGCTCACCATCGAGGAGGACGTCACCGAGGGCTGCTACGACGTACCCGGCGTGACCCGCTCGGTGTTCGAGGAGCAGTGGAACGGCCTCGTGTTCGTCTGCCTCGGGCCGCAGGACGTCGATCCGGCGACCGCGCCCAACGTCGCCGAGGCCGGGGACTGCTTCGCCGACGACGGCGCGGCGACCGAGACCAGGATGCGCCGCGTCGACTGCGCCGCCCCCGACGCCCGCTACCGCGTCCTCGCCGTCGACGACGGGGCCGACCTGCCGGGGGTGAGCCGGAACGAGTGCGTGGACGTGGCGGGCGCGACCACGTCGTACTCCTTCTCACTGCAGGGCGACGAACGCTCGCTGGGCGGCCTGGTGCACCGCAGGCTGTTCTGCCTCGCGCCGGTCTCCTGACCAGGCCGGGCGGCGAACGCGGCCGGTTCGTGCCATGTTGGGCAGTGATGACCGAACCGCGATGGGGAGACCGACCCGGCCCCGACCGCCAGGCCGAGGCGCCGACCGTCCGCCTGCCCGCGCCGCACCAGCCGACGGCGCGGTACGAGGCCGACCCGTACACCCGCTACTACGCCGACGACCCGGTGCCGGACGAGCGCTGGTCGGGCTACCAGGACGACCTCCAGCAGCCCGAGTACGAACCGGAGCGCCGTCCGCGCCGGCGCGGGCAGGGCTTCTCGCTGCTCGTGCTGGTGCTCGCCGCGGCCGAGTCGATCCTGCTGTGGCTGGTCACCTACCGGGCTCTGGCCTCCGTCGACTTCACCTCGGCCGAGCCGTTCGGCCGACTCGGCGGGCACCTGGGCACGTTCGGGCTGCTGGTGCTGGCCACGCTGGTGGTGTTCGTGCTCGCCCTGCTCGCGATGGTCGTCGCGCGACCCAAGGCGCTCGCCGGGCTCGCGCTGCTCGCCTCGGTCCTGCTGCCGATCGCCGGCGTCGGCATGGGCGTCTGGTACGGCGGGGACGCGCTGCGGCGCGGCATCGAGGAGTCGGTGAGCGCGACCGGACCGGCCATCGACACCGCCGTCGACCGGGTCGTCGACGAGATCGAGCGACGGATCGCGGACCTCGATCCCCTGCGCGATCTGCTGCCCGGGTGACCCCGGTCCCCGACGTAGCATTTGTGGAGCGAACGCTCAACAAATGGAGGACCGGGGATGTGGTTCTGGCTAGCGCTGGCGATCGCCGCCGAGGTCACCGCCACGATCTCGCTGCGGCTCTCGGAGGGGTTCACCAAGCTCCTGCCGTCGGCGCTGGTCGTGGTCGGGTACGTGGTGGCGTTCGGCGCGCTGTCGCAGGCCCTGGTCCGCGGGATGCCGGTCGGGGTCGCGTACGGCGTGTGGTCCGCGATCGGCGTCGCGCTCGTCGCGCTGATCGGAGCCGCGTTCCTCGGCGAGTCGCTGACCTGGGTGCAGATCGGCGGCATCGGCCTGGTGATCGCCGGCGTGCTGGCGCTGGAGCTGGGCCGGACGGCGCCGCATGGCTGAGCCGGCCACCGATCCCACCGCCGAGACGGACGGCCGGCGCCGCCGCGGCCGGCAGCGCCGCCAGGCCCTCGTCGAGGCGACCCGGCGACTGATCGGCCGCGAGGGCCTCTCGGCGGTGAGCCAGCGCGCGGTCGCCGCCGAGGCCGGGCTGCCGCCCAGCTCGGTCTACTACTACTTCGCGACGATCGACGATCTCGTGCGCGCGGTCCTCGTCGACTGCAACGACCGCTTCCTCGCCGCCCTGGACGCCCTGCCGACCGGCCCGGACGCCGTGCGCGCGATCGCCGAGGCCACCGTCGGGCTCGTCCGGGGCAGTCGCGAGGACGTGCTCGCCGAACTGGAGCTGTGGATGCAGGGCGCCCGCCACCCGGCGCTGCGCGGCGAGATCGACCGCTGGAACGCCGCCGTCCGCCGGGCGGCGACCGCGCTCACCGACGACCCGGTCGCGATCGACGCCGTCGTCGCAGCGATCAACGGCTGGTACTGGCTGGCCACGACCACCGACGACCACCCGGCCGAGCACCTGGAGGCCGTGCTGCGCCACATCGTCGCCGGCGGGCCAGCACCCGCCTGATCCGCGACCAACCCTCACGCGCATCGCCCGGATGGACTATTGCCTCCCTGGACATGTATGTCCATAGTTCGACANCATTGTCGAACGCGGAGGCGACATGACGAAGGTGTCGACGAACCGGACCACGCTCTCCACGACCCGCGCGGTGCCCCGATGAGCGGCCACCCGCGCGCCGCCGCCGCGGTCGCGCTCTGCTTCGGCGCGATCGTCTTCGACGGCTACGACCTGATCATCTACGGCTCGGCCGTGCCCGCGCTGCTCCAGTACGAGCCGTGGGGGCTCACCCCGGCGCAGGCCGGCGCGATCGGCAGCTACGCGCTGCTCGGCATGTTCGTCGGCGCGATCGCGGCGGGCACGCTCACCGACCTCGTGGGCCGCCGCCGGCTGTTCATCGCCTCGCTGGCCTGGTTCTCGCTGATGATGGCGCTGGTCGCCGCCGCACCGGACCCGACGACGCTGGGCCTGTTCCGGTTCCTCGCCGGACTGGGCTTCGGCGGCATCCCGCCGACGGCGATCGCACTGGTCGTCGAGGTGGCCCCGGCGGCGCGCAAGCACCTGGTGAACGGCCTGATGCTGTGCGGGTTCCCGGTCGGCGGGGTGGTCGCGTCGCTGCTGGCGATCGCGCTGCTCGAACCCGCCGGGTTCCGCGCGCTGTTCGCGATCGGTGCGCTCCCGCTGATCACTCTCGTGCCGCTGGCGGTCTGGCTGCTGCCTGAGTCGCCCAGCTTCTCCGGCCGGACCCGCACGCAGCGCGGTGAGCTCGCCCGGCTGCTGCGCGGTCGGTCCTCGATCGCGACACTGCTGTTCGTCGTCGCGAACTTCTGCGGGTTCCTGCTGGTGTTCGGCCTCAACACGTGGCTGCCGCAGCTCATGCGCGGCGCAGGCTACGAGCTGGGCTCTGCGCTGGCGTTCCTGCTCGTGCTGAACGTCGGGGCCATCGCGGGCGGGATCGGCGGATCGGCGCTGGCCGACGGGGTCGGCAGCCGCTGGGTCGCGACGGCCCTGTTCGCGGCGGCCGTCGCAGCGCTGGCGCTGATCGCGGTGCCGCTGCCGACGGTGGTGCTGCACCTGCTGGTGTTCGTGGCGGGTGCGGCCACGACCGGCAACCAGATCGTCGTCTACGGCTACGTGGCAGCCCACTACCCGCCGACGAACCGGGCGACGGCGCTGGGCCTGTCCAGCGGTATCGGCCGGCTCGGCGCGGTCACCGGCCCAGCGTTGGGCGGGGCGCTGGTGGCAGCCGGGATCGGCCTGGCGGGGAACGTCGGCGTCTTCGCGATCGTCGCCGTGGCCGGCGCGCTGGCCTGCGCGCTCGTGCCCCGTCCCGCCGCGACGGGGGCGATGGCCGACACCCCGGCCACGGCGCGCACCACGTCGTGAGCCGCGGCGGACCGGTGCGGCAGGATGACCCGATGGCCCGGCAGCAGAACCGACGGCGGCTCGTGTCGAACGAGCTGCTCGAGCACGCCGCCCGACTGTTCGCCACCCAGGGCTACGCCAACACCTCCTTCCAGGACATCGCCGACGCGATGGGCATCAGCCGCCCGGCGCTGTACCACTACGTGTCCAACAAGGAGGAGATCCTCGCCGCACTGGTCCGCGACGTCCTCGAACGCGTCGTGGAGATCCTCGAGGAGGCGCGGGCCCGCGAGGACCTCTCCGCGGACGCCCGCGTGGCGGAGGCCCTGCGCCGCATCGTGATCAACAACGCCCGCAACACCACTCGTTTCCGGCTGCTCGACCGCAGCGAGCCGGACCTGCCCGCCGAGATCGCCGACCTGCACCGACAGGCCCGCCGCCGTGTGCTGGAGCTGCTCACCGGCATGATCGAGGACGCGACGCACGCCGGCCGCTTCCGCCCGCTCCCGGCCCGCACGGTCGCGCTCGGGATGCTCGGCATGGCCAACTGGGTGGCCTGGTGGTACCGCCCGGGCAGGGACGAGGACGCCGAGTCGATCGCCGACGCGCTCGTCGAGCTCGCGATGTCAGGCGTCCGCCGCGACGACGACCGCCAGGTCGCCCCCGGCCCGTGGGCCGCGCTCGCGCTGGTCAAGGAGGATCTGGCACATCTGGAGAAGACGCTGTCCGCTGTGCTGGACACGCGGCCCGACCAGCAGTAGTCCGTTCCCGACGAAGCTCCCCGGGCTGCACACACCCATCGGATTGACATAAACGTCGATTGTTCTACACTATCGTCATACCTTCTGGAGGTCCCCGTGCCCGACGATGCGGACTCCGCCCCACCGTTCCCACCCGACCGCGTCGCGCAGTACCGCCGGGCCGGTCTCTGGACCGGCGAGCCGCTCGGGGACGTGCTGCGCCGCGCCGCCCGCGCGCACGCCGAACGGCCGGCCCTGGTCACCGTCGAGACCCGACTGACCCACGCCGAGCTCGACGCACTGACCGACGACTTCGCCGCCGGGTTGCTCGCCGCCACGCCGCTGCGACCCGGCGACCGCGTGGTGTTCCAGAGCGGCAACGAGGCCGAGACCGTGATCGCCTACTACGGCTGCGTCAAGGCGGGCGTCGTCCCGGTCGCCACGCTGCCCCAGCACGGGGAACGCGAGATCGCGCACCTCGCGGCGCACACCGGCGCCCGCGGCCACCTCGTGCAGGCCGACTTCCGCAACCGCGACCTCGTCGCGCTCGGCGCCCGGCTCGGCATCGGCACGCTGATCGTCGCGCGCGCCGCCGCACCGGACGGCGCGATCGGGTTCGCCGACGTCCTCGCCGCGGGTCGCGATCCGCGGGCCCGCACTGCGCTCGCCGCCGTCGAGATCGACCCGTTGGGCCTGGTCGCGCTGCAGCTGTCCGGCGGCACGACGGGACTGCCGAAGGTGGCTCCGCGCCGCCACGAGGAGTACGTCTACAACTCCCGGGTCTGGGCGGAGGCGCTGGAGCTGACCGCGGAGTCGGTGGTCCTGCACCCACTGCCGATCATGCACAACGCGGGGATCTCCGCCGCGCTGCAACCGGCCCACCTGGTCGGCGGGACGTGCGTGGTCGCGCCCGTCGGCGATCCCGGTCCGACGCTCGAACTGATCGCGAAGGAGCAGGTCACCGTCCTGCCGGTGGTCCCGCCGGCCGTGGCGATCCGCCTGCTGGAGCACCCGCAGGCCCGCCACGCCGACCTGTCCAGCCTGCGGCGGTTCGTGATCGGCGGGCAGCGCCCGAGCGCGGAGCTGATCGAACGGCTCGAACGCGAGCTGGGGATCCGCGCACTGCAGATGTTCGGGATGGCCGAGGGCATGTTCCTCTACGTCCCGCCCGATGCTCCCGAGTGGGCGCGGCTGCACACCGTCGGCGCCACGATCTCGCCGGCCGACGAGGTCCGCGTGCTCGAGGTGGGCGGCGACGAAGAGGTGCCCGACGGGACCCTCGGGGAGCTGTCCTGCCGCGGCCCGTACACGATCCCCGGCTACTACCGCGCCGCGCAGCACAACGCCGCGACGTTCACCGCCGACGGCTTCTACCGCACCGGCGACCTCGTCACCCGCCACGTGGTCGACGGGCGTGCGTACTACGCGATCGACGGTCGGATCAAGGACGTCATCAACCGCGGCGCCGAGAAGATCCACGCCGAGGAGGTCGAGGAGCTGCTCGTGCGGCATCCCGACGTCCGCAGCGCGGCGCTCGTCGGCATGCCCGACCCGGTGCTCGGCGAGCGCATCTGCGCCTACCTCGTGCTCGCCGACGGCGCCGCGGCGCCGACGGTCGCCTCGATGGCCGAGTTCCTGCTCGGTGAGGGGCTGGCGAAGTTCAAACTCCCCGAGCGGATCGAGGTCGTCCCGGCCTTCCCGCTCACCGACGTCGGCAAGGTCTCCAAGAAGGACCTGCGCGCCGACATCCAGCTCAAGCTCGCGAAGGAGAAGGAGGGGATCGGCGCATGAGGCTCGACGAGGTCGCCGTCCTCGGCGGCGGACCCGGCGGTCTCTACGCCGCCCGCCTGTTCAAGCTGGCCCACCCCGACGCGGTCGTCGAGGTGCACGAGCAGGGCGCCCCGGACACGACGTTCGGGTTCGGCGTCGCGCTCGCCGGGCGCACCCAGCGCAACCTGGAGGAGGCCGATCCCGCCACCCAGGCCGACATCCGCGCCGCGGGGCGCGCCTACGACATGCGGCTGCTCGTCGGCGGCGCGGAGTCCCGGGTGCACAACGGCCCGCTGATCGGCATCGGGCGCACCGCGCTGCTGACCGTGCTCGACCGGCACGCCCGCGAAGCCGGGGTGCAGCTGCACTACGGGCGGCGCACGCGGCTGGCGGACCTCGACGCCGATCTCGTGATCGTCGCCGACGGGGTGAGCAGCCGCACCCGTACCGAGCACGCCGCCGACTTCGGCGCCGAGGTCGAGGTCGCCGGCGGACTGTACCTGTGGGCGGGCACCGACTTCGCGCTGGAGACGGCGATCTTCGCGCCGGTCACCACCGCGCACGGCACGTTCGTCACGCACGCCTACCCGTACTCGGCCGACCGCAGCACGTTCCTCGTCGAGACCGACGAGGACACCTGGCGGGCCGCCGGGTTCGACGCCACCACCGACGCGACCCCGCTGGACGCCTCCGACGCCGCGTCGCTGGCGTACCTGCAGGAGGCGTTCGCCGAGCACCTGCAGGGGCACCGGCTGATCGGCAACCGCACCCGCTGGCTGCGGTTCCGGACCGTGACCTGTGCGCGCTGGACCCGCGGCAACGCCGTGCTGCTCGGCGACGCCGCGCACACCGCGCACTACTCGGTCGGTTCCGGCACGAAGCTCGCGATGGAGGACGCGATCGCGCTGCGCGACGCGGTCGCCGCCGCCCCGGACCTGCCCACCGCGTTCGCGGTCTACGAGCAGCAGCGCCGCCCGCAGGTGGAGCGGCTGCAGGAGTTGGCCCGGCGCAGCCGCCGCTGGTGGGACTCGTTCCCGCGGCGCACCGATCTGCCGGTCGACCAACTCATGCTCGCCTACATGACCCGTACCGGGAACGTCGGCCTGCAGCGGTTCGCCGGCACCAACCCGGAGACCGTGCGGCGCGGGCTCGCGCAGTTCGCCGACGTCCTGCCGGAGCAGGTGGACCTCGACGACACGGTCGGCTGGGTGCTGGCCCGCCCGTTCGGCGACCGCCCGAACCGGATCGTGGCGCCCGAGGAGCGCGATGCGTTCAGCGCCGACCTCGTCCGCGTCCCCGTCGCGCTCGACGCCCCGTGGGGCGAGGCGGGCGACCTGCTCGTCAAGCAGCTGCACGACCTGGCCGCCACCGGCAGGCGCGGGTTCTGGCTCACCGGCCCGGCCGACCGCGGCAGCCTGCTCGACCGACTCGATCTGGGTGAACGGCTCCGGTCCGAGACCGCCGGGATCGTCGTCGTCGAGGGCCCCGCCGCGCACCTGGCCGATCTCGCCGCGGGCGTCGCCTCCGGGCGCGCCGACCTCGTCTGCCCCACCACCCAGGAGAACCCGTCATGACCCAGCACCGCGGGCGCGGTGGCGACCTGACCGTCCACCGCATCGGGCTGGTCGTGCCCAGCTCGAACGTCACCGTGGAGACGGAGCTGCCGCAGCTCCTTGAGCGGCACCCCACGGCGCGGTTCTCCTTCCACTCCACGCGGATGCGCATGCACACGGTGTCGCCCGAGGAGCTGCGGGCGATGAACGCCCAGCGCGAGCGCTGCGTCGACGAGATCGGCGACGCCGGGGTCGACGCGGTGCTCTACGCCTGCCTGGTCGCGCTCATGGCGCAGGGCCACGTCGACGGCGAGGGCGAGCACGAGCGCACCGAACGGGCCGTCGCCGAGCAGCTCGCCGCCCGCGGGCTCGCCCCGCAGGTGACCTCCAGCGCGGGCGCGCTCCTGCACGCGCTGCGCGCCGCCGGCGCCGATCGGGTCGCGCTGGTCATGCCGTACCTGCGGCCGGTCGCCGAGCTGGTCGTCGCCTACCTGGAGGCGGAGGGCGTCACCGTGACGGATTGGCGGGCGCTGGAGGTGGCCGACAACGCCGAGGTCGGTTGCATCCCGGGGGATCGCGTGCTGGGCGCGGCCCGCGCGCTCGACCTCTCCGACGCCGCCGCGCTGGTGATCTCCGCCTGCGTGCAGATGCCGTCGCTGCCGCTCGTGCAGCAGGCGGAGGACGAGTTCGGGCTACCGGTGCTCTCGGCCGCGACGGCGGGTGCGTTCACGCTGCTCGACCGGCTCGGGCTGCCCGTCGACCTGCCCGGCGCGGGCCGGCTGCTCATCCGCGACGCGCCGGTCGGTGTGTAGCGACCGACGGCGTCTCGGGGATGGTGCGGGCCGGGTCGAGGCGCCAAGGTGGACGGGCACCGCCGATACCGAGGAGCCCGCATGTCCGTTCTGCCCGCCGTGCTCGCCGCGCTGGACTCGGGCGCGGTCGAGGTCGTCGACCTCACCACGCCGCTGCAGGAGTCGACGCCGATCCTGCAGCTGCCGCCGCCGCTGGCGAACACCAGCCCGTTCCGGCTGGAGGAGCTCTCCCGCTACGACGACCGCGGGCCCGCCTGGTACTGGAACGACATCCACACCGGCGAGCACACCGGCACCCACCTCGACGCCCCGATCCACTGGGTGACCGGCAAGGACGGACTCGACGTGTCGCAGGCGCCGCTGCGCACGCTCGTCGCGCCCGCGGCCGTCATCGACGTGACCGCCGAGGTGGCGGCGGATCCCGACTTCCTGCTGCAGATCGACCACGTCCGGGCGTGGGAGGCCGAGCACGGCCCGCTGCCCGACGGCGGCTGGCTGCTCATGCGGTCGGGCTGGTCGGCGCGCGGCGACGATCCGGTGGCCTTCGCCAACGCCGACGAGGACGGCCCGCACACCCCCGGCGTGGCACCGGAGTGCGCGCGCTGGCTCGCGCAGGAGTCGCCGATCACCGGGTTCGGCACCGAGACGGTCGGCACGGACGCAGGCGCGGCGCACGGCTTCGATCCGCCGTTCTCGTGCCACAACTACCTGATGGGCGCGAACAAGTGGGGCCTGACGAGCCTGCGCAACCTCGACCGCCTGCCCGCGACGGGTGCGCTGCTGATCGTGTCGCCGCTGCCGATCGTCGGCGGCTCGGGCAGCCCGGCGCGCGTGCTGGCGCTGGTGGAACGGTGACGACCGTCGCCGAGGTCGTCGGCTCGGTGCTCGCCGAGCTCGGCGTCGGGCACGCGTTCGGCGTGGTGGGCAGCGGGAACTTCCACGTCACCAACGCCCTCCGCGCGCACGGCGTGCCGTTCACTCCGGCGCGGCACGAGTGCGGGGCAGCGGTGATGGCCGACGCGTTCGCGCGCACGTCCGGCGAGGTCGCGGTGGTCACCCTGCACCAGGGCTGCGGGCTCACCAACGCGCTGACCGGGATCACCGAGGCCGCGAAGAGCCGTACCCCGGTGCTGGTGCTGGCCGCCGACACCGGCGGGTCCGCGGTGCGCTCCAACTTCCGCATCGACCAGGACCAGGTGTCGGCCGCCGTGGGCGCGGTGCCGGAACGGGTGCACTCGCCCGCGTCAGCGGTCAGGGACGTTCTGCGCGCGTACACGACCTGCCGCGGCGAGCGCCGCACGGTGGTGCTCAACGTGCCCCTCGACGTGCAGGCGGCACCCGGTGAGCCGGCCCCGGTGCGGTTCACGCCGCCGCAGCCGCCCCGCCCGAACGCCGCCGCGGTCGCCGAGTTGGCCGGGCTGCTCGACCGTGCCGAGCGCCCGGTGTTCATCGCCGGCCGCGGCGCCCGGGACGCCGGTCCCGAGCTGGCCGTGCTCGCCGACGCCTGCGGTGCGCTGCTGGCCACGTCGGCCGTCGCGAACGGGTTGTTCACGGGCCATGTGTGGAACCTGGGGATCGCCGGCGGGTTCGCGACCGACCTGGCCGCGGAGCTGATCACCGGCGCGGATCTCGTGGTGGCCTGGGGCGCGTCGCTGACCATGTGGACCACGCGGCACGGCGCGCTCATCGGCGAGGACACCACCGTCGTGCAGGTCGACGACACCCCGGCGGCGCTCGGCGCGCAGCGGCCGGTCGACCTGGCCGTCCTCGGCGACGTTGCCGAGACCGTGCGCGACGTGTCGGCCGCCGTCTCCGGCGGGCCCGGCTACCGCACGCCGGAGATCGGCGCGCGGATCGCCGTCGAGGGCCGCTGGGCCCAGGTCCCGGTGCCGGACCGGCCGGACGATCTCGAGCGGATCGATCCGCGCGCGCTCTCCGTCGCGCTCGACGCGCTGCTGCCCGCCGAGCGCACGGTCGCCGTCGACTCCGGCAACTTCATGGGCTACCCGAGCGCCTACCTCGCGGTGCCGGACGCGGCCGGGTTCTGCTTCACGCAGAGCTTCCAGTCGATCGGGCTCGGCCTGGCGACGGCGATCGGCGCCGCGCTGGCCCGGCCCGATCGACTGCCCGTCGCGGCGCTGGGCGACGGCGGGTTCCTCATGGGGATCGCCGAGCTGGAGACCGTCGTGCGGCTCGGGATCGGCATGCTGATCGTGGTGTACGACGACGCCGGCTACGGCGCCGAGTTCCACCACTTCACCGGCGCCGACCACACGGCGGTCCGCTTCCCCGACGCCGACCTCGCCGCGATCGCGGCAGGCTACGGGGCTCACGGGGTCACCGTGCGGCGGGTGAGCGATCTCGACGCGGTGCGGGAGTGGCTCGCCGGCCCGCGGACCGCGCCGATGCTCGTCGACGCGAAGGTGCGCGCCGACGAGCCGTCGTGGTGGCTGGCGGAGGCGTTCCGCGGGCACTGAGCGGGTCAGCTGCCCGGCTTCGGGAACGCGGCCGCGGTCCGCCCGGCCGTGCGCAGCACCTCGACCATCCGGTCGGGGTCGATCACCTCGACCGTCTCCACCGACGCGAACGAGCCCGTGCTCGCGACGATCACCGAGCACGCCGCGGAGTCCGGCGCTCGACGACCGCGAAGCCGTCCGGCTCACCGAAGGAGAAGTAGAGGCACTCGAGCTTTCCGCCGACGGCTCGAGGATCGAGTGGATGGCGTCCCGGCGGTCGCCCGGGTTCGCCATCATCGCCGCCCAGACCTCGGGGGCGTAGCTGAACTTGGCGTAGCTGAACTTGTAGCAGTACAGGGGCACGGTGCTCTCCTCTCCGTCGGCCAGGTGCTCGGTTCCGGAACGCGTCCGCGGTCCGCCCGGCCGTGCGCTGCACCTCGGCCGTGCACTCGGCCGCGCGCACGTCGGTGGGATCGACCCGGCCGCGTCGAGGCGCTCGATCGCGGCGGATCGCCGGCCGGCAGCGGCGGCGGTCTCGGGGAGCAGCAGCCGCGCCCGCGCCCGGTGTGGCGGATCGGTGTCGTCCCCCGGCAGCGGGGCCGCGGCGCTCGACCGACACGACTCCCCCTCAGACATTTACACCGTACGCTACTGGTCGTGCACACCGTGAACTCCTGCCCGGACACCGGCAACCGGGGAGGGCCCGTGACCGACGATCCGCCGCGCGTGATCTGGGCCCGCCTGTCGGGTCAGGGACGGGGCCCGGCCCGCGTGCTCGACCACCGGGCGATCACCGCGGCCGCGATCGCCATCGCCGACGAGCACGGGATCGACGCGGTCTCGATGCGCAGCGTCGCCGGCCGGATGGGGCACAGCGCGATGGCGCTCTACCGGCACGTCGGCAGCAAGGACGATCTCACCGAGCTGATGTACGACGCGGTGCTCGGCGAGCTGGACCTGAGCGGGATGCCGTCCGGGGACTGGCTGACCGATCTCGCCCGGCTGGCCCGCGAGACGCGCCGCCTGCACCACGCGCACCCGTGGATCGCGCGGTTCGGCCACCGCCCGACGCTCGGCCCGAACGCGCAGCGGCTCCGCGAGATCGGCCTGGCCTGCGTGGACGGCCTCGGCCTCGACATCGACGCGATGATGGACGCGGTGTCGACGGTCCTGCACTTCACCCGCGGCTACGTCGGGCAGGAGCTGGGCGAGCGGGAGACGCAGGAGCGCACCGGCCTGGACCTCGCGGCCTACCAGCTCCAGGTCGGGCCGTACCTGTCGCAGCTGCTGCAGGACGCTGATCTGCCCTACCTGGAGCGGGTGGTGCGCGAGGCCGAGGACCACCCCGATCCCGACGCGGTGTTCGAGCGGCGCCTGGCGATGGTGCTCGACGGCGTGGCGGCCCGGATCGACCGCGGCTGACTCGGCCGCACCCTCACTGCACCGGCTGCCAACCCCGTTCCTGTGCGGGCTCCCACACCCGCAGTGCATCGATGAGGCTCACCGGGTCCTCCCCCGCGATCACCAGTCCACGATCGGCGGGTCGCAGGAACCCCTCGGCGACGGCGTGGTCGAGGAAGGACAGGAAGTGCCGGTAGTAGCCACCGGTGTTCAGCAGCCCGGTCGGGCAGGCGTGGATGCCCAGCTGCGACCACGTGAGGACCTCGGCGAACTCCTCCAGGGTCCCGAGCCCGCCGGGGAGCGCGACGAACCCGTCGGCCAGCTCGACCATCGTCGCCTTCCGCTCGTGCATCGACTCGACGACGCGCAGCTCGGTCAGGCCCTGGTGGGCGATCTCCTGACCGGTCTGCTGACGCGGGATGACGCCGACGACCGTGCCGCCTGCGGCGAGGGCCGCATCGGCGAGCGTCCCCATCGTGCCGACGCTCGCCCCGCCGTAGACGAGCGTGATGCCCTCCTCCGCGAGGTGGCGGCCGAGCCTGCGGGCGGCGTCGACGTAAGCCGGGTCGCGGCCGGGGTTGGATCCGCAGAACACGCACAAGCTGGTGATGGTCGCCATCGCGTCCTCCCGGGCGCTAGCGGGCCGCGACCGCGGACCGCAGGTAGACGGTGGTGGTGGCGGTGAAGAACTCCCGTGCCGCGCGCCCCTGCTCCTTCGGGCCGAACCCGCTGGCCTTCCCGCCGCCGAACGGCACGTGCGGATCGGCTCCGGCGGTCTCCGAGTTGACGTGCAGCACGCCCACGTCGATCAGCTGCGCGGCTTCCTCGACGGCGTCGAGCCGGTTGGTGAAGACCGCGGCCGACAGGCCGTACGCGCTGTCGTCGACGAGGTCCAGCGCCGCGCGGTCGGTCGGCGCCCGGCGCACCGCGAGCACCGGACCGAACACCTCGGAGCGCCACAGCTCGTCGTCGCCGTCGAGCTCCAGGACCGTCGGCGGCACGAACGCGCCCTTCCCGCGGTCGTCCTCGAACGGGTGGCCGCCGCACAGCAAGCGCACTCCGGGCCGCTTCAGTGCCTCGGCCACGCTCGCGAGCACGCGGTCGCGGGCGGCGACGGACACCAGCGGGCCCATCCACGTCGCGTCGTCGAGCGGATCGCCGACGGTGATCGCGTCCGCGCGCCGCACCAGCTCCGCGACGAACGCGTCCGCGACGGCCTCGGTGACCGCGACCCGCGACGTGGCGGTGCACTTCTGCCCGGTCGACCGGAACGCTCCGGCCAGCACCTCACCGACGGCGAGACCGAGCTCGGCATCGGCCAGCACGGCAGCCGCGTTCTTGCCGCCCATCTCGGCCTGCACGGGCCGGGCGAGCGCCCCGCACGCGGCGATCACCCGGCGGCCGACGGCCGTCGACCCGGTGAAGGTGACCCGCGCGATGCCGGGGTGCTCCACCAGCGCCCCCGCGGTGCCGTCGTCGGTGAGCAGCAGCGACAGCACACCCTCCGGCAGGCCGGCCCCGACCAGCGCCTCGGTCAAACGCATCGCCAGCAGGGGCACGTCGAGCGACGGCTTCCACACGACCGGGTTGCCGTACGCGAGCGCGGGCGCGATCTTCCACGCCGGGATCGCGATCGGGAAGTTGAACGGGGTGATCACGCCGATGGTGCCGACCGGTTTGTGCAGCACGTGGATCTGCTCGCCGGGCCGCGGCGACGCGTACACCTCGCCCACCGGCCGCTGCGCCTCGGCGGCGTAGAACCGCAGGACGTCCGCCGCGCGCCGGACCTCGCCCACGCCCTCGGCGCGGGTCTTGCCCTCCTCGCGGGCGAGCTCGGCGCCCCAGGCCTCGGCGTGCTCGTCGACGATCGCGGCCGCGCGGGCGAGGATCGCACCGCGGGCCGGGAACGGGGTCGCGGCCCAGCCCGGGGCCGCCGCGGCGGCAGCCGCCACCGCGTCGTCCAGGGCGGCGCGGCCGACCAGGCGGCCGTGCGCGACCACCTCGTCGGGCCGGGCAGGGTTGCGGTCGACCAGGTCCGCGCCGTCGCCGTCCACCCACGCACCGCCGATGCGGCTGCGCAGCGGAACCGGTTCCGCGCTGGTCGGACTCGACGTCATCGTGCGAGCTCCCGGGGTTCAGAACAGGTGGTTGTTGCCGCCGAAGACCTCGCTGACCGAGTCGTCGGTGAAGATGCGCCGGATCGAGTCGGCCAGCAGCGGCGCGCACGAGATCACGTCGACGTTGGCCGGCACACCGGGCCGCAGCGGGATCGTGTCGGTGACGACGATCCGCTCGAACGGCGCGGCGGCGAGGTTCTCGTGCGCCGGCCCGCTCAGCACGGGGTGCGTCGCCGCCGCGAACACACGCCGCGCGCCCGCCTTCACGACGGCCTCGCCGGCGGCCCGCAGCGTGCCGGCGGTGTCGATGATGTCGTCGACGATGATCGCCGTCTTGTCGCGGACGTCGCCGATCACGGTGCCGATCTGGGCGACCTGCTGGCGGGGCCGCTCCTTGTCCAGGATCGCCAACCCCGCGCCGATGCGGGTGGCGAACTGCTTGTTGAGCTTGACCCGGCCGGCGTCGGGAGCGACGACGACCAGCTCGGCGGGTTCGGCGAGACCGCCGAAGTGGTCGGCGAGCATCATCAGCGCGGTCATGTGGTCGACCGGGCGGGAGAAGAACCCCTGCAGCTGACCGGCGTGCAGGTCCATGGTCAGCACCCGGTCCACGCCGGCCGACTCCAGCATCCGCGCCACCAGCCGGGCCGAGATCGGTTCGCGCGGCGCGGACTTCTTGTCCTGCCGGGAGTAGCCGTACCAGGGCGTCACCGCGATCACGCGGTGCGCGCTGGCCCCCACCGCCGCATCGATCATGACCAGCAGCTCGAGCAGCGCGTCGTTCGAGTTCAGCCCGGTGGCGGGGTTGCCGCACATCGGCTGGACGATGAACACGTCCGCGCCGCGGATCGACTCGGTGTAGCGGCAGTACACCTCGTCGTTGGAGAACGTCTTGAGCACCACCGACCCCAGCTCGACGCCGAGCTCCGCGGCGATCGCGGCGGCGAGCGCGGGGTTGGCGCGGCCGGAGAAGACCATGAGCCGCTTGTGGTAGCCCAGCGGCATGCTGGTCGGCCGCGTCGCGACGGCCCCGGTCACGTCGGGCACCGCACGGCCCGCGCGCCCTCCAGCAGCTGCCGGCCGAGCTCGTACGCGCCGCGGATGTCGTCGCCGTCGAAGCACACGGTCGCGGTCTCCCGCAGCAGCGGACTGCAGTTGACCCCGACCGAGTACGGCAACCGCTCGAACAACAGCGTGTCCGACGTCGAGTCGCCGTAGGCCACGCACTCCTTCTCGGTGATGCCCAGTTCCTCGATGAGCGTCATCGTGATGTCGACCTTGTGCTGGCGGGTCAGCATCCGCACCTCCCGCTGCGGCTCGTGGGGCACCACGTCGGTGCCGTACGTGCGGTGGGCGCCCCATCCCTCCAGGCGCCGGACGAAGAAGTGCGGCGACTGCGAGATGACGGCGATGTGCTCACCGCGGCGGCGGATGTCGGAGAACACCTCGCGGACGCCGTCGATCCAGGCCGCCGCCGCGAACGCCGCGTCGATGTCCGCCTCGGTCATACCGGCCCACAGCGGCAGCATCCGCTCCCAGAAGCCGGCGTCGGTGATCTCGCCGCGCAGCCAGGCCTGTTCGATCCGGTCGGCCTCCTCGTAGGTGCCGAGGTGCCGGGCGATCTCGACCGATGCCGCACCGCGCAGCAGAGTGCCGTCCATGTCGAAGACGTGAAGGTGCGTCCGGGCCATCGAGCGGACTCCAGAGGTGTCGGGCGGGGCGGCGCCGCCGCGGCTGCGTGGGGGACGGGCCGCGGCGGCGCCGCAGATCGGGGTTCAGGCCGACGCGGCGACCGGGACCTCGCGGGTCACGGTGCGCATCTCCTTGATGTGGTCGATGTAGTAGGACTCGGGGACCTCCCGCTCGGCGTTGGCGATCAGCTCGGTGAAGTCCCACTTCTTGAGCAGCTTGCCGTTGCGGAACACCGGCTTGAGGACGTTCTCCGACTCGGGGATCGAGCCCTTCGGCACGGTGACGTAGGTGCCGTTCTCGTACTTGAGGGCGAGCCGGCCCTTCTTCGAGGCCTTGAACGACGCGCCGGTGGGCGCCTTGGCGATGTCCCGCCATTCCCCGTTGACGCAGACGGCCGAGGCCTTCTGGCCGAAGTTCATGGTGTCGCGGTTCCAGTGCTGCAGCAGGCCGCCGCCCATGCCGAACACCGCGTTGTCGGCGGCGAAGCCGCGCCGCTCCATCTCCATGAAGACCTTGGGCAGGCTGTGGAACGTCACGCCGTCGCCCTGCACGACCCGGATGAACGGCGGAAGGACCTTGAAGCCCTTGGAGTTGACCTCGTAGCCGAAGGCGTCCATCAGCCAGCCGATGGTGTCGGCGGTGACCTGGACGACGTCGCCGGAGTCGGGACGCACGCCCACCAGCCCGGGGAAGTTGCGGATCTGCTCCTTCAGCTCTCCGCCGATGATGTTCTTGACGCAGTTCTCGTGGTCGTAGGTGTCGCTGAGCAGGAGCGCGCAGCCCTCGGGCGCGAAGACCTCGAGCATGTTGCGCAGCGCGTCGGCCTCGTGCTCGCGGCCCCACGCGCAGAACCCGGCGTGCTCGGAGTTCGGGCCGGAGTTCGAGACCTTGCCGGCGTTGTAGAAGTGCTTCGCCGCGAGGATGCCGGGCACCGTGTCGGACTGGTCGAAGTTGACCAGGTGCGCGAGGCCGCCGAGCGCGGCGGACTGCTGGGAGCTGACGCCGCGGGCACCGTAGTCGTGCAGGACGTTGCGGATCAGGTGCGGGTTGTCGGAGGTGCGGGCGTAGGCCTCCTTGATGGCCATCTTCGACAGCCAGCTGACCGTGCCGATCGTGGTCGGGTACCACACCGCGCGCAGCAGGGCGGTCTCGAAGAAGCTCGTGGCCCAGAAGTACTTCGGGTCGGTGTTGATGACCTGGACGAGCACGTTGCGGGCCGGGAGGACGAGGCCCTCGGGTACGGCCTCGATCTCGACGGGCAGGAAGCCGCCGTGGTCGTTGAGGATGCCGAGCCAGTTGTCGCGGTTGAAGTGCATGCCCTGCTCGCGGACGACGAACTCGGCCTCGTCGATGTCCTCGAGCGTGATCGGGCGCATCAGGTACTCGCGCAGGAAGGCCTGCAGCCCGACGAACTGGACGACCGGGAACTCACCACCGCGCGACTCGATGTAGCTGGAGACGTACTCCGTACCCGGCGGGTAGAGCGGGTAGTGGCAGTGCTTGTAGTTGTCCGTGTTGATGATCAGGTTGTCGAGGTAGCCCATCGGCTCGTCCACCCTTCACGAGAGTCGTTTCTACCGACATCCGCGCCGACCGTTTGATGGCACGACAGACTTTGGTGCGCGGACCTGCACTTTCAGGAGTTCACTCAGCTTTGCGCACGACTGCGGCCGACGACTAGACCTCACGCCGCTCAGCAACAGCATTTTAACGTTTCTAGTGTGATCGTCAACGCACTCTTCCTCCGCCGCGCCGGCACGAGCATGGCGCACGACGAGGCGATCAGACGCTCACCCGATCGAGTATTTCCGCAGATCGACAATGCTGAACCGATCCACGGCAGAGCTGAGGAACACCCGATCCCGGCGAGCCGCCGTGCGACCGGCTCGCGCGTGATCGAGAAATTGTCGAATCGGTTCTACCCGGGTGTGTGCTCACCCGTTCCAGAGCGCCTTCGCCGCGGGTTCCGCGGCGACCAGCTCGTCCGCGGTGGGCATTCCGCCGCGGGCTCCCTCCCCTGCGACGGACAACGCCGCCGCCGCGTTCGCGATGCGGACGGCGTCGTCGAGGCCGACGCCGCGGGCCAGCGCCAGCGCCAGCACGCCGCTGAACGTGTCGCCCGCCCCAGTGGTGTCGCGGACCGTCGCCGGCCGGGGCGGCACGTGCTCGCTCGTCCCGCCGGGACGGACCACGAGAACACCGTCCGCCCCGAGCGTCACGACCACCTCGGCCCCGGTCACCGCGACCAGCGCGTGCGCCGCGTCGAGGACCTGGTCCCGCTTCGGCTCCGCGCCGTCGGCCGGTGGTCGACCGGCGAGCGCGAGGCACTCCCCCGCGTTCGGGGTGAGGACCGGGCCGAGCCCGAGCAACTCGGCCACGACCGGCACGACCGGTGCCGGGTTGAGGATGCAGCGCACCCCCGCGCCGTGCGCCGCGCGCACGGCCGCCGCCACCGCCTCCTCCGGGATCTCCGTGCTGACCAGCACCCCGCCCGCACCGGGCAGGACCCGGGCGAGCTCGGCCGTCACCAGCTCGGCCGACACGTCGCCGTTCGCGCCGGCGCCGACGGCGATCTGGTTCTCGCCGCCCGGGCCGACCACGATCAACGCCACCCCCGTCGGCGACGCGGTGCTGACCAGCACCCCGGAGGTGTCGACCCCGTCGTCCTGCAGCTCGCGCAGAGCCTGCCGGCCGATGTCGTCGTCGCCGACGGCACCGATGTAGCGCACCCGGCCACCGGCCCGGGCCGCCGCGACGGCCGCGTTCGCGCCCTTGCCCCCGCCGAACCTCTCCATCCCGGGCCCGACGACGGTCTCGCCGGGAGCCGGCAGGCGCGGGGCCCGCACCACCATGTCGACGTTGACCGCGCCGAGGACCACGAGGTCGACGGCCGGTGCGTCAGCGGCCGGGCGGGACGACGCTGTCGCGGATCTGGACGACTGCGGGGAGCTGGTCGGCGGCCTCGACATCCTTGCCCTCCATCAGGTCGAACAGCGCTTTCGCGGCGCGGTAGCCCATGTCGCGGGCCGGCTGGCGCACACTGGTGAGCCGAGGGGTGAGCAGGGCGGAGATCGGCAGGTCGTCGAATCCGACGATGCTCACGTCCTCGGGGACCCGCAGCCCGTTGGTGCGGAGGTGCTCGATGGCGCCGATGGCCATCAGGTCGTTCGCGCACAGCAGCGCCGTCGGACGTTCGTCCTCGGGCAGTTGGAGGATCTTCGCGGCGGCCTCACCGCCCGACTCCTGCCGGTAGTCGCCGTTGAACACCGGGACCGAGTCGGGATCGAGCCCGGCCCCGGCGAACGCCTCGCGGTACCCGGCGAGCCGCTGCTGCGCGGTCCAGAGCGCCGGCGGCCCGCCGATCACCGCGAGCCGTCGGTGGCCCTGGTCGAGCACGTGCGTGGCCACCTCCCGCGCGCCGCGCCGCGAGTCGCAGACCACCGACGGGAGGTCCCGGCCGGGGATCTGCTCGTCGACCAGCACGACGGGCCCGGAGCGGGCCATCTCGTAGATCGTCTCGGGCATCGACCCGGTGCCGGACAGGTAGATCACGCCGTCGACCCGCTGGCTGCGGAGGAGCTTGGCGTAGTGCTCCTCCGGCGTCTCGATGGCGTCCGGCACCACGAGCACGACCAGCACGTTCACCGCCGACGCCGCCTTCTGGACGCCCTCGGTGACCATCGCGAAGAACTGGTTGGTCAGGTCGGGAACGACCATCGCGATGGTGGACGCCGACCGCCGCTTCAGGCTGCGCGCCGACTCGTTCGGCGAGTAGTTCAGCACGCGGATGGCGTCGAGCACGCGGTTGCGCCGCTCGGGAGCGACGGGGCCGCTGTCGTTGAGCACGTAGCTGACGGTGCTGATGGAGACGTTCGCGTGTTCAGCGACGTCCTTCATGGTGGGTCGACGGCGTGCAACCACGGACGAGACCTTCCCCCTATGTGGCCCGGGCCGCCCATCGCAGGATGGACGCCCACAACTGCTGGTAGTGCGGCCATCCGACGAATTCCGGCGGAGCCCAGTGTGGGGCGAGGTCCGATGTGAACGCCACCGCACGACCGGCACCGGCGGGTCCGACGACCAACAGCGGATCATCGCCTGCGCGGGCGACCACCGTGGCGTCCGCCTTGGCGACGACTCGGTTGTACCCCAGCAGCGGCGGCCACTCGGCGGGAGTACCGCCGAGCACCGCGTGGCCGGGCTCGTCGAAGTCGGCCTTGACGCCCTCCGGCTCCTCGACGCGGTCGTCGTGGTCGAGCATCGTGACCGGCAGAACCTCAGCGAGCGGGGTCATCCCGTAGCGGGCCTTGCCCTCGATGCCGGTGAACGACATGTAGCCACCGATCATCACCAACCCACCGCCCGCGCGCGTCCAGTCCCGCAGCACGGCCAGGCGGTTCGCGCTGCGCTCGGAGCGCAGGAACGTCTCGTCGGGGAGCAGGAAGGAGTTCGACCCGATGTCGGAGATCACGACGACGTCGAACGCGTCGAGCTCGGCGGTGCTGCGGGGGAACTGCGAGGACACCTCGTGCCCGCGGATGTAGGTGACCGCGAACCCCTCCCGGTCGAGCGCGGCCAGGAACTCCCCGGCGCCCTCCTCGTACTCGGTGGTGTGGAACTGGTCGAAGCCCTTCATGTGGATGACGTGCTTCATCCACGACTCGCCCGCGAACAGGACCCGCAGTCCCTGCCCGTCCCCGCTCACAGGAGCCGGTCCCCGACGTGGGCCGGGAGCACCCGCGCCTCCGGCATGGCGATCACGTTGATCTCCCGCATGTCCCAGCCGATCATCTTGGTCGGCACGAGCTCGTAGTACGTGCGCCCGGCCGCCTCACCGAACTCCAGGTACTGCTCGACGTAGGGGTGGTCGACGTGGAAGTACTTGTCGAAGACCAGCTGGGCGAGCTCGTCGAGCAGCGCCTGGTCCTCGACCTCGCGCAGCGAGCCCACGATGCGCACGCCGGAGACGGTGGCGTACTCGTCACCCTGGTCGACCAGGGCCGAGAGCTGGCGACCGGCCTTGACGTTGGCGGCGTGCCGGGAGCCGGCATCGATCGGGAGGTAGATCTTCTTGTCCTTGACGACCAGCCACAGCGGGGTCAGGTAGATCGACCCGTCCTCGTCGATGCTGGCCACGCGGATGGTCTTGGCCCGGGCGAGGTACGCCCAGCGCTTGTCCCCCTTGAGGGGCTGCCAGGTGCTCGCGGTGACCGCCATGCTCAGCTCCCCTCCGCGGCGCGCAGCGCCTTCAGTTCCTTGCTGTACTCGGGCGCGTCGGCGACCCCGACCTTCGGCGACGGGCCGGACGTCCAGAAGAACTTCCACTTCACGCCGCTGGCCTCGAGCGTGTACTTGTAGCCCGCCGGCAGGTAGACGTGCTCGCCCTCCTTGGCCTCGAGGACGACCTTGCGGCCGGCCGCGTCCTCGACCACCAGCCGCGTGCGGCCCTCGAGGATGAAGTGCGACTCGTCGAAGTCCTTCTGGTCCCAGTGGTAGGGCAGGTGGTCGGGCTCGCCGTAGCAGTAGCCGTGGCGGAAGTAGCGGGCGTCGTCGCGCTCGCGCGACAGGAAGATGTTGGTGACGATGCCCTTGTTGAAGGTGAGCACGGGCATCTTCTCGATCTCGTCGGGCTCGATCACCCGGGGATAGCGACGTGCGTTGCGGGCGGTGGGATCGTATTCCGGCACGGCAACGCCTCCTCTCAGATTGGCCGAGTGGGAAGTAGGCTCGAGAAACCTTTCGCACGCGGTCCGACCACGGCGTGCGTCATTATCGTTAGACCGGTACTTGATTCGTTTCTAGCGTATCGGTCGCTACGGGGATGCGGTCAAGCCCTCCGTTCGGGGTTCCCACAGTCGTACGCATCGCGACCGCGTCCGGTAAATCCACTGTGAACTGGCGTTTCGGACAGATGGCTGACCCTCGGCCGAATCGGCTCGGCTACGCTCACCGGCAATGCGATTACCGATAGAACGGTTTCAACTCAGCTGGGGGTGTACCCGAAGACGGTCTTGATCTCCAGGTACTCGCGCAGGCCGAAGTCGGCGTATTCCCGACCGTTGCCGCTCTGCTTGTACCCGCCGAACGCNCCGGCGAAGTCGAGCCCAGCGCCGTTGACGTGCACCATGCCGGTGCGCAGNCGCCGCGCCACCGCGCGGGCCTTGTCCAGNTCGGCGGAGGAGACGAACCCGGCCAGGCCGTAGACGGTGTCGTTGGCGATCGCGACCGCCTCGTCCACGTCGGAGTAGGTCGTCACGGTGATGACCGGCCCGAAGATCTCCTCGCGGGCGATCTGCATGTCGTTGGTGACGCCGGAGATCACCGTGGGGCGCACGAAGTAGCCCCTGTCCAGGCCCTCGGGGCGGCCGAGGCCGCCGGTGACGACCGTGGCGCCTGCGTCGACCGCGCTCCGGATCAGCCGCTGGACCTTGTCGTACGCGGCCTGGGAGACGAGCGGGCCGAGCTGCACACCCTCCTGCTCGGGGTGGCCGACGACGAACGACTCCGCCGCGGCCCTGGCCAGCTCGAGCACCTCGGCCAGCCTGGCCTCGGGCACCAGCCAGCGCGTACCCGCGTTGCACGACTGACCCGAGTTCGCGAAGACGTCGCCCATGTCGCGCGGCACGACGGTGGCGAAGTCGGCGTCGTCGAGCATGATGTTGGCCGACTTGCCGCCCAGCTCCTGCGCCACCCGCTTGACGGTCGGTGCCGCGTTGCGGGCCACCTCCACCCCGGCCCGGGTCGAGCCGGTGAACGAGACCATGTCGACGTCCGGATGGGAGGTGAGCGCGGTGCCGACACCCGGGCCATCGCCGTGGACGAGGTTGAACACGCCGGCCGGCACCCCGGCCTCGTGCAGGATCTCGGCGATGATCACCGCGTTGATCGGCGCGAGCTCGGAGGGCTTGAGGACCATCGTGCAGCCGGCCGCGAGCGCGGGCGCCACCTTCGCGGCGATGAGCAGCGGCGGCCAGTTCCACGGCGTGATGAGCCCGCAGACCCCGATCGGTTCGTGGATGATCTGCGTGCTGCCCCGCTGCTCCTCGAACCGGAAGTTCTTCAGCGCGTCGATCGCGTAGACGAACTGACCGAGTCCGGCCCCGACCTGCGCGGTCCGCGCGAGGGACGCGGGCGCCCCCATCTCGGCCATCAGCGCGGCCGCGATCTCCTCCTGCCGGGCCTGGTAGACCTCGACGATCCGCTCGAGCAGCTGCACGCGCTCCGCGACCGAGGTCTGCGAGTAGCTGGGGAACGCCGCCCGGGCCGCCGCCACCGCGCGGTCGACGTCCTCCGCGCCGCCCAGCGCCACCGTCGCGATCGGCTGCTCGGTCGACGGATCCAGGACCTCCGCCGTCGCCGTCGACGCCGGGTTGACCCACTCACCGCCGATATAGAAACGATCCGCGTCCTTCATCCTCATCCCTCGGTGGAGCCGCTCGACGGTCACGCTCGCCCAGGTCGCCAGGAAGCCCTGTGAACTGGATGTTTCATGGACTTTTCGGCCGCGCACGCATGCTGGCGGCGGCGCGTTCTGTCGATCGAGCGAGCGTGTAGAAACGATTCCAGCGCAGGTTAGGGGAGGCAGCCGGGCGGGTCAAGGGCGGAGTCGGGTGACAGGACCGCCGGCACGCGTCGCGAACGACGTTGCAGCGATTCGAATCGATTCAAGCCGCGGCAGCGCCGCTCCCGACGCGGCCGGCACCGTCGCTAGAACCTTGACGACGCTCGCCGTCGCTGTGGACACTGCCGACGCTCCCTCCGACGACGAAGGAAGGTCCCGTGGCTCGTCTGTACGCCGTTCCCCCGCAGGACTTCGCCCCCGAGCTGCGCGAGAAGCTCGGCGCCGCCCTCGATGATCCGCAGGGCCTCGGCCTGCTGCGGGTGTTCGCCCAGCGACCCGACCTCACCTCGGCGTTCCTCGACTTCCGCAGCGCGCTCGCCGCGCGCTCCACACTGCCGCCGCGACTGGTCGAGCTGGTGCGGCTGCGCATCGCGTTCCACAACCAGTGCCGCAGCTGCATGGCCCTGCGCACCGCGAGCGGGGCGGAGGACGGCGTCACCGAGGAGCTGGTCTGCTCGCTGGAGAAGCCCCAGGAGGCCCCGGACCTCACCGCCGCCGAGAAGGCCGCCCTCCGCTACGCCGACCTGTTCGCCACCGACCACCTGGCCGCCGACGAGTCGGTCTTCGACCTGCTGCGCGAGCACTTCACCGAGCCCGAGATCGTCGAGCTGGGCGTGCACATCGCGATCTTCGTCGGGTTCGGCAGGCTCTCGGCGACCTGGGACATCGTCGACGACCTGCCCGAGCGCTTCCACGACCGGGAGAACGTCGTCACGCCGTGGGGTTCCGGCGCGGTGGTGGCCGACCACCGCTGACA
>Ga0065720_1002841_pt1 | contig 76429 bp, 70 predicted proteins | sample Thericmetagenome_FD_59107 | JGI IMG/M metagenome (GOLD analysis project Ga0065720, IMG submission 59107) | Thermophilic microbial communities from the Joint Bioenergy Institute, California, USA of rice/straw/compost enrichment - eDNA_2 v2... | ecosystem: Engineered > Solid waste > Grass >...
TCGGGCTCGCGGCCTGGTGAGTCGTCCGCTCGCGCGGTGCTCACACCCTCGTTCCTCGGGCGCTGCGCGCCTCCTCCGCCGTCGTCGACGCGCGCGAGCTGTGTGGGACTGCGCCGTGGCCACCGTGCGGTGGTGCTCGGTCGGGGGCGGTGGGGCAGTCCGGGGACGAGGCCGGGGCCGCGGTTGAGGGGGACCCGCGTCCGCAGGCGCAGCTCTCCGTCGTCACCGGCCGAACCGCGGACCCGGACTCACCGGCACCGAGCTCCCGACCCGCGGCTACCGTGACGATCGTGGGGGAGGCTGCGACGCGCTGGGCCCGGCTGCAGGCGGGCCGGGACATCCCGCCGGAGATCCGGGCGAAGGCGGCGGCCGATCCGTGGGCCTTCGACCCGGACGCGTTCCGCGCTCCTGCCGTCCCGGTCGACACCCCGTCCCGGGCGGCCGGGCTCGCCCTGCTCGGCGCCGGCGGCACAGTGCTCGACGTCGGCTGCGGCGGCGGGGACGCGGCGTTCGCACTCGCCGAGCGGGCCACGCACGTCACCGGGGTCGACGCCCGGCAGGAGATGCTCGATCTCTTCGCCGCCGATGCCGCGGCCCGCGGTGTCCCGCACCGTGCGGTGCTCGGTGCGTGGCCGGGCTCGGCTGCTGAGGCGGGGCGGGCGGACGTCGTCGTCTGCCACCACGTGCTGCACAACGTCGTGGACCTGCCGCCGTTCCTCACCGCGCTGACCGCGGCCGCCCGCCGCGGCGTCGTCGTGGAGATGCTCCGCCAGCACCCGATGGCGTGGCTGGACCCGTTGTGGGAGCGGTTCCACGGCCTCGTCCGCCTCCCGCCCGCCACCGACGAGGACGCGATCGCGGTGCTGCGCGAGCTGGGCATCGAGCCGGAGGTCCGGCGCTGGGAGCGGGTGCCGCGGCCGTCCGCCGACCCGGTCTGGGTCACCCGGCGGCTGTGCCTGCCCGCCGATCGGACGTCGGAAGTGGCTGCCGCGCTCGCCGGCCTGCACCGTCCCAACGATCTCACGACGATCACGTGGACGACCTGACCCGACCGTCTGCGGGCCGCCCGACCTGCGCCGATAGAGTCGTGTCCTGAGCTGAGACGCTCGGGCCGACGCCCGGCGCCCGGGCGGCGGTGCGTCGTCGCCCTGTGCTTCCCGCCAGGACGGATCCGTCTCAGCCCCGTCCTCCCGGGAGGTGGAATGACGAGCTTGGCGGCGACCCTCGGGATCGCTTCCGCCGTCGTGCTCGTCGGGGTGTTCGCCGTGCGGGCCTCCGTCCGCATCGGACTGCCCTCGCTGCTGATCTACCTCGGGATCGGGGTGCTGCTCGGCGAGTCCGTGCTGGGCATCGAGTTCTCCGACACCGAGCTCGCCGAGTCGCTCGGTTGGGCCGCCCTGGTGCTGATCCTCGTCGAGGGCGGGATCACCACGCGGTGGAAGGCGGTGCGCCCGGCCCTGCACATCGGGGTCGCGCTCGCCACGGTCGCGGTCGCGGTCAGCATCACGGTCGTCGGGGTGTGCCTGCACGTGCTGCTCGACCTCGACTGGCGCACTGCGTTCCTGTGGGGCGCGGTGCTGACCTCCACCGACGCGGCCGCCGTGTTCAGCGTGCTCCGCAGCCTCGGTGTGGGGCGGCGGCTGGTCGGGGCGCTGGAGCTGGAGTCGGGCCTCAACGACGCACCGGTCGTCATCGCCGTCGTCGTGCTCGCTTCCGACGAGGCGATCACCTGGGTGCAGCCGCTGCTCGTGCTCTACGAGCTGGGCGCCGGTGCGGTGATCGGGATCGTGCTGGGCTGGGTGGGCGGCTGGGCGCTGTACCGGATCGCCCTCCCCTCGACCGGCCTGTACCCGCTGGCCGCGATCGCCGCGTGCGTGCTCGCCTACGCCACCGCCTCGGCGGTGCACGCGTCCGGGCTGCTGGCCACCTACGTGGCCGCACTCGTGCTGGGCAACTCCCAGCTCCCGCACCGCGACGCCGTCCGCTCGTTCGCGGAGGGCACCGGTTGGCTCGCCCAGATCGGGCTGTTCGTGATGCTCGGGCTGTACGTCTCGCCGTCCCGGCTGCTGCCGGCACTGCTCCCCGCCCTGGTCGCCGGGGCCGTGCTGCTGTTCCTGGCGCGGCCGATCTCGGTGTTCTTCGCCACGGCTCCGTTCCGCGTGCCGTGGCGGGAGCAGGCGTTCCTGTCGTGGGCCGGGTTGCGCGGGGCCGTGCCCATCGTGTTCGCGCTCATCGCGCTGATGCAGGGAGCGCCGAGCGGGCAGACCCTCGTCGACGTCGTCTTCGTGCTGGTGGTGGTGCTCACCGTGCTGCAGGGCACGACCCTGCCGTGGGTCGCCCGGCTGCTGGGGATCGCCCGGCAGGCCGAGCCGCGCGAGGTGGATGTCGACGCCGCCCCGCTCGACGAGCTCGGCGCCGATCTCCTGCAGGTCACCGTGCCGGTCGGCTCTCGGCTGCGCGGCGTCTACCTGCGCGAGCTGCGGCTGCCGCCCGGAGCGACGGTGAGTCTGGTGGTGCGCGACGGCGAGGCGTTCACACCCACGATGGAGACGCGGTTGCGCGAGGGTGACCAGTTCCTCGTGGTGACCACGCAGGCGGTGCGGGAGGCCGCGGAGGACCGGATCCGCGCCGTCGACCTGCACGGACGCCTCGCCAGGTGGAAGACCGAACGGCCCGGGCCGGACGGGGGTGACCGGCGGCCCCGCGGAGGAGGCCGGGGTGGATGACCGCCGGTACGGGATGATGGTCCGGTGACGACCGATCCCCCCGCCACCACCACCGCTCCCGGACCGACCAGGGTCGTCCTGCTCTCCGTGATCGCCGCAGTGGTGCTGGCCCTCGACGTCGTCACCAAGGTGATCGCCGTCGCCCAGCTCGAGCACCGCCCGCCGGTGGAACTGCTGGGCGGGCTGGTCTACCTGCAGCTGATCCGCAACCCCGGCGCCGCGTTCTCCCTCGCCACCGGCTACACGTGGGTCCTCACGGTCGTTGCGATCATCGTGGTGGTGGTGATCGTGCGGGTGGCGCGGCGGCTGCGCTCGGTCGGCTGGGCCGTCGCGCTGGGGCTCGTGCTGGGCGGGGCGCTGGGCAACCTCGGCGACCGGCTGTTCCGCTCGCCCGGGCCGCTGCAGGGGCACGTCGTGGACATGGTCTCGGTCTTCGCCCCCGACGGGCGGGTGTGGCCGGTGTTCAACGCGGCCGACTCGGCGATCGTCTGCGGCGGGATCCTGCTCGTGCTGCTCGCGCTGACCGGCCGCGAGCTGGACGGCCGCAGAACCCAGGAGAAGGCGCGCGACAACGGGGAGGACGAGGATGCCTGACACCCGGAGCCTGCCCGTCCCCGACGGGCTCGACGGGATGCGTGTCGACGCCGGTCTCGCCCGCCTGCTCGGCCTGTCGCGCACCGTGGTCGCGGCGCTGGCCGAGCAGGGCCGCGTCGAGCTGGACGGGCGCAGCGCGGGCAAGTCGGACCGGCTCACCGCAGGTGCGTGGCTCCAGATCCAGCTGCCCGACCCGGAGCCGCCCGCGCCCATCGCCGGCGCGCCCGAGAAGGTCGCCGGGCTGAAGGTGCTGCACGCCGACGACGACATCATCGTCGTCGACAAGCCGGTCGGCGTGGCCGCCCACCCCAGCCCCGGGTGGACCGGTCCCACGGTCACCGGCGGGCTGGCCGCGCTCGGCTACCGGGTGGCCACGTCCGGGGCCGCCGAGCGGCAGGGGATCGTGCACCGCCTCGACGTCGGCACCACCGGCGTCATGGTCGTCGCCGCCTCCGAGCACGCCTACAGCGTGCTCAAGAAGGCGTTCAAGGAGCGCACCGTCGACAAGCGCTACCACGCCATCGCACAGGGCCACCCCGACCCGACCCGCGGCACGATCGACGCCCCGATCGACCGGCATCCCCGCCACGACCACCGGTTCGCCGTCGTCGCCGGCGGAAAGCCCAGCATCACCCACTACGACACGATCGAGGCGTTCCCGGCTGCGACGCTGCTGGACGTGCACCTGGAGACCGGCCGCACCCACCAGATCCGGGTGCACTTCTCGGCGATGCGGCACCCGCTCGTCGGCGACCTCGTGTACGGGGCCGATCCGACGCTGGCCGACCGGCTCGGGCTGACCCGGCAGTGGCTGCACGCGCGGTCGCTCGGGTTCGCCCATCCCGCCGACGGCCGGTGGGTCGAGTTCACCAGCGAGTACCCGGCGGACCTGGCCGAGGCGCTGGACAGGCTGCGGGTCCACTAGGGGGTCAGGTGCGCGGGTGGCGAACCGCCGTGCTCGTCGCATGCGTCGTGGTGGCGCTGGTGACGGCGTGGTTCGCGGGTGCGGAGGCCGGCGGTCCGAGTGCGGCCCCCCCTGCGGGATCGGTGCGGCTCGGTCCGGAGGCGGGGGAGGAGGTCGCGGCCTACCTGGGGCGCGTCCCCGCCGATCTTCCCCCGCCGGGCACGAGCACGCTCGCGCTGGTGCAGTACGCGGAGCACCTGCCGGCCGCCGGTGCGCTGGCCGCCACGGCCGGCACCGAGGCGGTGACGGCCGTGTTCCAGGTGCCCATCCGGCGGGTGCAGACCGCGCTCGCGTTCGAGGACCTCGAACCCCGGGTCCCCGCCGGCGCCGCGATCCGGTCGGCCCAGGCGCGGGCGGCGCGCGCCGCGGCCGCCCGGGAGACCGTCGGCACCGACCGGCAGCGCGCGATCGCCGCCGCCGAGCGCGCCGCCCTCGACCACCCGGACTGCGCCTGCGTGGTCGCGGTTCTGGTCCGCGGTGATCGGGCGGCGCTCGAGCAGGTCGCCGCGCAGCCCGGGGTGCGGGCGGTGCACGCTGCACCGGCCGGCACGACGCGGGTGGAGCTCGCCCTGGCCCCGCTGCTGCCCGGGCAGACGGAGCGGGTCGACCCCCTGCCGGACGACGGGCCCGTACCGCCTTGATCCCCGGCTCGGGGTGGCCGGAGGACCACGGCGTTGCTCGCGCGCTCCCCGCGCCGACGTCGGCTCTGCACCGGATCGCTGCTCACGGCCAGCGCTGCGCGTCTCCTCCGCCGTCGTCGACGCGCGCGAGCTGTGTTGATTGCGCTCGGCTCCTCCGTCGCCGAGCGCGGGCCCGCGTGCTCGTGCGTCGACGACGCGCACGAGCGCTGTGGCCACCTCCCGGTAGTGCTCGGCCCGGCGCGGTGGGGCGCAGCTCGGAGCGCGAGGTCCCGGGCGCCGTGGAGGTGGATCACCGTCGCGGCTTCCCTGCCGAAGATCCGCGCCCTCCCACCACCCCTACCGCCCACCCCGGATCGGGGTTGGGGAAAACCCCCGCCCTTCTGGGTGGTTCACCTGATTTCCGCGGCCGGTGCCGGCTGGCACGGTGAGTCCATGGCACAGGGGGTGGGGGCGAGCGCCGGGGGCGTGGAGAGCGCGGTCGTGGCGGCCGCCGTGGGGGTCGCCGCGGTCACCGCGGGGGTCCTGCACGTGGCCGGATCCGGCCCTGTCGATCCACTGCGCACGGTGATCAGCGATTATGTCGTGGTGCCCGGGGGATACGCGATGCTCGCGCTGACCGCCGCAGCGCTGGCGGTGGCCTGCGTCGCGTTGGCCGCCGGGTTGCACCGAGCAGGCCTGCCGCGGCCCGCGTTGCCGATGACCGCGCTGGTCACGGCCGCGGTGGCGCTCGCCGTCGCGGGCGCGGTACCCACGAACCCGCCCGACGAGCCGATCGACCTCGCGGCTGTGGTGCACCGGATCGCCGGCGGGGTCGCCTTCGTGGCGCTGCCGTTCGCGGCCTGGTGGATCGCCCGCCGCGCCGTCGCCGGACCGGGGGAGTGGGCGGCCCGCGCGGCGGTGCTGCGCCGGTGCGCGCTCGCCTCAGCCACGCTCACGGCGGGCTTCCTCGCCGTCCAACTCCCGATCGTTATCGGGGCTTCACCGATATTTCCTTTTGTCGGAGGCGCAGAGCGGCTCGTCTGTGCCACGGTGATGGTGGTGTTGGTGACGACGGCGCGGGTGATGCGGACGGCCACGGCCGGTACCGCAGGTACGCCGCGTCCCCGTACACCGGACGCGTTGCCGGTCGGGCTGGGGCAGGCGGCATGAACACCCTGCACCAGGCGATGGCTCATCCCGGCATCGCCATCGGCCTGGCCGCACTGGCCGCGGTCTGCTTCGCCGGCGCCGCGGTCCTGCAGCACCGTGCCGTCACCGCTGAGCACACACCCGGCGGGCACGTCGATCCGCACTCCCGAGACGGACTGACGCGGGCCGGGCTCGTCGCCGCGGCCCGGACACCGGGCTGGCTGTTCGGGCTCGCCCTGGCGGCGGGCGGCACCACCCTGCACGCGCTGGCCCTCGTGCTGGCACCGCTCTCGGTCGTGCAGCCGATCGGGGTGCTGGCCGTCCCGATCGCGGTCCTGATCAGCATGCGCCGCACGCACCGCAGGCCCACCGCAGGCGTGGTGGTGGGGGTGGTGCTGGCCGTCACCGGCGTCGCGGTGTTCGTGCTCACCGCGGCCGGCAGCGCCACCAGCACCCCGGCCGCCGACAGCGCCATGGCGCTCGCCGGGGCGATCGTCGCGCTGGTCGTCGTCGCGTTCGCCGCGCTGGGGCTGGCCCGCAGCGGCTGGGTGCGCTGCGTCGCGCTGGCCACCGGAGGGGCGGTCGCGTTCGGCCTGGTCTCCGCGCTCATGCGGGCGGTCTCGCAGCTGGTCACCACCGGTGCGTCCGCGATCATCTCCCCGGCGGTGCTGACGGCGCTGGGTGGACTGGTCGCCGCGCTGCTCGCCGGTGGCTGGCTCGTGCAGCAGGCGTTCGCCGCCGGCGCCCCGGAGGTCGTCGTCGCCTGCATGACCGTCGTGGACCCGATCGTCGCCGTCCTGCTCGGTGTGGTGCTCCTCGGTGAGGGAGCCTCCACCCCCGTCGTGATCTGGTTGCAGCTGCTCGTCGCCGCCGGCCTCGCCGTCGTCGGCGTCGTGGCGCTGGCCAGCCACCACCCCGACGCGCTGGCCCGCCGGGAGGCGGCCGCGCTCGCGGGCGTGCCGGCCACCCGGCCCGCTCCCCGTTCCGCCTCGCGTTCCTCGGTCGGGTCCGGGAGCCGGCGCGAGCACGTGCTGCACCGCCGGTGACCGTCGCGCTCGTCGGCACCGGACGACCGCCGTCCCCTGCAGAGAGGACCGTTCCGTGAGCTCGCTGCGCATCCTGATCGGCGCCGAGACCTATCCGCCCACCGTCAACGGGGCCGCCAACTTCGCCGAGCGGCTCGCCGTCGGACTGGCCGGTCGCGGCCACGAGGTGCACGTCGTCGCCCCCTCGCACGCCGGGCGGCCGGCCGTCGAGGTCCGCGACGGGGTGACGGTGCACGGCGTGAAGTCGGTGCGCTACCCGTTCCACCCGGACTTCCCGATCAGCATGCCCTGGCGAGCGCTCCCGGCTACCCGCCGGCTCGTCGAGGCACTGCGCCCCGACGTGATCCACACGCAGGCGCACATGGTCGTCGGCCGCGGCGTGGTGAAGGCCGGGAAGCGGGCCGGGCTGCCGGTCGTCGCCACCAACCACTTCATGCCGGAGAACCTCACCGCGCACGTCCCGCTGTCGAAGTACGTGCTGGGCCCGGCGTCGAAGCTCGCCTGGCGCGATCTCGGTCGGGTGTTCGGGAAGGCCGACGCAGTCACCGCGCCCACCCCGCGCGCGGTCGAGCTGCTGGTCCGCGGGGCCGGGCTGACCGACGCGTTCCCCGTCTCGTGCGGGATCGACGCCGACCGCTACGCCGTCCCCGCTCCGCCGCACGACGTGCCATCGGTGCTGTTCGTCGGCCGGCTGGACCAGGAGAAGCGGGTCGACGACCTGATCCGGGCGTTCGCGGCGCTCCCCGCCGGGCTGCCCGCGCACCTGGACATCGTCGGGGACGGCGCCAAGCGCGGGGAGTGGACCGCGCTCGCCGCCGGGCTCGGCATCGCCGGCCGGGTCACGTTCCACGGGTTCGTCTCCGAGGAGGAGCTGATCACCCGGTACGCGACCGCGGACGTGTTCTGCATGCCCAGCATCGCCGAGCTGCAGAGCCTGGCCACGCTGGAGGCGATGGCCGCCAGCACCCCGGTGGTGCTCGCCGATGCGATGGCGCTGCCGCACCTGGTGCGCCCGGGCCGCAACGGGTGGCTGTTCCCCCCGGGGGACGTGGCCGAGCTGAGCAGGCGGCTGGCCACCCTGCTCGCCGACGCCGCTCTGCGCGCCCGCATGGGCGCGGTGAGCCGGGAGCTGGTGGCCGAGCACGCGTTCGACGCCACGCTGGACCGGTTCGAGGGCATCTACCGGCAGCTGATCTCGGGGGAGCAGCCGCAGGCCCGCGCCGCGTGACTCAGCGTCTCGCGAGCTCTTCCAGCAGCTCCAGCAGCACCTCGGCCGAGCGCTCCCACGTGTAGTGCTCGGCCCGCCGCCGGGCGGCCGCGCTCGCGGCGTCCCAGCGCTCCTCCAGCTCCCGCACGGCCGCGGCGAAGCCCTCGGCGTCGTCCGGCGGCACGTAGACGGCGGCGCCCTCGGACCCGCCCACCTCGCGGAACACCGGGATGTCGCTGACCACCAGCGGGGTGCCCACGGCCATCGCCTCGACCAGCGGGATGCCGAACCCCTCGTCGCGCGACGCCGACACCAGCGCGGTCGCCCCGCGCAGCACCTCGACGTAGGTCTCGTCGGTGGCGCCGTCGTGGAAGACGAGCGTGCCCGGCCCGGCGGCCGCGCGCAGCCGGGCCCGCTGGGCGTCGGAGACCCGGCTCATCAGGTGCAGCTCGTGATCGGGCAGCAGCGCCATCGCCCGCGCCAGCGTCTCCACGTTCTTGTAGGGCATGAACGAGCCCATGTAGACCAGCGCCTTCGTGCGCGGCAGCCGCGACGGGTCGGGCACCGGGTCGGGCGCGTTCGGCACCACCGTCACCGGGCGGCGGGTGAGCCGGTGCTGGGCGATCAGCGCCTTCGTCGTCTCCGACACGGTGACGACGGCGTCGGCTCGGTTGAGCAGCACCCGCTGCGGCCACCAGGCCGTGTGGTAGAGCCGCCAGAGCAGCCGGACCGGCCAGGCGAACTCCGGTGGCGGGGTGGGGTGGCGGTAGTAGATGAGGTCGTGGACGGTGAGCACCAGCGGGTAGGTGCGGCCCCAGCTGCCCATCGTCTGCATCGGGGTGAACACCACGTCCGGGCGCAGCCGGTTGACCTGCCGAGCCACGAACGGTTCCCGGATGCTCGTCGGCGCGCTCACCAGCACGTGCGGGCACGGCGGCAGGTGGGCGAGCTGGCGCTCGTCGCTGATCAGCATCGTGAGCGGGCGGCGCTCGGCCAGCGCCGTCACCAGCCCGGCGGTGTAGCGGCTGATCCCGTCGTGGCGCTCGATGCGGGTGTAGCGGCAGTCCACGACGATCTTCACGGAACCACCTCGGCCAGTGCCGCCGCGATCTCGGCCGGCTGCTCGTAGTGGGCGAGGTGCCCGGTGCCGGGCAGCAGCACCAGCCGGGCGTCCGGGAAGAGGGGGAGCAGGGCCCGCTGCGCGTCGGCCGGGGCGAGGTCGTCGCGCTCCCCGGCGATCAGCAGCACGGGCACCTTCACCGCGGGCGCGTACTGCGCCACGTCGTGACCCACGGACGCCTCGAACGCCTCCAGCAGGACCGCGCGGTTGGCGAAGCCCGCGAAGTACCGACCGTGCTCGGCGTGGATCCAGCGGCGCAGGTCGCGGTCGCGGGTGGTCATCAGCGCCAGCCCGGAGATCCGGCCGACCAGTGGGTGGCGCAGCAGGGCCTCGCCCACCGGCTCGGGCAGCGCTCCGGCCAGCCGGTGGAACGCCGCGGTGATCCACCGGCTCGCCGCGCGCGGGCCTTCGAGCGCGCGGCTCGCGATCGGGTTGACCAGCACGAGCGCCGCGATCCCGGTGGCGTCCTCGGCCGCGGTCGCCGCCGCCACGATCGAGCCGAACGAGTGCCCGGCCAGCACGACGTCGCCGTCGAACGCCGCCATGAGCTCGCGGGTCCAGCGGGCGTAGCCGTCGACGTCGTGGCGCTCGCTCGGCAAAGGCGGCGTGGCGCCGAACCCGGGCAGGTCGGGGACGAGCACCCGCAGTCCCGCGTCGGCGTCGACGAGGTGCGCGACGATCGGCTCCAGGCCGTGGTGGTCGCCGCGGAACCCGTGCAGGAACACGATCGTCGAGCGGGGCTCGACCGCGCCGTAGCGCCACACCGTGGTGGGCGTACCGCGCACGGTGACGGTGATGGCGTCGACGGGCGCGCGGGCGACGATCTCGCCGTACGGCGTGCGGTCGGCGGGCACCTCAACAGCCTAGGGCAGCCCTGGTCCGGCGGCGGTCGGCGACGGTCCGGACACCGTGGGTACCCGCCTTCGGCGCACGGTCGCGGCGTGTCGGCGAAGCCACCGCCGGAGTCGGCGTGCCGGGTTCGGAGCGTCGCGGCGGGAGGAGCACGATGGGGACCTCCGGACAACCATCGGCGCCCCGCGCTCGTTGGCCCCTGCGGGCCGCGGGCGTGGCGAACGTCGGTGCGCCGGAGTAGAACGGTTGTTCGAAGCTCGACCAGTTTGGGGGCGACGTGGCGGATTCCTTCGTCCACCTGCACGTGCACACCGAGTACTCGATGCTCGACGGCGCGGCGAAGGTCAACGCGCTGTTCGACGAGGTCGAGCGGCTCGGTATGCCTGCGGTGGCGATGACCGACCACGGCAACATGTACGGCTCTGCGGAGTTCTTCCGGCGCTCCCGGAAGAGCAGCGCCAAGCCGATCATCGGCATCGAGGCCTACCTCGCGCCGCTGTCTCGCCACCACAAGAAGCCCGTGTTCTGGGGGCAGTCCAACCAGCGCGGCACCGACGAGTTCGGTGAGGGCGGCGACGTCTCCGGCGGCGGCGCCTACACCCACATGACGATGGTCGCGCGCAACGCGCGCGGGCTGCGCAACCTGTTCAAGCTCTCCAGCCTGGCCTCGTTCGAGGGCTACTACCGCAAGCCGCGCATGGACCGCGAGCTGATCGCGCAGTACGCCGAGGGGATCATCGCCACCACCGGGTGCCCGTCCGGCGAGGTGCAGACCCGGCTGCGACTGGGTCAGCCGGAGGAGGCCCTGAAGGCGGCGGCCGACTACCGCGACATCTTCGGCCCGGAGAACTTCTTCCTGGAGCTGATGGACCACGGGTTGTCCATCGAGCGCAGCGTCCGCGACGGGCTGCTGGAGATCGCCCGCAAGCTCGACCTCAAGCCGCTGGCCACCAACGACTCGCACTACGTCACGAAGGACCAGGCCGACACGCACGCGGCCCTGCTGTGCGTGCAGTCCGGCAAGACCCTCGACGACCCGAACCGGTTCAAGTTCGACGGCGACGGCTACTACCTCAAGAGCCCCGAGGAGATGCGGGAGTACTGGGACACCGCGGTGCCCGGGGCCGCCGACAACACCCTCCTCGTCGCGGAGATGGTCGAGCCCTACGACGAGGTGTTCGCCGAGGTCGACCGGATGCCGCGGTTCCCGCTCGAGCCCGGCCAGACCGAGAACGACCTGCTGCGGGCCGAGGTCGAGAAGTACATCCCGTACCGGTTCCCGAACGGGCTCACCCAGGAGTACCGCGACCGCATCGAGCACGAGCTCGCGGTCATCGCGAAGATGGGCTTCCCCGGCTACTTCCTGGTCGTCGGTGACCTGGTGCGGTGGGCGAAGTCGCAGAAGATCGCCGTCGGCCCCGGCCGTGGCTCGGCCACCGGGTCGCTGCTGGCGTACATCCTGCAGATCACCGACCTCGATCCGATCGAGCACAGCCTGCTGTTCGAGCGGTTCCTCAACCCCGAGCGCGTCAGCCCACCCGACATCGACCTCGACTTCGACGAGCGTCGGCGCGGGGAGGTCCTGCGCTACACGATCGACAAGTGGGGCGAGGAGAACGTCGCCCAGGTCATCACGTTCGGCACCATCAAGACGAAGGCCGCGATCAAGGACGCTGCGCGCGTCCTGCACGGCCAGCCCGGCTTCGCGATCGCCGACCGGATCTCGAAGACGCTGCCGCCGCCGATCATGGCCAAGGACATCCCGCTCTCGGGCATCTTCGACCCGAGCCACGAGCGGTACGCGGAGGCGGCCGAGGTCCGGGCGCTGACCGAGTCCGATCCCGAGGTCGCGCGGATCATGGACACCGCGCGCGGGCTGGAGGGCCTGATCCGCAACGCCGGCGTGCACGCCTGCGCGGTGATCCTGTCGTCGGAACCGCTGCTCGACGTCATCCCGCTGTGGAAGCGCGAGGACGGCGCGATCATCACCGGCTGGGACTACCCGTCGTGCGAGGAGGTCGGCCTCCTCAAGATGGACTTCCTGGGCCTGCGCACGCTGACCGTCGTCGACGACACGATCAAGGCGGTCAAGGCCAACCACGGCATCGAGATCGACACGGCCACCCTGCCGCTCGACGACAAGAAGACCTACGAGCTGCTCTCCCGCGGCGACACGCTGGGCGTCTTCCAGCTCGACGGCGCGGGCATGCGCACGCTGCTCAAGGCCATGGAGCCCAGCCACTTCGGTGACATCGCCGCTGCGCTGGCGCTGTACCGACCGGGCCCGATGGCGGCGAACGCGCACATGGACTACGCCGAGCGCTCGAACGGTCGGCAGAAGTGCACCCCGATCCACCCCGAGCTCGAGGAGGCGCTCGAGCCGATCCTCGGTGAGACCTACCACCTGCTCGTCTACCAGGAGCAGGTCATGGCGATCGCGCAGCAGCTGGCGGGCTACACGCTCGGCCAGGCCGACCTGCTGCGCCGCGCGATGGGCAAGAAGAAGAAGGAGATCATCGAGAAGGAGTTCGAGAACTTCAAGGCGGGGATGCTCAGCAAGGGCTTCTCCGAGGAGGCCTGCCAGACGCTGTGGGACGTGATGCTGCCCTTCTCCGGGTACGCGTTCAACAAGTCCCACACCGCCGGGTACGGGCTCGTCTCCTACTGGACGGCCTACCTCAAGGCGAACTACCCGACCGAGTTCATGGCCGCCCAGCTGACCTCGATCGGGGACAACAAGGACAAGTCGGCGGTCTACCTGGCCGAATGCCGCCGCATGGGCATCCGGGTGCTGCCGCCCGACGTCAACGACTCCGACCAGTGGTTCCGCGCCGTCGGCAAGGACATCCGCTTCGGCCTGGGCGCGATCCGCAACGTCGGCGCGAACGTCGTCGAGTCCATCATCGCCACGCGCGAGGCGAAGGGCCGGTTCACGTCGTTCACCGACTTCCTCGAGAAGATCGACCTGGTCTGCTGCAACAAGCGCATCATCGAATCGCTGATCAAGGCGGGCGCCTTCGACTCCTTCGGCCACCCCCGCCGGGCGCTGATGGAGATCCACGAGGAGGCCGTCGACGCGATCACCGGCATCAAGCGCAAGGAGGCTGAGGGCCAGTACGACCTGTTCGGTGCCGTCGACGACGAGCCGGCCGCGCCGGAGCACTCCCCGCTCGCCGGCATCAAGATCGGCACCGAGGAGTGGCCGATGAAGCAGAAGCTCGCGTTCGAGCGCGAGATGCTCGGCCTCTACGTCTCCGCGCACCCGCTCGACGGCGCCGAGAAGATCCTGCGCAAGCACGCCCCGAAGTCGATCGCCCAGCTCATCGACGAGCAGCAGAAGGAGGGCGAGATCGTCGTCGCGGGCATGATCTCGTCGGTCGACCGGCGGGTGAACAAGAAGGGCGAGCCCTGGGCGATCGTCACGATCGAGGACCTCGACGCCTCGATCGAGGTGCTGTTCTTCCCCAAGGCGTACGCGATGATGTACGAGGAGCTCGTGCCCGACTCGGCGGTCGCCGTGAAGGGCCGGGTGAACTGGCGCGACGAGCGGATGTCGGTGTTCGCGTCCGGGATCATCACGCTCGACATCTCCGCGGCGCAGAACAACCCGGGCGCCGAGCCGCCGCTCGTGCTCAAGGCCGACGCCACCCGCATCGACGAGGCCGTCGTGGCGGAACTGAAGTCGGCGCTCACCGCGCACCGCGGCGACACGCCGCTGCAGCTGGTGCTCTGCTACAAGAACCGGGAGACGGCGCTGGCCGTCGACGAGAAGTTCTCGGTCAAGGTCTCGTCGGCGCTGCTCGGCGAGCTGAAGAGCATCCCGGGGATCGCGGTGGCCAGCTGATCAGGTGCCCGTCGGCATGCGGGGGAGCGCGGCGGCGGTGGCCGCTGCGGTGAGCACCGCCAACGCGACCGCGGCCGCCGCGAACCCGGCGGCTCCGGTCGCGGTCCCGCCGACGAGCGGGCCGACCGTCATGCCGCCGGCGTAGGCGGCGTTGAACACGGCGTAGGAGCCGCCGAGCGCCGGCGGCACGGCCCGCTCGCCCTGGTGGCCGATGAGCGTGGTGGCCGGCGCGAGCAGCAGCGCGTTCGCGATGCCGAGGGCGACCAGCGCCGCGACGACCACCCACAGCGGCGCGGGCAGGCCGAGCGCGGCCAGCGCGACCGCCGCGAACGCACCGCCCGCGCCGATGAGCAGGCGGGCGTCGACGCGGGTGACGAGCGCCCCGGCGAACGGGTTGGCCACCGCCCCGGTCAGGACCAGCACGCCGAACAGCACGCCGATGCCGAGCGGACCGACGTCGTGGACCAGCTGCAGGTGCAGCGGCAGCACGGGTTCGATCGCGGCCAGCGTGCCGGCCCCGATGAGCACGGCCGCCAGCACGCTCCACGTGCCCGGCACGCGCAGGACGGCGAGCGGGCCGGCGGCGTCGTCGGCGGCCGGCGGGTCCGTGCGGACCAGCACCCAGCGGGCGATCCCGTCGGCGATGGCGAACGCAGCGGCGACGAGGAACGGGGCCCGTGGGCCGAACGCCTCCACCAGCACCCCGCCCAGCGGTGGGCCCACGAGGACGCCGATCGACACCATGCTCATCGCGATGCCCATCGACCGGCCCCGGGTGGCCATCGGGGTGCTCGCCGCGATGAGGGCGAGGCCGGCGACCCAGGAGAAGCCCGCGGCCACGCCCTGCAGCGCCCGCGCGACCAGCAGCAGCGCGAACGTCTCGGCGAACGCGAACAGCAGGGTGGCGGCGGCCAGCCCGAGCATCCCGTAGAGGAGGGGGCGGCGCGGGCCGGTCCGGTCGACCAGTCGGCCGGCGAGCGGGGTGACGGCGAGCGTGGCCAGTGCGTAGGCGGCGAACAGGAAGCCGGTCGCGGCGGGCCCGGCCGCGACGGTCGTGGGCAGCAGCGGCAGCACCGGGATGGCGATGCCGTAGACGAGCATGTCGGTGAACAGCGCGATGCAGGAGACGACGACCGCCGCCCGCGGGCTGGTGGTCCGGCTACCGGTCACGTGCGCTCCGGGGAGTCGGGGTGGTGGGGCCGCGTCGGGAACGACGCTGCTGGTGGTCGAGACGCCTCGCGATCACGGCGACGGCGTTCTCCACGAAGGGAGCGCGGGGGAGAGCACGGCGCGGATCACGACGAGGCGACCATGCGCTGCCACTGCTGCTGGGCTGCGCTCTCCCAGCGCTGGTGCAGCCGGTCGAACAGCTCCGCGGCGCGCGCGCCCACCCACTCATCGGGCAGCAGCTCGCCGGGCAGCTTCGGGTCCAGGAACGGGAACCGCCGCCACGCGTGCACCAGGTGGATCTGGTGGGTGAGGGTGTCGGCGGGCCCGGTGGGCTCCGCGTCCTGGAACTCCTCGAGGAACGCCACGTAGGCCTTCTCCACCTCGGCGAGGTCCCACGCCTGCTCCACCACCTGCTGCGGGTTTCCGATGTCGCCGAACTCGCCGACGAACGAGGAGGCGACCCCGGACAGGCCGAGGTCGGAGATGACCTCCGCGACCTCCGGCTGCTTGCTCGGGTCGGGGGTGAGCCACACGCCGGGCGCGGGGGAGCCGAGGCCGGCCCACGCCAGCCGCGTGCGCAGCCGGTGCCGCAGCTGCCGGCGCGACTCCGGGACGCTGACCAGCAGCACCAGCCACCGGCCGTCCCACGGGCGGGCGGGAGCGCTGAACCCGTAGATGCGGGCGGCACCGTCGGAGAGCAGCCGCCTGCCCTGGTCCGACAGCGACCAGCGCACTCGCCGGCCGGACCGGTCGGACACCAACAGGCCCTCGGCGGCGGTGCGGGCCAGCGCCTGACGCGCGGACTTCGACTCCACCCCCAGCCCGCCGAGCACGTCGAGCAGCACCTGGGTCCACACCGGTTCGCCGTGGGGAAGCACGAATTCGCCGAGGACGGTCAGCAGCAGCGACCGCGCGCTGGTGGCACCGAGCCCGCGCCGGCGCGACAGCGCCGGATGGGCGTTCGCGACCTCGGCAGCGGACATGACCGGAGCCTATACAGGCAGGTGACGGTGACCGAGGGTGGACGCACCGGTGTGTGGATCTTGCCAGGAGGTCGGGTCGGCCCCCACTCGATCGGGTAGAACCGCCGAAGCGGACGGAACGGACGAACGGTGTGGAACCGTTCGGAGCATTGTGATCTTGACGACCGACCCGCCCGCGGTCCCGCCGCAGACCGCCGCCCGCGCGCCGCGCCGCCGACCCCCCTGGACCACCCTGCGCGCCGATCTGGCCGCCGATCTCGGCGCGTCGCTCGTCGTCTTCCTCGTCGCCGTGCCGCTGTCGCTCGGCATCGCGCTGGCCTCCGGCGCGCCGATCATGGCCGGCCTGATCGCCGCGGCCGTCGGCGGCGTGGTGGCCGGCGCCCTCGGCGGCTCCCCGCTGCAGGTCAGCGGGCCGGCGGCCGGCCTGGCGGTGGTCGTCGCGGAGCTGGTCACCCGCTTCGGGTGGGGCGTGACCTGCGCGATCACGGTCGGCGCCGGGCTGCTGCAGATCCTGTTCGGCGTCACCCGCGTGGGCCGGTTCGCCCAGGCCGTGCCGCCAGCCGTCGTGCACGGGATGCTCGCCGGCATCGGCATCACGATCGCGCTGGCGCAGCTGCACGTCGTGCTCGGCGGCAGTCCGCGCGCCGGGGTCGTCGAGAACCTGCTGGCGCTGCCGGCGCAGGTGGTGGCGCACGTGACCGGGGCGGCGGCCATCGGGCTGCTCACGATCGTCGTGGTCGTCGCCTGGCCGCTGCTCGGGCTGCCGCGCGCGGTGCCCGCCCCGCTGGTCGCGGTCGTGCTCGCGACGGCCGTCGGTGGGTTCTTCCCCGCCCTCGAGCGCGTCGACCTGCCGGGCGGGATGCTGGAGTCGATCACCCCGCCGCTGCTGCCGCGAGGTGACTGGGCGGGCGTCGCCGGGGCCGTGCTGACGGTGGCGCTGATCGCGAGCGTCGAGAGCCTGCTGTCGGCTGTCGCGGTGGATCGGATGCAGCCCCGCCTGCGCACGGACGTGGACCGCGAGCTGGTCGGGCAGGGCGCCGCCAACGCCGTGTCCGGGCTGCTCGGCGGGCTACCGGTCACCGGGGTGATCGTCCGCAGCGCGGCCAACGTCGCCGCCGGTGCCCGCACCCGGGCGGCCACGGTGCTGCACGGCGTGTGGGTCGCGGTGTTCGCCGCCGCCCTGGTGGCGGTGATCGAGCTGGTCCCGCTCGCCGCGCTCGCCGGGCTGCTGGTCGTGGTCGGCGCGAAGCTCGTCCGGCCCGAGGACGTGCGCACCGCCCGTCAGCACAGCGAACTGGCCGTCTACCTGGTGACGCTCGGTGGGGTGCTGCTGGTGAACCTGCTGGCCGGCGTCGGGGCGGGCCTCGCGGCCGCGGGCGTGCTCATGCTGCGCCGGTCCGCACGGTCGCGGGTGCACCTGGAGACGCCGCCGGACGGGCCGCGCCGGGTCGTGGTCGGCGGCACGCTGTCGTTCCTGTCCGTGCCGCTGCTGGCGCGGGTGCTCGCGCGAGTTCCCCCCGGGGTGCCCGTGCACGTCGATCTCGTCGTGGACTACCTCGACCACGCTGCGTACGACCACCTCGACGCCTGGGTGCGCCGGCACCGCGCCACCGGGGCGTGGGTGCGGGTCAGCGAGCCCGGGGACCGCGCCGAGCCCGTCGCGGGCCGGTTCGCGACGTGGAGCCACTGGCAGGCCACCGACGCCCACCACGCGCCGCGGGTGCGGGAGCCGGCCGGCCTGCTGTTGGGCTGCTCCGACGCCCGCGCGGTGCCGGACGTGATCACCGCCGGTGCGTCGGGGGACCTGTTCACCGTGCAGAACGTCGGCAACCTCGTCACGGACACCGGGGCGCGGGCGGCCGTCGAGTACGCGGTGGACGTGCTGGGTGTCCCGGTGATCGCGGTGTGCGGGCACTCCGGCTGCGGGGCGATGCAGGCGCTGCTGACCGGTGCGGCCCCGGACAGCTCGCTCGAACGCTGGCTCCAGCCCGCCCGGCGCAGCCTCGCCGCGCTGCGGGAGGGGCACCCGGTCGGGCGGGCGGCGCTGCGGGCCGGGCGGTCCGAGGTGGACGCGCTCTCGATGGTCAACGTGGCCCTGCAGCTGGAGCAGCTGCGCGAACTGGGCGTGCCCGCTGAACTCACGGGTGTGTGGTTCGACGTCCCCGCCGGGACGGTGCACGTGCTGGAGAACGACGAATTCCGGTCGCTGCGGTGACGCGGTGGCTCTACCGTGCCCCGCATGGTCGCGACGGCCCTGTTGACCTGGCGCCCGCTGCGCGTCGACGACGTGCCGGCGTGGGCCCGGCTGTTCGCGGCCGCGGAGGAGGTCGACGACACCGGCGAGCTGTTCTCCGAGGAGGACCTGCGGGACGACCTGGCCGACCCGGCGCTCGACCTAGCCGCCGACTCGGTCGCCGTGCTCGACGGGGACGAGCTCGTCGCCTACCAGATCACGCTGCCCCCGGCCGACGCCGCGGGCGTCGGGCCGGTCGTGGCGAGCCACGGGGTGGTGCACCCGCGCTGGCGGCGGCGCGGCATCGGCACCTCGCTCCTGCGCCGTGGGCTGGAACGGGCCGGGGACGCGGGCGCGGCGCTGATGGTGCGAGTCCCGGAGCGCGACGCCGGGGCGGCCGCGGTCTGCGCCGCGGCGGGCATGCGGCCCGCGCGGTGGTGGTCGGACCTGCGGCTCGACCTCGCCCGCCCGCTCGCCCCGGCACCGGCGCCGGCGGGTGTGGAGATCGTCGCGCTCGGTCCCGGCTACGACCACGGCCGCTGGGACGAGCCGCTGCGCGCCGCGCACAACGCGGCGTTCGCCGATCACTGGGGCTCGGCCGCCGTCGGCGCCGACACGTGGCGGGCCATGCGCACCGGGGCGGCGGCGTTCCGCCCGGCGCACTCGGCAGTGGCCTGCGCCGACGGGGAGATCGTCGCGTACGTCCTCGGCTACGAGTACCCGTCGCCCGGGCCGGGGCGAGAACTGTACGTGGGGACCGTCGGCACGCTGCCGGCGTGGCGCGGCCGGGGCCTGGCCCGGGCGCTGCTGACGCACGTGCTGCAGTCGGCGCAAGCCGCCGGGTTCGCCACGTCGGTGCTCACCGTCGACAGTCAGAACGCCACAGGGGCGCTCGGTGTCTACGAACGGGTGGGATACGTGCCGCACCGCCGGTCGGTGACGTGGCTGCGCTGATCCCGGTGCGACGATGACGGGCATGCTGCGCAGGACCGTCGTCCCGTTCCTCTCCCGCGCCGCTCGCGCGTGGGCGCAGTCGACACGGTCGTCGTCCCGAGCGCCCGCCGCTGGAGGCGTGTGCAGCGCCCCGACCCGTGCGCGGGCCCGGCAGATCGTCTACCAGCCGGATCTCGACGGCGCCGCCGATCCGGGCGAGATCGTGTGGGCGTGGGTGCCGTACGAGGAGGGCGACGGGCGTGGCAAGGACCGCCCGCTCCTCGTCGTCGGGCGGGACGGGTCGGGGACGCTGCTCGGCCTCATGCTGTCGAGCCAGCGGGACCGGGCTGACGACCGCGACTGGGTCTCGGTCGGCACCGGTGCGTGGGACCGGCAGGGCCGGGAGTCGTTCGTCCGGCTCGACCGGGTGCTGGAGGTCGCCGAACGCGGCATCCGCCGGGAGGGCGCCGTGCTGCCGCGGGATCGGTTCGACCGGGTGGCGAGGATCCTGCGGGAGAGGTACGGCTGGACCTGAGCCCGCGAGTCGCGGTTTCACGACGGCGGGTCGGGGTTCGCGTGACGGCGGGTCGCGGCACGGGCCGCCGAGGTGCGGTTCCGGCGACGCGAGTTGCCCCGCGCGGCAGGGCGAGTTGCCCCGCGCGGCAGGGCGAATTCCCCGCACGGGGAGGGCGAGTTGTCCCAACGGGGCCGGCGAGTTCTCCTGGCCGGGGCCGTGAGTCGCTCGAGCGGGACGGGCCACGACGCTCACCCGTGACCCTCGCTGACCCGCCTGGGGCAACTCGCCGACCCGCGCGGGGCAACTCACCCTGCTGCGAGGGGCAACTCGCCGATCCGCGCGGGACAACTCGGCCTGCTGCGAGGGGCAACTCGCCGATCCGCGCGGGACAACTCACCGGCCTGGATGGGCAACTCACTGCGGTGAGAGCCACGACTCGCCGTCGCGGAAACCGCGACTCGCCGTCGTGGCGACCGAGACCCGACGGGGTCCGAGCTCAGTTGTGCCCGTGCTCCACCCCGTACGCGGTGAGCGGGGCGGGGACCGCGCGCAGCTTCGTCAGCAGCCCGGTCTCGCGCACGAGGAACCGGCGCACCATCTTCAGCCGCTCGGCGGGGGAGACCTCCTCGAGCAGGGCCTGGCGGTCGGACATGGGCAGCAGGCAGTCGGCGGCCAGCAGGTGGGGGAGGACGGCCGGGTCGATGTCGTCGGTCGGCTCCACCCAGTCGTCCTTGTGCCACGCCGTCGCGCAGTAGCGCCGGTGCGCGTCCCGCGCGGAGGCGGCGAGCGCGTGCAGGTGGTCGGGATCGTCCGGTTCGGTGTCGGGCAGGAACTCGACGGCGGCCATGAAGTACGGCTTGCTGGTCGCGTCGATGTCGAGCAGCCGGAAGCGGCGCGCGCCACGGGTGACGATGTCGTAGCGGCCGTCCGGGAGCCTGCGCACCTCCCGCAGCTCGGCGGTGCAGCCGACGGGGTGCAGCGCGTCCGGCACGTCGTCGGGGCTGCAGCCCTCGCGCACCGCGATCACGCCGAACTGCTTGTCGGGCACCGCGCCGGTGATCAGGTCGACGGTCAGCTGGCGGTAGCGCGGTTCGAAGATGTGCAGCGGCAGCGGCGCCCCCGGCAACAGCACCGTTCCCAGCGGGAACAGCGGAACGGTCTCGGCCACCGCACTACGGTACGGCGGCGCGCGGCTCGTCGCTCTCCATGTTCCCGCCGGAGTCCTTCGCCGGTCGCGTCTCCCCGGGCGGGCGCAGCACCGCGAACGCGTCGGTGACGCGCAGCGACCGCTCGGCGAACCGGAACAGCGCCGCCGGCCGCCCGCCCGACGGCCCGGGCGGGGCCAGTTCGCCGGTCGGAGCGAGCACCGCGCGGCGGGTCAGCACGCGCTGCAGGTTGGTCGCCGAGACCGGGTGGCCGAGCGCCGCCACGTAGAGATCGCGCAGCGCCGAGATCGTGAACGTGCGCGGGGCCAGCGCGAACCCGAGGTTGGTGTACGACAGCTTGGCGCGCAGCCGCTCGCGGGCCGCCTCGACGATCGCGGCGTGGTCGAACGCCGTGGGCGGCAGGTCGGACAGGGGGTGCCACGCCGTGTCGGCGGGGATCGCGGGATCGACGTCCGACGGGACGAGCCCGAGGAACGCGGTTGCGATCATGCGCCGCGGGCCGGGCACCCGGTCGGGGCGGGAGAACACCGCGATCTGCTCGACGTGGGTGACCTCCCGGACGTCGACCTTCTCCGCGAGCTGGCGCAGGACGGACTGCTCGACGTCCTCGTCGGGGCCGAGCCGGCCGCCGGGCAGCGCCCACTTCCCGGCGTCGGGCGGCAGCGCCCGCTGCCAGAGGAGGGTGGAGAGGGTGCCGTCGCGGACGGCGAGCACGGCCGCGAGGACCTCGTGGTCGGTGGCGGTGGTGCTCACGCAGACGAGCCTAGTGTGCGCACCAGGTGAACGGCGGATGTCGTGCAGGTCACGAGAAGGGTGTGCCGGACGGGGTCGCACTGATAGCATCCGGCCTGTTTACGACTCATAGTCGAAAACAGGAGGACGGGATGACGGTCATGACAGCGGCCCCCGAAGGACTGCAGGCGTGGGCCGAGGAGGTGCGCGACCTGGCCCGTCGGCGCGACGCGGTGCTGCTCGCGCACAACTACCAGCTGCCGGAGATCCAGGACGTCGCCGACCACACGGGCGACTCGCTGGCCCTCTCCCGGATCGCCGCGGCCTCGTCGGCGTCGACGATCGTGTTCTGCGGCGTGCACTTCATGGCCGAGACGGCCAAGATCCTCGCCCCGGACAAGACCGTCCTCATCCCGGACGCCGCGGCCGGGTGCTCGCTGGCCGACTCGATCACCGTCGACCAGCTGCGCGCCTGGAAGGCCGAGCACCCCGGCGCGGTCGTCGTCTCCTACGTGAACACGACGGCGGCGATCAAGGCGGAGACCGACATCTGCTGCACGTCGTCCAACGCGATCGACGTGGTGGCCTCGATCCCGGCCGACCGCGAGGTGCTGTTCCTGCCCGACCAGTTCCTCGGCGCGCACGTGCGGCGCACGCTGAAGCGGGAGAACATGCACGTCTGGGCCGGGGAGTGCCACGTGCACGCCGGCATCAACGGCGCGACGCTCACCCAGCAGGCCAAGGAGCACCCCGACGCCGAGCTGTTCGTGCACCCCGAGTGCGGGTGCGCCACCTCGGCGCTCTACCTGGCCGGCTCGGGCGCGGTGCCCGAGGACCGGGTGAAGATCCTGTCCACCGGCGGGATGGTCGACGCCGCGCGTGCCAGCAAGGCCAAGCAGGTGCTCGTCGCCACCGAGGTGGGCATGCTCCACCAGCTGCGCCGGGCCGCCCCGGAGATCGAGTTCCGGGCCGTCAACGAGCGGGCCTCCTGCCGCTACATGAAGATGATCACTCCCGAGAAGCTGCTGCGCGCGCTGCGCGAGGGCCGCGACGAGGTGCACGTCGATCCCGAGCTCGCCGCCCGCGGGCGCGCGGCCGTGCAGCGGATGATCGAGATCGGGCAGCCCGGGAGCGGGGAGTGACGGGCCGTCCGGCCGGAGAGGAGGGGCGATGACCGCCTCGGGATGGTCGGCGGAAGCTGATCTCGTCGTCGTCGGCTCCGGCGTCGCGGGGCTCACCGCGGCGCTGGAGGCCGCCGAGCTGGGCCTGCGCGTCGTCGTCGTGACGAAGGACGCCGCGGACTCCGGCTCCACGCGCTGGGCGCAGGGCGGCGTCGCGGTCGTGCTCGGTGACCTGCCGGGCGACTCGGTCGACGCGCACGTCGCCGACACCCTCACCGCGGGCGCCGGGCTGTGCGATCCCGCCGCCGTCGCGTCGATCCTGGCTGACGGACCGGCCGCGGTCGCGGCGCTGCGGGCCCGTGGCGCGACGTTCGACGCCGACGCCACCGGTCGCCCGGAGCGCACCCGCGAGGGCGGGCACTCCGCCTTCCGCGTCGTGCACGCCGGGGGCGACGCGACCGGCGCCGAGATCGAGCGCGCCCTCGTGGCGGCCTCGGTCGACGCGGGCCTGCCGCTGCTCACCGGGCACGTCGCCGTCGACGCGCTGCGCGACGAGCGCGGCGCGGTCGCGGGCCTCGCCGTGCTCGACGACCACGGCCGCCCCGGTGTCCTGCGCGCCCCCGCGGTGCTGCTGGCCAGCGGCGGTTACGGCCAGCTCTACGCGTCCACCACGAACCCGGAGACCTCCACCGGCGACGGGATCGCGCTCGCCCTGCGCGCCGGCGCGAGCGCGGCCGACCTGGAGTTCGTGCAGTTCCACCCGACCGTCCTCTACGACGGCCCGGCCACCGGCCGCCGCCCGCTGGTCACCGAGGCCGTCCGCGGTGAGGGCGCGGTGCTGCTCGACCGCGCCGGACGCCGGTTCATGACCGACGTCCACCCGCTGGCCGAGCTCGCCCCGCGCGACGTCGTCGCCGCGGCGATCACCCGCAAGCTCGCCGAGACCGGGGCCGAGTGCGTCTACCTCGACGCCCGCGGGTTGGACGGGTTCGCCACCCGCTTCCCGACCGTGCACGCGGCGTGCCGCGCGGCGGGCATCGACCCGACCCGCGAACCCATCCCCGTCACGCCCGCGGCGCACTACGCGTGCGGCGGCGTGGTCACCGACCTGGCCGGCCGCACCGCCGTCCCCGGCCTGTACGCGGCCGGTGAGGTCGCCCGCACCGGGCTGCACGGCGCCAACCGGCTCGCCTCCAACAGCCTCCTCGAGGGGCTCGTGATGGGCACCCGGGCGGCCCGCGCCGTCGCCGCCGATCTCGCCCAGCTACCCCCGCCCGCCCCGGTCGTCGCTCCGAGCCCGGCGATGCGGACCGCACCGCGGTCCGTCGTGCAGCGGGCGATGAGCAACGCCGCCGGCATCGGGCGCGACGCCGCAGGCCTGGCCGCCGCGTCCGACGCGATCGAGGCCGCGACCGAGCTCGGCGTGCCGCTGGATCGGGCAGGCGTCGAGGACGCGGCGCTGACGCTGCTCGCGCAGGCCGTCCTCGCCGCCGCGGGGACCCGCACCGAGAGCCGCGGCAGCCACATCCGAACCGACTTCCCGGAGCGTGACGACGTGTGGCAGGCGCACAGCATCGAGATCGTCCTGAACGACGCCGACCAGCCCGTGGTGCGGCAGGAGTCCGCGGTGGGGGCGGCATGAGCACCGCCACCGGAGCCACGGACGAACAGGCGATCGCCCCGCCCGATCCCGAGGACCTGCAGCGCGTGGTCGACACCGCGCTCGACGAGGACCTGCGCTACGGCCCGGACGCGACGACCGCCGCGACCGTGCCGGCCCACCTCGTCGCCACGGGCACCTTCGCCGCACGCACGCCGGGCGTGCTCGCCGGTCTGCCCGCGGCGCGGAAGGTGCTCGACACGGTCCTCGGCGCCGACGGCTACCAGGTGCTCGCCCAGCGCCGCGACGGCGACCGACTCGCCGCGGGCGATGCCGCGCTCGTCGTGCGCGCGCCCGTGCGGGGCCTGCTGACCGCCGAGCGGACCGCGCTCAACCTGCTCTGCCACCTGTCCGGAGTGGCGACGGCGACGGCCGCGTGGGTCGACGCCGTCGCCGGCACCGGCGCCCGTATCCGTGACACCCGCAAGACGCTGCCCGGGCTGCGGCTGCTGGAGAAGTACGCGGTGCGCTGCGGTGGCGGGGTCAACCACCGGCTCGGGCTCGGCGACGCGGTGCTGATCAAGGACAACCACGTGGCCGCGGCCGGGTCGGTCTCGGCCGCGCTGGCCGCCACCCGCAAGCTGGCGCCGCACCTGCCGTGCGAGGTGGAAGTGGACTCGCTGGACCAGCTCGACGAGGTCCTCGCCCTGGACGCCGAGCTGGTGCTGCTGGACAACTTCACCGTCGAGGACACCGCTGAGGCGGTGCGGCGGCGGGGGAACCGGCCGACCGAGCTGGAGTCGTCCGGCGGGCTCACCCTCGACGTCGCCCGTGCCTACGCCGAGACCGGGGTCGACTTCCTGGCGGTGGGTGGGCTCACCCACTCCGTCACGGCGCTGGACATCGGGCTCGACCTCGAAGCGAACCTGCAGTAGCGGTGCGCCGGGACTCCGGCTCCGCCACGAACGGCCCTTCCGTCAGCACCGTTCCTGGCGAAAGGGCCGTTCGTGGCGAACAGCGTCGGGGTGAGGGCCGTCGCACGGGATATGCGCACGTCGGTGCGCTGCCGCCGTCTACCCTTGCGGCATGCTCCGCCGTCTCGACCTGCGCTCCGGACTGCCTCGAACCGCCGAGCTGCGAGGCCTTCTGCCTCGTGCGGCGGTGGACGTCGACGCGGCGGTGGAGCAGGTGCGGCCCATCGTCGAGGCCGTCCGAACCGGCGGTGCCGCGGCGGCGCTGGACCTGTGCGAGAAGTTCGACAAGGTCCGCCCCGAGCAGGTGCGCGTGCCCGCGCAGGCGCTCGCCGACGCGCTCGCCGCGCTGGACCCCGCGGTCCGCGAGGCGCTGGAGATCTCGATCGAACGGGCCCGGAAGGTGCACGCCGACCAGGTCCGCCGCGACGTGACCACCAGCGTCGTGCCCGGTGGCACTGTCACCGAGCGGTACCTGCCGGTGCGCCGCGTCGGTCTCTACGCGCCCGGCGGCCTGGCGGTCTACCCGTCCAGCGTCGTCATGAACGTCGTGCCCGCGCAGGCGGCGGGCGTGGAGTCGTTGGTGCTGCTCTCGCCGCCGCAGGCCGAGCACGGCGGCCTGCCGCACCCGACCGTGCTGGCCGCTGCTGCGCTGCTCGGCGTGGACGAGGTGTGGGCCGTCGGCGGGGCGCAGGGCGTCGCGCTCGCTGCGTACGGCGACGGCGACGTGGAGCCGGTGGACATGGTCACCGGCCCGGGCAACATCTACGTCACCGCCGCGAAGCGGTTGCTGCGCGGCCTGATCGGCATCGACGCGGAGGCCGGCACCACCGAGATCGCGGTGCTCGCCGACGACACGGCCGACCCGGTCCACGTCGCCGCCGACCTGATCAGCCAGGCCGAGCACGACCCGAACGCCGCGTCGGTGCTGGTCACCGACTCCGAAGAGCTGCTGGCCGCGGTCGAGGCCGAGCTGGAGCGCCAGGTCGCGGTCACGAAGCACCACGAACGGATCAAGATCGCGCTCACCGGCCCGCAGTCCGGCGTGGTGCTGGTCGAGGACATCGACGACGGTGTGCGGGTCGTCGACGCCTACGCCGCCGAGCACCTGGAGATCCAGACCCGCGACGCCCGCGACGTCGCCCACCGCGTCCGCAACGCCGGCGCGATCTTCGTCGGGCCGTGGTCGCCGGTGTCGCTCGGCGACTACTGCGCCGGCTCCAACCACGTCCTGCCCACCGGCGGCTGCGCGCGCCACTCCGGCGGACTGTCCGTGCAGACGTTCCTGCGGGGCGTGCACGTCGTCGAGTACTCCGAGGAGGCGCTGCGCGACGTCGCCGACGCGGTGGTCACCCTCGCCACCGCCGAGGACCTGCCCGCGCACGGGCAGGCGATCACCGCGAGGTTCGGCCGGTGACCATCGGCGACTCCGTCACGCTCGACCAGCTGCCCCTGCGCGACGACCTGCGCGGCAAGAGCCCCTACGGCGCCCCGCAGCTCGACGTCGCGGTGCGGCTGAACACCAACGAGAACCCGTACGCGCCGCCGCCCGAGCTGGTGGCGGACCTCACCAAGGCGATCGACGAGATCGCGGGGGAGCTGCACCGCTACCCGGACCGCGACGCCGTCGCGCTGCGCGAGGACCTCGCCGCGTACCTCGCCGGCAGCACGGGCGTCCCGCTGACCAGGGAGAACGTGTGGGCGGCCAATGGGTCCAACGAGGTGCTGCAGCAGATCCTGCAGGCCTTCGGCGGCCCCGGCCGCACCGCGCTCGGGTTCGAGCCGTCGTACTCGATGCACCCGATCATCGCCAGCGGCACCCGCACCGAGTGGGTCCCGGCGCCGCGGCGCGCCGACTTCGCGATCGACGTCGACGCGGCGGTGGCGCTCCTGGCCGAGCGCAAGCCCGACGTGCTGTTCCTGACCAGCCCGAACAATCCCACCGGACAGTCGCTGGAGCCCGTTGAGCTGTCCCGGCTGGTCGCCGCGGCCCCCGGCATCGTCGTGGTCGACGAGGCCTACGCCGAGTTCTCCGACCGGCCCTCGGCGGTCACGCTGCTCGCCGAGCACCCGCACAAGCTGATCGTGTCCCGCACGATGAGCAAGGCGTTCGCGTTCGCCGGCGGCCGCCTGGGCTACCTCGCCGCCGCGCCCGCCGTCGTCGACGCGTTGCTGCTGGTCCGGCTGCCCTACCACCTCTCGTCGCTCACCCAGGCCGCCGCGCGGGCGGCGCTGCGGCACGCCGCCGCCACCCTCGGGTCGGTCGCCACACTCCGTAGCGAACGCGCCCGCGTCGTGGCAGCATTGACCGATCAGGGCTACGACGTGGTGCCCAGCGACGCGAACTTCGTGTTGTTCGGCCGATTCACGGATGCAGCGCGGGCGTGGCGGGCGTTCCTCGACCGCGGCGTGCTGATCAGGGACGTGGGCATCCCCGAACGGCTCCGGGTCACCGTGGGTACACCGGAGGAGAACGACGTGTTCCTCGACGTCGCGGCGTCCCTGGTGCCGGGTGAGCTGAAGAGGGAGCAGAGCGCGTGACACGAGTCGGCCGGGTGGAGCGGATCACGAAGGAGACGAAGGTCTTCGTCGAGATCGACCTCGACGGGACCGGGGTCACCGACATCTCCACCGGGGTGCCGTTCTACGACCACATGCTCGACGCGTTGGGTAAGCACGGCGCGTTCGACCTGACGGTGCGCGCCTCGGGCGACGTCGACATCGACGTGCACCACACCGTCGAGGACGTGGCGATCGTGCTCGGCCAGGCCCTGCGCGAGGCGCTCGGCGACAAGAAGGGCATCCGCCGCTTCGGCGACGCCCTGATCCCCATGGACGAGTCGCTGGCCCAGGCCGTCGTCGACGTGTCCGGCCGCCCCTACACCGTGCACACCGGCGAGCCGGAGTCGATGGTGGGCTTCGTCATCGGTGGGCACTACCCGACGGTGCTCAACCGGCACGTGTTCGAGTCGCTGGCTTTCCACGGCCACCTCGCGCTGCACGTGCGCGTGCTCGGCGGGCGCGATCCGCACCACATCACCGAGGCCGAGTTCAAGGCGGTCGCGCGGGCGCTGCGCGCCGCCGTCGAGCCGGACGGTCGGCTGGCCGGGATCCCGTCCACCAAGGGCGCGCTGTAGTACCGCCGGGTCGGTCTGCGCCGCCCCGTATCCTGGCTGCATGCCGCGCATCGTCGTCCTCGACTACGGGTCGGGGAACCTGCGCTCGGCCGAACGGGCGCTGCGCCGCGTCGGGGCCGACGTGACCGTCACATCCGATTCCAAGGCCGCACTGGATGCCGACGGCCTCGTGGTGCCCGGGGTGGGCGCGTTCGCCGCGTGCATGGCCGGGCTGAAGGCCGTCGACGGCCCGCGGATCATCGGCCGGCGCCTCGCCGGTGGCCGTCCCGTGCTCGGCATCTGCGTCGGCATGCAGGTGATGTTCGACGAGGGTGTGGAGTGGGGCGAGCGCACCGAGGGCTGCGGCCAGTGGCCCGGCACGGTGGAGCAGCTCAAGGCCGACGTGCTGCCGCACATGGGGTGGAACACCGTCCGCGCACCCGTCGGGTCCACCCTGTTCGCCGGGCTCGACGCCGACACCCGCTTCTACTTCGTGCACTCGTTCGCCGTGCGGCACTGGGAGCTGCCCGACAGCGAGCACCCGGGGAACTCGCCGATCCGCCCGCCGGTGGTGACGTGGGCGCACCACGGCGAGGACTTCGTCGCCGCCGTCGAGAACGGCGCGCTCGCGGCCACGCAGTTCCACCCGGAGAAGTCCGGTGACGCCGGGGCGCAGGTGCTGCGCAACTGGCTGCAGGACATCGTCGGGGCATGACCACGAAGCGCCGGCGCACCACCACCGGCCGCTCGTCCCCGCGCCGCCGTACCACCACCCGCCGGACCACCACCCGCCGGACCTCGACGACGCCGCGCAGCACGACGCGGCGGCGCACGTCCACCGCGAGCACGCTGGGCACGGCGGTCGGTGCCGCGCTCGCCGGGGTGATCACCGCGCTGATCGGCCGCCTGCCCTGGTGGGTCTGGGTGCTGCTGATCGTCGGCGGGCTGGTGATCGGGCTGGTCTGGGCAGCGCGCCGGGCCCAGCCCGAGAACAGCACGGCGAGCGGCGCCGCGAACAGCGCTGAGGTCAGCACCGTCGACGGGACGGACGGTGACCCGGTCGCGTCCGGGTGACCGGACCCCGCTGGGTACCCTCCGACGCGTGACGTTCACGCTCCTGCCCGCCGTCGACGTGGCCGACGGCGCCGCCGTCCGCCTCGTCCAGGGCGAGGCCGGCACTGAGACCTCCTACGGTGACCCCCTGGCCGCCGCGCTCGCCTGGCAGGAGGGCGGCGCAGAGTGGGTGCACCTCGTCGACCTCGACGCCGCGTTCGGCCGCGGCAGCAACGCCGAGCTGCTCGCCGAGGTGGTCGGACGGTTGGACGTGCAGGTGGAGCTGTCCGGCGGCATCCGCGACGACGAGTCGCTGGAGCGTGCGCTGTCCACCGGGTGCGCGCGGGTCAACATCGGTACCGCGGCCGTCGAGAACCCGCAGTGGTGCCGATCGGTGATCGCCCGCTACGGCGAGCGGGTCGCGATCGGGCTGGATGCGAAGATCGGCGAGAAGGGCCCGCGGCTGGCCGCGCGCGGATGGACGAAGGACGGCGGCGACTTCTGGGAGGCACTGGAGCGGCTCGACCGGGACGGCTGCGCCCGCTACGTCGTCACCGACGTCGGCCGTGACGGCATGCTGAACGGCCCGAACATCGATTTCCTGCGTGAGGTGGCCTCCGCGACGAAGGCACCGGTGATCGCGTCCGGTGGGGTCTCGTCCCTCGACGACCTGGTGCAGCTGGCCCGGCTGGCCGCTGACGGTGTCAACCTCGAGGGCGCGATCGTCGGCAAGGCGCTGTACGCGGGCCGGTTCACGCTGCCGGAGGCGCTGGCCGCCGTCGCCGAGGTCGGCCGGGGAGCCGAGCGCAGCGCGGGCTGACCGGGCGGCCGTGACGGCGCGATCGGCGCTCGACGTAGGATTTCGAGGTGCCGGTCGCAGTGCGTGTCATCCCCTGTCTCGACGTCGACGCCGGGCGGGTGGTCAAGGGGATCAACTTCGCGGACCTGCGCGACGCAGGTGATCCCGTCGAGATGGCGGCCCGCTACGACGCCGAGGGGGCAGACGAGCTGACGTTCCTGGACGTCACCGCGTCGTCCGACGACCGCGCCACCATGCTCGACGTGGTCCGCCGCACCGCGGAGCAGGTGTTCATCCCGCTCACCGTCGGCGGCGGGGTCCGATCCGTCGAGGACGTCGACCGGCTGCTGCGCGCCGGCGCCGACAAGGTCGGCATCAACACCGCCGCCGTGCTGCGTCCCGAGCTGCTGGGTGAGGCGGCGCGCCGGTTCGGCTCCCAGTGCATCGTGCTCTCCGTCGACGCGCGCACCGTGCCGCCCGGGCAGAAGCCGACGCCGTCGGGCTGGGAGGTCACCACGCACGGCGGGCGGCGCGGCACCGGCATCGACGCCGTCGAGTGGGCCAAGCGCGGGCAGGACCTCGGGGTGGGCGAGATCCTGCTCAACTCGATGGATGCCGACGGCACCAAAGACGGCTTCGACCTGCGCATGATCGCCGCGGTGCGCAAGGCGGTCACGGTCCCGGTGATCGCCAGCGGCGGCGCCGGCAAGGTCGAGGACTTCCCGGCCGCCGTCGCCGCGGGCGCCGACGCGGTGCTCGCCGCGAGCGTGTTCCACTTCGGCGACCTGCGCATCAGCGAGGTCAAGCAGGCGATGAAGAACGCAGGACTGGAGATCAGATGACGGGGCTGGACCCGGCGATCGCCGCGAAGCTCAAGCGCGACGCCGACGGCCTGGTGTGCGCGGTGGCCCAGCAGCGCGGCACCAACGAGGTGCTGATGGTGGCGTGGATGGACGACGAGGCCCTGCACCGCACCCTCACCACCGGCTACGCCACCTACTGGTCGCGGTCGCGCAAGGAGTACTGGGTGAAGGGCGAGACGTCCGGGCACGTCCAGCGGGTGCACGAGGTGCGGCTGGACTGCGACGGTGACACCGTGCTGCTGACCGTCGACCAGACCGGTGCGGCCTGCCACACCGGCGACCGCACCTGCTTCGACGCGAACGTGCTGCTCGCCGCGTCCTGAGCCACTCCGGGGCCGGCCTCTGCCACCATCCTGAGCGTGGTGCGGGTGCTCCTGGTCGACGACGAGCCCGCGCGGGTGGACCTGCGCGGCGCCCTCGGTCGTGAGCCGGACATCGAGGTCGTCGGCGAGGCCGACGCCGACGCCGACGTGCCCGCCCTGGTGTGCGCGGGCAAACCGGATGTGGTGATGCTGGACGTCCGGCTGCGGGCGGCGGACGGCACGAGCGCCACACACCACCTCCTGCGAACGGTCCCGGACCCGCCGCGCGTGCTGGTGCTCACCGCCTTCGGCAACGACCGGGACGTCTACGACGCGCTGCAGGCCGGGGCTGCGGGGTTCCTGCTCAAGCGAGCCGGACCGGCGGAGGTCGTGCATGCGGTGCGCACGGTCGCGGCCGGGGAGGCGGTGCTGTTCCCGGCAGCGGTCCGCGAGCTCGTCGCGGTCCGGGGTCGGTGCCGACAGGGCGGGCTCGGCGCTGCCGCGCTGACCCCGCGCGAGGGTGAGGTGCTGCGGTGGATGGCTCGCGGACTCTCGGATGCCGAGGTCGCGAGGGAGCTCGCGGTCGGAGTGGAGGAGGCGCAGGCCCACGTCGCTGCAGTGATCGCGAAGCTCGGTGCGCGCGGGCGGGTGCAAGCCGTGATCGCGGCGTACGAGTCGGGGTTCATCGACCCGCGCCGGCCGTTGGACTGAGCTCGGCGAGCTCGTCGTGGAGGTGCGGGTCACCGCGGTTCCGGCGTGCGGTGATCCCGAGGTGGGGTTGGGCTCGCCCAGGGCCGCTGTCCCTTGAGCTCCGCTGGGGCTCGCCGTGGTCCGCGGGGCCAGCCAGGCCGCCCCACCCCGGGCGCAACGAACGGCCCTTTCATCCACTCAGAGTGGACGAAAGGGCCGTTCGTTGCCTCAGCCCGGACCTCAACCCGTGGCGCCAGGTGCCGGAACGGTCGGGGCGCAGCCCACCACCAGCAGCGCCACGAGCCCCAGCGCCCGGCGCACGCGACCTACCCGATGTCGCCGGTGGCGTACCGCTGGATCGTGGGCCCGATCGCCTGGACCAGCTCCGCGGGCGCGGCCGACGCGATCGGCTCCAGCTTCACCACGTACCGCGCCATGCCCAGCCCGATCAGCTGCGAGCCGACGAGGTTGGCCCGCAGCTCTGTGCGGTCCGGCGCGACGGCCTCGATGAGCCGCTTGACCAGCACCCGCGAGACGAGGTCACGCAGCATCTGGGCCGCCTCCTGGTGACTGGTGATGCTCTGGACGAGCGCGGCGAGCTGGCCGCCGCCGGTGGCGTCCCACACGCTGAGGAACGCGCCGATGATGCGTTCGCCGAGCTTCTCCGGGTCGCCGGGCACCACCTGCTCGAGGACCGCGGACGGGTCGACGGGCAGCTGGATGGCCGCGACGAACAGCTTCTCCTTGCTGCCGAACCAGTGGTTGACCATGGCCGGGTCGACGCCGGCCCGCTCGGCGATGCCGCGCACCGTCGCGCCGTCGTAGCCGAGCTCGACGAACGCCGCGCGGGCCGCTTCGAGCAGGGCGCCGCGGGTGTCGGCACCGCCGGGTCGGCGCCCGCGGCGGCGCGGAGCGGCGGACGGGCTGGTGCTCACCCGCCCATCCTGCCGCGCGGCGGTCGCGCCGGACACGCCGCCTGAGAGAATGCGCCCATGGTTGCCCCCGTGAGCTCCCCGGCCGGCGCGCTGGGCGAGATCGTGCCCGGTCGCGAGGAGTTCCGCGCGCTCGCCGCCGGTCATCGGGTGATCCCGGTGACGCGACGCCTGCTCGCCGACGACGAGACGCCGGTGGGGGTCTACCGCAAGCTCGCCGGCGACCGGCCGGGCACGTTCCTGCTGGAGTCCGCGGAGAACGGCCGCTCGTGGTCGCGGTGGTCGTTCGTCGGCGCCCGCTCAGCGGCCGCGCTGACCGCGGTCGACGGGCAAGCGCGCTGGATCGGCGAGGTGCCGGTGGGTCTTCCGCAGGACGGGGACCCGCTCGGCGTCCTGCGCGCCACCCTGGAGTGGCTGCGCAGCGAGCCGCTGCCCGGGCTGCCGCCGCTCACCGGCGGCATGGTCGGCTACCTCGGCTACGACGTGGTGCGACGGCTGGAGCGGCTGCCCGAGCACGCCGTCGACGACCTGGGGATCCCCGAGCTGGTGATGCTGCTGGCCACCGACCTGGCCGCCGTCGACCACCACGAGGGCTCCATCACCCTGATCGCCAACGCGATCAACTGGGACAACACCGACGAGCGGGTCGACGAGGCCTACGACGACGCCGTGCGCCGGCTCGACCGGATGACCGCCGAGCTGGCCGCCCCCGCACCCTCCACCGTCGCCACCTACCGGGCTGTCGAGCCGCAGTTCGTGCGCCGCCGCAGCCCGGAGGAGCACCACGCCGCTGTGGAGGCCGCCAAGGAGCAGATCCGCGCCGGCGAGGCGTTCCAGGTGGTGGTCTCGCAGCGGTTCGAGACGCCGTGCCCGGCCGATCCGCTCGACGTCTACCGGGTGCTGCGCGCGACCAACCCGAGCCCGTACATGTACCTGCTGCGGCTGGAGTCCGCGGCGGGGGAACGGTTCGACATCGTCGGCTCCAGCCCGGAGGCGCTGGTCACCGTGCGGGACGGGGTGGCGACCACGCACCCCATCGCCGGCACCCGCTGGCGGGGCGCCGACGAGGAGGAGGACCAGCTCCTCGAGAAGGACCTGCGCACCGACGAGAAGGAGCGCGCCGAGCACGTCATGCTCGTCGACCTCGGTCGCAACGATCTCGGCCGGGTGTGCGCGCCGGGCACGGTGAAGGTGTCGAGCTTCTTCGCCGTCGAGCGCTACAGCCACGTCATGCACCTGGTGTCCACGGTGACGGGCCGGCTGGCGCCCGGGCGCACCGCGTTCGACGCGGTCACCGCCTGCTTCCCGGCCGGCACGCTGTCCGGTGCGCCGAAGCCGCGCGCGATGGAGATCATCGACGAGCTCGAGCCCACCCGCCGGGGCCTCTACGGCGGCGTGGTGGGCTACCTCGACTTCGCCGGGGACGCCGACACCGCGATCGCGATCCGCACCGCGCTGGTGCGGGGCGGTGTCGCCTACGTGCAGGCCGGCGGCGGGATCGTCGCCGATTCCGACCCGGAGGCCGAGGACCGGGAGTGCCTCAACAAGGCGCGCGCGGTGCTGTCCGCCATCGCCACCGCGGCCACGATCACACCCCCGCCGCCGGCGTCGCGGCGGTGAGCACCCCGGAGGGGCCGGCACCCGGTGCCGGGCGCCGGCTGGCGGTCGCGGCCGCCGGGCTGGCGCTCGCGGCTGTGGCGCTGTGGGGCGGCGGAGCCCTCGACCGGCCTGAGGATGCGCCGTCCTGGACGGGCGGGGTGGCGCTGCTCGCGCTCGCCGGCATCGCCGGGATCGTCGCCACCGCGGGTGTGCTGCGGCGGATCGTCGGCGGGCTCCTCGCCGTCGCCGGGTGCGGGGTGGCGGTGGCCGCCGCGGCGCAGTTCGGGGCGGCTCCGCTGGGAGCGCTCGTGCTGCTCGCCGGGGGGCTGCTGCTGGTCGCCGCAGGCGTACTGGTCGCCGTCCGTGAGCCGGGGCTGGCCCGCTTCGGCGCGCGCTACTCCCGCACGGCCGGGACGGCGGCGGATCCCGACCGGGCCGCCTGGGACGCCCTCGACGCCGGCCTCGATCCCACGACGGCGCCCGACCCACCGGGACCCTGCCGGAACTGCGGCAACGCGGTCGTCGAGCCGGTGTTCGCGGCCGCGACCGGCGACGACTCCGTGCTGGTCGGGATCTGCCCGGCCTGTGGAACCGGGGAGGCCAGACACCGCAGCGCCACCGCCGTGGTCGCCGCGACCGTGCCCGCCGACGACGCGGCGCGGCTGCGCGGCGCCCTCGCCGACTGCCCGGATCCGCTGCGCGAGGACTGCCCGTGCGCGGTGCACGAGGGCCTGCGGACGTTCCCCGGCGGCACCCGGATCGACGCCGCCCGGGCGGGGGAGCGGCTGCCGGAGATCGGCGTCGCGCTCGGTGCGGGTGGCGCACCCCACTTCACCTGAACGACCCTGTACGCCCGGCCCGACCTGGGAGCAGGCGGGCGAACGGGGATGTCTAGCATGGGATCCATCCCAGCGCCGGCCGAGAGGAGCAGGACCGCATGGACCAGCGCGGCGGCAGCGTCCTCGACTCCATCGTGCAGGGCGTCCGGGCCGACCTCGCGGTGCGCGAGTCCGAGGTGGACTTCGCCGAGATCAAGCGTCGCGCCCAGAAGGCGCCTCCGCCGATCGACGCGTTGGCCCGGCTGCACGAGCCCGGGATCGGGGTGATCGCGGAGGTGAAGCGGCGCAGCCCCTCCAAGGGCGCGCTGGCCCCCATCGAGGATCCCGCGGAGCTCGCCGAGGCGTACGCCGAGGGCGGTGCCCGGATGATCAGCGTGCTCACCGAGCAGCGCTACTTCGGCGGCTCGCTGGCCGACCTCGCGGCGGTGCGTGCCCGGGTCGACGTGCCGATCCTGCGCAAGGACTTCATCATCTCGCCGTACCAGGTGCACGAGGCCCGTGCCTACGGTGCCGACGTGGTGCTGCTGATCGTCGCGGCGCTGGAGCAGAACGTGCTCGACGCGCTGCTCGACCGGGTCGAGTCGCTCGGGATGACCGCGCTGGTCGAGGTGCACACCGAGGACGAGGCCGACCGGGCGCTCGAGGCGGGCGCCAAGGTGATCGGCGTCAACGCGCGCAACCTGCACACGCTGGAGGTGGACCGGTCGATCTTCGGCCGGATCGCGCCCGGCTTGCCGTCGGACGTCATCCGCGTCGCCGAGTCGGGTGTGCGCGGGCCCGGTGACCTGCTCACCTACGCCGGCTGGGGCGCCGACGCGGTGCTCGTCGGCGAGGGCCTGGTGACCAGCGGGGACCCGCGTGCGGCGGTGCGATCGCTGGTGGCCGCGGGCTTCCACCCGTCGTGCAGCAGAATAGCCCGGTGACGTCCATCGTCCCCACCAGCAAGGCCAGCGACGGCATCCGCACACCGTCCGGGCACGAACCCGATGAGCGCGGCCACTTCGGCCGCTACGGCGGGCGGTTCGTGCCGGAGGCGCTGATCGCCGCGCTCGACGAGCTCAGCGTCGTCTACGACAAGATCCGCGGGGACCGCGAGTTCCTCGACGAGCTCGACCGGCTGCACCGCGACTACACCGGCCGGCCGTCGCCGCTCACGGACGCCTGGAAGCTGGGGGAGCACGCCGGTGGCGCGCGGATCCTGCTCAAGCGCGAGGACCTCAACCACACCGGCTCGCACAAGATCAACAATGTGCTGGGCCAGGCTCTGCTGACCAAGCGCATGGGCAAGACCCGGGTGATCGCCGAGACCGGGGCGGGCCAGCACGGGGTCGCCACCGCGACCGCGTGCGCGCTGCTCGACCTGGAGTGCGTCATCTACATGGGCGAGGTCGACACCGAGCGGCAGGCGCTCAACGTCGCCCGTATGCGGCTGCTCGGCGCCACCGTGATCCCGGTGAAGACCGGTTCGCGCACGCTCAAGGACGCGATCAACGAGGCGCTGCGCGACTGGGTCACCAACGTCGACACCACCCACTACGTGCTCGGTACGGTCGCCGGGCCGCACCCGTTCCCGACGATGGTGCGCGACTTCCACCGCATCATCGGGCTGGAGGCGCGCGAGCAGGTCCTCGATCGGGTCGGGCGGCTGCCGGACGCGGTCGCGGCCTGCGTCGGCGGGGGCTCGAACGCGATCGGGATCTTCCACGCGTTCCTCGACGATCCGTCGGTGCGGCTGGTCGGCTTCGAGCCCGGCGGCGAGGGGGTGGCGACCGGCCGGCACGGGGCCACGCTCAGCGAGGGTTCCCCGGGCGCGCTGCACGGGGCGCTGTCGTACCTGCTGCAGGACGAGGACGGCCAGACCAAGGAGTCGTACTCGATCTCCGCTGGGCTGGACTACCCGGGCGTCGGGCCGGAGCACGCGCTGCTGAAGGACCTCGGTCGGGCCACGTACGAGCCGGTCACGGACGCCGAGGCGATGGAGGCGTTCGCGCTGCTGTCGCGCACTGAGGGGATCATCCCGGCGATCGAGTCGGCGCACGCGGTCGCCGGTGCGCTGCGGCTGGGCCGCGAGCTGGGTCCGGACGCGGTGATCCTGGTGAACCTGTCCGGCCGCGGAGACAAGGACGTGGACACCGCGGCGCGGTGGTTCGGCATGATCGGCGAGGGCGAGAGCGCGGCGGAGGCGAGCGGTACTCGGATCGCCGAAGGGTCGCCCGCGGGCCCGAGCGATGAGGCCGCAGGGTCGCTCGCGGGCCCGAGCGATGAGGCAGCAGGGTCGCTCGCGGCCCCGAGCGACGGCACGGCAGGGGGGCACGAGTGAGCGTCGCCGAGGTGTTCGCCAAGGCGAAGGCGGACGAGCGAGGTGCCCTGATCGGCTACCTCCCGGCCGGGTTCCCGACCGTCGACGAGTCGGTCGAGCTGCTGAAGGCGCTGGTCGATGGCGGCTGCGACATGCTCGAGGTCGGGGTTCCGTACTCCGATCCGGTCATCGACGGTCCGACGGTCGCCGGTGCCACGGACGTGGCGCTGCGCGCGGGTACGCGGCTGCGGGACGTGTTCTCCGTGGTGGAGCGGGTGACTGCAGCCGGGTGCCCGGCGGTGGTGATGACGTACTTCAACCCGGTGCTGCGCTACGGGGTGGACTCGTTCGCGCGGGACCTGGCGAACGCGGGCGGACTGGGGATGATCACCCCGGACCTCATCCCGGAGGAGGCCGACGAGTGGCTGGCCGCCTCCGAGGCGCACGGGCTCGACCGGATCTTCCTGGTGGCGCCGTCGTCGTCGGAGGAGCGGATCGCGAAGACCGTGGCGGCGTGCCGCGGGTTCGTCTACGCCGCCTCGACGATGGGGGTCACCGGCGCGCGGGACACGGTCGCGTCGGCGGCGCCCGCGTTGGTCGCCCGGACCCGGGCGCACACCGATCTGCCGATCGGCGTCGGGCTGGGCGTGCGGTCGCGGGAGCAGGCGGCCGAGGTGGCCGGGTTCGCCGACGGGGTCATCGTCGGTTCGGCGTTCGTGACGGCCGCGGCGCAGGGGCCCGCGCGGGTCCGGGCGCTGGCGGCGGATCTCGCGGCTGGGGTGCGCGACCGGTAGCGCGTCGAGAACGACGTTGTGGTGATCAACAGGGCTTTTTGATCACCACGGGTTCGTTCTCGACGGGGTTGCGCGGCAGTACTGGGCCGGGGCGATAGCGTGACGCCGTGAGCACCGCCGTCGCGACCACCGTCCTGGCGTACCTGCCGAGCCCTGATCGCGGGGTCTGGTACATCGGGCCGCTGCCGATCCGGGCCTACGCCCTGTGCATCATCGCCGGCATCGTCGTTGCGGTGCTGTGGGGTGAGCGCCGCTGGACCGCCCGCGGCGGCGCCCGCGGCCAGGTCATCGACATCGCTGTGTTCGCGGTGCCGTTCGGTCTGGTCGGTGGCCGGCTCTACCACGTGGCCACCGACTGGCAGACCTACTTCGGCCCGAACGGCAACCCGGTCGACGCGCTGAAGATCTGGCAGGGCGGCCTCGGCATCTGGGGCGCGATCGCGCTCGGCGGGGTCGGTGCGTGGATCGGGTGCCGGCGACGCGGCATCCCGTTGCCCGCGTTCGCCGACGCCGTCGCGCCCGGCATCGTCGTGGCGCAGGGGATCGGCCGGCTGGGCAACTGGTTCAACCAGGAGCTCTACGGCGCGCCCACCACGGTGCCGTGGGGGCTGGAGATCTACCGGCGGGTGGACCCGGTGACCGGTGCGCCGGATCCGCTGGGCGGGGTCGCGCTCGATCTCACCCCGGTGGAGATCGTGCACCCCACGTTCCTGTACGAGCTGCTGTGGGACCTGATCGTCGCGGGGATCGTGGTGTGGGCGGACCGGCGGTTCCGGCTCGGCCACGGCCGCGCGTTCGCGCTCTACGTGGCCGGGTACACGGCGGGCCGGTTCGTGATCGAGCAGATGCGCACCGATCCCGCGACCCGGGTGCTGGGCGACCTGCGGATCAACGTGGTGGTCGCGGCGATCGTGTTCGTCGCGGCGGCGTTCTACGTGGTGCTGGCGAAGAAGGGCCGGGAGGTGCTGTCCGAGGGCCGGCCGGTGCCGGCCCGGACGCCGGTGGCCGCGGCCGTGGCGGCCGGGGCGGTGACGGTCGGCGCCGCGGTGGCGGAGTCCGCGTCGTCAGGGGGTCGGGGTGGTGCCGGCGAGCCCGGGGGATCCGGAGAACCGTCCGGGGAGGCGGCCGGGGAGAGGGCCGACGAGCCTGCCGAGGAACCGGCGAACGACGCAGAGCAGGGCGACGCAGAGCGGGATGCCGACGGCGACGCGAGCGGGGACGGCCCCGGGGCCACCGACCCGGAGGCCACCGGTCACGAGGCCGCCGCTGCGGCGCCCGAGCCCGCGGAATCCACTGGACCGGGCGAGTCGGACTCCGCGCCGGGCGCGGGCGCGGTGGAGGCGGGGGACGGCTCGTCGTGACGCGCTTCGCCGGGTTCGGCGAGGCCGCGGTCGACTTCTACGACGGCCTGGAGGCCGACAACTCGAAGGCGTACTGGACCGATCACCGCCACGTCTACGAGTCGGACGTGCGGGCACCGATGCAGGCGCTGCTCGCCGAGGTGGAGGACGAGTTCGGGCCGACGAAGCTCTTCCGCCCGTACCGCGACGTGCGGTTCTCGGCCGACAAGACCCTGTACAAGACGCACTGCGGCGCGATGGCCGGCCGGTTCTACGTCGAGATCGGGCCGGCCGGGCTGATGGCGGCGGGCGGCTACTACCGGATGGCCCCGGACCAGCTGGCCGCGTACCGCACCGCGGCCGCCGAGGACCGTCGCGGCGGCGACCTGGCCCGCGTGGTCGCGAGGCTGCGGCGCAGGGGCATCGAGATCGGGGGAGAGCGGCTCAGGACCCGGCCGCGGGGGATCGCGCCGGACCATCCCCGGGTCGAGCTGTTGCGTCACAAGGGGCTGTACGGGTGGCGGCGCTGGCCACCGGATGACGTGCTCCATGAGCGGGGTGCGCTGGAGCGGGTGGTGAGCACGTGGCGGGAGCTGCGCCCGCTGGTCGACTGGCTGACGGAGCACGTGGGCCCCAGCACCCTGCCTCAGCGCCGATGACGCTGATGGCGACGAACGGCCCTTTCGTGCACTCCGAGTGGACGAAAGGGCCGTTCGTCGCGCTCAACAGGCGTCTGTATCGATCCAGAGATCGATCAACCTGTGCACTGTTGCTCACGGCGCGTCCGAAAACCCCTGGTGAGCGAGGGTGGATCGGCGGGTGTGACCGACTTTGCGCGCCCCGGCTTCCTAATCGTTCCAGACGGAGGTCTAGACTGGCTCACTGTGAGCCGTCGCACAAAGATTGTCTGCACCATCGGGCCTGCCACGGCGTCGCCCGAGCGGATCCGCGAGCTGGTCCAGGCCGGTATGGACGTGGCCCGGCTCAACTTCAGCCACGGCACCCGGGAGGACCACAAGCGGGTCTACGAACTGGTGCGGCAGGCCGCCGACGAGCAGGGCCGTGCGGTCGGCATCCTCGCCGACCTGCAGGGCCCCAAGATCCGGCTCGGCCGGTTCGCCAACGGCCCCGTCGAGTGGCGCACCGGCGAGGAGGTGCGGATCACGGTCGACGACGTGATGGGCACCCACGACCGCGTCTCCACCACCTACAAGGGGCTGGCCGACGACGCCCGGCCGGACGACCGCCTGCTCGTCGACGACGGCAAAGTGGCGCTGCGGGTCACCCAGGTCGAAGGCATGGACGTCGTCTGCCGGGTCACCGAGGGCGGACCGGTCAGCGACAACAAGGGCATCTCGCTGCCCGGCATGAACGTGTCCGTGCCGGCGCTGTCCGAGAAGGACATCGCCGACCTGGAGTTCGCGCTCGACCTGCGGGTCGATCTCGTCGCGCTGTCGTTCGTGCGCAGCCCCGCCGACATCGACCTCGTCCACAAGGTCATGGACGCCAAGGGCGCCCGGCTGCCGGTGATCGCGAAGCTGGAGAAGCCGGAGGCCGTCGACAACCTCGAGGCGATCGTGCTGGCCTTCGACGGCATCATGGTCGCCCGCGGCGACCTGGGCGTCGAGCTCCCGCTGGAGCACGTGCCGCTGGTGCAGAAGCGGGCCATCCAGATCGCTCGCGAGAACGCCAAGCCGGTGATCGTCGCGACGCAGATGCTCGAGTCGATGATCACCAACTCGCGGCCCACCCGCGCGGAGGCCTCCGACGTCGCCAACGCCGTGCTCGACGGCGCCGACGCGGTGATGCTCTCCGGCGAGACCGGCGTCGGCCGCTACCCGATCAAGGCCGTGCGCACGATGGCGCAGATCGTGGAGGCCGTGGAGAGCGGGCCGGTCATGGTGCCCGCGCTCAACCACGTCCCGCGCACCAAGCGCGGGGTGATCTCCTACGCCGCCCGCGACATCGGCGAGCGCCTGTCCGCCCGGGCGATCGTGGCGTTCACCCAGAGCGGCGACACCGTGCGCCGGCTCGCCCGACTGCACACCCGGCTGCCCCTGCTGGCGTTCACCCCCGCTCCGGAGGTGCGCAGCCAGCTGGCGCTGACCTGGGGCGTCGAGACGTTCCTGGTGCCCTACGTCGACTCGACCGACGCGATGGTCGACCAGGTCGACCAGGCCATGCTCGCCCTCGACCGGTTCCAGCCGGGAGATCTCGTGGTCATCGTGGCCGGTAGCCCGCCTGGCACGGCCGGCTCGACGAACCTGATCCGCGTGCACCGGCTCGGCGAGGACGACCACGGCTGAGCTGCTCCCGATCGAGAACCGGGTCCGCCGGCTGACCGTCGCCGACACGGCCCTGCTGCGCCGGTTGCGGCTGGCCGCGCTGCGCAACGCCCCGACCGCCTTCGCGTCCACCTACGCGCGCGAGATCAGGCTCTCCGACGACGAGTGGCGGGCCCTCCTCGGCCCGGACCGCGCGTGGTTCGCCGCGGGTGAGGTCGGTCTGGCCGCCGGGCATCCGTCGTGGACCGGTGTGCCCGGCCGGGTCGACCTGGTCTCGATGTGGGTGCATCCCGATCACCGCGGCCGCGGCCTGGCCGGTGAGCTGGCCGCAGCGGTGCTCGGCTGGGCCCGCTCGGTGGGCGCGGCCGAGGTGGAGCTGTGGGTCGTGGACGGCAACGACGCCGCGGCCCGCGCCTACGCGAAGGCCGGGTTCGCCCCGACGGGCCGCAGCCAGCCACTGCCGAGCCACCCGGAGCTCACCGAGCGGGAGTGGTTGCTCCGGCTCTGATCACCTGGCCCTCTGATCACCTGGCCGCGCGGAGCCGCTCGCAGCGCTCTCCCCGGCCGCGCCGGACCGGGAGTGACAGCGCGCGACGGGGCCGGTCGATCATCGTGCCCGTCCTCTCCTGCCGCCCGCGGCGCAGCATCGGCCTGCGATCTCCTCGAGGACGCCGCGGCGGACCTCCACGACCCGGTCGGGCCCCAGGCCGGTCGCGTCGAACACACACCGTGGCGGATCGCGCACATCGCCAACCCGTCCTGAACCGCCGGCGCGCAGCGCGGGTGGGAGTCGGCGTGGATGCGTGCGTCGAGCAGCTCACGGAGCCCGAACCGGCCTGGTGCAGGTGCGTGCGCAGCTCGTTCAGCCGCTCGACGTGGCGCATCCCCTGGCTGATCCGTATCGGTGCGGGTTCGGTGTGTCGGGTGTTCGTGCAGCTGCGTCGTGTCGGATGCGCATCCCCTGGCTGATCCGTATCGGTGCGGGTTCGGTGTGTCGGGTGTTCGTCCAGCTGCGTCGTGTCGGAAGCGCCTCGGTGCGGGGCCGGCGTTCTCGTGCGGCTGTCAGACTGATCGACGTGACCGACTCCGTGCCCCCCGAGTACCTCGCGGTCGACGGTGTGCCGCGCGGGCAGTACGCGCTGGACCGCCTCGTGCGCCTGCTCGACCTGGAGCGGCTGGAGGTCAACCTCTTCCGCGGATACAGCCCGGCGCACAGCCCGGTGCGGGTGTTCGGCGGGCAGGTGGCGGGCCAGGCGCTGGTGGCGGCTGGACGCACCGTCCCTCCGGACCGGATGGTGCACTCGCTGCACGCCTACTTCATCCGGCCCGGCGACCCCAGCGTGCCGATCATCTACGAGACCGAACGAGTGCGCGACGGGCGCTCGTTCACCACCCGTCGGGTGCTGGCCATCCAGCACGGCGAGGCGATCTTCTCCCTGGCGGCGTCGTTCCAGCTGCCGCAGGAGGGGCTGGAGCACACCGAGCCGCCGCCGCAGGGCGTGCCCGAACCCGAGTCGCTGATGGACCTCGGGCAGCGCGTGCTCGCGGGGGCCGACGTCAGCTGGATGGGCAAGGCCGAACGGCCGATCGACATCCGGTTCGTCGACGACCCGACGATCACCCGCGCCGAGCGCCCGGGGTCGGATGAGCCCGTGCACGTCTGGATGCGCGCCGACGGGACGCTGCCCGACAACCCGCTGCTGCACGTGTGCCTGCTGACCTTCGCAAGCGACCTGACCCTGCTCGGGTCGGTGCTGGCCCGGCACGGGAACGTGCCGGACACCGTGCAGATGGCCAGCCTCGATCACGCCATGTGGTTCCACCGACCGTTCCGCGCCGACGAGTGGTTCCTCTACACCTGCTACTCGCCCACGGCGTCCGGTTCGCGCGGCCTGGCCACCGGGAAGTTCACCACCCGAGACGGCACCCTCATCGCCACGACCGTCCAAGAGGGACTCGTGCGGCTCCCCGGCCGCTGACCAGGTCGGCTACCGTCCTCGGCGTGCAGACCGAGATCCGCTTCCCGGCGGGGAACACCACACTGCCCGGGGTGTTCACGCTGCCCGACGGCGAGGGTCCCTTCCCGGGCCTGGTGATGATCTACGAAGCGTTCGGGATGACGGACGAGATGAAGCGGGTGGCCCGCGATCTCGCCGCCGACGGCTACGCCACGGTCATCCCCGACCTGTTCGCCCGCGGTCCTGTGCGCCCGCTCTGCGTGGCCCGGGTGCTGCGCACCGTCTTCACCGGGCGCGGCCAGGCCCTCGACGACCTGGAGGCCGCTCGCCGCTGGTTCGCCGCCAGGCCGCAGATCGACGCGGACCGGATCGGCACCATCGGCTTCTGCATGGGCGGCAGCTTCGCGCTGCTGCTCGCCCGCACCGGCCTCTACAAGGTGAGCGCGCCGTTCTACAGCACCGCGGTGGACGTGCCGCGCGCCTGCCCGGTCGTGGCGAGCTACGGCGGCCGGGACCGCCTGACCCGCGGGGTGCCGGAGAAGCTCTCCGCCCAGCTCACCGCGCTCGGCGTGCCGCACGACGTCGAGGTCTACCCGGACGCCGGGCACTCGTTCTACACGCGGACCCCGGGGCTCATGGGCGAGCTGGCGAAGCGGTCGCCGCTGCGCGCGGAGTACCACGAGCCGAGCGCACAGGACGCGCACCGGCGGATCGTGACGTTCTTCCGCGAACACCTCTAGATCGGGCGGCCCCCCTTGCCCGGCGCTCGCCGATGCGTTACGACTGAGGGGTGCCGGTTCCGATCCTCCTGCTCGTGCGCCGCCGGCACGTCGACTTCGCACTGGTCGCCAGCTGCGCGTGTCCGGGTTCCCGCTGATCATCCCGACCCAGCACCCGACACCCGTACTCATCGACCACCCGGAGTCTTCTCATGTCTTCTGCTGCCCCGACCCGTGACGAGGCCCTGCGCGCGATCGTCTCCGCCACCACGACCGCCGTGACCGACGACCCCGCCAAGGGCCACGTCGTGTTCCGCGTGAACGGCACCGGCGGCGAGGGCGTCCGCACGCACGTCCGGATCAACGGCCACAGCCTCCTCGTCGACGAGCCGCCGGCGCTCGGCGGTGAGGACGCCGCTCCCAACCCCGTCGAGACCGCGCTGGCCGGGCTGCTGTCCTGCCAGGTCGTCACCTACCGCTTCTGGGCTGCCGAGCTGGGCATCCCCCTCGACGACATCACGATCGACGTCGAGGGCGATCTCGACGTGCGCGGCTTCTTCGGCGCCGACGACTCGGTGCGGCCCGGTTTCGGCGAGGTCCGCGTCGTCGTCACGCTGTCCGGCCCGGCGGGGGAGGAGCGCTACCGCGAGCTCGCCGCCACCGTGGACGCGCACTGCCCGGTGCTGGACCTGTTCCGCAACCCGACCCCCGTGACCACCACCCTGCGTGTGGCCTGAGTCCCGGAAAGGCAGGATGGAGGCATGAGCGATCGCCCGGGAGCCGATGAGCGGCCCGTCGACCGGCAGTGGGGGTTCCGCACCCGCGCCGTCCACGCGGGGGCGGTGCCCGACTCCGCGACCGGCGCCCGGGCCACGCCCATCTACCAGTCCACGAGCTTCGTCTTCAACGACACCACCGACGCCGCGACGCTGTTCGCCCTGCAGAAGTACGGCCTGATCTACAGCCGGATCGGCAACCCGACGGTGTCGGTGTTCGAAGAGCGCATCGCCAGCCTGGAAGGCGGCCTCGGTGCGGTCGCCACCGCCAGCGGGCAGGCCGCGGAGTTCCTGACCTTCGCGGCGCTCGCCGGCGCGGGCGACCACATCGTGGCCGCCGCCGGCCTCTACGGCGGCACGATCACCCAGCTCGACGTCACGCTGCGCCGGTTCGGCGTCGACACGGTGTTCGTGCCGGGCGGGCGGCCCGAGGACTTCGCCGCCGCGATCACCCCGCGCACCAAGCTGGTGTTCGCCGAGGTGGTGTCCAACCCGTCGGGCGAGGTCGCCGACATCGCCGGGCTCGCCGAGGTCGCGCACGACGCGGGCATCCCGCTGGTCGTCGACTCGACGATCGCCACCCCCTACCTGTGCCGGCCGATCGAGCACGGCGCCGACATCGTGATCCACTCGGCGACGAAGTTCATCGGCGGGCACGGCACCACGATCGGCGGCATCGTCGTCGAGGCGGGCCGGTTCGACTGGGGCAACGGCAAGTTCCCGCTGATGACCGAGCCCGTCCCGTCGTACGGCGGGCTGAACTGGTGGGGCAACTTCCAGGAGTACGGGTTCCTCACCAAGCTGCGCGCCGAGCAGCTGCGCGACATCGGCGCCACGCTGTCGGCGCACTCGGCGTTCCTGCTGCTGCAGGGCGTCGAGACGCTGCCGCAGCGGATGGACGCGCACGTGGAGAACGCCCGCATCGTCGCCGAGTGGCTGGCCGCCGATCCCCGCGTCACGTACGTGAACTGGGCGGGCCTGCCGGACCACCCGCACCACGAGCGGGCGAAGACGTACCTGCCGAAGGGCCCCGGCGCGGTGTTCTCCTTCGGCGTCGTCGGCGGCCGGGAGGCCGGGCAGCGGTTCATCGAGTCGGTGCAGCTGGCCAGCCACCTCGCCAACATCGGCGACGCGCGCACGCTGGTCATCCACCCGGCGTCGACCACCCACCAGCAGCTGTCCGACGAGCAGCTGCGCGACGCCGGCGTGCCGCCGGACCTGGTGCGCATCAGCGTCGGTCTGGAGGACCCGGACGACATCCTCTGGGACCTGGACCAGGCGCTCGCCGCTGCCACGAAGGAGTCGTGACCATGGGCTGGGAGAACCCGCCGGCGGTCCGCCGCCAGCAGATCCTGCGCGCCACCCGCACGGTCGCCGTCGTGGGCGCTTCGCCGAACCCGGCGCGGGCCAGCAACTTCGTGGCCACCTACCTGCTGGCCAGCACGTCGTACGACGTGTACTTCGTCAACCCCAACGCCTCCGAGATCCTCGGGCAGCCCGTCTACAAGACGCTGGCCGACCTGCCGGTCGTGCCGGACCTGGTGGACGTCTTCCGCCGCAAGGAGGACCTGCCCGGCGTGCTCGACGAGGTGCTGGCGCTGGGGGAAGGCGTGCGCACGTTCTGGCTGCAGTTCGGGCTGTGGGACGAAGACGTCGCGCGCCGGGCCGAGGCCGCTGGGCTGGAGGTCGTCATGGACCGCTGCCTGAAGGTGGAGCACGCCCGGTTCCACGGCGGCCTGCACCTGGCCGGGTTCAACACCGGTGTGATCAGCTCGCGGCGGCGCGCCGGCTGATCACGGCAGGACCCCGGACACCAGCCACGCGAGCACCGCGAGCGGCGCGGCGCCCAGCACGAGCTGCCAGAACCGTGCGGCGCGCCGACGCAGCGCGAGCCACAGCGCCACCGCGGCCGTGATCGCGAGCCCGGTGAACACCGCCACCTCGGCGGGCGAGCGCGCCAGGGCGAGCGAGAGCACGAGACCGGCCACCCACCACACCGCCGTGGCGGCGAGCATCTTCGGGAACCCGGCGCCGGGGCGCGGTCCGGGGGCGAGGTCCGGTGGCGGTGCGGCTGGGTAGGGCGGCGCTCCGGGCATCGGTGCGTGCGGCGCCAGGCCCTCGGGCACCCGCTGATAGCCGGGCCGCGGCGGCGCCGGATCGGGTTCCGGCGCGGGTTCGTCGGCCGGGTGGTAGCCCGGCGCGCCCGCCCACGACGGCGGGTCGGTCCGGTCACCGCCGGTCTGGTCACCGTCGATCCGGTCATCGTCGGGGCGGCTCATGGCGGGCACCGTAGCGCGGCGTCAGCGGTGCGGGCCGTACGTCAGTCGGCGCAGCAGCACCTCGGCCGGGCCGCGCGTCCCGCGCCGCTCGCTGACGTCGGCGATGACGAGGATGACCAGCCACGCGCTGAACCCGATCAGCGCCGCCTGCCACAGCCCGATCCGCGAGCCGACGCCGAACGTCCACGCCGGGAGGAAGGCGAACGCCACCGACTGGGCGAGGTAGCAGGACAGCGACCGGCGGCCGCAGGCCAGCAGCGCCCCGCTCACCGCGCCGCCGCCGGTGGCGGTGACCCGGATCGCGAGCAGCCCGAACGCGGCGGCGTAGCCGATCCCGCCGAGGTAGCCGCCGAACCCGTGCGCGATGCCCGCGAGCAGGACGACACCGAGGTCCGGGTGCCACAGCTGGGCGCCCATCAGCGCCAGCGGCAGCCCGAGCAGAGCGGCACCGGCGATCCCGAGCACCGCCGCCCGCACGAGCAGCGCGCGGTGGCGCTGCGGATCGTCGAGGACCCCGGTCCGGGCGGCGACGACGCCGATCGCGACCGGCCCGAGCAGGCTCGCGGCCTGCAGCGGCGTGCTCGACGTGCCCCACTCGGCGAGGCGGATCAGCGCGGCCGTGAACGGGTCCGGTTCCGTCATCGAGGCGAGGAACGCATCCCCGGGAACGGGCACGCCGCTACCGGCGTAGACCAGCGACATCACGGCGATCGCCGCACCCGCGAGGACCTTCAGCGCGCGGTCGGACGCACGGACCAGCGGACCGGCCAGCAGCAGCGCCAGCAGGCCGTACGCGCCGACGATGTCGCCCGACCACAGCAGCGCGGCGTGGCCGGCCCCGATGAGGATCAGCCACGCGCCGCGGCGGCGCACGATGTGCACGACCCGGGCGGCGGGTGCACCGGCGGCGAAGCGGCGTCGCGCCAGCTGGGTGACGCCGTAGCCGAACAGCAGCCCGAAGAGCGGATACGCCCGCCCGTCGACGAACATCAGCTGGACGAGCACCACCACTCGGTCGGCGGGGGAGAGTTCGGCCGGGTAGCCGCGCGGGCCGATCGGCGCGCCGTAGAGGTAGACGTGGACGTTCGCGAGCGCGATGAGCAGCAGCATGCCGCCGCGCGCGAGATCGGGAGCCGGGCGGCGCTCGGCGAGCGGAGTCGCACCGAGGTCGGGCGATACGGCCATCGCGCCACCGTAGCGGCGGATGTGATCCACCCCGTAACGCGAAACGTGCTCCCCGTCGCAGCGCGGTGACATCGAGAGGATTAACCTGCGCCTCGTGTCTACGTCGACAGCCACCCCCGTCACCGTCACCGTCACCGGAGCCGCCGGCCAGATCGGCTACGCGCTGCTCTTCCGCATCGCTTCCGGCCAGCTGCTCGGGGCCGACGTCCCCGTCACGCTGAACCTGCTGGAGATCCCGCAGGCGGTGAAGGCGGCGGAGGGCACCGCGATGGAGCTCGACGACTGCGCGTTCCCGCTGCTGCGCGGCATCAACATCTACGACGACGCCGAGAAGGCGTTCGAGGGCTGCAACGTGGCGCTGCTCGTCGGTGCCCGGCCGCGCACCAAGGGCATGGAGCGCGGTGACCTGCTCGAGGCCAACGGCGGCATCTTCGCCCCGCAGGGCAAGGCGATCAACGACGGGGCGGCCGACGACATCCGCGTGCTGGTCGTGGGCAACCCGGCCAACACCAACGCGCTCATCGCCCAGCACGCCGCTCCCGACGTGCCGGCCGAGCGGTTCACCGCGATGACCCGCCTCGACCACAACCGCGCGATCGCGCAGCTGGCGAAGAAGCTGAACGTGCCCCTGACCGAGATCAAGAAGATGACGATCTGGGGCAACCACTCCGCCACCCAGTACCCGGACCTCTACAACGCCGAGGTCGGCGGCAAGATCGCCGCGGAGCAGGTCGACGAGACCTGGCTGAAGGAGGAGTTCATCCCGACCGTCGCCAAGCGCGGCGCGGCCATCATCGAGGCCCGCGGTGCGTCGTCGGCGGCGTCGGCGGCGAACGCGGCCATCGACCACGTCTTCGACTGGGTCAACGGCACCCCTGAGGGCGACTGGACCTCCGCGGCGATCCCGTCCGACGGCTCCTACGGCATCCCCGAGGGCATCATCTCGTCCTTCCCTGTGGTGTCGAAGAACGGGAAGTGGGAGATCGTCCAGGGCCTGGAGATCAACGAGTTCTCCCGGCAGAAGATCGACGCGAGCGTCGCGGAGCTGCTCGAGGAGCGCGACGCGGTCAAGTCGCTCGGCCTGATCTGAGCCATCCCTGGCCCGGCCCCGGCCACCGGTAGGTGGTCGGGGCAGAGCCATGCCCGGGTTGCTGCGCCGAGAACGAAGCTGGGGCGTTTTCGAATCGTTTCGGTCCTCGGTAACGTCGTTCTCGACATCGCACTCACCGCAACCCGAATCCGCCGTCCACGCCGAGTACCTGGCCGGTGATCCAGCCGGCGGCGGGGTCGGCGAACGCCACCACCCAGCGGGCCACGTCCTCGGGCGTCCCGCGCCGGCCGAGCGGCACCCGGCTGCGCTCCACGGCCTTGATCCGTTCGATCACTTCGTCGGGCAGCCCGGTGCGGGCCAGCGCCTCGCTCTCCGTGGGGCCGGGGGCGATCGCGTTCACCCGGACCCCGCGGTCGGCGAGCTCGAGCGCCCAGCTGCGGGTGAGCTGCTCCAGTGCGGCCTTGCTGGCGCCGTACAGGCTCGCGCCAGGCGCAGGCCGGGAACCGAAGCTGCTGGACACGTTGACGATCGCGCCGCGGGCGGCGGCCAGGTGCGGCAGCGCGGCCTTCGCCAGCAGCGCGGGCGCGAGGATGTTGGTGCGCCAGACCTGCTGCGCGGCGTCCTCGTCGATCTCCTCCAGCGGAGCGGGGACGAGGATCGCGGCGTTGTTGACCAGGACGTCGAGCCGACCGTGCGCCTCCACGGCGGCGTCGACGGCCGCTTCCGCTCCGGCCGTGGTGCTCACGTCGGCGACGAGGTGGCGGATCCCGGGGTGCGCCGCGGCGGTGTCCCGCAGCGGCTGCTCCCGGCGGCCGACCACGAGGACGTCGTGCCCGGCGGCGGCCAGGGCCAGCGCCGCCGCCCGGCCGATGCCTGAGCCACCGCCGGTGACCAGCGCGGTCCGAGGTGTGGAGTCTGCGGTCATGACCCGGACGCTAGGACCCTGCCACTGGTGGCAGGGTCAAGTAGCGAGATCAAGTTGCAGGGTCAATGGCAAGGTCGAGTGGCAGGATCAAGGGCAAGGTCGAGTGGCAAGGTCGAGTCGACCTCGCGTCGGGAAGGGCGGTGATCATGCGGATCGGCGAGCTGGCCGAGCGCACCGGGGTGAGCCAGCGCTCGCTGCGGCACTACGAGCAGCACGGGCTCCTGCACTCGACGCGGACCGCCAACGGCTGGCGCGACTACGACGAGCCCGCCGTCCGCCGGGTCCGCGCCATCACCGCCCTGCTCGCGAGCGGGCTCAACCTCGCCGACGTCGCCCGTCTCTCTCCGTGCCTCGACGCTGTTCCCGGCGAGCCCTGCGCGGATCCCGAGCCGGCGCGGCGCACCTACGCCGAACGCCTCGCCGCGCTCGACCGGCGGATCACCGAGCTGCACCGCCGCCGTGCGGAACTGGCCCGCACGATGAACGCCCTGGGTGAAACCTGAAAGCCGGGGTTCACGCCGAGAACGAAGTCGTGGTCGATCGAAACGATTCGAAATCGCCGGAACCTCGTTCTCGACGCGGCCTCACTTCCCCAGTCGCAGCTCCCGCACCAGGTCCACGAGCTCCTGCAGCCGCCGGTAGTCCGCGATGTCGACGAATCGCGGCGACCGCCCGGCCGTCGTCGGTGAGCAGCGCAGGCCGCCCGGTGCGCGCCACCTCCCGCACGAGCGCCGCCGCCCGTGGGCCCAGCCGCTCCAGGCCGTGCGCGGCCGCTTCCTCGTCCAGCTCGCCCAGGGGATCGACGCCGGTCCTCCCCGTCGACCCGAGCAGCGCCCGCAGGTCGGCCCGCGCGACCGCCCCATCCGACCGGGCCACGTCCACGGCGATCACCGGGGCGATCCGCCGCAGCGCATCGACGGTACCCGGTTGAGCGAGATCGTGCCGCCCCTCCCGACAGCCGGTGATCACGGCGTCCGGCCGCAGGGCGGCCACCCGCGCGGCGTCGGGCCGGCGGGCCTCGCCCACCGACGGCACGTCACCGAGCCGCCCGGCGCACCCGACGACGGCTGCCCCGATCTCGAGCAAGAGCGCGCCCACCGAGGGATCGCTCGCCACGACCCGCCGGACGGGCCCGCGCAGCGGCACCGGGGCGCCCGTCGCGTCGACGAACGTGCGCCCGCCGCCGANCGCCGGGCCGATGCTCATGCCACCATCACCACCGCGAACCGCTCCGGCCCCATCGTGATCGCGTCACCGAGCGCCTCCACCGGCTCCGAGGCCAGCAGGATCCGCTCGATCCGCTGCCCCAGCTCGAGGGTGACCTCGGCCTGCCCCAGGTTGCACAGCAGCCGCAGCCGCCCGCGGTGCAGCACCACCGTGCGGTCCCCAGTGCCCTCGGAGACGTCCACCTCGACGTCGTCCAGCCACGGGTCGGACAGCTCGGGGAACCGCTTCCGCAGCGCGATCAGCTCGATGTACAGCTGCAGCAGGGTGGCGTGCGGCTCCTGGTTCAGCTCGTCCCAGTCGAGTTTCGAGTCGCGGAACGTCGCCTCGTCGTTCGGGTCGGGTACCTCGACGTCGCCCCAGCCGTGCTCGGCGAACTCCGCGAACCGCCCCTCCCGCACGGCGTTGCGCAGGTTCTCGTCGGGGAAGTACGAGAAGAACTGCCACGGGGTGCGCGCGCCCCACTCCTCACCCATGAACAGCATGGGGGTGAACGGTGAGCACATCAGCAGCGCCGCTCCGCACGCCAGCAGACCGGGGGAGAGGGTGTGGGTGAGCCGGTCGCCGGTGGCGCGGTTGCCGATCTGGTCGTGGTTCTGCAGGTAGGCGACGAACCGGTGACCGGGGATGCGCCGGGTGTCGACCGGGGCGCCGTGGTTGCGCCGCCGGAAGCTCGACCAGGTGCCCTCGTGCAGGAACGCGCGGGTGAACACGTGCGCGAGCCCGGCGAGATCGGCCGCGGCGAAGTCCGCGTAGTAGCCCTGCGACTCCCGGGTGAGCACTGCGTGCAGGCTGTGGTGGACGTCGTCGCACCACTGCGCGGTCAGCCCGTAGCCACCGCCCTCCCGCGCGGTGATCAGCTTCGGGTCGTTCAGGTCCGACTCGGCGATCAGCGACAGCGGCCGCCCGAGGTGCACCGACAGCGCCTCCACCTCGACGGCCAGCTGCTCCAGCAGGTGCTGGGCGCGGGTGTCGCGCAGCGCGTGCACCGCGTCGAGCCGCAGCGCGTCGACGTGGAAGTCGCGGAACCACATCAGCGCGTTGTCGATGATGTAGCGGCGCACCACCTCCGAGCCCGGCCCGTCGAGGTTGACGGTCGGGCCCCAGATGTTGTTGCCGGCGAAGTACGGCCCGAACCGGTCGAGGTAGGCGCCGGACGGACCGAGGTGGTTGTAGACGACGTCCAGGCAGACGCCCAGCCCGCGCACGTGGCAGGCCTCCACGAACCGCTTGAACGCGTCCGGCCCGCCGTAGTTCTCGGTGACCGCGTACCAGCCGACGCCGTCGTAGCCCCAGTTGCGCGGCCCGTCGACGGCGTTGACCGGCAGCACCTCGACCATGTCGATGCCCAGCCGCACCAGGTGGTCGAGCTTCTCGATCGCCGCGTCGAACGTTCCCTCGGGGGTGAACGTGCCGATGTGCATCTCGTAGAGCACGCTGCCGGCCAGCTGCTTCCCGGTCCAGCCGAGATCGGCCCACAGGTGCGCGTTCTGGTCGTAGACGCGCGACGCACCGTGCACGCCGTTCGGCTGCCACAGCGACCGCGGATCGGGCAGCGGATCGGGCTCGTCGTCGAGCAGGAACGCGTACGCGCTACCCGGTCCGGCGTCGGCGACGGAGGCGTGCCACCAGCCGGCGCCGTCGCGCCGCATGGGGTACGCCGTTCCGTCGACGAGTACCTGAACCTTCTCCCGCGCAGGGGCCCACACCGCGAAGTCCGTCACCCCGTGATCGTGCCGAACGCTCGCCGCCCGCGCTCGCCAGGGGGCGGTGTGCGCGACGGCGGTCGAGTGCGGGCCGGTGCGCTCAGAGCGGGCGGGCCAGCAGCGCCACCGGGTAGCGGCGCAGCAGCTCGGCCAGCCGCGGGCAGCTGCCCGCCACCGGCTCGTCGGTGATCATGTCGTGCCAGTCGTCGGCGCCGCCGGGCAGCGGCAGGACGGTGTCGCCCCAGCCGCCGCGCCGCTCCAGCCCCACCGGCAGCCGGGTAGCCACGGCGACCAGGTGGGACGAGCGCGCGAACGCGACCGCGTGCTCGGCCGCCTCGCCCTCCGCGTACACGGGCCGGTATCCGGTGAACACCTCGGGCCGGAACCGGCGCAGCCGCAGTGCGGTGGCCGTGACCAGCAGCTTCGCCGCGCCGGACGCGTCGATCTCGGGCAGTTCGCCGGCGTCGATGCGGTCCAGCAGCTCCGTGCGCCGCGCCCAGTCGACCGGGCGCCGGTTGTCCGGGTCGACGAGCGAGTACTCGAACAGCTCGGTGCCCTGGTACACGTCGGGCACCCCCGGCCCGGCGATCTGCAGCAGCTTCTGCGCCAGCGAGTTCGACCAGCCCGGCCCGGCGATGCGCGCCACGAACTCCTCGATCTCGGCCACCAGCTCCGCATCGGCGAGCACCTCGCCCGGCCAGGCCGCGATCTGCTCGTCGGCTTCCTCCGACGGCTCGACGTGGCTGGTGACGAGCTTGGCCTCCTTCGACGCCTTGCGCAGGTAGTCGACCAATCGCTGCTCGGGGATCGGCCAGGCCCCGACGACGGTCTGCCAGGCCAGCAGCTCCAGCGAGCGCTCGGGCAGCGGGTGCCGGGCGGCCCAGCGGCGCATCCGCTCGATCCACTCCCCGGGGATCTCCGCGAGCACCGCCAGCCGCGCCCGCACGTCCTCGGAGCGCTTGGTGTCGTGCGTCGACAGCGTGGTCATCGTGGCCGGCCACGACGCCGCGCGGGCGGCCTGGGCGGCGTGGAACTCGGCGAGGGAGCAGCCGAACCGGTCCGGTGCCCCGCCGACCTCGTTGAGCGCGATGAACCGGTTCCAGCGGTAGAACGCGGTGTCCTCCACGCCCTTGGCCATCACCATGCCGGACGTCTGCTGCACGCGGGTGGCCAGCGGCCCGTCCGGGTCGGTGACCATCCCGGCGTGGATGGCGCGCAGGACGTCGGCCAGGTCGGGGCGGCGCACCCGGGCCGCCGACACGGCGACGTCCAGCGCCTCCCGCCCCTCCGGCAGGTACGAGCGGTACACCGGGTAGCAGGCCAGCAGCTCCGCGACGGCCTCCCGGTTGCGCTCGATCCCGTCCGCGGTGCCGTCGTCGGGCAGCAGCGCGGCGATCCGGCGGACCTCGGCCTCCAGGATCGTGCGCGCCACCTCCAGCTTGGCGTCGTGCTCGACCGTGTGCAGAGCCTGCTTGCCGCCGGTGTGCTCGGCGGCGAACTGGGTGAGCAGCCCCGCGCCGGACGGGTCGACCAGCACCGCTTGGATCTCGCGCAGCGCCTCGTACCCGGACGTGCCGTCGACCGGCCACGACGTCGGCAGCTGCTCGCCGGGGCCCAGGATCTTCTCCACCAGCAGCCAGCGGTCCGGGCCGAGCGCCGCCCGCAGCCGCCGCAGGTAGCCGCCGGGATCGGCCAGCCCGTCCGGGTGGTCGACGCGGATGCCGTCGACGTCGCCCTCGGCCACCCAGCGCAGGATCTCCCGGTGGGTCGCCTCGAACACCTCCGGGCGCTCCACCCGCACCGCCGCCAGCGCGGAGACGTCGAAGAAACGCCGGTAGTTCAGCTCCGCCGCGCCGCGTTTCCACGAGGCGAAGCGGTAGTGCTGGCGCTCGTGCACCTCCTGCGGGGTGCCGCCGCCGGTGCCGGGGGCGACGGGCGCGGCGTGCTCGTAGTAGTGCAGCTCGGTGCCGTCGGGGGAGAGGGTCAGTTCGGCGAGCGCCTTCTCCTCGTCCGCGTCCAGCACCGGCAGCAGGATCGGTCCGGCCGACCAGTCGATGTCGAAGAAGTCCGCGTACGGCGACTCGCGCCCGAGCCGCAGCACGTCCCACCACCACGGATTGATCTTCGGTACCTGGACGCCGACGTGGTTGGGCACGATGTCGAGCACGAACCCCATGCCGTGGCTGCGCACCGCGTCGAGCAGCGCGCGCCTGCCCTGTTCGCCGCCGCGCTCGGCGGACGTCCGGGTGGGGTCGACGACGTCGTAGCCGTGGTTGGACCCGGGACCCGCCTCCAGCAACGGCGACGCGTACAGCGCCCCGACGCCCAGCGCGTGCAGGTACGGCAGCAGCTGTACGGCGTCGGCGAAGGTCTGGTCCTTCGAGAACTGGTAGCGGTAGGTCGAGCTCGGGACCACGGGCGGGCTCCTGCGGGTCGGGGCCTAGTTGAGGCGCTGGAGGACGAGGAGGGAGCGGGCGCCGACGGACACCGTGGCCCCACCGGGGTACGTCACCGGATCCTTGCCCGCCGAACCCCGGGCTTGCGTGAGGGTGACGACAGTGCCCTCCGCCGTGTCGACCACCACCGCCCACGTCCGGCCGTAGCCGGGCGGGAGGGTGACGTCGATGTCCTCGTAGTGGGCGTTGAACGCCACGAGGAACGAGTCGTCGACGACCTTGTTGCCGCGTGGATCGGGCTCGGTGATGCCGTCGCCGTTGAGGAACGCGGTGACGCACTTGCCGAAGCCGGAGTCCCAGTCCTGCTCGGTCATCTCCTCGCCGGACGGGGTGAACCAGGCGATGTCGGGTAGCGCGTTGCCGCGGCTGCGGGCGATGGGGCGGCCGTCGAAGAACCGGCGGCGGCGGAACACCGGGTGCGCGGCGCGCAGCGCCACCATGTCCGAGGTGAACTCGAGCAGTTCGGAGTTCTTCGTGGCCTGCGTCCAGTCCACCCAGGACAGCTCGTTGTCCTGGCAGTAGACGTTGTTGTTGCCCTGCTGGGTACGGCCGAGCTCGTCGCCGTGCAGCAGCATCGGCACGCCCTGGGAGAGCATCAGCGTGGCGATGAAGTTGCGCTGCTGGCGGGCCCGCAGGGCCAGGACGCCCTCGTCGTCGGTCGGGCCCTCCACCCCGCAGTTCCACGAGCGGTTGTGGCTCTCACCGTCGTTGCCGCCCTCGCCGTTGGCCTCGTTGTGCTTCTCGTTGTACGAGACGAGGTCGGCGAGGGTGAACCCGTCGTGCGCGGTGACGAAGTTGATCGACGCGTACGGGCGGCGGCCGTCGTTCTGGTAGAGGTCGGAGCTGCCGGTCAGCCGGGAGGCGAACTCGCCGAGCGTGCCCGGCTCGCCGCGCCAGAAGTCGCGCACGGTGTCGCGGTACTTGCCGTTCCACTCCGACCACAGCGGCGGGAAGTTGCCCACCTGGTAGCCGCCGGGCCCGACGTCCCACGGCTCGGCGATGAGCTTCACCTGGCTGATCACGGGGTCCTGCTGCACCAGGTCGAAGAACGCCGACAGGCGGTCGACGTCGTAGAACTCCCGCGCCAGCGTGGAGGCCAGGTCGAACCGGAACCCGTCCACGTGCATCTCGGTCACCCAGTAGCGCAGCGAGTCCATGATCAGCTGCAGGGTGTGCGGGTTGCGGACGTTCAGCGAGTTCCCGGTGCCCGTGTAGTCCATGTAGTACCGCCGGTCGTCCTCGACCAGGCGGTAGTAGGCGGCGTTGTCGATGCCGCGCATCGACAGCGTCGGGCCCATGTGGTTGCCCTCGGCGGTGTGGTTGTAGACGACGTCGAGGATCACCTCGATGTCGGCGTCGTGCAGGTCGCGGACCATCGCCTTGAACTCGTGCACCTGCGCACCGGGTCTGCTGCCCGCGGTCGCGTAGGCGTGGTGCGGGGCCAGGTAGGCGATGGTGTTGTAGCCCCAGTAGTTCGACAGGCCCTTCTGCTGCAGGTGGTGGTCGTTGAGGAACTCGTGCACCGGCATCAGCTCGATGGCGGTGATCCCGAGCCGCTTGTAGTGCTCGATCATCACTGGGTGCGCGAGGCCGGTGTAGGTGCCGCGCAGCTCGGGCGGCAGCCCCGGGTGCTGCATGGTCAGCCCGCGCACGTGCGCCTCGTAGATCACCGTCTCGTGGTAGGGGACGCGCGGGGCGCGGTCGGTGCCCCAGTCGAAGAACGGGTTCACCACCACCGACTTCGGCACGTACGGTGCCGAGTCGGCGTCGTTGCGCTCGTCGGGGGAGCCGAACCGGTAGCCGAACACCGCCTCGTCCCACTCCACGGGGCCGGACAGCGCCTTGGCGTAGGGGTCGATGAGCAGCTTCGCCGGGTTGCACCGGTGGCCCGACGCCGGGTCGTAGGGGCCGTGCACGCGGTACCCGTAGCGCTGGCCGGGCTCGATGCCCGGCAGGTAGCCGTGCCAGACGAAGCCGTCGACCTCGGTCAGCTCCACCTGCTCCTCGTTGCCGTCCTCGTCGAACAGGCAGAGCACGACGCGGTCGGCGACCTCGGAGAACAGCGCGAAGTTGGTACCGGAGCCGTCGTAGCTGGCGCCGAGCGGGTAGGCGTGGCCGGGCCACGGCCGCATGGGGTCCTCCGAGTGGTCAACAGGTCAGCGGGCCCGGCGGGAACCGTCGAAGGTACCTACCGAGCCCGTCGGGAGAGGTTACCGGTGGGAACACTGGCGGATCGGAGCAGCGGATCGGAGCGGCGGACCGGAACGACGGACCAGAGCCGCGTCACGCCAGCCGCGGCGGGAACCCGCCGGTGGCGATCGGCCCCCAGCGCTGCGGCGTGATGCGGATCAGCGCCTTGCCCTGCTCCACCATCGCCTCCCGGTACTCGGCCCAGTCCGGGTGCTCGCCGGAGATCACCCGGAAGTACTCGACGAGGGGTTCCAGCGCGTCCGGCAGCGTGACCAGCTCCGCGGTGCCGTCGACCTGCACCCACGGGCCGGCGAACTGATCGGACAGCGCGATCACCGAGGCCCGCCCGTCGCGGGCGACGTTGCGCGCCTTCGCCCGCTCCGGGTAGGTGGCGATCACGATCCGGCCGTCGCCGTCCACGCCGGCCGTGACCGGTGAACCCTGGATCCCGCCGTCCCTGCGGTGGGTGAGCAGGATCATGCGGTGCCGGTCGCGCAGGAACTCCAGCAGGCCGGTGCGATCGACCTCGGTGGTGGTGGCGATGGTCCGTCCCATGCCACGAACCCTAGGCCGAAGGAGTGGTGACCGGGCTCACTTCGGTACGCAGCCTGCTGCTCCGGCCCGCTCGGCGGAGCCCGCATCCCCGCTGCGCAGCGGGCCCGCCCCGTGTCCGCGGTGCCGTCGCGATGGCAGGATCGCAGGGTGACCACGATCTTCACCAGGATCATCGAGGGCGAGCTGCCCGGCGACTTCGTCTGGTCCGACGACCGCTGCGTCGCGTTCCTCTCGATCAACCCGCTGGGCCCGGGCCACACGCTGGTGGTGCCGCGGCAGGAGGTCGACCACTGGCTCGACGCGGAGCCGGACCTGATGGCCCACCTCACCACGGTCGCGCACACCATCGGCACGGCGATGCGCACGGTGTACTCCCCGCCGCGGGTGGGGCTGATCGTCGCCGGGTTCGAGGTGCCGCACCTGCACGTCCACGTCTTCCCGGCGAAGGACATGACGGCGTTCGACTTCGCCAACGCCGCGCCGAGCGTCGACCGCGCCGAACAGGCTCGCCACCGCGAGTCGCTGCGGTCCGCGCTGCGCGCGGCCGGGCACGGCGCCCACGTCCCGGACTGAGCCGCATGCACCTGGTCCTCGTCCGGCACGCGCTCCCCGAGCGGATCGACCCGGACGCCGTCGATCCGCGCACCGGCAAGGCCGATCCGGGTCTCACCGAGCTGGGGCGGCGGCAGGCCGAGCGGCTGGCGAAGGCGCTCGCCGAGCCCGCCCCGGACGCCGTCTACACGAGCACGATGACGCGGGCGGTCGAGACGGCCGCCCCGCTCGTCGACGCGCTCGGCACCACCGCGGTCGCGCGGCCCGACCTGTGCGAGTACGACGCCGAGGCCGGCTTCTACATCCCCGTCCACGAGATGGCCCGCTCCCACCCCGAGGTGTGGGAGCGGATGCGGGCGGGGCACCTGCCCCCGAGCGTGGACGTGCCCGCGTTCAGCGCCCGGGTCGGCGCCGCCATGGAGGAGATCATCGCCGCGCACCCGGGGCGGGCCACCGCGGTCGTCGTCGCGCACGCCGGGGTGATCAACGTGTACCTGGCGCGGCTGCTCGGCATCGACCGGCCGCTCGCGTTCCCCCTCGACTACACCGGCATCACCCGGGTGATCGCCTCCCGCGACGGACTGCGCAAGGTCCGCACCGTCAACGAGATCGCCCATGTGGCGGACCTGCTGGACCCGGTCGCCGGGAACCGCTGGTCCGGACGGTAGCCCCGCAGTGGGATCCACCGCGTACTGAGCGTTCCGGCCGGTGGAGGGACCGAACGGGACGTGCGTCGCGCCAGCCTGCACCCGGTCCTGCGCACCGGCGAGTTCCGAGCGGTCTGGACGGCCGAGTTCCGCTCCTTCGCCGGTGACCAGCCGGCCCGGGCCGCGGTCGCCGTGCTCGTCTTCGAGCGCACCACGTCGGCGACGGCGGCGACAATCACCTCCGCGCTGACGATCGTGCGGCGGGGCTCGGCGGCGTGCGCTCGTCGTGGACGTGGCCGACCTGGTCCGGGCCGCGCTGGTCGCGGTGATCACCCTGCCCGGCCAGCCCGTGGCGGTGATCGCGACCCTGCTGGTGGTCGTGGTGGTGACGCGGGCCCCGCACACCGCGGCCCAGGGGCGGTGCTGCCGCAGATCCTCGGGGAGCGCTACGAGCAGAGCTGGTCCTGCGCCAGATCACCAACCAGGTGGCGCAGGTCGGCGGGTTCGCGCTCGGCGGGATCGTCGTCGCCTGCTCTCCCCGCCTGGGCGCTGCTGATCGACGTGGCGACGTTCCTCGTGTCCGCCGCGCTCGTGCGGTTCGGCACCGCCGCCCGTCCGCGCCCCACGAGGTCGAGCTGCTGATGGCGGCCGACCCGCTCGCGGGCGTCGTCGCGGCCTGGGCGTTCGTGCGGTTCGTCGCCTGACGGCCCGGGAGCGGGCGCTGGGCCCTGCTCGCGGCACTGGCCGGGCTCCCGCCGCTGCCGGTGTCGCCGGTCCGCTGGGTGGCGTGCGGCGCCTTCGCGACCGCGCACGTGCTGCAGGGCCACGCCGGCTTCGTCCGCCGCACCCCGGGACGCTGAGCGCGGCCAGGCGCTCGGTGCGGCCTCGGCGGCGATGACCGCGACGCAGGGGGCTCGCGATCGTGCTCGCCGGGATGGTCGTCGGTGGTCGTCGAGGTGGTCGCTGACCGCCACCCCGGGCCGTCGCTCGCGGTCGCCGTGGGCGGGGTCGTCGGGCTGCTCACCGGGCTCGGCGTGGTCGCGCTCCCACAGCGCCGCGGTGGCCGTCGAGGAGCCGCAGCACCCCTGAACTCGGGCGACTCGGCGACCACAGTGGAGGCGCGACCGATCGATCACACAGCGTGTCCGGCGCGGTCGTCGAGACCACCCCGATGTGCGACCGCCCTCCCCCTGACATGCATCTGGGGCCTCACTAACCTCGCTGTCAGTCCGGCACGGCACGACGGCGGCGCGGGGAGGAGGCTCGCATGGGCGACACCGCGGCCACTCCGGTCCCGGAGACCGACCCCGGGCCCGCGCTCCGCCGCCTGCCCCGGCGCGCAGTGGCCGGCGTGCTTGCCGTGGAGGCGATCGCCGTCCTGCTCGTGATCGCTGCGGGGTTCACCGCGCCGGCGCCCGAGCACGCCGGCTACGCGCTGCTGCTCGTCGCCCTCTCCGTCGTGCACACCGAGCTGGCCACCGGCATCGAGCGGGTGCGCAGGCGGATCGGCGCGACCTCGTACTTCGACCTCAGCTCGGTGTGGACGTTCGCGGCCGCGATGCTGCTGCCGCCGCTGCCGGCCGCGCTGGTCATCGTCGTGGTCTACGCCCACCTGTGGAAGCGGGTGTGGCGGCCGGCGCGGGTGCCGCTCTACCGGCACGTCTACACCACCGCCACCGTGGTGCTGGCCGCGCTCGCCGCCCAGGCAGTGGTGCACGCGTTCGGGGGCTTGCCGGCCAGCGCCGACGATCCCGTGGGCGTCCTCGGCCTGGCGCTGGCCGTGCTGGTGTACGAGCTGGTGAACACCTCGCTGGTGGCGCTGGCGATCGCGCTGTCGGCCCGCGGCGAGCAGACCGTCGCCCTGCGGCGGCTGCTCGGCCAGTGGGACGACAACGTGCTGGAGCTCGCCACGCTGTGCATGGGGGCGTTGGCCGCCGTCGCGCTCGCGCACACGCCGTGGCTGGCCGTGCTCGCCCTGCCACCGATCCTGGTGCTGCACCGCGCCGTGCTCGTCCGCCACTACGAGACCGCTGCCAGCACTGACGGCAAGACCGGCCTCTACAACGCCGCCAGCTGGCAGGGGCAGGCGCGTCGGGCCATGCGCCGCAGCGAGCGATCCGGTACCGCCGTGGGCGTGCTGATCCTCGATCTCGACCACTTCAAGAACGTCAACGACCGCTACGGCCACCTGGCGGGGGACCAGGTCCTGGCGTCGGTGGCCGCAGTGCTGCGCTCGTGCGTCCGCGACGACGACGTCGTGGGCCGCTTCGGCGGCGAGGAGTTCGTCGTGCTGCTGCCCGGACTGGACCCGGGCGCGCAGGGGCGCGCCGAGCTGCTGGGCGTCGCCGAACGGCTGCGCAGCCGCGTCGAGGAGCTCGATCTGGCGGTCGACACGCCCGACGGGCCGATGACGCTCGACTCGATCACGGTGTCGGTCGGCGCGGCGCTGTCCGGCGGACCGACGAGCGTCGAACACCTCCTCAAGGCGGCTGACGGGGCGCTCTACGCGGCCAAGCGCGGCGGCCGCAACCAGGTGCGGGCCGCGGGCGCGCTGCTGGTCGGGCCGGACATCGCGGACGCGCGGCACCACGGCGCGCCCACCATCCCGGCACCGCGCACCCCGGACGAGGCACCCCCGGCCGGGGCTCGCCGGCGGGCGGGCTGACGATCGCCACACCCCAGGGGGTGGGGCCCGACCGCCTAGACTCGGCCGGGTGAGCCTCTTGCGCAGCGTCCGGAGCCCGGCCGATCTCAAGCGGTTGGATCCGGGTCAGCTCGACGAGCTGGCCGCCGAGATCCGCGCCGAGCTGATCAGCAGCGTCTCCCGCACCGGTGGTCACCTCGGCCCGAACCTCGGCGTCGTGGAGCTGACGATCGCGCTGCACCGGGTGTTCCGCTCGCCGCACGACACGATCATCTGGGACACCGGGCACCAGGCGTACGTGCACAAGATGCTCACCGGCCGCCAGGACGGCTGGGACCGGCTGAAGAAGACCGGGGGGCTCTCGGGGTACCCCAGCCGGGCGGAGAGCGAGCACGACCACGTCGAGAACAGCCACGCGTCGACGTCGCTGTCCTGGGCCGACGGGATCTCCCGCGGCTACCAGCTGACCGGGCAGGCCGACCGCACCGTCGTCGCGGTGATCGGGGACGGCGCGCTCACCGGCGGCATGGCCTGGGAGGCGCTCAACAACATCGCCGCCGACCACACCCGCAACCTGATCATCGTCGTCAACGACAACGGCCGATCCTACGCGCCGACCATCGGCGGGCTCGCCGACCGGCTCGCCTCGCTGCGGCTGCAGCCGGGCTACGAGCGGCTGCTGGAGAGCGGCAAGCGCACCCTGCGCCGCACCCCCGTCGTCGGGCGCCCGCTGTACGCAGCGCTGCACGCGGTCAAGGCCGGCATCAAGGATGCGCTGAGCCCGCAGGAGCTGTTCGGGGACCTCGGGCTGACCTACCTCGGACCGGTCGACGGGCACGACATCGCCGCCATGGAGTCCGCGCTGCGCCGGGCCGCGCGCGCCGGGCGCCCCGTCGTCGTGCACGCCGTCACCCGCAAGGGCAACGGCTACCCGCCCGCCGAGAACGACGTCGCCGAGCAGATGCACAGCCCGTCGGCGTTCGACCCGGCCACCGGGCTGCCCACCGGGCCCGCCTCGATCGGCTGGACCAGCGTGTTCTCCGAGGCGATCGTGGAGCTCGGTGCGCGGCGACCGGACATCGTCGCGATCACCGCCGCCATGCTCGGCCCCACCGGGCTGGCGAAGTTCGCCGCCGAGTACCCCGAGCGCTGCATCGACGTCGGCATCGCCGAGCAGCACGCGCTCACCTCGGCCGCGGGTCTCGCGCACGCCGGACTGCACCCCGTCGTCGCGGTCTACTCGACGTTCCTCAACCGCGCGTTCGACCAGCTCCTGCTCGACGTGGCGCTGCACAACGAGGCCGTCACCCTGGTGCTCGACCGGGCCGGCATCACCGGCAACGACGGTCCCTCGCACAACGGCATGTGGGACTTGTCGATCCTGGGGATCGTGCCCGGCATGCGGGTGGCCGCCCCGCGCGACGCCGCGACCCTGCGCGAGGAGCTCGACGAGGCCGTGGCCGTGGACGACGGCCCGACCGCGCTGCGGTTCCCGAAGGGCGCGGTGATCGAGTCCGTGCCGGCGGTGCGCGGCGTCGGCACCGGGTTCGACCGCGTCGACGTGCTGCACGAGCCCGCCGAGGGGGCCACCGTGCTGCTGCTGACCGCGGGCGCGTTCGGCGAGCTGGGCGTCGTGGTCGCGCAGCGGCTGCAGCAGCAGGGGATCGGCGTCACCGTGGCCGACCCGCGCTGGGTCCTGCCCGTCTCACCGACCGTCGTGGAGCTGGCGCAGCAGCACCAGCTCGTCGTCACCCTGTCCGACTGCGGCCGCCACGGCGGCTTCGGCTCCGCCGTCGCCGACGCGCTGCGCGCCGTCGAGTGCGACGTGCCCCTGCGCGACCTCGCCGTGCCGCAGGAGTTCCTGGAGCACGGCAGCCGCGCCGACGTGCTCGCCGCCGTCGGGCTCACCGCCCAGGACGTCGCCCGCCGGGTCACCGAGTGGGCCGTGGCGCAGTGCGGCGTCGTCCCCACCCTGAGCGAGACCGAGGAGCACACCTGATGCGGGTCCTCGTCGTCGAGGACGAGCACGCCCTCGCCGACGCCGTCGCGCGCGGGCTGCGGCGCGAGGGGATGGCCGTCGACGTGGCCTACGACGGCGACACCGGTTGGGAGAAGGCCAGCATCACCCGCTACGACGTGGTGGTCTTGGACCGTGACCTGCCCGGCATGCACGGCGATGAGCTGTGCGGGCAGATCGTGTCGGCCGGCGGGACCACGCGGGTGCTGATGCTCACCGCCAGCGGCACCCTCGCCGACAAGGTCGACGGGCTCTCCCGCGGCGCCGACGACTACCTCGCCAAGCCGTTCGACTTCCCCGAGCTCGTCGCCCGCTGCCGTGCCCTCGGCAGGCGCGCCACGCCCGCCGTGCCGCCGCAGCTGGTCGCCGGGGACGTAGTGCTCGACCCTGCGCGGCGCACCGTCACGAGGGCCGGGCGGCCGATCGAGCTCACCCGCAAGGAGTTCGGAGTCCTGGAGGTGCTGCTGGCCGCCCGCGGGGCCGTCGTGTCCAGCGAGGAGCTGCTGGAGCGGGTCTGGGACGAGAACGCCGACCCGTTCACCACGACCGTGCGGGTGACCGTCATGACGCTGCGGAAGAAGCTCGGCGAGCCCGGCGTGATCGAGACGGTCGTCGGCGCGGGCTACCGGGTGCCGGCCGCGGGCGGATAGGCCGCCGGAGATGGGCACAGGGTGCTGAACGGGCTGCGCCCCCGCCTGACGCTGCTGGCCACCGGGCTGGTCGCCCTGGTGAGCGTGGTGCTGCTGTGGCTGGGCTGGCTGCTCGTCGGCGGAGTGGCCCGCTCGGTACCGGCGCTGCCGCCCGGCAGCACGGTGCGCGTGGGGGAGCAGGTCGTGCCGGCCGAGCAGTTCGCCGAGGCCGTCGGCGAGTCCGCGCGACGCGAGGTGCTCTCCGCGGGGCTCGTGGCGTTCCCGCTGGCGGTGCTGGCCGCCGCGGTGCTGTCGTGGTGGCTGGTCGGCCGGGTGCTGGGACCGCTCCACGAGGTCACCGCCACGGCGCGGCGGCTGTCCGCCGATTCGCTGGACACCACGCGGACCGGGGTGGCCGACGCGCGCGGCGAGGTCGCCGAGCTGGCCGCCGGGTTCGACGCCATGCTCGACCGGCTGCAGGCCGCGTTCGACGCCCAGCGGCGGTTCGTCGCCAACGCCAGCCACGAGCTGCGCACCCCGCTCGCCGTGCTGCGCACCGAGGTCGACGTGACCCTCGCTGATCCCGACGCCGACGTCGCCGAGCTGCGCCGGATGGGCGAGGTGGTCCGCGACGCCACCCGCCGCGCCGATGACCTCATCGAGGGCCTGCTGCTCATCGCCCGCACCGAGGGCACCCAGCTGGCCTCCGTCGTCCCCGTCGACCTGGCGGCGTTCGTGGGGCCGGCCCTGGCCGCCGTGGAGGCCCAGGTCGAGGAGGCCGGCCTGTCCGTCGCCCTGCACACCGCGCCCGCCCCCTCCCGCGGCGACGTGGCGCTGCTGGAGCGGGTCGTCGGCAACCTCGTCGAGAACGCCGTGCGGCACAACGTCCCCGGCGGCTGGATCGACATCACGACCGGCCCCGGGCAGCAGCCCGGCACCACGCTGCTGCGGGTGGCCTCCAGCGGCCCGGACGTGCCCTCGGACCAGGTGGCGGAGCTGTTCGAGCCGTTCCGTCGGGGCCGGGTCGAGCGCACCGCGGCCAGCGGGGCGGGGTTGGGCCTGTCGATCGTCCGGGCCGTCGTGCGGGCGCACGGAGGGAGCGTCGCGGCCGAACCCGTGCCGGGCGGCGGCCTCGCCGTGACGGTGCAGCTGCCGGCCTGACCCACCACGAGTTGTCCCGTGCGGTGCGGCGAGTTGCCCTGTGCGGTGCGGCGAGTTGTTCCGTGCGGTCGGGCGAGTCGCGTGCTCCGCACGTCGAGTCGCCTCTCGCCCGACGCGGTTCGGCGCACTCGCCGGGCAAATTCGGGGAACTCGCGATACCGATCCGGGCAACTCGCCCTGCCTCGCGGGGGAACTCGCCCTGCCCCGCGGGGCAACTCGCCGAGCCCGCCGGGGTCAGGGGCGGGCGGCCAGCGCCTGGGTGAGGACGTCCGTCAGCAGCTCGATCTGCCACTCCCGCGCCCCGCCGCGACGGAGGTAGCCCGCCACGTCGCCGTCCTCGGGTGGGGACCAGCACAGGCGGCGCAGCAGGTCGGGCAGCAGCAGGTTCTCGACGGGCACGTTGTGCTCGGAGCCGATCCGGGAGAGCGCGGCGCGGGCGGCGGCGAGCCGGGCGGCGGCGGCCGGGTCCCGGTCCACCCACCGGGAGACCGGCGGGGGACCGTCGCCGGGTGTGGAGGCCGCGGGTAGCTCGGCCGGGTCGAGGCGGCGGGCCTTCTCGATCGCCGCCCACCAGTACGAGGTGAGCCGGCGCTGGGCGCGGCCGCGGAAGACCGGCATGGCGGCCAGCGCCTGCGGGGACGCCGGCGGGTTCGCGGCGGCGTCGATGATCGCGGAGTCCGGCAGCACCCGGCCGGGGGCGATGTCCCGCTCGGCGGCGAGCGCGTCGCGCGCCTCCCACAGCGCCCGCACGATGGCGAGCGCAGCGGGCTTGCGGATGCGGTGGATGCCGGACGTGCGCCGCCACGGTTCGGCGCGCGGCGCGGGTGGGGGTGCCGTGCGGACGGCCTCGAACTCCTGCAGGGCCCACTCGAGCTTGCCCTGCTCGGCGAGCATCCTGGTGAGGACGTCGCGCAGCTCGACGAGCACCTCGACGTCCAGGGCGGCGTAGACGAGCCAGTCCTCGGGCAGCGGTCGGCGGGACCAGTCGGCGGCGCCGTGGCCCTTCTCCAGCGACAACCCCAGCAGCTGCTCGACCATCGGCCCGAGCCCCACACGGGGCAGCCCGGCCAGGCGGCCGGCCAGCTCGGTGTCGAACAGCTTGCCGGGGACCAGCCCGGCCTCGGCGAGGCAGGGCAGGTCCTGGTTGGCGGCGTGCAGCACCCACTCGGCGTCGGCGAGCGCGGGCGCGAGCGGGCTCAGGTCGCCGCCGAACGGCACCGGGTCGATCAACGCCGTGCCGGCCCCGGCCCGGCGCAGCTGCACGAGGTACGCGCGCTGCGAGTACCGGAAGCCGGAGGCTCGTTCGGCGTCGACGGCGATCGGCCCGGTGCCGCCGGCGACGGCGCGAGCGGTCTCGGCCAGCGCCTCGGGTGTCGTGACGACGGGCGGTAGCCCGTCGGCAGGCCGCAGCAGCGGGACCGGGCCGGTGCGGTCACCGGTTCCCGCTGCTGCAACGGGGTCGTGCTGGGTCAGCGGATGACCCCGGCGCGCATCGCGAGGGCGACCATCTGCGCGCGGTCGCCCGTGCCGAGCTTGCGGCCGATCCGCGACAGATGGCTCTTCACGGTGAGCGCCGACAGCGACAGCGCCTCACCGATCTCCTTGTTCGACTGCCCGTCGGCCACCAGCTGGAGCACCTCGACCTCGCGGGCGGACAGCTCCCGCGGGGTGTTGTCGGTCCCCGGCACGCGCGTACCGGTGGCGAGCAGCGGGGCGACGGTCGGGTCGGCGTAGACCCCGCCGTCGAGCACCCGCTTGACGCCGTCGGTGACGATCGCCGGCGAGGCCGACTTGAGCAGGTACGCCTGCGCGCCGGCCTGGAACGCCGAGCGCACCGCGTACGGGTCGTCCGACGACGCGAGCACGACCAGCCGGTTCCAGCCCAGGGTGCGCAGCTCGGTCACGAGATCGAGCCCGCTGCCGTCGGGCAGACCGAGGTCGAGGATCGCGAGGTCACACGGCCCGTTGGCGTGAGCACGAGCGCGGGCCTCGGCGATCGAGGCTGCCTCGTAGACGGTTCCCGCGCCCATCGAGCGCAGACGCGCGGCGATCGCCTCGCGCAGGAGCGGGTGGTCGTCGACCACCAGCACCGAGAACAGCTCTTCCCGCGGGTGCGGAACCATCGCGGGCGACAGCACTGCACCGGGTGTACCGCGCACTGGTGTGCCCTGGCCCACAACGGCCACGTCACTACCTCCCTGGAGTCGGTCGTTGCCCCCCGACCGGCACCGGGTCGCCGGTGTCGGCCAAGAAGTGTCGCCCGACCGCCCGGGTAGGTGTCGTGGAGGAAGAGTAGCCCCCCAAGCGGTCTAACGTCGTGTGTCGATTCGGAGTTTGCCCGAGGAAAGTTACAGCCTTGTCGGCGGGTGTCCACACGATCGTGTGACGGACTGCCTCACCGTTGGCGTAGAACCCCCAGGTAGGCGCCGAGTTCTGTGCCGCGTTCTGTGACATCGTCCTCATCTCGTCACACCGTCCGACGGCCGAGGGGGACTGTGCCAACGGGTGGCAACCCGGCGGCTACGGCGACCAGTTGGCAGAACGCATCCGCGTGCCGGGACAGGTCCGGACCGGACGCATCTCCCACGGGCGTCCAGGACGCCCGGATCTCCACGTCGTCGTCGCGGGCCGGGCCGGCGATGTCGCCGAACCGGACGGACGACGTCTGCGTGACCGTGCCGCCGAGCGCCACGTACTCCGCTCGGCTGCCCTCCAGCGCCTCGGTCAGCCACGACCAGGACACCTCCGGGAACATCTCGTCGCCGAGCTGCTCGCGTTCGAGGCGTGCCTGGACGAAGCACACCAGCCGGAACGTCCCCTCCCAGGCGTCCTGTCCTGCTGGGTCGTGCAGCAGGATGAGCCGGCCCGAGGTGTCCGGTTCGTCGAGGTCCGTACCGGTCGGGTAGGCGGCGTCGGCCTCGACCTGCAGAGCCCACGTGTACGGGGCCAGCCGCGGCGGCGCGTCCAGTGCGGTCACGTACAGCTCCGGACGTAGCCGTCCGGCGACCATGCTTGCGCTGAGCGTGGCCACGGCGCGCCGGAACTCCGGCGGAGGGGCAGTGGCTGCGGTCACGGGAGAAACCATATGTCGCCCACACGGGCGGTGACACGAGGCGCGCCGCACGAGTGATCACTCCGTGTGGTCATCGCCGGTCATCGGCGTGGCGCGGTTGCGCCGATGCGGCTTTGGTGGCAGGTGCGGGCTCACACGACCCGCGGTCTCGACACGTGGGATGATGGGGGTCTGATGACGACCACACCCGCGACCGCCGTGCCGGTCCCTGCGCCCCCGTCCCGACGCCGTGACCTGCGGGACGCCCCGTTCCTCGTAGCCGCGAACGGCGGGCGGCCGGAGCGCCTGCCGGTGTGGTTCATGCGCCAGGCGGGCCGTTCGCTGCCGGAGTACCGGGAGCTGCGCGCGGACACCGCGATGCTGCAGGCCTGTGACACCCCGTCGATGATCGCCGAGATCACGATGCAGCCGGTGCGCCGGCACGGGGTGGACGCGGCGATCCTCTTCTCCGACATCGTCGTCCCGCTGCACGCGGCGGGGATGGGCGTCGAGATCGTGCGCGGCACCGGGCCGGTGGTGGAGAAGCCGGTCCGCACGATGGCCGACGTCGAGCGGATGCCGCAGCTGCTGCCCACGGCGCTGCGGCCGGTCGCAGAGGCGATCGGCATGCTGCTCGACGAGCTGGGGGAGACCCCGCTCATCGGGTTCGCCGGCGCGCCGTTCACGCTGGCGTCCTACCTCGTGGAGGGCGGTCCCAGCCGCAACCACGAACGCACGAAGGCGATGATGCGCGCCCAGCCCGAGGTGTGGCACCGGCTGATGAGCGCGCTCGCCGACATCACGATCACGTTCCTGAGGGTCCAGGTCGACGCGGGGGTCGACGCGATCCAGCTGTTCGACTCCTGGGCCGGGGCGCTGTCCGAGGCGGACTACCGCCGCTACGCGCTGCCGTACTCGGCGCGGGTGCTCGGCGCGTTCGAGGACGCCGGGATCCCCCGGATCCACTTCGGGGTGGGCACCGGCGAGCTGCTCGGCGCGATGGCCGAGGCGGGCGCGGACGTCGTGGGCGTCGACTGGCGGGTCCCGCTCGACGAGGCCGGGCGCCGGGTCGAGCGCGCCGTGGGAGGGCCGCGGGCCCTGCAGGGCAACCTCGATCCCGCGGTGCTGTTCGCCGATCGCGACTCGATCGAGGCCGAGGTGCGCCGGATCGCCGCCGAGGGCCGGGCCGCCGGCGGCGGGCACGTGTTCAACCTGGGTCACGGAGTGCTGCCCAGCACGGATCCCGACGTGCTCTCCTGGCTCGTCGAGCTGGTCCACGAGCTTCCGGGGTGAGCGCCAGGGTCGCGGTCGTCGGCGGCGGCATCTCCGGCCTGGCCGCCGCCCACCGCCTGCGTGCGCTGCTCGGCCCGGACGTCGGGATCGTCGTGCTCGAGCAGCGGGACCGCACCGGCGGTGTCCTGCACACGGTCGATCTGGCCGGGGTGCCCTACGACGTCGGCGCGGAGGCGTACCTGGCCCGCCGGCCCGAGGTGGGGGAGCTGCTCGCCGAGCTGGGTCTGTCCGATCGGATCGTGCACCCCACGAGCGCGCCCGCGAGTGTGCGCGCGGCCGGGCGCACCCAGCCGTTGCCGGCCGGCACCCTGATGGGTGTCCCCACCAGCGCCGCGAAGCTCGACGGGCTGCTCTCGCCTGACGGGCTGGCCGCCGTCGCGGAGGAGCCGCAGCTGCCGCTGACCTGGGAGCGCGGCGGCGACGCGGCACTCGGCCCGCTGCTGCGCGAGCGGTTCGGCCCCGAGGTGGCCGACCGCCTGGTGGACCCGCTGCTCGGCGGCGTGTACGCCGGGCGCGTCGACTCGCTCGGGCTGCGCGCGACCGTGCCCGCGCTGGCTGCCGCGCTCGACGCCGGTGCGCCGAGCCTCACCGCCGCCGCCGACCGCGCCACCGCCGGGGTCCCCGCCCCGGCGGGCGGGCCCGTGTTCGGTGCGATCGAGGGCGGTTACCGGGTGCTCATCGACGCGCTCGTCGCGGCGTCCGGAGCTGAGGTGCGGTTGGGCACCACCGTCCGGGCGGTTGAGCGCACCCCGGACGGGTGGCGGCTCACCACCGGGTCGGTGCCCGACCCGGCCCACCTCGACGTCGACGCCGTGGTGCTGGCCGTTCCCGCCCCCGCGGTGGCCCGTCTGCTCGCCGACGTGGCCCCGGCCGCGGCCCGCGCGGCGGGGGAGATCGAGCTGGCCTCGTCGGTGGTCGTCGCGCTGGCGTACCGGGCTGAGGACGCGACGCTGCCGGGCACCTCCGGCGTGCTCGTCGCGAGCGACGAGCCGCTGGCGATCAAGGCGGCCACCTACTCCACCGCCAAGTGGCCCCACCTGTCCCCGGACGGGTTGGTGCGGCTGCGCGCCTCGCTGGGCCGCTTCGGCGAAGTCGTCGACCTGCAGGTCGACGACGCCGAGCTGGTCGCGCGGGTGCGGGCCGATCTGGCCACCCTCACCGGCACCACGGCCGAGCCCGTGGCCGCGTACGTGCAGCGCTGGGGCGGCGGCCTGCCCCAGTACGCGCCCGGCCACCTCGACCGGGTCGCCACGATCGAGCAAGGCCTGCCGGAGGGGCTCGCGGTCGCCGGGGCCGCCCTGCACGGCGTCGGCGTGCCGGTGTGCATCGCGACGGCGCGGACGGCGGCCGAGCGGGTGGCACAGGCGGTCGCCGGCCGGGGTGCGCCATCCGCGCCGTGACCTTCCCCGCCGTCACCATCCGCGCCGTGACCATTCCCGCCGTGGTGATCCACGGGGGGACCATCCGTGAGCGTCCGTAGGATCGACAGGTGTCCGCACGCATCGTCGCGGAGGCTGCGCGTAGGCGCACCTTCGCCGTCATCTCCCACCCCGACGCCGGCAAGTCGACCCTGACCGAGGCGCTCGCCCTGCACGCCGAGGTGATCGACACGGCGGGTGCGGTGCACGGCAAGGCCGGCCGGAAGGGCGTCACCTCCGACTGGATGGAGATGGAGCGCAAGCGCGGCATCTCCATCACCTCGGCGGTGCTGCAGTTCGCCTACCGCGACTGCGTGATCAACCTGCTGGACACCCCCGGCCACGGCGACTTCTCCGAGGACACCTACCGCGTCCTGGCCGCCGTCGACGCCGCGGTGATGCTGCTGGACGCCGCGAAGGGCCTCGAGCCGCAGACGCTCAAGCTGTTCGACGTGTGCCGATCCCGCGGTGTCCCGGTCATCACGTTCGTCAACAAGTGGGATCGGCCCGGCCGGGAGCCCCTCGAGCTGCTCGACGAGGTGGAGCAGACGATCGGGCTGCGGCCGATGCCGCTGACGTGGCCGCTGGGCCCCGCGGGCGACCTGCGCGGCATGATCGAGCTGTCGACGGGGGAGCTGCACCGCTACGGCCGCACGGCGGGCGGTGCGACGAAGGCGGAGATCGAGGTCGTGCCGCCGGAGGTGGCCGCCGAGCAGGAGCCGCAGCACTGGCCGGTCGCGCAGGAGGAGATCGAGCTGCTGGGCGAGATCGGTGCGCAGTTCGACGAGAAGGACTTCCTGGCCGGCATCGCCACGCCGGTGTTGTTCGGGGCCGGTCTGATCGGGGTCGGCGTCGGGCGGTTGCTCGACGCGCTGGTCGATCTCGCCCCGGCCCCGTCGGCGCGCGAGGACGTCGACGGCAACCCGCGCCCGATCGACCGCCCGCTGTCCGGGCTGGTGTTCAAGGTGCAGGCCGGGATGGACCGCAATCACCGTGACCGGATGGCGTTCCTGCGGATCTGCTCGGGCCGGTTCGAGCGCGGCATGGTGCTCACCCACGCCGCGACCGGGCGGCCGTTCGCCACGAAGTACGCGCAGGCGGTGTTCGGGCAGGAGCGCACCACCGTCGAGGAGGCGTTCCCCGGCGACATCGTCGGGCTGGTCAACGCTGGGGCGCTGCGGCCGGGTGACACGCTCTTCGCCGAGGACGAGGTGGTGTTCCCGCCGATCCCGAGCTTCGCCCCTGAGCACTTCGCGGTCTGCCGCGGGAAGGACTCGGGCCGGTTCAAGCAGTTCCGCCGCGGCATCGAGCAGCTCGACGGCGAGGGCGTCATCCAGGTGTTGACCTCGGACCTGCGCGGTGACCAGGCGCCGGTGCTCGCCGCGGTCGGGCCGCTGCAGTTCGAGGTGGTCACCGAGCGGATGGCGAACGAGTTCGGGGCCGCGGTCACCCTCGAGCCGCTGAACTACTCCGTCGCCCGCGTCACCGACGAGGAGAGCGCGCCGCTGCTCGACGGCCAGTCCGAGGTCGAGGTGCTCCGGCGCCGCTCGGACGGGGTGCTGCTCGCGGTGTTCGTGAACAAGTGGCGGCTGGAGACGGTGCGGCGCAAGTTCCCCGACGCGAAGCTCGAACCGCTGCTGGCCGGCACCGTCGAGCGCTGAGGAAGGGGTCAGCGCCGCAGGAGGCTCGCGTAGACGTCCTCCTCGGTGATCGTCCACGCCGCCGAACCGAGGGGGATGCGGATCTGGATGGTCCCGTCGTCGTGGTGGCGCAGGGCCAGCGGGAACGTCGTGCGCACCAGTTCCAGCATCGCCCGGTTCTCCGGCAGCACGCTGCCGTGCAGCTCGCCGATCCCGGCGCGTTCGGCGAGGCCGACCGCGGCCGTCACCAGCCGTCTGCCGAGCCCGCGCCGCTGCCACGTGTCGACGACCGCGGCCGCGAGGTCCGCGGAGCCGGGGCCGGTGCGGGTGATCCGGGCGATGCCGAGCGGTTCGTCGCCGCACCAGGCGGCCACGGCCATCCGGCGCTCGCCGTCGATCGGGACCAGTGCCCGGCGCAGGGCGGGTGTGAGCGCCCGGACGGGGGAGTGGAAGCGCAGGAACCGGCTGCGCGGGGACAGCCCGGCGAAGACGGTGTCGACTACGAGATCGGACTCGCACCGCTCAACAAAACGAACGATCGTGCTTTTCTCGATGCAGGCGGTCACGTTCTCCTCCGGGCGGTGCTCGGGCCGGCGGCTAGCGCGCGGCGGCGATCAGGGTGTCGAGGCCGTGCTGGGCGTACTCGCGGGCTGCGGGATCGCTCAGGAGGCGGTGCATCACGTGGAACGCCAGCAGCACGCCCTCGACGTCGACGGCGAGCCGGCGCGGATCGACGTCGGCCCGGAAGTGGCCCTCCGCGACGCCGGTGGCGCAGACCGTGGTCAGGGTGTCCAGCCAGTCCCGCTGCAGGGCGACCACTCGGTCGCGGACCGGGCCGGGCTGGTCGTCGAACTCGAAGCTCGCGGCCACCAGCGGGCAGCCGCCGTTGCGGGACGCCCAGTCCAGCCAGCGCCCGACCAGTCCGCGCAGCCGCGGTTCGCCCCGGGGTTCGCGCAGCGCCGGACGGATCACCAGGTCGATGATGCGGGTGGAGTTGCGCTCCAGGACCTGCAGCTGCAGCGACTCCTTCGAGCCGAAGTGGGCGAACAGGCCGCTCTTGGACAGCTCTGTGCGCGCGGCCAGCTCGCCGATGGTGAGCCCGCCCAAGCCGATCTTGGCCGCGAGCTCGCTCGCTTCGTCGAGGATCATCTCGCGCGTGTGCGCACCCTTCCCCACAGAGTGATTATAGCACGATCGTTCGTTCTACGGCTAGCCATGGCCGCTAGGATGACGTGATGATCATCGTGGTGGAGCGGACCTGATGCCCCGGATGTTCTTGAACGGCACCGCGATGCGCGGGGGAGAACTGCACCACCTCGTCGGCGACTCGGAGCTCGTCGCCGAGACCACGACCGCGCCCCGGTACCGCTTCTACGCGGTCGAGGGCGCCTACCCCGGGCTCGTGGACGTCGGGGAGGGCGGGGCCGCGATCGCGGGCGAGGTGTACGAGATGACCTACGAGCAGCTGCGCGAGGTGCTGCTGCCCAGTGAGCCGGCCGGGCTCGAGCTGGGGGTGATCGAGCTGGCGGACGGCTCGGGCTCCCTGGCGATGGTGCTGCGCCGGCCGCACACGGAGCTGCCCACCGAGGACATCACCGAGCTGGGCAGCTGGCGGGCCTACCGGGCACGCGGATGAGGACCGTCCTGCGGGCCCGGCGCGCGATCGTCGACGGGCAGGAGCAGCCGGCCGCCGTCGTGGTCGCCGGTGCGCGCATCGAAGCGGTGCTGCCGTACGACACCCCGTTCGAGGGCGGCGCGATCCGCGAGGTGGTGCTGGGTGCGGATGAGGTGTTGCTGCCTGGTCTGGTGGATTCGCATGTGCATGTGAATGAGCCGGGGCGGACGGAGTGGGAGGGGTTCGCGTCGGCGACGCGGGCGGCGGCTGCGGGTGGG
>Ga0065720_1000056_pt1 | contig 75242 bp, 73 predicted proteins | sample Thericmetagenome_FD_59107 | JGI IMG/M metagenome (GOLD analysis project Ga0065720, IMG submission 59107) | Thermophilic microbial communities from the Joint Bioenergy Institute, California, USA of rice/straw/compost enrichment - eDNA_2 v2... | ecosystem: Engineered > Solid waste > Grass >...
TGCTGGCCGTCCCCCCGTGGCAACACGCGCCAGATTCTAGGGACAGTGGTGGATTTCTGGGGGGCGTGACACCGACACCGTCCCCGCCACGGGTGCTCCAGGGCGCCGGACGGCACCCTGGAGCACCCGTTGGGCTCAGCGGAGCACGAAGTGCGGCGGGCTGGGCTGGCTCTCGTTGGCCAGCCGGTCGAGCGCGGTGACGTAGTAGGTGTACCGCTTGCCGGGCTCGGCGGTCCGGTCCAGGTACGACTGCACCGCCCCGTCGGNCGCGCGGACCGTGGCCACCAGGTGGGCGGNGTCGGCGAATCCGCAGGCGCCGGGGTTGCTCATCCCGTCGAACCGGTAGATCGCGTACGCCGTGGCGTCACCGAACGGTCCGATCCCGTCGACCGGCTGCCGCCAGCGCAGCGTGATGCCGTCGGAGTGCCGGGTCGCCCCGGTGATGACCGGGAACATCAGCGGCTTGGCCGCCAGGTGCGGGGTCGCCGGCACCAGCGCCGGCCGGGAGTAGTGCTCCGCGGCGTAGATGTCGGTGGCGCCGAGCTTGTTCGACCGGACCTGGACCGCGCTGAAGTGCACGTTCCCGTCGACCTCCGGGTAGTCCCGGTTCAGGGTCAGGTGCCGGGACATCTCGGCCGGGTCCTGCCACTCCGCCGGCTGGGCCGGGTCACCGATCTTGTAGTCGGCCTGTCCGATGTAGAGCTGCACCCGGGTGCCGGCCACCACGTCGGCCCACCAGGGGACAAGCTTGGCGTAGTCGGCCACCGCCAGGCCGATGTTCCAGTAGAGCTGCGGGACGATGTAGTCGATCCACTCCTCCTTCACCCACTTGCGGGTGTCGGCGTAGTTGGCGTCGTACGACTGGGTGCCGTTGGTGTCCGAGCCGAGCGGGTCGGCCGACTTGTTCCGCCAGATGCCGAACGGGCTCACCCCGAACTTCACCCACGGCTTGATCGCCTTGATCCTCTGGCTCATCTCCTGGATCAGCAGGTCGATGTTGTGCCGCCGCCAGTCCGCCTTGCTGGCGAAGCCGGCACCGTACCGCTCGAAGGTGTCCTGGTCGGGGAAGTCCTGCCCGGCGGCCGGGTANGGGTAGAAGTAGTCGTCGAAGTGCACCGCGTCGATGTCGTACCGACGGACCGCGTCCAGCATCGCGGTCTGCACGAACTCACGGACCTCCGGGATGCCGGGGTTGTAGTAGAGCCGCGACCCGGCGGCGTTGACCGGGTAGGCGACCGCCCACTCCGGATGCTGGCGCACCGGGTGGCCAGGGGCGAGCTTGGTGATGTCGGCGCCGGCGCCGTCGGGCATCGAGATCCGGTACGGGTTGAACCAGGCGTGGAACTCCAGGTTGCGCTTGTGCGCCTCGTCGACCAGGTACGCCAGCGGGTCCCAGCCCGGGTCCTGGCCGCGTACCCCGGTCAGGAACTCCGACCACGGCTCGTACGGCGACGGCCAGAACGCGTCGGCGGTGGGCCGGACCTGCACGATCACGGCGTTGTGGTTGAGCCGCTGGGCCAGGTCGAGCCAGGCGTCGTACTCGGCCTTCTGGGCCGCGATCCGGTCGGGTGCCGTGTACGACTCCCGGGTCGGCCAGTCGATGTTGACCACGCTGGCGATCCACATCGCGCGGAACTGGCGCTTGGGCGTGGCGGGGTTGGTCGGGCAGGTGACGGCGCCGGTGGTTGCCGCGGCGGCGCCGGGACCGGTGCCGGGTGCGGCGTCGGCGGGTGTGGCGAGAAGCGAGCCGAGTAGCGTGGCGGCCAGCCCGGCGGCCGCGAGCCTATGTGGCTTCATACGGTGCGTTCCCTTCGTGGCGGGCTCCGGTTGCGAGGGTGGAGCGCGGCAGCGGGCGAACGTTGGCGGAATTTCACCAACGTTCAGGTATCGCTGGAAGGAAATTTTCACACCGTGGCGTCGGCGTCAAGCGTCCGCCGATCTCACCGGTCGCGCCGCCGGGCCGGAGTGCGTGTCGCGACGCGCGGCGCGGCCTGGTCCGACCGCCGGGTCAGCGCGGCCACCCGCACCAGCGCCTCGACCTGCCCCCGCGACGCGCCGTCCTCGTCGAGGTCCTCGCCGACGATCCAGATCCACTCGTCGTGGTAGTAGCGCGAGAGGTCGTGCCGGACCTCCCCGACGCGCAGCCGCAGCGGGCGGCCCCCGTACCGCCAGTCCTCTGTGCGCAGCGTGACGACGGTCCCCGGAACCAGGTCGGGAATCGTGGGCAGCGTGGACACGGCACCTCCATGGCACGGAAGCGGGGTGGGACGGGAGACGCGGGTTCGCACCTGACGTGACAGGGTGCATACCTGGCAGCACGTACCGCAATGGGTCCGGTGAAAATTTTCCCCGCAGTGCACCACAAACACCCCACGGTGTAACGCGTGGCAGCGCCGGGGCGCCTCCGCGCGCGCCGGTCGGGTCCGGCCGGGCGTCGGCCCGAGCCGTGCCGAACACCGGCCCCCTACCGAACCACCGGCCCGGATCTTGCTGAGCGCCGGCCCGATGCGATGATCCGGGCTATGTTGTGGGCGTGCGGTCGGGGGCAGCGATGAGGCGGGGTAGGCCGTGATCCATTTCCCGGCCCTCGCCCAGGAACCGCTGCGGGCGCTGGTCCGGCGAGTGCTCGCGGCACTCGGCCTCGTGTTGTTGATCGTCGTCGTGGTCTACCTCGACCGGGACGGCTACCGCGACGTCAACGAGGACGGGGTGACCCTCCTCGACGCCTTCTACTACGCCGTGGTCTCGCTCTCCACCACCGGTTACGGCGACATCACCCCGGTGACCGAGAGCGCCCGGCTGGTCAACGTCCTGGTGATCACGCCCGCCCGGGTGCTCTTTCTGATCATCCTGGTCGGCACCACGCTGGAAGTCCTGACCGAGCAGTACCGCACCAACCTCCGCTTGACGCGGTGGNGGAAGACCGTGAAGGACCACGTCATCATCTGCGGCTACGGCACCAAGGGNCGTAGCGCGATCTCCGCCCTGCTCGAAACGGGCTTCGACAAGCAGCGGATCGTCGTCGTCGAGCGGAACCCGGCGGTCATCCGGCAGGCCACCTCGGCCGGGCTGGTCGTGGTCGAGGGGAACGCCACCCGCTCCGCCGTCCTGAACGAGGCGCACGTCAAGAACGCGAAGTCGGTCATCATCGCGACCGACACCGACGAGGTCTCGGTGCTGGTCACCCTCACCGTGCGGCAGCTCACCGCCGGTCAGGTGCGGATCATCGCGTCCGCGCGGGAGGCCGAGAACGCACCCCTGCTGCGGCAGAGCGGCGCGCACCACGTGATCGTCTCCTCCGCGACCGCCGGGCGGCTGCTCGGCGTGTCCACCTCGGCGCCGCCACTGATCGACGTGGTCGAGGATCTGCTGACCCCGGGCCAGGGCATGGCCCTGGCGATGCGCTCCGCCACCCGGGAGGAGGTCGGGGTGTCACCGCGGCGGCTGGAGACCCTGGTGATCGCGCTGGTCCGGCGCGGCAAGGTGATCTCCTTGTCGGACCAGGCCGCAACCGCGATCGAGACCGGCGACATGCTGGTCTACGTCCGCGACGACCGGGTCAACGCCGGAAACGCCGAGCAGAAACGCTGACGGGCCGCCCACGTGTCCGGGCGGCGTTCACCGGCCGCCCTGCCCGGGATGGCGTGGGGAGGCCGCCGGCGGAGCCCTCGACCCGGCCGGCGGCTCCCGACTCAGAGGATCGTCCAGGTGTCGCCGCTGTTGAGCAGCCCGGCGAGCTGCTCCTCCGGCGTTCCGGTGCTCGTGGCGCGGGCCGACTCGACCTGCTCGCGGACCAGGTCGTCGTAGGTGGGGCGGGTGACGTCGCGGAAGACCCCGATCGGGGTGTTACGCAGATCGGCGCCGGGCAGCCGGGAGAGCGCGAAGGCGTACGCCGGCTCCTCGATCGTCGCGTCGTGTACCACGATCTCCTCCGCCGGCACGTCCGCGGTCCGGCGTACCTCCAGACCGAACCCGCCCGGCGGGTGTACCACGCAGAACTGCCCCTGCGAGCCGAAGACGATCGGCTGGCCGTGCTCCAGCCGGATCAGGTAGTCGTCCCGGGTCTCCGGTTCCTTCAACACGTCGAAGGCGCCGTCGTTGAAGATGTTGCAGTTCTGGTAGATCTCCACGAACGCCGAGCCCTGGTGCTCGGCGGCGGCGCGCAGCACCGACTGCAGGTGCTTGCGGTCCGAGTCGATGGTGCGGGCCACGAAGGTCGCCTCCGCGCCGAGCGCCAGCGACAGCGGGTTGAACGGCGAGTCCGCCGAGCCGACCGGGGTGGACTTGGTGATCTTGCCGAGTTCGGAGGTCGGGGAGTACTGACCCTTGGTCAGCCCGTAGATCCGGTTGTTGAAGAGCAGGATCTTCAGGTTGACGTTCCGGCGCAGCGCGTGGATCAGGTGGTTTCCGCCGATCGAGAGCGCGTCGCCGTCACCGGTCACCACCCACACCGACAGATCCGGCCGGGAGACCGACAGACCGGTGGCGATCGCCGGGGCCCGACCGTGGATCGAGTGCACCCCGTACGTGTTCATGTAGTACGGGAAGCGCGACGAGCAGCCGATGCCGGAGATGAAGACGATCCGCTCGCGCGGGATGTTCAGCTCGGGCATGAACGACTGCACCGCGGCCAGGATCGCGTAGTCACCGCAGCCGGGGCACCAGCGCNCCTCCTGGTCGGACTTGAAGTCCTTCGCGGTGAGCGTGAGGGCGACCGGCGTCCGGGTCGCGCCGCCGGTGGGCTCGGTGGCCTCAGGCATTCTTGACTACCTCTTCCAGCATGGTCTCCAGCTCGTGGGCGGTGAACGGCAGCCCGCGGACCTGGTTGTAGCTGATCGCGTCGACCAGGTAGCGGGCCCGGATCACGTGGGCGAGCTGGCCGAGGTTCATCTCGGGGATCACCACCCGCTCGTAGCGGGCCAGCACCTCGCCGAGGTTGGCCGGCAGCGGTGCCAGGTGCCGCAGGTGGGCCTGGGCGATGGACAGGCCGCGCTGGCGCAGGCTCCGGCAGGCCGCACCGATCGGCCCGTACGTCGAGCCCCAGCCGAGGACCAACACCCGGGCGTCGGAGTTCGGGTCCTCGACCTCGACGTCCGGCACCCGGATCGCCTCGATCCGGGCCGCCCGGGTCCGGACCATGAGGTCGTGGTTCGCCGGGTCGTACGAGATGGCGCCGGTCCTGTCGGCCTTCTCCAGGCCGCCGATCCGGTGCTCCAACCCCGGCGTGCCGGGAATCGCCCACGGCCGGGCCAGCGTCTCCGGATCCCGCAGGTACGGCAGGAACGTCTTGCCGTCCTCGCTGTTGGGCTTGGTGGCGAACTCGACCCGCAGGTCGGGAAGGGAGTCGACCTCGGGCAGCAGCCACGGCTCGGAGCCGTTGGCCACGTAGTTGTCCGACAGCAGGACCACCGGTGTGCGGTACGTCAGCGCGATCCGGGCCGCCTCCAGGGCCGCGTAGAAGCAGTCGGCCGGCGACTTCGGCGCGATCACCGCGACCGGCGCCTCGCCGTGTCGCCCGAACAGCGCCATGTTGAGGTCGGCCTGCTCGGTCTTGGTCGGCATGCCGGTCGACGGCCCGGCACGCTGCACGTCCACGATCACCAGCGGCAGCTCCAGAGCCACGGCCAGGGAGATCGTCTCGCCCTTCAGCGCCACGCCCGGGCCGGAGGTGGTGGTGACGCCGAGCGCGCCACCGTACGACGCGCCCAGCGCCGCCCCGATCGCGGCGATCTCGTCCTCGGCCTGCATCGTGATGACGCCGAACCGTTTGTGTTTGCTCAGCTCGTGCAGGATGTCCGAGGCCGGCGTGATCGGGTACGCCCCGAGGAAGACCGGTAGCCCGGACCGGACCCCGGCGGCGACGATCCCGAGCGAGAGGGCCGCGTTGCCGGTGATGTTGCGGTACGTCCCCGGGGGCATCTTCGCCGGCTTGACCTCGTACCGGACGGCGAAGTCCTCCGTGGTCTCGCCGAAGTTCCAGCCGGCCTTGAACGCGGCGATGTTGGCCGCGGCCAGCGCCGGCCGGCTGGCGAACTTGCGCTCCAGGAAGCGGAGGGTCGACTCGTACGGCCGCGAGTACATCCAGGAGAGCAGGCCGAGCGCGAACATGTTCTTGGCGCGCTCGGCGTCCTTCTTCGAGATGTCGTAATCGGCGAGGGCGCGTACGGTCATCGAGGTCAGCGCCACCGGGTGCAGGTGGTAGCCGTCCAGTGAACCGTCGTCGAGCGGGTTGGTCTGGTAGCCCACCTTGGCGAGGTTGCGCTTGGTGAACTCGTCGGTGTTGACGATGATGTCGGCGCCGCGTGGCAGGTCGGCGAGGTTGGCCTTGAGCGCGGCCGGGTTCATCGCGACCAGGACGTTGGGCGTGTCACCGGGCGTGAGGATGTCGTAGTCCGCGAAGTGGACCTGGAAGCTGGACACGCCGGGCAGGGTGCCGGCGGGGGCGCGGATCTCGGCGGGAAAGTTGGGCAGTGTCGAGATGTCGTTGCCCAGTTGGGCGGTCTCCGAGGTGAACCGGTCGCCGGTGAGCTGCATGCCGTCGCCGGAGTCACCGGCGAACCGGATGACGACCCGATTCAGTTGCCGGACCTGCTTGCTCACTGTCGCNCCTCGCTTCGCTCGGCCCGGCCAGCGGGGCTGAGCTTCGGGGTGTCCTCGCCTTGCTCGGCCACTCTGTCCTCCTTCGGGGCCGGTGGCGGGTTGGCGGTGGTGGGCCCGCCCGCTCCTCTCTTCGAAGCCTACAATCGGTCGTTACGCAATCTCCGCCTAAGGTCCGGGGATGGGACGTGACGATGGGGGCATTGGCACACTTTCGTCCCACCTCGAAAAGTCGTGTGGTAATCCAAATCACTCCATGGCGGACGCCGGCCTCGGCGCGGTGGAAACGGGACGACACCTCCCGCGGCTGTCCCCCGGGGCCGATCGGCCGTTAGGCTGCCGGAGTGACCGGTTACCTGGGGTCGTACGCGACGCTGGGATTGCTGCTGCTCGCCAGCGTGCTGGTCTTCGTCGGTGCCTTCGCCGCCAACCGCCTGCTCCGCCCCGCCCGGCCCGCCGAGCCGCCCGGTAAGCGGGCCAGCTACGAGTGCGGGCTGGACCCGGNCGGCAGCGACTGGGCGCAGATGCAGATCCGCTACTACGTCTTCGCCTACCTGTACGTGCTTTTCGCGGTCGAGGCGGTGTTTCTCTTCCCCTGGGCGGTGATCTTCGACCGCCCCGGTTTCGGGGTCACCACCGTGATCGAGATGGGGATTTTCGTCGCCGTGCTCGCGCTCGGCATTCTGTACGCCTGGCGGAAAGACATTCTGCGCTGGACCCGCTAGTCCCGTCGGCGGATCGCCCGGCCGTCAGGCCAGGCCGCGCCGGGAGACGGCCGGCGGCCGGTCGCCCCTGATCGACGCGACCATGTCCAGCACCCGACGGGTCGGCCGTACCTGGTGGGCCCGGAAGACCCGCGCGCCGAGCCAGGCCGAGACCGCGGTCGCGGCCAACGTCCCCTCCAGACGGTCCTCGACCGGCAGGTCGAGGGTCTCCCCGACGAAGTCCTTGTTCGACAGGGCCACCAGCACGGGCCAGCCCGTCGCGGTCAGTTCGGGCAGCCGGCGGGTGATCTCCAACGAGTGCCGGGTGTTCTTGCCGAAGTCGTGCGCCGGGTCGATCAGGATGCCGTCGGGCCGTACCCCGAGCCGGACCGCCCGGTCGGCGAGCCCGGTGACGGTCTCGACCACGTCCGCCACCACGTCGGTGAAGGCGGCCCGGTGCGGACGGGTGCGCGGGGCCAGCCCTCCGGCGTGCGAACAGACCAGCCCGACCCCGGTGGTGGCGGCGACCTCGGCGAGCGCCGGGTCGGCGCCGGACCACGTGTCGTTGAGCAGGTCCGCCCCGGCGGCGACCGCCTCGACGGCGACCGGCGCGCGCCAGGTGTCGATCGAGATCACCAGGTCGGGGAACTCGTCCCGTACGGCGGCGATGATCTCCACCGTACGGCGGATCTCCTCCGCCACGTCGACCTCGGCCCCGGGGCCGGCCTTGACGCCGCCGATGTCGACGATGTCCGCACCCTCCGCCACCGCCCGTTCCACGGCGCGCAGCGCCCGGTCGGCCGCGAAGGTGGCGCCTCGGTCGAAGAACGAGTCCGGGGTCCGGTTCACGATCGCCATCACGACGAGTTCTTCTGGCCCGAAGCTGCGCCGTCCGAGCCGTAGCGCGCCCGCCATCCAACTCCCCCCGGGTCGTTTCTCTCCTGCCGCCGGTGACGCTAGCCAACCGGCCCGGGAGGCACCCGCGCGGGCTGCCGTCACCAGCTCCGAGGGGAAGCGTGTGCTGATGATTGTCGAAGAATGTGGGGTGGCGGGGTCGCCCGCGCCGCGTTGTCATGCCACGATCGGCGCATGGGTCAGGTACTGCTCCTTCTGGTCGTGGCGTTGACCGTCGCGGCGGTGGTGTTCGGTGTGACGGTGCTGGTGACCGGCTCCGATCCGGGGCTCGCGGACGTGGAGCCGGACGGTCGCGCCGTGCCGCTGCCCGGCAACCGGCCGCTGCAGGAGTCCGACCTGAGCGGGGTTCGCTTCGACACGGCGCTGCGGGGCTACCGGATGGCCCAGGTCGACCAGGCGTTGCGTCGGACGGCGTACGACATCGGGTACAAGGATGAGTTGATCAACGTCCTCCTGGCGGAGGTCGAGGCGTTGCGCGCCGGCCGGGTCGAGGAGGCGGACGGGTTGCGGCGTGCCCGCGAGGCGGCGCTGGTCGGCAGTGTCGTCGCCACCGGCGGCGGGGCGGCACCCGGCGGGGCTGCGGCCGGTGTGCCGGACTCCGGCCCGTCCGCCGGCCCCACGGGTGCCTCCGGGGGTGACGCTGCCGGGTCCGTGGAGCCTGCCGCGGACGGCAACCCCGCCGGCCCGGCCCGGTCCGGCTCGGCGGGCGCAACAGCGGATTCGGGCGATTCCGCGGCGGAGCCTCCGGAGCGGCCGTGAGCGCCGGAGACGATCCCGGCCCGGCCGACGGGCCCGCCGATCCCGGCCCGGCCGGTGATGCCGGCCCGCCTCGCCACGGTCCGGGTGTCGTCGACGGCGCCGAACTCCGGGCGGCCGCCCGTCCCGGCGCCGGGGAGGTCACCGCCNCCGTCATCGTCGCCGCCCCCGCCTCCAGGGTCTTCGCCGGGCTGACCACCTGGGAGCGGCAGGGTGACTGGATCCCGTTCACCCGGGTCCGACTGGTCGAGGGCGACGGTGGTGAGGGCAGCCTGGTGGAGGCGGTCACCCGCATCGGACCGGCGGTGCTGCGGGACGAGATGCGCGTGGTCCGGTTCGACCCGCCGTACGAGGTCCGGGTGGTGCACTGCGGCCGGCTGCTGCGCGGCCCGGGGGTGCTGCGCTGTACCCCGATGGACCGCGACCGCACCCAGGTCGTCTGGCACGAGTGGTTCCACCTGCCGGGCGGGGGCGTGGGGCGGGTCGCCCGGCCGGTGCTCTGGCCCGGGNCGAAGGTCGGTCTGACCCGGGCGCTGCGGNGGTTCGCCCGGCTGGTGGAGGGCGGTCGGCTGCCCTGACCGCGGGCGGCGTACGGCCCGGTCGCCGGTGGCGGGTGGGCGCCCGGACCTGTCCGGCCGGGGTGTCCTTGCCCGCCCGCGCCGTCGGCGGGCTGGGGTGTCCCCTCCGCCGGGTCGAGCGCCTACGGTTGGTGCCGTGACAGAGCTGGTGATGGGCGAGGACGGCCTGGCCCGGTGCGGCTGGGGCGCGAGCACCCCCGACTACGTGGTGTACCACGACGAGGAGTGGGGTCGGCCGCTGTACGGCGACGACGCGCTCTTCGAGAGGCTGACCCTGGAGGCGTTCCAGTCCGGGCTCTCCTGGCTGACCATCCTCAGGAAGCGCCCGGCGTTCCGGGTCGCCTTCGACAACTTCCATCTGCAGACCGTGGCCGGATACGACGAGTCCGACGTCGCCCGGCTGCTCGCCGACCCCGGGATCGTCCGGAACCGTGCCAAGATCGAGGCCGCGATCGCGAACGCCCGCGCCGCCCTCGAACTTCCCGAGGGCCTGGCGGCGCTGCTGTGGTCGTTCGCCCCCACCACCCGGAGGGCCCGTCCCCGGTCCTACGCCGAGATGCCGACCGTCACCCCCGAGTCGACCGCGATGGCCAGGGAACTGAAAAGGCGGGGCTTCCGGTTCGTCGGACCCACCACCGCGTACGCACTGATGCAGGCCACCGGGATGGNCGACGACCACCTCGACGGCTGCCACGTGAAACCGTCCGCCCCGGCCGTGATGGGATAACGGGTATGAGTGAGCGGAGCAGGGAGAGGGCGTGAGCGAGCGGATCGGTGCCTGGGCGGTTGTCATCCCCGGTGAGCGGTACGAGACCGAACGGCTGTTCCACCACGACACCCTGGAGTTGGCCGGCCTGAACGGTGGGCCCCGGCCCGCTCCGGGAGACCCGGTCCTGGTGGTTCGTGACGAGGAGCCGCCGCTGGTGGTGGCGTTGGGCCGGGTGGCCACGACGGACAGCCTCGGCGAGCGGGACCCGGACGATCCGCAGTCCGGCTCCGCGGAGACGGAGCGGCTCGCGGTGACCTACACCCGGCAGATCTTCGACGCGCCGGTCGCGGCCGATCGGCTCACCCTGGACGGCCCGGTCACACCGATCGACCACGACCTCTACACCGAGCTGGCCGCACAGATCGGGCCGGCGCCCAGGCGGCAGGACTGGCTGGTCAGCCTGCACCTGCCGATCGAGGCGACCTCGTCGGCCGAGGCGGTCCGGCTGTTCTGGTCCTACCTGCAGGAGCTGGGACCGAGGGAGCTGCCGACCTTCGTCTCGCCGTCCGGTGACGAGCTGGCGATGCGGGCGTTCGTGCTCGGGGTCGAGGCCAACCAGGACCCGGAGGAGGACGACTGACCCCGGCTGTGTGTCGGATAGCCGACACACAGCCGGAGCACGTCCTACCGTCCCTCGAAGGTGGGCTGGCGCTTGGCCAGGAACGCGNTGGTGGCGGCCCGGTGGTCGGCGGTGGCCCCGCAGATGGCCTGCGCCTGCGCCTCCGCGGCCAACGCCTCCGACAGGGTTCCGGCGTCGCCGACCGAGAGCTGGCGCTTGATCGCCCCGTACGCGACGGTCGGTCCGGCGGCGAGCCGGGCGGCCAGCTCCTGGGCGGTCGGCAACACCTGCTCGTCGTCGTCGACCAGCCGGGTCAGCAACCCGAGCCGGTACGCCTCCTCGGCCGGCACCGGCTCCGCCAGCATCAACAGCTCGACCGCCTTGGCGTGCCCGACGAGCCGGGGCAGCGACCAGGAGGCGCCGGTGTCGGCGGCCAGCCCGACCCTGGCGAAGGCCATCAGGAAGCTGGTCCCGGGGCCGCCGATCCGGAAGTCGGCGAGGAAGGCCAGCGAGGCGCCGGCCCCGGCGGCCGCGCCGCGAACCGCCGCCACCACCGGTTTCGGCAGGCTGGCCAGCCGGGCGGCGATCGGGTTGTAGTGGACCCGAACCGTGCCGAGCGGATCGTTGCTGCCCGAGTCGAGGGTGCCGGCGTGTTCGCGCAGGTCCTGACCGGCGCAGAAGGCGTTTCCGGCGCCGGCGAGCACCACCGCGCGGCAGGAGCGGTCGTGCTCCAGCTCCGCGAGTACGTCGCGCAGCGCCTCCTTGAGGGAGGNGTCCAACGCGTTCATCGCCTTCGGCCGGTTCAGCGTGAGCGTCACCACGGCGTCGGAACGGTCGACGAGCAAGGACTCGGTCACTTGTGTGCACCCTTCTGTCGGGCGGCCCGGTTGGCGGCGTCGAGGCACTGGTCGACGAATCGGTCGGCCGCCGGCCGGAGACGGGCGGCGTGCCGGTCGAAGAACGCCGCCGCGCTGTTGCCCGGCCATCGTTCCGGCAACAGCGCGGGGGGCAGTTGTGGGTCTCGGAAGAGGAAGTTACGCCACGCGTGCACGAGCCGGAATCGGGCCGCGTACGCCTCCTCGTCACCGCTGCGCACGGTGACCGCGGTGACCAGCGGGCGCTGTTGCGCGACGAAGTCCTGGTACGCCTCGGCGATCTCGTCCAGGTTCCAGGCCCGGCGGACCACCGCCATCGCCCCCGCGGTGCCGGCCGCGTGCGAGGCCGTGAACCGTTCGTAGCGCACGCCGGCCTCGGTCAGCAGCGCGTCGACGTCCTCGGCGGCCCGGGTGGCGATCCAGGTCTGCTCGTCGAGCCGGCCGTAGCCGAGGTACGCGAGGTTGGACGCCAGACGGTCGCGGTCGCGCCGGTTGATGGGCGAGGAGAGAATGATCAGGTCAAACCGCCCGTCCCATCCGATCTTGGTCGTCCGGTAGATNCGTGCGGCTGCCTCGTCCAAGCGGCGGGTCGCCTTCGGGGTCAGCAGGTAACCTGGGCCGGAGGCGAGCCGGAGCGGGTGCAGCCAGCCCTGGCGGACCATCCGGGAGACGGCGGTACGGACTGCGGGCGCGGCGATACCCAACGGAGAGAGCAGTTTCACCAGCGCGGAGACGGGGGCCCGCCCGCCTCGGGACCGGAGATAGTCCCCGTAGAGGNCGAAGAGTGCCGACCGTGCCTGCATGAGCGCACATTGTGACACCCCTTCTCAAGATAAGCTAGATGCTGTTACATCAGTGTTGGTTCAGTTTGGGTCCGGCGGTGTTCATCAGGGAAAATCGTTGGTCGGCACCGCGGGTCTTGAGCGGTGATGCTGACGCAATGGGACGTGGGGTGACCCACCGACCCTGGTGAAGGTCTGAGGGGAGACGAAATGGCGGCGATGAAGCCGCGGACGGGCGACGGTCCGCTGGAGGTCACCAAGGAGGGCCGGGGCATCGTCATGCGGGTTCCGCTGGAGGGTGGTGGCCGGCTCGTCGTCGAGATGACTCCCGACGAGGCCAACGCGCTCGGTGACGCGCTGAAGGCTGCCGCCGGCTGAGCGAACGACAACCCCTCCGGGCGGCGTGAGGCGCCCGGAGAAGTTCGTCGACCCTGGGCCACCGGCACCGCCGGTGGCCCAGGGTCGTGATGCCGGCCAGGCGCGCGGCGCCGCGTCCCGCCGGTTCGGTCCACGCACGATGATCTGGGGGTGGCGGGCGCCGTGTTGTCGATCCGTCTGGTCGTTGATGCCGTCGAGGGCGATGCCCTGGCCCTGCCGGTCCGGCGCTCCGAGGAGCCGGAACCGGCGGTGGAGGCGGATCTGTACGCGCCGACCGCGACGAGCCTGCCGTCCGACCTGACCGCCGAGGCGGCGGCGCTGTTGCCGTACCTCGAACACCCCGGCGACGCCGGCAGCGTGCACCGGTCGATCCGGCCGGGGCGCACCCCCGACCGGCTCCTGCTGGTCGGGGTGGGAACCGGCGACGAGGCCGGGTGGCGGGCGGCCGGGGCCGGCCTGGCCCGGGCCGCCGGCCGTGAGAGCTCGGTCACGTTCGTCCTGCCGGCGGGGGTCGGCCCGGAGGCGGTGCGTGGGCTCGCCGAGGGGCTGTGGCTGGCGTCGTACCGGTATCGGCTGCCGGGGGACGGCGGCGGTACCGGCGTCGCCGGTACGTCCGGTGGCGCGACGGCCGGTGCCGGCGGTGGCTCCGACGACCCGCCGGCGCTCACCGAGGTCGTCCTCGTGGTCTCCGACCCGGAGCCCTACCGGGCCGCGCTCGCCACCGCCCGGGCGGTCGCCGAGTGGACCTGCTTCGCCCGTGACCTCACCAACACCCCCTCGTCGGTGAAGAGCCCCGCCTGGTTCGCCGAGCAGGTGGCGGCGGCCGCCGCCGGGCGGCCGGGGCTGACGATCGACGTCCGCGAGCCCGAGTGGCTCGTCGCGGAAGGCTTCGGCGGGATCCTCGCCGTGGGCGGCGGTTCGGCCCGCCCACCCCGGCTGGTCGAGCTGCGCTGGCAGCCGACGGAGGCGAGACGGCANGTCGTCCTGGTGGGCAAGGGCATCACCTTCGACACCGGCGGCATCGTGATCAAGCCCCGCGAGGGGATGAAGCTGATGCGCAAGGACATGGGGGGCGCCGCCGCGGTGGTGGCGGCCACCCTGGGAGCCGCCGCGCTGAACCTCCCGATCCGGGTGACCGCGCTCGCCCCGCTGGCGGAGAACATGCCCAGCGGCTCGGCGTACCGGCCCGGGGACGTGATCCGGCACTACGGCGGAACCACCAGCGAGAGCACCAACACCGACGCCGAGGGCCGGCTGGTGCTGGCGGACGCGATGGCGTACGCCGTCGACCGGCTGGAGCCCGACGTCCTCGTCGACCTGGCCACCCTCACCGGAGCGAACGCGGTCGCGCTCGGCAAGCGTACGGCGGCGCTGTACAGCGAGAACGACGAGTTGGCGGCGGCGGTGCTGAGCGCGGCCGAGGCCGCCGGCGAGCGGGCCTGGCGGATGCCGCTGCCGGCGGACTACGCGGAGNACCTGGGCAGCGAGATAGCCGATCTGTACAGCGCGCCCAACCAGGGCGCCGGCTCGGTGGTCGCCGCCCTCTACCTGCGCGAGTTCACCGGGAAGCTGCGCGACCACTGGGTACACCTGGACATGTCGGCACCGTCCTGGGCCGATGGTCACGACGGCGAGCTGGTCAAGGGTGCCACCGGCTGGGGCGTACGCACCCTGCTGCGCTGGCTTGCCGGTCAGGCCGCCTGACCGGGCNGGCGCCGGCCCGCCCCGCCGTCCTGACCGGACGGTCCGGCGGGTGCGCCCGCGTCCTCAGCGCTTCACCGCGACCAGCAGGCCCTCCCCGGTGGGCAGCAGCGCCGGGGTCCACTCCTCGGACTCCCGGATCGCCTTGACGACCTCCCGGACGGTGACCGTCTCCACGTCCCGGGCCGCGGGGTCGCCGATCCGGCCGGAGGCCAGCGCCCCGTGGAGCGCCAGCATGCCGCCCGGCCGCAGCAGCCGCAGCGCGGCATCGACACAGGCGCTGTACTCGGCCACCTCGGAGTCCACGAAGATCAGGTCGTAGGCGCCGTCGGCGAGCCGGGGCAGGACGTCCAGCGCCCGGCCGCTGATGATCCGGGTACGGCCCGACGGGAAGCCCGCCTCCTGGAAGATCCGACGGGCGATCCTCTGGTGTTCGGCCTCCACGTCGATCGTGGTCAGGATGCCGTCGGGGCGCATCCCCCGCAGCAGCCAGAGGCCGCTCACCCCGGTACCGGTGCCGATCTCCACCACCGCTCGGGCACCGCCGGCGGCGGCCAGGAACCGCAGTGTCGCGCCGACGCCTGGGGTGACCGCGTCGACTCCGACCTCGGTGGCGAGGCTGCGCGCGGTCCGCAGGACGAGGTCCTCGGCGACGTACGCCTCGACGAACTGGAGTGCCTGGGGGGTCGTCGTGCTGACTGACCGGGCGACCGTGGCGATGGGGCACCTCCGGGCGGCTGTGGGTGGGCGTCGGCGCGCGGACGGCAGCAGGTGCGGGAAACACGGGGGTGCGGCGGCCGCGGCAACGGGCCGGTGGGAATCGGTTGCGAGTATGAGCCTAAGAGGTGCCGACACGTGATCGGCAGGGGCGGGTCGGCGGTGGCCCCGGGGAGAAGCGGCGACCGGCATTCAGCCATCCGTGCGATGCTGGATGCGGAACCCGGACGCCGCGGCCGGAAGCGGTCGCCCGTCGCCTCAGCGACGCTCGGACCGGGACGTACTGGGAGGCATCGAACGTGACGGACGGCTGGAACTGGCGCCAGCCCGAGGGGAGCGCGACGCCGCGGCGGAATCCGGCGTCGGGCCCGACGACCGCGAGGGTGGGTCCGGTCGGCGTCCCGGGACCGACGTCGCCCTGGTGGTCGGACGCACTGCACGACCCCTGGCGGGACCCGAGGACGCCGACGGCGGTGGTCGTGCAGGTTCCGGCGACCGGTGTCGGCGAGCCCGAGCCGGTCAGCGAGCTGGACACCGGACGGCGGCGCGGACTCGGACCGTTCATCCTCGTGTCGTTGGTGACCGCGCTGCTGGCCGGCGCACTCGGCGGTGCGCTCGGGTACGCGTTCGCGGTCCGCGGCGGCGGAGCCGGCACGACCACGCTGGGCTCGACCAGCGCGACCCCTCCGGCGACGGCGCAGCGACCGCCCGACTCGTTGGCCGGGGTGGCCGAGCGGGTGTTGCCGAGCGTCGTCACGGTACGGGTCAGCGGAAGCCGCGGGAGCGGTCTCGGGTCCGGCTTCGTGGTGACGGAGGACGGCTACGTCGTCACCAACGACCACGTGATCGGGGTCGGCACCACGTCCGCGACCGTGGTCTTCAACGACGGCTCCACCGCCCCGGCGCAGGTGGTCGGCAAGGACCCCGAGTCGGACATCGCGGTCATCAAGGTGGCCCGGACCGGCCTGAAGCCGGTCGAGTTCGGCGACTCCGACGCGGTCGCCGTCGGCGACCCGGTGCTCGCCTTCGGCACGCCGCTGTCGTTGGCGAACACGGTCACCGCAGGCATCATCAGCGCCCTGGACCGGACGTTCCGTAACGGAGACCCGGGTGGGCAGGTGCGCTACTACGCGGCCATCCAGACCGACGCGGCGGTGAACCGGGGCAACTCCGGCGGGCCGCTGGTCGACGGCGCCGGCCGGGTGATCGGGGTCAACTCCGTGATCCAGACCCCGGCCGCCAACGAGGAGACCGCCGGCAACGTGGGCCTGGCCTTCGCCATCCCGATCAACCAGGCCAAGCGGCTGGCCCAGGAGATCATCGACACCGGCAGGGCCCGGCGGACGGTGATCGGCGCGCAGGTCGGCGGCACCCGACAGGACGGCACCGGCGGCGTGCGGATCTCCTCCGTCGACCCGGCCGGTCCGGCCGCCGAGGCGGGGCTGCGGGCTGGCGACGTGGTGCTGAGGCTCGACGGGAAGCTGCTGGAGGACCCGGCCGACCTGATCGCCCTGGTCCGCAAGCACGCGCCCGGCTCGGTGGTCAGCGTCGAGTACCGGCGCGGATCGGAGACCCGGACGGTGTCGGTGACCCTCGCCGCGGACGCCAAGTAGCCGGCGCCGGACCGCCGCCGCCCGTGCCGGCGGACGCCCGAGGGTCGCCGGTGGGCGGGTGACCGCCGGCACCCTCCCGCCGGGCGCGCCACCGTGCGTACTCTTGCCTGGTCGGCACGAGGAGGCGTACGTGTTCGAGAACCTGAGCTGGTGGGAGATCGGTGCGCTGGTGCTGGTCGCCCTGCTGATCTTTGGCGACCGGTTGCCGAACGTCATCAGTGACGGGCTCCGGATGCTGCGCAACCTGCGGAGGATGGCCCAGAACGCCACCGGCGACCTCAGTCGGGAGCTGGGCACCGACATCAGGCTGGAGGACCTGCACCCGAAGGCGTTGATCCGCAAGCACCTGCTCAGCGAGGAGGACGAGGCGGCGATCCGCAAGCCGTTGCAGGGCGTCTACGACAGGCTGCGTGCGGACCTGACCGACGTCCAACGCGACCTGAAGGACGTCGCCGCGGCGGCTGACCTCCGCTCGCCGGGCGGCGCGGCACAGGTCGGCTCGACGGGCGGGACCAGCCCGACGACCAGCCCCACCCCGGCGGCCGGTACGGGCGCCAGCCCGGCCCCGCCGCAACGCCGGTACGACGTCGACGCCACCTGAGCGGGCGTCGCGCACCGCCGGGGCCGGCGTCGGCGCGGCCGGGTCAGCGGCCGGCCGGGCGAAGGCCGAGCGGCTTGCCGACCAGCGACTCGCGCCGGACCGCGAGCCGGTCGGCGATCGCGGTCAGCGCCCGCGCGGCCGACGACTCGGGCTGGGCCAGGACGACCGGGGTGCCGGCGTCGCCGGCCTCCCGGACCCGGACGTCGAGCGGGATCTGCCCGAGCAGCGGCACCTGGGCGCCGATGATCCGGGTCAGCGACTCGGCCACGGCCGCGCCTCCGCCGGAGCCGAAGACCTCCATCCGGGAGCCGTCCGGCAGGTCCAGCCAGGACATGTTCTCCACGACCCCGACGAGGCGCTGGTGGGTCTGCAGGGCGATCGCCCCGGCGCGCTCGGCCACCTCGGCCGCCGCGGTCTGCGGGGTGGTCACGACCAGGATCTCCGCGCTGGGCAGCAGCTGGGCCACGGAGATGGCCACGTCACCGGTGCCCGGCGGCAGGTCCAGCAGGAGCACGTCCAGGTCGCCCCAGTAGACGTCGGCGAGGAACTGCTGCAACGCCCGGTGCAGCATCGGACCCCGCCACACCACCGCGGCGTTGCCCTCGGTGAACATGCCGATGGAGATCACCTTTACCCCGTGCGCCTGGGGCGGCATGATCATGTCCTCGACCCGGGTCGGCCGGCCGTCAGCGCCGAGCATCCGGGGTACGGAGTGGCCGTAGATGTCCGCGTCGACGACCCCGACCGAGAGGCCCTTCGCCGCCAGCGCCGCCGCCAGGTTGACCGTGACGCTGGACTTGCCGACGCCGCCCTTGCCGCTGGCGACGGCGTAGACCCGGGTCCGGGAACCCGGCTGGGCGAACGGGATCACCGGCTCGGGACCGGCGCCGGCGCCACGGAGCCGGGCCTGCAGCGCCTGGCGCTGCTCCGGACTCATCACACCGAACTCGATCTCGACCCCGGTCACCCCGGACACGGCACCGACCGCCGCGGTGACGTCGGCGCGCAGCTTCTCCCGCAGCGGGCAACCGGCGACGGTGAGCAGCACCTCGATCCGGGCGGTGCCGTCGGCGGCGACCGTGGCGGAACGCACCATGCCGAGGTCGGTGATCGGCCGGCGGATCTCCGGGTCGTCGACGGTGGCCAGCGCGGCCCGCACCGCCTCCTCGACGGCGCTCACGGGCTGGGCGTCCTGGCCGGGCGCGGAGGCGGCGTGGGGACCGGGTACGGCGGGAGCAGACATGACGCCATGCTACGTCGCCGCCGGGGCCGGTCGGCGATGGCCGGAGGTGGGATGTGGGCGAAGAGATACGGCCGTGCCAGGCAATTCGTACTTCGCCGGTTCTGGGGCAACTCGGTCCGGGGCGGCCGTCGGTGTGCCGGCACCGGCCGGCGGTCGCCCGCCCGGGGCCGCGTGGCGGCCGGGGCGGCCGCCGGCCGGGCACGCTCAGTCGCGACGTACCCGGTGGAGCCGGAACGGCCGGGACGTCCGCCGCACGGCGGGGCTGTCCCGGGGCGGCGCGGCGAGGGAACCGTCGGGCAGGCTCGGGCCGGCGGCGGTGGGCGGTCCGGCGGGGGCGAGTCGGTTGACCACGCATCCCGTCTCCGCCCAGCGCCGTACCACCTCGGCAGGGCCGCCGGAGGCGTTGAGCCGCTTGGTCGCCAGCTGCGGCGCCACCGTCGCCCACTCGGGACTTTCCGGTGTCACCCGGGTCACCTCGGCCGGCCACGTCACGATCCGGCCTCCGTGGTCACCACGGAGGGTCACCTCGGCGGCCCGGGCCTCCGCGAGCCCCGGCGCGTCCTGCTCGCCGGGCCCGGTGACGACGTAGAGGGCGTCGTCCAGCGGCACGCACCAGAGCGCGACCGCCGGATGGTCGTCGACGGCGACCCAGGCCACGGCCGCCCTCCTGATCGCCTCGGCGACCAGCACCGTCCCGGCCCGGTCGGCACCGCTGTCCGTCACATCCCGCATCCTGCCGCATCGAACGCCCGCGCGGTACCCGGCCGGGCGCCGTCCAGCAGGTCGAGCAGCCCGGCCAGCGAACCGAGAGTCGGACCACGCCAACCCCGCTCCNCGTTGAACACGAGGTGGTCGTCGAGGTCGGCGGCCGCCAACCGTACCGCGGTCATTCCGGTGCGGGCGGCGCCGGAGAGCTCCTGGCTGTCGCCGTCGCCGACGTAGAGGCACTCCGTCGGAGTGACGCGGAGCCGGCGGCAGGCCGCCAGGTAGATCGTCGGGTCGGGTTTGCAGGCGCCGACCTCGACGGAGAAGACCCGGGCGTCGAGCAGCGGCGCCACCGGCAGCCTCGGTAGGAGGACGGGCAGCTCGTGGGTGCAGTCGGTGACCAGGGCGGTCCGGACGCCGCGGCGGCGTACCGCGCGGAGCACGGTCAGCGCCTCGGGGCGGAGACGGGTGTCCGCCCACAGCGCCGCCACCCGGGCCCTGGCGGCGGCGGCGAGGTCGGCGCTGTCCGGTCGCCCGCCGGCCTTCTCGCACACCCAGCGCAGTGTGGCGACCGCGTCGCCGAGCGCCCCGGTGGCGCGCAGGTAGAAGGACGAGTCGAGGACGTCGGCGAGAACGTCCGGCGCGCAGCCGAGTATCGCGGCGACCTCCGCGTGGCGCCGGCCGCGCCGGGTGGCGCGGGTGAGGGTGCCGAAGAAGTCGAAGAGCACCGCACGGTACGCGGGCATGGGGGTGGACCGGTTCCTGGGCATGGGGGAGCAGGCCTTTCAGACCGGAAGTCGATCAGGCGACCGTCGATGCTAACGGATTGTTGATCGACTGGNGGCCCCTCGTGACGTGTGAGGATCTGTCCGTGCCCCTCCCACCATCCCGCNCCACGCCTGACCTGCTCAGTCTCGGCGCGATGGCGCTCGCNGTCGCCGCGGTCTCGTCGTCCGCGCCGCTGATCGCGTACGCCGCCGCTCCGGCGTTGGCGGTCGCCTTCTGGCGCAACGTCATCTCGGTCGGCCTGCTCGGGCCGTTCGCGCTGCTACGCCGCCGACACGAGTTCCGGGCGCTCGCCAGCCGCGACGGGCGCCGCGACGCCGGATACTGCGTCCTGGCCGGCCTCGCCCTCGCCGTGCACTTCGGGACCTGGATGCCGAGCGCCCAACTGACCTCGGTGGCCACCGCGACCGCCCTGGTCGTGACCCAGCCGGTCTGGCAGGGGCTGATCGCGCTCGGTCAGGGCCGGCGCCTGCCGATGGCGGGCTGGCTCGGCATCGGCGTCGCGGTGCTCGGGGCGGCCTGGGCGGTGGGAGCCGACCTTGAGGTCGGCTCGGCGCGGGCGGTCCTCGGCGACCTGCTCGCGATCTGCGGCGGAATCGCGGCGGCGGTCTACACCGCGCTCGGCGAGCGGGCCCGGACGACGACCAGCACCGTGACGTACACCACGATCTGCTACGGCACCTGCGGGGCGGCGTTGCTGCCGGTGTGTCTGGCCGGGAACGTCCGGATGACCGGCTTCGCCCTCTCGACCTGGCTCGCCGTGCTGGGTCTGGTCGTGGGGGCCCAGCTGCTGGGGCACTCGATGTTCAACTACGCGCTGCGTCGGATCTCGGCGACCACGGTCAGCGTGCTCCTGCTGCTGGAGACGCCCGGTGCCGCGTTGCTCGCCTGGCTCTGGCTGGACCAGGTGCCCCGGCCGGCGGCGCTGCCCGGGCTCCTGCTCCTGCTGGTCGGGGTCGCCGTCGTGCTGCGCGCCGAGGCCCGGGCCGCCCGCCACGTGAGGACCGGACAGGCCACCGTGGCGAGCCGACCGACGCCGCCGGAGGGCGCGCCGTTGCCGCCGGAGACCGGGCGGGCGGCGGTGCCACCGGGCGAGCCCACGTCGCCGGTGTCCCCGGGCCCGGCCCGGCAGGTCAGCCCGGAGCGGCCGCGGTGAAGACGGCCGCACCGACGAACAGGGCGTAGCCGACCACGAGCAGGAATCCTATGAGGGTGAGGGCGGACAGGCCGATCCCGATCCACCCGGTGACCAGACCGACGATGGCCAGGCCGTCGCCGNCCTCGCCGGCCGTCCGGATCTCTTCCCGGGCACGTTTGCCCAGGTAGACGGCGATCACCCCGAGTACCGGGCAACTCATGAGGCCGACGATTCCGGTGATCATCGACGCGATCGCCATGCTGTTCGTCGGCCGGCGTACGTAGGGCGGATGGCTCGGCACCCAGGCAGGCGCCCCGGGATCCGCCGCCGGCCCGGCAGCCGCCGGCGGGTTCGGGTTCCCCGGGGACGCGTCGTCGGGACCGGTGGCGTTGGCAGGGTTGCCCGGCTGCACGGTTTCCTCCTGTCGGCGAGAACGGCTCCGTCGGTCGACGTGGGTGGCGCCGACGACCTTCCTCGTTGGGGTCCTGGCTGACGGCTAGTTGGAGTCCTGGCTGATGGCGTACCCGATGAGCGCGACGAGGCCGATGGTGGCGAGGATCGCGATGCCGCCGGCGATCCAGCCGATGATGACGCCGGCCAGCGCGAGCCCGTCCCCGTTCTCGCCGCGTTCCCGGATCTGCCTGCGGGCCACCTGACCGAGGATCGCGCCGACGATGCCGAGGTAGCCGCCCAGGCCGTACGCACAGAGGCCGACCATGCCGACGATGCTGACGACCAGCGACGCGATCGCCATGCCGTTGGTGTTCTGTGTGGGGCCGACCGGGTAGGCGGCGACCGGGTAGCCCGACACCGGGTACGTGGTCCCGGGTGGCGACGCCTCGGTCGCCGGCTGGCCACCAACCGCGGTCCCCGGCTCGGTCGAGGGGGTCACCGGGTACACCGGCTCCTGCCGGAGCGTCGGCTCCGAGTGGCTCGGGTATCCCGTCGCGGACGGCGGCTGCCAGGGGGAGTCACTCGGACCTGGCTGNGGACTCGGCTGGGAACCTGGCTGGGAATCTGTCATCTGTGGTTGCTCACTCCGTTTGTGCGAGACGCGCCGTCAGGGTAGCCACCCTCCGCCAGCCCCGCCTCGTGCGGCGGTGTGGCATTGCCCGTATCGTCCGAACAGGGCAGGATCGCGGGCATGGTATTTGATCCCCGTGCCGGGGACGGAGCCGGTGACCGGCTCCGCGGGGACGCCTCGCGTCCCGCCCCGAGCCACCGGCGCCGCACCGGCCTGGTCAGCGTCCCGACCGGCGCCGACACGCCGCGGTCCGGACCGGCCACCGAGGACGAGCCGGCGACGACGCGCCTGGACGGCCGGGTCGCGCTGGTGACGGGTGCCGGCAGCCCGGACGGGATCGGGNACGCGACCGCGCGGCGACTCATCGGGCTGGGCGCCCGGGTGGCGATCGTCTCGACCACCCGGCGGATCCACGAGCGGGCGAGCGAACTGGGCGCCGTCGGCTTCGTCGCCGACCTGACCGACGAGGCCGAGGNGGCCGCGCTCGCCGACGCCGTCGTGGACCAGCTCGGCGAGGTCGAGGTGCTGGTCAACAACGCCGGGCTGACGAGCCGGACCAGCCCGGAGGTGCTCCGGCCGGTCGGGCAGCTCAGCTACGACGAGTGGCACCGGGAGATCGAACGAAACCTCACCACCGCCTTCCTCTGCAGCCGGGCGTTCATCGGCGGCATGGCGGAGCGGGGCTGGGGCCGGATCGTGAACCTCGCCGCCACCGCCGGTCCGGTCAACGCCCTGCCGGCCGAGGCGGCGTACGCGGCGGCGAAGGCGGGCGTGGTCGGGCTCACCCGGGCCCTCGCACTGGAGATGATCGCGGACGGGGTCACGGTGAACGCGGTGGCGCCGGGCAAGATCCACACCGGTGCGTCCACCGTGGCCGAGCTCAGGCAGGGGTTGGCCACGCCGGCCGGCCGTCCCGGTACGCCGGACGAGGTGGCCGCCGCGGTCGCCTTCCTCTGCTCACCGGCCGCGTCGTACATCACCGGCCAGATGCTCGTGGTGGATGGCGGCAACAGCGTCCGGGAGGCCGGATTCCGGTAGGCGTCGGTGGGCGGCGGTGTCGCTTGCGCTCAGTACGTCCCACCGTTGCCGTCGGCGCCCGCCCAGATGACGAGGGCGAGCCAGCCGCAGCAGACGATCACGTACAGCGCGGTGAAGACGTAGCTGAGGACCAGACCCCAGAGGGCGAGCTGGTCACCCTGCTCGCCGCTGCGTGCGATCTGCCGCCGGGCCAGGTGTCCGAGCACGATGCCGGCGGGGGCGAAGACGAACGCGAACACCAGCGACAGGATGGCCAGGACGTTGTACCCGCGCGGCTCGCCGTACGGGCCGGGTGGTGGTGGGTAGGGGGTTCCCGGCGGACCGTGGCCGCCGTACCCGCCGGGCTGTTCGTACCGGCCGTATCCGCCGGGTTCGCCGTGGCCGGCGTACCCACCGGGCTGCCCCGAGGGCTGCCCCGGCGGTCGCGCGGACTCCTGCGGCTCCGGCGGGTCGCCGGGCCCTGGGTAGCTCATCGGGACTCCCCCCTCCTCGCCCAGAGACGCTACCGCGTGGCGCCGGCTTTCGTCCGTATTGCGGCAATAGTCAGCCGTGTCGGCCCGGACCGGACTCCGGACGACCGGAGTACCGGCGGTGCGGCCGAAGCGGCCCGGGGTGGCAAGTCAGCCAGGCGGCCCGGGGCGGGCGGTGCTCAGCCGCGCCGGGAGAGTCCGCCGGCGGCCCGCTCCACCGCCAGGCAGCGATCCTCGACGTAGTCGATGCCGGCCTCCTCGGCGATCCGCCGAGCCTCGGCCGAGACGATCCCGAGCTGGAGCCAGACGGCCGAAGCGCCGATCGCCNCCGCCTCCCGGACCACCTGGACCGCGTCCTCGGCGGGCCGGAACACGTCGACCAGGTCGACCGGATGGGGAATCTCGGCCAGGGAGCGGTAGACCCTCTCCCCGAAGAGCTCGTCCGCCTGCGGGTTCACCGGGATGATCCGCCAGCCGTGCCGTTGCATCTGCAACGGCACGGTATGAGCCGGCTTCGAGGGGTCGCGGGACGCGCCGACGACCGCGATCACCGCCGCGTCGGCCAGGATCTGCTGAGGGCTGCGCATGCCGCGACTGTAGAGCAGGCCGACCGGTGCGGCAGCCTGCTCGGTGGCGGGTTGACCGGTCAGAGCAGGCTGAGCTGCTCGACGGCGGGTGCCGGGGCCGCCTGTGGCGCCGTCCGGTGCGCCGTCGCGGCGGCCGGGCGCTCCAGGCCGTACCGCCGGGCGGCCGTCCGGACCCGGGCGATCACCTCCCGCTGGTACGCCTGCGGCAGGTAGGAGCCGGTGCCGAACAGTTCCCGGTAGCGCGGCACCAGGTGGGGGAACTCGCGGGCCAGCCAGGCGGCGTACCACTGCCGGGCTCCGGGGCGCAGGTGCAGCAGCAGCGGGGTCACGCTGACCNCCCCGGCCGCGGCGATCGCGGCCACCGTCTCCTCGATGGCCTCGTCGGTGTCGGTCAGCCCGGGCAGGATCGGCGCCATCAGGACGCCCACCGGGAAACCGGCGTCGCCCAGCGCCCGCACGACGTCCAACCGCCGCCGCGGGCTGGGCGTCCCCGGCTCGACCGCCCGCCACATCCGCTCGTCGACGAAGCCGACGGAGAGCGAGAGGTCGACCTGGGTCACCCGGGCCGCCTGGCGCAGCAGCGGCAGGTCCCGCAGGATCAGGGTGCCCTTGGTCAGGATCGAGAACGGGTTGGCGAAGTCCCGCAACGCGGCCAGGATCTGCGGCATCAGCCGGTAGCGGCCCTCGGCCCGCTGGTAGCAGTCCACGTTGGTGCCCATGGCGATGTGCCCGCCACGCCACCGTGGTGCCGCCAGTTCGCGGCGGAGCAGCTCNCCCGCGTTGACCTTGACCACCACCCGGGTGTCGAAGTCGCGTCCGAAGTCGAGGTCGAGGTAGGTGTGGGAGTTGCGGGCGAAGCAGTTGTGGCTGACCACGCCGTTGGCGATGAAGTCGCCCGTCCCGGTCGTGATGTCGTAGAGGCGCAGGGTCCGCCCCAGCGGCTCGATGCGGCGCACCCGCAGGGCCGTCCGGTTGCTCACGATCGTCCCGTCGAGAGGCTCGTGCGCCGGGTCGCTGCCGCGACGGGCGGGATCGAGCCCGGCCCGGCCCATGCCCACCAGGCTGTCGGTGATGGTGAGGTAGGGCCGGGGCGGATCGCCGGGCGGGGCGGCGGTGACGTGCTTCCAGCCACGCGGCGTGAGGAACCGGTGGTCGTCGCTGGCGATCAGCTCGGTGCCGTCCTCCAGCACGATCCGGTACGCCGGCTTCACGGTCGACCAGTGGGCCAGCACCTCGGTGCGCACGTAGCGCCGGTGGTTGCCCTGGACGGCGGTCCCGTAGATCTCGTCGCCGACCCGCAACCGGGCCAGGGGCCGGGTGCTCCCGTCGGCGAGGAGGATCTCCGTCTCACCGGCCAGACAGTAGACGCAGGCGTGGCTGCAGCCGCGGTAGGGATTGACGGTCCACTCGAACGGCACCCGGGAGGCGTCCGGCACCCGGTTGATGATCGACCTGGCCCGGACCTCGTAGAACGTCATGCCGGCGAAGCCGGGGGTGTCGAAGGTGCGGGCGACGGCGCCGGGCAGCGCCAGCGGCAGGGGTGGAGCCGCCGGCGTCGCTCCTGACCGGTGTTCCCCGGGGCCGCCCCGGGAGGCCGACAAGTTGTCCCAGCGCATGGCGACATTCGAACATGTGTGCGATGGATTCCGCAACGCGACACGCCGCCGGGGACACCGGTCGATCGGTCAGCGCGGGTTCGGCGGAGGTGCGGTGCTCTCCCGGCGCACCAGCTCGGCGTCCACGTGTTCGACCTGCGGGGTGTTCCGCGGATCCCGCGGTTGCAGGGCCAGCGTCATCGCCCGGGCCCCCATGTCGGCCAGCGGGAGCCGGATGGTGGTGAGCGCGGGGGTCACGTCCCGGGCGATGGGCATGTCGTCGAAACCGGTCACGCTGATCTGGCCCGGTACGTCGATGCCCCGCTCCCGGAGCACCGCCAGCGCCCCGACCGCCATCGAGTCGTTCATCGCGACGACGGCGGTGATGTCCGGCTGGGCGTCGAGCAGCCGCGCCGTCGCGCGGGCCCCGCCGGCCCGGTCGAGGTCGTCGTGGACGATCTGCCGGGCGGAGAGCGTGCGACCGTGTCGCAGGGCGGCCCGGCGCAACCCGTTGAGCCGGTCACTGGTGGTGGTGAGGTGGCACGGCCCGGCGATGACCCCGATCCGGGTGTGTCCGAGCCCGAACAGCTCCGTCCCGATGAGCTCGCCGCCNGCCTCGTTGGCGGGGATCACCGCGTGGCCGCTGTGCCCGTGCCGGCCGATCACCGCCACCTGGCCCCCGGTGGCCTGGTACACCCGCAGCTTGGCGTCGAGGGTGCGGGTGAACTCCTCGTCGTGGTACCCGGAGCCGGCGAGGATGATCGCGGCGGCCTGGTGGGCCCGGAGGAGTTCGACGTACTCCAGCTCCTTGCCCGGATCCCGGTAGGTGTTGCAGACGATGACCAGCCGGCCGTGCTCGGTGGCGACCCGCTGCAGGCCGCGGGTGATCTCCGAGAAGTACGGGNCGGAGACGTCGTGGACGATCACACCCACCGCGCTGCGGTGGTTGCGGGCGAGTTGCTGCGCGTGGGCGTTCGGGACGTACTGGAGTTCCTCGACGGCGGCCAGCACCCGCGCCCGCAGCGCCTCGGTCACCGGTTTCGGGCTGCCGTTGATGATGCGGGACGCGGTCGCCGGTGACACCCCGGCCCGCCGCGCGACATCTGCCAGAGTGGCCATGGCCTCCAGTCCCTCCCGACAGCCGGTGACCGGTTGCCGGNGAGGATAGCGCGGTGGTGCCGACCGGTCGGGTACGCCGGATCGGTGGCCCCGGATGCCCGTGGGGGCACCCGGCCATCCACGCCGGACTCTGGGTCCGGTCCGGAGATCCTGGAGCGGACCCTCGCCGGTTACCTCGCCCACGTCGCATGGCCGGCGGCGCGCCGGCGGGGCAGGATGGTCCCATGGACCGACCCNCCTTCGTCTACGACGGTGACTGCGCCTTCTGCAGCAGGTGCGCGGCGTTCATCGACCGGTGGATCCCGACCCACGTCCGGGTGCTGCCCTGGCAGTTCGCCGATCTGGACGCCCTCGGGCTGACGCCGCAGCAGTGCGACGAGGCCGTCTGGTGGGTCGGCACCGACGGCGTACGCGCCGCCGGCCCGGACGCGATCGCCCGGCTGCTCGGCACCAGCCGGGCGGGCTGGCGCCTGCTCGGTGCGGTCCTGCGACTGGCACCGGTCCGGGCGCTGGCCTGGCCGAGCTACCGCTGGGTGGCCCGCAACCGGCACCGGCTGCCGGGCGGCACCCCCGCCTGCGCCCTGCCCCAGGCGGCCCGCGGGCGCCGCTACGCGGCGGGCGAGGGCTGAACCGGGGGCGGCTGTGGTGGTGTGGCCGGCGCGTCCGTCCCGTCGGCGACGGCCGCAGCGTCGCCGGGGGTGGTACGGCCCCTCCGTAGCAGCCGGTGGATCGGCCGGATCCGCTCCAGGGAGAGGAAACTGGTCATCGCCACCAGGTGCGGCGCGAACGAGATCGTGATGGTGGCGAAGGTCACCAGGTGGAACGAGTAGAAGAAGGCGACCNCCGCCTGCCGGGCGCGCGGTGGGACCACGAAGACCAACGGGCTGAGCAGCTCGAACGCGATGATCCCGAACTGCGCGGCGACCAGCAGGTGGGGAACCTGGGCGATCAGGTCGGCCAGGTCCGTGCCCCGGCGGATGATCGCCCGGGCCAGTACCGAGCCGGTCAGCCAGTCGAGCCCGCTGAACCGGAACTTGACCCAGGCGGACAGGAAGTACGTGGCGACGACCGCGATCTGGGTGACCCGGAGCGCCCAGCCACCCGCCTCGGTCCGGGTGGCGTCGCCGTGTCGCGCCGGCCCGGCGGTGGGCAGGACGGCGAGGGCCACCAGGAAGGCGAACCGGTCGTGGTCCACCTTCCCGTAGCTCATCGCGATGATCATCCACTCGAGGTAGAGCAGGAAGACGGGCCAGCCCAGCGCGCGTGGTGCCCGTCCGGTCGCGGCGGCCAGGGACAGCAGCAGGATCGCCCAGAAGAGGACCTCGACCAGCGCGGGGGTGGGGGTGGGTAGCGGCAGGATCCGGCCGATCAGGAGCGGCTGGTACAGCTCACCGGGGACGCCGGCCTTGTGCCGGACCCACGGCGTGAAGACGACCAGGTCCGCGGCGACGAAGAGATAGACGAGGGTGCGGAAGGCGGCGATCCGACCGCGGGGCACCGGCTCGGTCAACCACCGCGACAGCCCGCCGACGACACTCCGGAATCTCATGCCGGCACCCGCCAACTGACCACCGTCTCGTCAACGAACTCACCGGTCGGCCGACTGTCCCGCACGCCGTGCCACCGGGTCACGATCCGGACCTCGACCAGTGCGGGGGCGTCGGGGTGTCGTCGCACGTACGCGTCGACGACCCGCTGCAGCAGGCTCGGGNCCGCGACGTAGCGGCTCTGCTGACCCTCGATCTCGGCTCGGCGGATCCCGGTGTTGGCCTGGTCGAGCGGGACCACGGCGCCGGTGACGTCCACCCCCTCCACCCGGGTGTCCGGGGTGGGGGCGTCCGGCGGGGACGAGACGGAATACATCCGGAACGGTGCGAACGGAAAGTGGTCGTCCTGCCCCCACAGGTTGCTGGCCAGCAGGAGAGCCGCCAGCAGCGCGGTGGCGGCGACCCGCACCGTACGACCCCGCCGCGTCAACGTGTCCATCGCCACGACACCCTACGCGCCGGTCGCAAGCCCCGGCCCGCCGCGGTCGCGTCCCTGACAGCCGGGCGACGGTCAGCCGGCGGGAGCGGGCGGGTTCGGCGCCGTGGCCCGAGACGGGCGGCGAGGGCGTCCGGCAACCGGGGCCAGGATGCGGCCCGGGTGGGGTCGGTCACCCCCGCCGCACCGGGGGCGCCGGCCACCGGCGGCGCCCCCGGGAACGGGTCAGTGTCAGTGCGCGTTCTCGTGCTCGGCGAGCCTGCGGCGGACGTCGTCCATGTCGAGCGCCCGCACCTGCTCGATCAGCTGGTCGAGCGCGGACTCCGGCAGGATGCCGGTGTGGGCGTAGACGACGATGCCGTCCCGGATCGCCATGATGGTCGGGATTCCCTGGATGCCGTACCTGCGGGCGACATCCTCCTGCGCCACGGTGTCGACCTTGCCGAAGACGATGTCCTGGTGCTTCTCGGACGAGCGTTCGTAGACCGGAGCGAACCGCTTGCACGGGACGCACCAATCCGCCCAGAAATCCACCAACACGATGCCCGGTTGCTCGGTCACCTCATCGAAGTTGGCCGCGGTCAGCTCGACGGTCGCCATTGATTGCTCCGATCCACGCATTTGACGGTCCACCACTGATATACCCCGACGGCCGTCACCGAATTCCCCACGGCGGGCGACGGGAACGGTCATCGTGGGGTGTGTCACGCTGCCGCCGGGTATCGACGGAGATCAGTGTCATGACATCGACGTCCGTTCTTCGTGCCGCGTCGGTGTTCCGAGGTGTCGGTGGTACATGATCGTCACCGTAGGTGATGGGAGCGTTTCCAAGATTTGCCCAGGCCAGCCCTGGTGTGATCACGGCGCGCGCCTGCTGGCAAGCGGAAACAGGTGACATATGGGATGGCTGGTCGCGTAGGTTTCGTTGCGCTCAGTAACGTCACAGAAGTGTAACTGTGACCTCTGTCTCATTGCGGGGTCTTCTGTGTGGCGGGTCCGGTCGGGCACAATCTTTTGCAACAGAGCGTGGGCGGCGGGCGCCGGGGAGGGCCCCGCCGCTCATTGCGTCCGGGTCGGTTTCGGCCGTTCGTCATCGTCTCGTCATTCGGCGGGTCAATTCCCTGTTTTCGGCACCATCGCCACCTCGTCCCGGATCCCGTCACTCGTCGTGTCGGCGTCGGAACCACATGTGCGAGGGTCGGGNGGACGGCGATCCTGTGGTCGGTCCGGATCGGTCTCGCGGGGCACCCGACGCGCGCGGTTCCGGGAGCGCTCAAGGAACTTTCCGGGCACAGTCCATCTGTTCCTGATTCCGGGCATATCCTGATCCGGGAGGTGGCCATGAGTCACACCGGATCCCCGGACCCGGCCGGCGCCACCGCTCCGGACCACTCCGGCGACGCGGGTCACGTCCGCCGAACCGTCACGGCCCCCTACTCCCCGGAGGACTGGCGACTGCTCGTCCGACTTCCCGGCCGCGTGATCGTCGCGGTCTCGTCCGGGNCGGACGACCCGGTCCGCGCGGTGACCGAGGGACTGGCCGGACTGGACGGCATCGCCGCCGGCCGCGCCCACGACAGTGACCTCGTCCGGGCCGTGGTCGCCGCGATCTACGCGGAGTCCGACGTCGGGCACACCGCCCCGTTCCCGCCCCACCACACCGACGGCGGGGCGCCGGAGCTCCTCCACTCCTGCCGGGCGGCGGTCCAGATCCTGGCCCGGCACGCGGATCCGGCCGACTCGGCGGCGTACCGACAGTGGGTGCAGTCCGTGGCCGCCCGGGTCTGTCGCGCCGCCGGCCCCGGCGGTCGCCCACGACGGCTCGGCGAACCGGTGGAGGCGGACCGGCAGGCGTTCCTGGACCGGCTCGGCGAGGCGCTGGGGTTGTGACCGGCGGGCCGGCGCCGGGGCCGGCCGCGTGCGTCGGGACGACGGGTGGGCCGTACGCTCTGCAGATCGTGGACGGTGCCGAGGGTGAACTCGGGGTCGGGGTGGGGCCCTGGCCCGGTGAGCCGCCCACCGACCCGCGCTACGACCCGGAGCTGTTGGCGCACGGCGACCGGCGCAACGTCGTCGACCGCTACCGGTACTGGCGGCTGGAGGCGATCGTCGCGGACCTGGACCGGCGCCGGCACGACTTCCACGTCGCCATCGAGAACTGGCAGCACGACCTCAACATCGGCACCGTCGTCCGCAACGCCAACGCCTTCCTCGCCGCCGAGGTACACGTGATCGGTCGCCGCCGGTGGAACCGCCGCGGCGCCATGGTGACCGACCGCTACCAGCACATCCGTCACCACGAGACGATCGAGGCCTTCGTCGACTGGAGCCGGGCCCACGACCTGCCGGTGATCGGCATCGACAACCTGCCCGGCTCCCGACCGCTGGAGACCACCACGCTGCCCCGCCGCTGCGTTCTGCTGTTCGGCCAGGAGGGCCCCGGGCTCTCCGGGCCGGCCCGTGCCGCCTGTGCCCAGGTGCTCTCCATCGCCCAGTACGGCTCGACGCGGTCGATCAACGCCGGGGTGGCCAGCGGGATCGCCATGCACGCGTGGATCCGGGCCCACGCCGGTCCGCCACCCGACCAACCGAGCTGACCGAACCAGACGGGCCGAAGGTCCGGTAACGTCCCCGGTCGCACGGACGAGGTCAAAAAGCGCCGGTTCGCTTGACTACGGGTGGTGGTACGGCGACCGTAGTTCTCGTGGGGTTTGCGGCATGCTGTCCACGTTGCGGCGGTCCGGTCCGGCCGCCCGGCGTCGCGTACCCCTCCCGGCGGCGCGCGCGCCGTGGACCCGTGGCCGCGCCGCACGCGGCGCGGCGGGTCGGGCCGAAGATCGTGGCCGGTACCGGTGACCGGGCCACCACCGACCCGGGCGCCACCCGGACCACCGCCGACGCCGCCGTGGCGACGGGCGGCGGGTGGGTGTTCCCGCCAGCGCTCCCACGGAGTCCCTGGCCGCCTCCGTCGGTCGCCCCGACGACCCGGGGCGCCGGGGAACCCGGCGTGGCGTGGGGCAGCCGGTCCGCCGCGCCGGGCATCGACCGGGGTTCACGGCCCGCGGGGCCGCCGACCGTGGCCCGCCCGGGAGGTGTCGGGCGCCTCGTCCCGGCCACGGTCCGGGTCGGACGGCTCACTCCACTGTGGTCAGTCAGATCCCTGACAGACCGGAGCACCCGCGCTGCCGAGGCTCGGGGGATCCGACGTCATGCGATAGCCTGGCCGGCGAGCACAGGTCACCTCCGCGCGGTAGGCGTCGGCGGTCACCACGACCCCACCGAGTGGACACCGCCTGGGCTCGCGTACGGCGCACCATTCCTCACCCGCGCGGGAGGGTCTAAGATGATCGATCGGGGTGGAGTGGAGATCGTACGCGGTTTGTTCACGCTTGGACAGCCGACTGATACTCTGGGTCTTGCCGCAGCTCGTAGCCCGGCACCGCACGGAGGGGTGGCCCGCCATGGTCAAAAAGGTCTTCACCTGGGGCGGAATCGCCTTCCTTATCTTCTTCATCGCCTACCAGCCCTCGTCCGCCGCTGACGTCGTCAAGTCGTTGGGCGGCAGCATCATGGACATCGCCCAGGGCTTCGGCGACTTCGTTACCGACCTCGTCGCCTAGCCGCCCATGGGCAATCCGTCGGGTGAGCCCCTCGAGCCCGAGGACGACGCCGAACGCCGACGGCGCGAGCAGGACACCGAGCCGATCCCGCGCATCCGGCCCGACGACGGGCCGGAGTTCGGTGTGGGATCGGACTACACCGCGGGTCCCTCCTATTCGGACGACCCTGACTTCTCGGACGACTTCGGCGACGAGCGTCGCGCCGGGACCCGGGGCTGGATACGGGACCCNGACGACGGCCCGGAGATCTCCGAGGAGGAACTGGCCGGGCTNCGGGTCGACGCCTCCGGGTTGCCGCTCGGCCCGCGCCGTGTGCTTCCGCTCGAGGACGAGCCGACCGCGCTGGTCGCCCGCTATCTCTTTCCCACCGAGCGGTACCGCGGCGAGTGGAAGCGGCACAAGATCTCGCTCGCCGTGCCCGTGCTGATCGGCCTCGTGGCCACCTTCGTTCTCGGCTACCTGGCCGGGTGGCTCGCCGGTGAGGGCGGCGGCNCCCTGACCACCCTCTCGGTCCTGGTCTGGCTCGCGATCATGGGCTGGGTGGCGTGGAAGGTGGCCGACTGGTACTTCGACCGCTTCATCCTCACCAACAAGCGGGTGATGGTGGTCAACGGGATCATCACCCGGCAGGNCGCGATGATGCCGCTGGCCCGGGTCACCGACATGAAGTACGAACAGTCCCCGCTCGGCCGGGCGCTCAACTACGGTACCTTCGTTCTCGAGTCGGCCGGCCAGGACCAGGCACTGCGGGAGATCAAGTACCTCCCCAACCCCAACGAGCTCTACCTGCGCGTGGTCGAGGAGATGTACGAGCCGCAGGCCGTCGAGGCCCGGCTGGGCAAGGAGGCAGAGGAAGCGAAGGCCGACGACGCCTGACCGGCCTTGGTGCCCGGTGTCCCCGGCGCGAGGGCGGGCGGCCGAACAGCGACGGAGTGGTCCTGTTCACGCAGCCGATCGGCGGTCACAGCCCTTTCGCTACCCGCCGGGGGGAGACGACAGGTGACGCCGAGACACTCGATGGACGAGGAGTTCCGCGAGTTCGTCGCCGCGCGTTCGGCGGCCCTGCTGCGTGTGGCGTACCTGCTGGCCGGGGACTGGGCGACCGCCGAGGACCTGTTGCAGACCGCGCTCACCAAGACGTACCTCGCCTGGAAGCGGCTGGGTGAGATCGAGGCGGTCGAGCCGTACGCCCGGCGGGTCCTGATCAACACCGCGACCAGCTGGTGGCGACGGCGCTGGCACGGCGAACGGCCGACCGAGATCCTTCCCGAGAGGCCGGCCCCCGACGAGATCGAGACCCAGGTCGAGCGCGACCGGCTGTGGCGGCATCTGCAGAGCCTGCCGGTACGACAACGCGCCGTCCTCGTGCTGCGGTTCTACGAGGATCTGTCCGAGGCCCAGACGGCGGCGCTGCTCAACATCTCGCCCGGCACGGTGAAGAGCCAGACCTTCCGGGCACTCAACACACTCCGTCGCCGGCTCGGCGCCGAGGCGGAGCAGGTGCTCGGCTCGGCCACCTCGGCGGCGCCACCCACGCCCCGTCCCGCCACCGGCCGTGCCGCCTCGTCGTCGACGGCGCGTGGCCCGGCACCGTCCGTCGCCGCACCCCGGACGCCGGTGGCCGAGCCGTCGGCGGCCCCGGCCACCGGCGGCGCCCCGGCCCAGCCGGGCACGCGGCCCGCGGTGAACGAGCCGGCCTCCCGGCCACACCACGGCGGCACCCGACAGCCCGCCGGCGCGCTCGCCGTGCCCGTACTGGGAGCGGAAGCGTGAGCGGCATGTTGGAGGACTCGCTGCGGGAGATGCTGGCCGCCCGGGTCGAGACACTCCCGGTCGCCGACGACATCGCCACCCGGGTCATCCAGCGGGGCCGGGCCGCCCGCCGACGTCGGGCCGTCGCCTCGCTGCTCGGCGTGTCGGCCGCCCTGATCCTCGTCGTCGGCGGCGTGGCGTCCCTGGGGATTGTCTGGCCGGGTGGTTCCCCGCGCGTGACCAACGTGGCGGGCTTCGACGCCGACGCCGTCGCGCCCGAGAGCGCCGCGCCCGTGCCGACCCCGGGCGTCGACACGGGGGTCGGGCTCGACATCCGCAGCGGTGAGCAGCTCTTGACCGCCGACGGGCGGCGCCTCGACCTCGGTGGGGNCGGCGAGGTGACCCGGGTGTACCGGGTTCCCGCCGGTTGGATCTACGCCGGGGTCGACCAGGTCCGGCTTCTGCGGACCGACGGCACGTCGCTCGCGCTCAGCGGCGAGGACGGCCGTTGGGTACTCAGCGCGGACGGCCGGCGTTTCGCCTTCCAACTCGGCACCACCCTCTACGTCGCCTCGATCACCTCCACGGGGATGGCGGTGGTCAAGGACGTGCCGGTCCCGGCTGACAGCTGGCCGGTCGTGCTCACCGCCGACCGGGTGGTGGTCTCGGTGGCGGAACGGGGCTACGGCGTCGTCGACCTGACCGACCCGGCCCCGCCGACCCTGAACGCCGACGTCACGGCGGTCTACGGCGTACGGGGTGACCGGNTGCTCGGGCTGGTCCGGAGCCCGAGGGGCCAGGCCGACTGCCTGGCCGAGCTGACCGGTGTCGGCGGCGCCCTGGTGCCGGTGCGCCGCGGCGCCTGCGACTTCCAACGGACGCCGACGACGCTTCGCGTCGGGTACACCAGCACGACGGACGGACTGGCTCCGGACGGCCGGAGGTTGGCCGCGTGGCGGGCGGGCGGGATCACCGTGGTCGACATCGCCAGCGCCCTCACCGGCTCGACGAGGGCCGTCGAGTGCGCCGGACAGGCGCTGGTCGCCCCGGTCTGGGCGGACTCTCGCACCCTGGTCACCGGCGACGCCAGCACCGTCATCCGCTGTACGGTCGACGGCACNGAGCAGACNGTGCCGCTGCCCGAGGGAATCGGCGAGGACTGGCAGCTCGTACCCAGGCTGTTGGCCGAGGCGTCCGGACAGTAGCCTCGGGCGCGTGACGTCCCGCCCACCGTCTCGGCAGACCTCGCCCGATCCCGCCGGCGACGCGCCCCTGATCGATCTACACGCCCACTCGACGGCCAGTGACGGCACCCTCACCCCCGAGGAACTGGTCCGGGCGGCCCGGGCCGCCGGGCTGGACGTGTTGGCGATCACCGACCACGACACCACCGCGGGCTGGGAGCCCGCGAGCCGCGCGCTGCCACCGGGACTCACCCTGATCCGGGGCGCGGAGCTCTCCTGCCGCTGGTACGGCACGGAGCCGTCGATCCCGCTGCACCTGCTGGCGTACCTCTTCGACCCCGAGGCACCGGAGCTGGTCGCCGAGCTGGCCCGGGTCCGGGCAGCCCGACAGGTCCGGGGACGGCGGATCGTCGAGATGCTCCGTGCCGACGGCATCGACGTGAGCTGGACGGAGGTGCTGGCGTACGCCAACGGCGGCACCGTCGGTCGCCCGCACATCGCACAGGCGTTGATCCGGGCCGGTCTGGTCGCCAGTACCGCGGAGGCGTTCGCGCCGCAGTGGCTCGGCGAGCGGTACCGGCTGCCCAAGGACGACATCGACGTGTTCCGGGCGGTCGCGCTGGTCCGGCAGGCGGGCGGGGTGCCGGTCCTGGCCCATCCGCGCGCCACCCGACGGGGGCGGGTCGTGCCGGACTCGCTGATCGTCGAGCTGGCGGCGGCGGGACTCGCCGGTCTGGAAGCCGACCACGAGGACCACTCGCCGGCGGAGCGGGCGGCGGTCCGAGCCCTCGCCGGGCAGCTCGGGCTCTTCGTCACCGGCTCCTCCGACTTCCACGGCACGCACAAGACCGTCCGGCTCGGTGCGTACACGACCGGCGTCGAGACGTACGAGCGGATCGTCGCGGCGGCCCGGGGCGTGGCGCCGCTCACCGGTACCGGCTGAGGCGGGCGAACGGTCACCCGCGCACGGCTACCGTGAGCGGGTGAACCTGAAGCTGCTCGGTGAGGTTCTGGTGACGTTGCTCGTGATCACCGACCCGCCGGGCTCGGTACCGATCTTCGTAGCGCTGACCCGGTCGATGACGCCCCGGCAGCGGGCTCGCGCGGCGTGGCAGGCCGTGGCGCTCGCCCTCGGGGTGATCGTGGTCTTCGCGGTCGCCGGGCGGACCCTGCTCGCCTACCTGCACATCGACCTGCCGGCACTACAGGGCGCGGGAGGGCTGCTCCTCCTGTTGGTGGCGCTCGAACTGCTGACCGGCAAGAGTGACGACCCGGCGAGCCAGAGCACGACGAACGTCGCCCTGGTCCCGCTCGGTACGCCGCTGCTGGCCGGCCCCGGTGCGATCGTCGCCACCATGCTGTTCGTCCAGCGGGCCGACACGGTGGCGGACCACCTCGCGATCGGCGTCGGGATCGTCCTGGTGATGGCGACGGTCTGGCTGATCCTCCGCTTCTCCGGGGTCGTGGTGACGGTGCTCCGGCCGGCCGGGATCGAGGTGCTCACCCGTATCGCCGGTCTGCTGCTGGCCGCGATCGCGGTGCAGCTCATCGCCGACGCCGTGGCGGCCTTCGTGGACGCACATCCGGGCGAGGGCTGAGGGTCGCCGGGCGAGGGCTGAGGGTCGCCGGGACCGCACCCGCGACGCGCGCATGGCAGGATCGGGGGGTGCGAAGGCCCTCCGCTGCCGGCAGCCGGACCCGCCGTTCCCGCGACGAGCCCGAACAACTGGGGTTCGACGGCATGCCCGAACGGCTCTTTGTCTGCACGCCGAGCANACTCGGCTCCTACACGGACTGCCCCCGTCGCTACCGGTNCGCCTACGTCGACCGGCCCGCACCACCGAAGGGGCCGGCGTGGGCACACAACTCCCTCGGCAGCAGCGTGCACACCGCCCTGCGCAACTGGTACACGCTGCCGGCACAGCGCCGCCGTCCCGACGCGCTCCCCAGACTGCTCAGGGGGNCCTGGGTCCGGGAGGGTTACCGCGACGAGGAGCAGGAGCGGGCCGTGTTCCGCCGGGCGCTGGCGTGGCTGGAGTCCTACGTGGAGACCCTGGACCCCGCCGCCGAGCCGGTGGGGGTGGAGCGGGTCGTGGCGGCCAAGACCGCGGTCCTCGCGTTCAGCGGCCGGGCCGACCGCATCGACGAGCGATCCGGCCCGAACGGCCCGGAACTGGTGATCGTGGACTACAAGACGGGCCGGGCCGGGCTCGACGCCGACGACGCCCGGGGCTCACAGGCCCTGGCGCTCTACGCGTACGCCGCCGAGCGCATGTTCCGGCGACCCTGCCGGCGGGTGGAGCTGCACCATCTGCCGACCGCAACGGTCGCGGCCCACGAACACACCGGGGAGTCTCTCGCCCGGCAGGTCACCCGGGCCGAGGAGACCGCCCGGGACATCATGGCCGCCGAGCGGGCGGTCGCCGACGGTGCCAACCCGGACGAAGCCTTCCCGGCCTCGCCCGGCGCGCGGTGCGGCTGGTGCGACTACCGGCGCATCTGCCCGGCGGGTGCGCAGGTACCCGCCCGGGAGCCGTGGTCGGCGGTGGAGCGCGCGCTGGTGCAGGAGGAGCCGGGGCCGGAACGGTCGGGGTGACCGGGGATGGTTCGCACCGGTGCGGCCAGGCTGAGCCGCGGTGGCCGGAGGGCCGGCGGTGGGTCGGACGGGCGTGGCCGCCAGCGGGTCTGGCGCCGTGCCGTCGGCGGCGTGGCCGCGGGCCGAGGGNCAGGTCTCGTCGGCCCGGCGCCGCTGACAGTCGGGACAGAGCCCCCAGAACGTGATCTCCGCCTCGTCGACCTCGAACCCGCTGGACGTCACCGGGTCGAGGCAGGGCGCGGAGCCGACGGTGCAGTCCACGTCGGCGATCGCTCCGCAGCCGCGGCAGACGACGTGGTGGTGGTTGTCCCCGACCCGCGCCTCGTAGCGGGCGGGGGATCCGGCGGGCTCGATCCGACGGGAGAGCCCGGCTCGGGACAACGCGCCGAGCACGTCGTAGACCGCCTGTGTGGAGACGGAGTCGAGGCGTTCCCGCACCCGCCGGGCGATCTCCTCCACCTCCAGGTGGCCACCGGCGGCGAGCACCTCAAGGACGGCGAGGCGCGGCTTGGTGACCCGGAGGCCCCGCGATCTCAGCAGCTCCTCGCCTGTCATTCATCCATCACAGCACATGGGTGGAAAGCCAACAAGGCGATCATCGAACGAGCGTGGCCGTCACCACAGCCGGCCGTGACCGGCAGGCGGGGCGTGGGGCCGGGGTGAACCGCCGGGACTCCGGTCGCGTGTAGCGCAGTGCCAGATCAGCGGGTGGTCGACTCGCCGTACCGTGGGGTCCGGCGTCCACAGGGTCGATGAGGAGGCATGGTGTTCAGGGAGGTGGCGGGTCTTCCCGCACATGCACTGCTGGTGCATGCCGCGGTGGTGTTCGTACCGCTGCTCGCGCTGGTGGGCACGGGTTACGCCGTNCTGCCCCGGTTGCGGAAGCGGCTCGACTGGGCGGCGGGGCTGCTGGCGGTGGTGGCGCCCGTCGCCGCCGTCCTCGCGAGACTGTCCGGCGAGGAGCTGCGGGACGTGCTGGTCGCCAGGAACTACCCGGACGAGATCATCCAGCAGGTGGACGACCACCAGACGTACGGCAACATGACGGTCTGGTGGAGCGTCGCGCTCGGGGTCGCGACCCTGGCGCTGCTGGTGCTGACCCGCCGACGGGCTCGGTCCGGCCCGCGCTGGCTGAGGCCGGCGCTCGCCACGGTCGTCGTCGTGCTGGCGGTGGTCAACCTCTGGTTCGTGTACCTGACCGGCGACTCCGGCGCCGAGGCGGTCTGGCGGGGCGTGCTCTGACGGTGGCGATCCGGCGTGCTCCGANGTCCGGCACGTCGGAGACCTCCCGTCGCCACGGCCGTGCCGGTCCGGCGACGCGCGCTGCTCCGCCGCTCACGCCCGGGACAGGGCCGTGGGTCGACCCGCCCGCAGACGGCCGTAACCGAGCCGGCCCGCCGACGCCGAGGCTCAGAACAGCACGCGGGCGCAGAGCAGGCACATGAGCACGAGCACCACGGCACCGGCGACCATACCGATGCCGTAGGTCAGGGTCCGCGCGCTGTTCTCGGCGGCGTCCAACGCGGGCAGGTCCTGCGGGGGCAGCGTCCGAGGCGGAGGCGGCTGTACGTGCAGGGTCGGCTGCCAGCCCGGCGGCGGCATGGTGTTCGGCGGCGGACCGGTGTACGGCGGCGTCACCTCGGCAGGCCGGTCCGGCGGCGGGGGCGGATCGGCGGGGGGACCGACGGGCCGGCGCCAGAAGGCGTCGTCGGCGGAGTCACCGCTGGGCTTCGTCACGCTGACCGACGCTACCAACCTCGATGGTCCCGGGTGGGTCGCCGGGCCGTCCCGGCCGGGCCGGCGTACCACCCTCCCGGTACGCTGTGCGCGTGCACGGAACGGACGGATTGTTCGCGGCCGGCGATGACGACCGGCTGGTCGACCTCACCGACGACGACGACTTCCGGGTGCTGCCCGACCAGGCCGTGGACGATACCGACCGGGGCTGGGGCGAGCTGCCGGCCACCAACGACGACCGGCTGTTGTCGGAGCGCCCGCCGCACTGGGACTGACCGGCCCGGCGTTCCACCGGCCCTCGCCGCGGACGCACCTGACCGGCACCCCGGCCCGGCTGCGTGTGGTGGAGATTCCTTCACGACGGGCCTGCCGGGTGTCGGACGGCCGTCGGGGCGGCACCGTCCGGTCGGACGGGGCGGTACCTCGGGCGCGTCCGGCGGGCGCCGTCACGGCTGCACGATGATCGCGAACCGGGTGGTGTCGGGCAGGACGACCGCCCGCCGGGCTTCGTCCGGTTTCAACGCCAGGTAGAGGGCGCCGGCCGAGTCCTCCTCGGTCAGTACGGCGAGCACCAGCGCGCGGTTGGCGACCACGGTCGGCTTCACGGCCGAATTGCCGCCCGCCACGGCGAGCAGGTCGACCCGGATTCCCGGCCGAGCCACGGCCAGGGCCGCCGGTTCGGCGAGGCGAACCGGGACGCCGACCGTGCCGGCCGGCACCGCGGGCGGTCGTTGCGCCGTTCCGGGGGACGGGCGCCGGGTTCCGGCGCCGGCGGCGGTCGGGCTGGCCGCGGCCGTCTGGTCTCCCGAGCCGGCGGAGACGGCCGTGTGGGTGGGATCGGCGCCGGCCGACCCGGGGCCGGTGGTGGCCACCGGCGAGGTGTGGCCGGCACAGGACGACCCACGGACGTGGAGAAGGCCGAACGCGACCACGAGCAGGGCGGCGGCCAGCGCCCACCGGAGCGCCGGGCCGACGCCGATCCGGGGCGGCCAGCGGCTCGGGCGCAGGTCGGCGTCGCCCTCGGTCAGGGTGCGGTCGAGTGCCATGCGTACCTCCCGTGCGGGCGACGCCGGGGTCGGTGGGCATCGTCCGCCGGGCTGCACGCTAGGCGCAGGTGAGGCCGAGTGAGGGCCGTACCACGGCGGCCTGTGGACGACCAGGCCGCCTGTGGACAACGCCCCAGGTACGGCTCAGCAGGTCACGCCGCGCCTGCCGACGCCGTCGACTTGCTGGTGCTGGCGGAGCCGCTCGACGAGCCGGACCCGCCGCCGTTGCCCGAGGAGGAGTTCGAGCCGCCGTCGGAGCCGGACGACGCGGAGGTGCTCTTGGCGGAGTCGGACGTGTTCGAGGAACCGCCGTTCGATCCGTTGCTGCGGGAGTCGGTCCGGTAGAAGCCGGACCCCTTGAAGACGATGCCGACCGAGTTGAACAACTTCCGTAGCCGGCCCTGGCACGCCGGGCACTCGGTCAGTGGCTCGTCGGCGAAGGACTGCACCGCCTCGAGCTGGTGCCCGCACTGCGTGCAAGCGTACTGGTAGGTGGGCACTTTCCCCTCCGGATCCTGCAAGCCTGTTGGCACTCGACGTGCCCGAGTGCCAATGGTGCGGCATCGTACCTACTTTCGTCCAGCGGAGGTGTCGGGGCCGACGCTCAGTCGAACGACAGCCACCGGAGGCCCTCGGTGGGGGTGATCGCCGCCCGGACCGGACGGTCGTGCGGGCCCGCAGGGAGGCGTTCGACCAGTTCACCGTCGTGGAGCAGGGCCACGGTCAGGGCGTCGCCGGCTCGGGCCAACGCCCGGTCGTACGATCCGCCGCCCCGGCCCAGCCGCACCCCGCGTCGGTCCACGGCGACCGCCGGTACCACGATAAGCCCGACGGTGCGGACGGCCTCCGGGCCCAGCCGTCCGGTCCGCGGTTCGCGCAGCCCTCGCCCGGCCGCGACGAGACCGTCGGGCCCGTCGTACGGCGCCCAGTCGAGGTCGAGATCCGTACGGAGCACGGGCAGCAGCAGCACTCCCGCCGGCCCGAGGGCCGTGGCGAGCACCTCCGGCAGCTCCGGACCGCCAGGCTCGGCACCGACCGGCACGTACCCGGCGGCCCGTTGCGGCCGTACCCGTCGGANCANGGCGACGAGCGCGGCCCGGACCCGCTCGGCGGCGGCCGTGCGGGCCTCGGCCGACAGCGACCGGCGGCGGGCGAGCAGCCGGGCGCGCACCTCGCGCTTGGCGGCGCTGACGTCATCCGGAACGTCATCCGGAAGGTCGGACACGTAACACTCCTGCGGAAACTCCGGTTAACCAGGGTGGTCAGTCAGCCAAGGGTGGTCAGGTCAGCATCGCAGCACCGAGTGCGGAGCTTCCGGGGGGACGAGTGACGCTGCGCGGACGGTTGACCGGCGCGTTCCTCGCCGTCGTTCTCGGGCCGGTGCTGCTCGGAGCGCTCTTCGCGGCCGGCACGATCGCCTCGGTCAGCCGACACCAGGCCGAGGAGCGGCTCCATCTGGCCGCGACGACCATCCGCACCTCGATCACCGCGCTCTGCCAGCAGCTGTACGCCGCCGCGGGCACCGTCGCGCTGCTCGGCGACCCGGCGAGCCGGGCCGGTACGGCCGGCCAGCTGGTCCTGCAGGGAGTGGCCGGGGCCATGATGATCACCAATCCGGGTGGTGTGGTCACCTTCGTGACCCCGGGCGCTCCGGCGCGGCCCTGGGCGCCCTGCGGGGGGCAGGTGGCCCCGGAGAGCACACCCCGGGCGCTCGCGGCCCGGGTGGAGCTGCGCAGCCGCACCGGGGACCTGGTCGGCGCGGTCTGGGCCGCCCAGCCGCTCGACGCCGCCTTCATCCGCCGACTGGCGGCGACCAGCGGGGCGGCGGTGACCCTGCTGCGCGACCCCCCGCCGGGCGGCGGCGGGGACTCCGGTGCCGGCCCGGCCCGGAGGCCGACCCCGTCGTCGGTCGCTCCGCCCACCGCGCCGCCCGCCGGTCCGGACGGCGTACCCGGTGCATCGGTGGCGGCGACGACCCCGGCGTCCGCCTCCGGATCGGTCGGGGTCGGGGAGGTCACCGGGCCGGACCTGGCGGACGGACCGGGCCCCGGGCAGGTCACCGAGCAGAGCACCGAGTCGCTGAGCGCGCGGGCCGGGGTCCTCGCCGCCGCCCAGCGGATCTCCGGCGACGCGGTCGCCCGGACCGACGGCGGTCGGTACGTGCGGCGCGTCGGCCCGTCACCCGGCCAGCCCCTGCCGCTGGTCGTCTCGGTTCCCCGCGACCTGCCGGCGGCCCGGTACGCGGTCCTCGGCACGGTCGCCCTGGCCGCCGGACTGATCGCCGCGCAGGTGGCCTGGCGGCTGGCACGCGCGACCACACGGCCGCTGACCGAACTGGTCTCGGCCGCCGACCGGGTGGCCGGCGGGGACCTGGCGACCCGGATGCCGGTGCGGGCCCCGGACGAGGGCGGACGGCTTGCCGACAACTTCAACCGGGTGACCCGCAGGACCCAGTGGTACCGGAGGGCGCTGAGCACCAGCCGGCACCAGTTGCGCGACCAGCTCACCGTCCTCGGCGACACCCTGGCCAGTACCCACGACCTGGACCGCATCCTGCGGGTGGTCCTGCGTTCCGCGATCGCCGCCACCGGCGCCCGCGGCGGCGCCGTCCTGCTGCTCGACCCGGACAGCGGCGACCTGGTCGGTCAGGGCGCCGGCGGGCTCGACGAGTGCCTCGCGGCCCGGGCCCTGCCGGCTCCTCCGGTCGACGGCGCGCGACCGGCCGATCCACCGGACACGCCACCCGTTCCCGGCGTGCTGCGGGTGCCGCTCGGCCGTGGACTGCTGGGCACGGTCGCGGCCAGCGGCCAGCCTCGTCGGGGCAGGCTGGACCGGGACGGGCCGCCGCTGGACCCGTCCGAGCCGCGCTGCCGAACCTACGTCGTGGTGCCGTTCCCGGCGCCGGTCGGGGACGGCGGCCCTGGGGCTCCGGTGCGCGAGGCCGGGGGCGAGACCCCGGCCGGCGTGGACCGGGCCGGCACGGGCCCCGACGGGGCGTGCGTGGACGTCGCCGGCCCTCGGCCCAGGCCGGCGGTGGGCGGCGGGACGTCCGTACCGACGCTGGGCGTCCTCGCCCTGTACGACCGGCTCGGCGCCGACGAGTTCGACGACGCCGACCTGGCCACGCTGCGGTCCCTCGCCGGTCGCGCCGCGGTGGCGGTGGACAACGTCCGGGCGCACGAGGAGGTGCAGCGGCTGTCCCTGACCGATCCGCTCACCGGGTTGTGGAACTACCGGTGCCTCACGGAGTCGATCCGGCGGGAGATCGAACGGGCCGCCCGGTTCGGTCACACCCTCGGCCTCCTCGCCCTCGACCTGGACCGGTTCAAGGAGGTCAACGACACGTACGGGCACGCGGCCGGGGACGCGATACTGGCCGAGTTCGCCCAGCGCGTCCGGGGCACGATGCGGGAGGTCGACCTCGCCTTCCGGCAGGGTGGCGAGGAGTTCGTCGTGCTGTTGCCGGAGACGGACGTCCGGGGCGCGGAGACGGTGGCGAGGCGCCTCGGCAGCGCCGTCCGCGAGCACCCGATCCCGATCCGACCGCGGCCGGGCGGCCCGCCGGTCCAGGCTGTGGTGTCGGTCACCGTGTCGATCGGGGTGGCGGTCTACCCTGATCACGCCACCACCGGCCCGCAGCTGCTGGCTGTCGCGGACGAGGCGCTCTACGCGGCCAAGGCCGCCGGACGGGACACCTACCGGACCGCGACGACCACGGCGGGCGGGACCCTTACGGTACGCGGTGAGGCGGTGTCCGCGGACCGACCGCCGAGGCCGGTGATTCGCCCTGTCCCGGGGGCGGGACGTGCCTCCGGCGGCGCGTTGTCCGGGCCGCAACCGCCACAGCAGGGTCGTGGCCGATAGTCTCGCGACATGCCGGAGCATGCAGCTACCCCAGCGAACCCCGCCCCGTCGACGAACGGACGGCGGGCGGNGAAGGCGGTCATCCCGGCCGCCGGACTGGCCACCCGGTTCCTTCCCGCCACCAAGGCGGTGCCCAAGGAACTGCTGCCGGTGGTCGACCGCCCCGTGCTGCAGTACATCGTCGAGGAGGCGGTCCAGGCGGGGCTGACCGACGTCCTGCTGATCACGGGCCGCGGCAAGACGGCGATGATCGACCACTTCGACCGCCGCCCGGACCTGGAGGCCCGGCTCGCGGAGAAGCCGGAACTGTTGGCCGCGGTACGCCGGACGGCCGAACTCGCCGCGATCCACACCTGCCGACAGCCCGAGCAGCTCGGCCTCGGCCACGCGGTCGGGTACGCCGAGTCGCACGTGGGCGACGAGCCGTTCGCCGTCCTGCTCGGTGACGAGTTCGTCGACCCCGCCGAGCCGTTGCTGCCGGCGATGATCGACCTGCAGGCTCGCACCGGCGGCATCGTCCTCGCCTTCTTCGAGGTGCCGCCGGAGGAGACCAGGCGGTACGGCATCGCCTCGGTGGCCCCGGCCGACCCGGCGCTCAGCGACCTCGGCGAGGTCGTCGAGGTGACCGGGCTGGTGGAGAAGCCGAACCCGGAGGACGCCCCGAGCAACCTGGCGGTGCTCGGCCGGNACGTCCTGCCCCCCGGCATCTTCTCGGCGATCCGCCGGACCCCGAAGGGCAGCGGTGGTGAGATCCAGCTGACCGACGCGATGGGGCTGATGCTGAACGAGGGGGTCCCGGTGCATGCCATCGTCTACCGGGGCACCCGTTACGACACGGGCATGCCGCTGGGATACCTGCAGACGGTGGTGCAGCTGGCCTGTGAGCGTGAGGACATCGGTGCGGAGTTCCGGCGCTGGCTGGGCGAGTTCATCGCCTCCGAGGCCGGCCGTCGGACCTGACGAGTTGCGGTGAGGNGACGGTGTGACAGCCACGGCCGACGCCGAGGCGGCCGCCAACGAGCTGACGCCGCTCGCCGACTACCTGGGCAGCGTGCTGCGCAGGCTGCGGGCGCTTCCCCCGCTCGACCTCGACCTGACCCAGGCGTACGGCAACGTTCTCGCCGAGGACGTGGTGGCGCCGCACGCCTATCCGGCGTTTGACCAGGCGGCCATCGACGGCTACGCGGCCCGCTGGGAGGACATCTCGGGCCCGAGCCGGGCTGGCTACGGCTCGGGCCGCCCCGGCGACTCCCGCCCGATCCGGCTCAACGTGGTCGGGGACCTCGGCGCGGCGAGCTGGCGGCCGGTCCGGCTGACCCCGGGATCGTGTTTCTCGGTGGCGGCCGGATCGCCGCTGCCGATCGCCGCCGACGTGGTGGTGCCGGTGGAGTGGACCGACCAGGGGATGGCGGCGGTGGAGATCTTCCGGGTCCCCAAGCGTGGCTACGGGCTGCGCCGGGCCGGTGAGGAACTCCCCGCCGGCACGCTGCTGGCCAGGGCCGGCTCGTACATCTCCCCGGCCCTGGTCGCGGTCTTCGCCGCGACCGGCATCGGGCACGTCGTGGTCCGGCCCAGTCCTCGGGTCGTGATCGTGGCGACCGGCGACGAGCTGGTCGACGTGGGCCGCGGCAGCCAGCCGGGCCAGGTGGTGGACATCAACTCGCACGCGCTCACCGCGGCGGCGGCCGAGGTGGGCGCGCTGGCGTACCGGGTCGGGATCTGCGACGACGACCCGGAGGGGCTGCGCGGGCTGCTGGAGGACCAGACGCTGCGGGCCGACCTGATCATCACCACCGGCGGCACCGGGGCCGGGCCCGGCGACATGATCCGGCGGGTACTGTCCCGCCGCGACGGTGGCCGGGCCAGTCCGGTCAGTTTCAAGGAGGTCGCCCTGTATCCCGGAAGCACCCTCGGATTCGGTACGGTCGGTGCCGAGGAGGTGCCGGTGGTGTGTCTACCCGGGGAGCCCGGTGCGGCTCTGATCGGATTCGAGGTGCTGGCACGTCCGGCCATCCAACTGCTGGCCGGCGCCGAGCCGGTCTTCCGGCCGAGTGTGCGGGCACATCTGTTGGAGACGGTCACCTCGCCCGCCGGGTTGCGNGAGTTCCGACCGGCGCACGTGGCGGAGCGGCGCGGCGGTGGTTACACCGTGCAGCCGTTGCGGGGCGGTCCCTACACCCTCTCCGGGCTCGCCGAGGCGAACGGCCTGGTGGTGCTCGGTGAGCGGGTGACCACCGCGGCGGCGGGCTCCACGGTGGACGTGCTGTTGCTGGACCGGCGCAGATGAACCTCGTCGAGACGCCCGGCTGGCCGGTGGTGCTCCAGGACGGGCCGGTGGTGCTGCGGCCGTACCGGCGGTCCGACGCGGCGGCCTGGTCGGAGGTGCGCTGCGCCAACCAGGCCTGGCTGGCGCCGTGGGAGCCGGTGCCGCCCGGCCGCTGGGAGGACCTGAACTCGCCGGCCGCGTTCCGGTACGTGTACCGCGACCACCGTCGGCAGGCACGGCGGGGCGAGGGCATGCCGTTCGCGATCTGCCTGCGCGAGGGGGGCCGGGAGCGGCTGGTGGGGCACCTCAACCTCGGCAACATCGTCCGCCGGGCGTTCTGCTCGGCCCACGCCGGCTACTGGATCGATTCCCGGGTGGCCGGGCGGGGGATCATGCCGACGGCCGTGGCGCTCGCCGTCGACCACGCCTTCGGGCCGGGCGGGCTGCACCGGATCGAGGTCAACATCCGTCCCGAGAACGGGCCGTCCCGTCGGGTGGTGGAGAAGCTGGGCTTCCGCGAGGAGGCATACCATCCCCGCTACCTGCACATCGACGGTGCCTGGCGTGACCACATCGGATACGCCCTGACCGTCGAGGACGTGGCGGACGAGGGGGGTCTGCTGGCCCGCTGGCACCGTCTGCGCAGCCTGGCGACCTGAGGCCCCCCGCGAGGGCGTCCCGTCGATCCCTCCGGTGGTCGGTGGGTCGGCGCGCCGCACGGATTTCCTGGTCCAGCCGCTTAACCTGGGATAACCGGGACGTGCGGCAACGTCGGACGAACCCGCTCGATCGCCGTGGTCGGTAATCCGCGCATCGCCGTGCGATCCGCCGTCGCCGCGATCCCGCGGTCCGGGTCGACGGTGCCTGAGCTGGGTGACGGGAGGGATGAGGGTGCCGGCCTCGGTGCTCCTCGCCGTCCTCGCCGCGGCCGGCCTGCTCGCCCTCGCGCCGGCACTGGTCCGCCGGTACGACGCCACGGAGCGGCTGGCGGCGGAGCGGGCGTCGTCGACGGCGCGGGTGCTCCAGCGCCGTCGACGCCGTCGTACCGTCCCCGGCCGAAGGCCGGTCAACCCGCCGCGTTCGCGCGGCGCCGCGGCGGACGACGCGCCCGCCCCGGCGTCGGCCGCCCCGGCCCGGCGGCGCGGCGGACTCCGCCTGGTGCCCCGCGACCTCGCCCGCGGCCGACGCCGCCCGGCGGCGCGCCGGCACACCCCGGCGATCTACCGGCGCCGCCGGATCCTCGCCGCTCTCGTCCTGCTCAACGTCGTCGAACTGCTCGGGGTCGTCCTGGTCGGCCCGGGCTTCTGGAGCGGTTTCTCGGTCACCGCGACCCTGCTGCTCGCGTACCTCGTCCACCTGCGCCGTCGGGCCATCGCCGACCAGCGCCGCCGCCGTGCCCAGGCCCGCGAGGCGGCCTGGCTGGCCGCGCGGCAGGCCGAGGTACGGCGCGCGCAGGCCCGCCGGGCGCAGGCCCGACGGGAGGCACAGCGGCGGCTGGCGGCACAGCGCGAGCTCGTCCGCCGGGCCGCGCTCGGCCTCGACCAGATCGCCGACCTGCCACGGGCGGCCGGCGGTGCCGGCGGTCGGCTGCCCGGTGGCGGGCGGGCCGCCGGCTCGGTCTCCTACCGCCGCGCCGGTGGCCTCCGCGGCCGCCCGTACGAGGCGGGCCGAGGCCCCACGGCCGGGTGAGGCGNCCGAATGGCATCCCATGTCGCTTTTCACCGCGTCGTCGCNTCCCGCCGGCCCGGTCNGCGACCGGCTGCGTCGTGCCGCGGGCGGGGTCGGTTCGCGAGAAGTGGGGGTCACCTGTTAGCCTTGTCGGCGGCTCGCCTCGCTGACACATGGCAGCGGCGGGAGGGCGAGTCAGCAAGGGGCTGTGGCGCAGACCGGTAGCGCACCTCGTTCGCATCGAGGGGGTCAGGGGTTCAAATCCCCTCAGCTCCACCAGTAGCGCCACTGGCCAGTGGAAACGCTGGCCGGTGATCACCGGGCACGGGTCCGGCGTGGATTCGACAATCTTGAGGTCCTCCGCCGGATCCCGAGTGTGTTCCCTCGTTGTCCTGTGTTCCCTCGTTGTCGGTCGTCTGCCCGGTGGCACGCCGGGCACGTCGTGGACGACCGCCGACCCCGGGTGAGCCCCGGGGTCGGCGGGGCCCCGGTCAGGACCGGCGCGCGGCGGCGGTGCCGGAGCGCAGGGCGGGTTCGACGAGATTCGCGTACGCGACGTGGCCGGCCCGGTTGGGGTGGTACGACTCGCTGAGCGGGTTGGACGTGCCGTTGATCCACTCCACGTCGTCGCAGACGGCGTGACCGGTGAACGGGCCGCGGGGATCGACGTAGACGAAGCCGTGTGCGGTGGCCCGGGCCCGGATTGTCGTCGCGAGCAGGTCGGCGGCGGCGTTGAGCTCCGCCTGCTCGCCGGGGGAGATCCGGGCGATGAGGTTGCACTCCTCGCCGTTGAAGAGCCGGGGATAGCCGACGACCGCCACCCGGGCGTTCGGCGCGAGGCTGCGGATCCGGGAGTAGAGCTGGTCGAGCCGCCCCGGCAGGGTGGTGCGGATCTGGTTCTCCGCGTTGTCGATCTGGGACCAGCAGGTGGTGGGCCACGGCAGCGCGCACTGGACGATCACCGACGCCCAGCCGATGTCGTTGCCGCCGACGGAGACGGTGACGTGGGTCGTGGCGGCGTTCAGGCCGCCGAGCTGGTTGGCGAGGACGCTGGCGACGGTGGCGCCGGCGCAGGCGGAGAAGGTCAGGGTGGCGCCGAGCCGGGCGGCGGTGAGGACCGGGTACGCGTGCCGCGACCGCTGGCAGTCGCCGCTGTCGGGGTAGTACTCGCGGGTGCCGGTGCCGGAGGAGTACGAGTCGCCGAGGGCGACGTAGACCGGTGCGGCGGCCCGGGCGGGCACCGGAGCCGCCAGGAGCGTGGTGACCAGGGGGATGGCGAGGGCGGCGAGGACGGAGGCGGTGCGGCGGCGCAGGGACATGGCTGCTCCTGACACATAGGCGGAGGTAAATGTCAGGTTGGCAGAATCGTGCGCGCTTGGAAAGCCCTTCCGTAGGTTTCCTTCGGCCGGGCCCGCCGTGGGCCGGCCCTCCACCGGGCCGGTCGTTCGCGACGACCCGCCGGTGTCCCGGGCGCCGGGTACCTGTGACCGGCGGGGTCAGGACGCGGCGATGGCGTGGAACGCGCCCGCGCGGGTCCCGACGTAGATCCGGCCGCGCCAGACCGCCGGGGTCGACTCGATGCAGCCGCCGAGCGTGACCGTCCACAGCCGGGTCGGCTGNNCGTGGGTGTCGGAGACGTCGTACGCGTGCAGCCTGCCGGCGCAGTCGCCGATCAGCAGGACGTCGTCGACGACCACCGGGGACTGCCAGGTCGGCCCCGGCAGCCGGAACCGCCACCGGACGTCGCCGGTCTCGCGGTCGATCCCGAGCACCTCGCCGCCCTGCGTGTCGAAGATCGCTATGTCGCGGTGGAGCGCCGGGGTGCCCCACACCCCGCTCGGCCGGCGGCCGTGGTCGTCGACCTTCCACACCAGCGGGTCCCCGGCACGGCTCGGGTCCAGCTTCATCATCTGGCCCACCTGCCTNGAGCGGGCGGTGCCGCGCTCGTACTCCACGCCGACGTAGAGCGCACCCGACTCGTCGACCACCACCGACGCGTCCGTGTCGTCCCCGGTCCAGTAGCGGAANACCCGCCGTGGTCTGCGGCCCTCGGTCAGTCCGCCGATGTCCCAGCCCTGTACCAGCCCGCCCGAGTTGGCGAAGTAGACCGTGTCGCGGTAGATCGCCACCGAGTTCTCGATGGAGACCATCCGGTCGCCGAGGTCACGCAGCAGTTGCGCGTCCCAGCCGGGTGTGTTGAAGACCAGCTCGGGCGCGACCGTGACCCTGCCGTCCGGACCGTACCGCCGGTTGAGCCTGACGATGTGGAACTGGCTGTTCTCGCCACCCAGGAAGAGGTGGTCGTCCAGGACCAGCCCGGCGCCGTCGAAGTCGTCGTTCCACATCGTCGGCGACACGGCCCGCGCCGACAGCTTCCACAGCAGGGTCGGGCGGTCCCGGTCGATGGCGATGATCCGGTAGTAGTTGTCCCGCGAGCCGGAGTAGACCAGCGGGAAGCCGTCCGGGTCGACGGTGACCGAGCCCTTGACGATGTCCCCGGTGGGGAAGTCGGGCAGGATCCGCTCGCCGGTCTCGGCGTCCAGGAAGTGGATCTTGTGGTCGTACGCGCCGAAGACGACCCAGGTTCGGCCGTCCCGTTCGAAGACCGCGGGCTGCCCCGTCCAGCCCGTGCCGCACCAGACCCGGGTGCCCCGGTCGTCGGTCGACTCGCCGCAGAGTCCGCCGCTGCGCGGGAACGTCCACCGCCGTTTCGGCTTCTGCCGGGGCACCGGTCCGGTGCCGTAGTACGTCCGGGTCGGGTTGCCCCGGAAGGTGAGCAGGCCCTCGACCCTGTCGCCGTACGGCTGCCCGACCCTCGCCGGGTCGGACCAGCCGGTGGCCCTCGCGGGCGTGGGGCTGGCCGCGGCGCTGGGCGGGTTCGACCACACCGGCTCGGAACCGCCCGGGGAGGGACCGCCCGGGGAGGGGCCGGCCGCGTCACATGAGGTGACCACGAGTACCGACACCAGCGCGAGAACCCCGACCCGGGTACGTGCGGGGCCGCGCCTCGGCGCGCGCGGTGGTCCGAGCTCGGGGCGCGGGGCGCACGGTGCTGCGGGGGCCATCGCCACAGTGTGCCGAACCCGTGGGGCGGGGCAGTGCACCCGGATCGTTCCGACGGCGGCCGTGGTGCGATGTCGAGCCGATCAGACAGCACCGGCATCGGCCANACCGGTGGCCGTTCCGCCCGACCGGCACCCTCCATTGCGGCCGGTAAGCGACCTCTTCTGTCCCGACCATCACCTCGGGCTGCCGCCCCGGGTCGAGGAACCGGACGGCGGCCCGCCTCGGATCAGCATGTCCAGCCACGTGGCGGACCCGCGCAGAAAGGGACGGGCCAGATCATGACCATCCTCGTCACCGGTGCCACCGGTACCGTCGGACGCCAGATCGTCACCCAGCTCGTGGCGGCGGGCCACGCCGTCCGGGCGCTCACCAGGAACCCGGCACGGGCCGACCTGCCGGCCGGGGTCGAGGTCGCCGCCGGCGACCTCACCGACCTCGCCTCGCTGGACGGCGTGTTCGACGGCGTCGACGCCGTACACCTGATCACCTTCGGCGGCGACGACGGTGCCGAGCTGACGACCGGGCCCGGGATCGTCGAGCGGTGCCGCCGCGCCGGCGTCGCCCGGATCACCGTCCTCGCCGGGTGGGACCGCAGCCCGTTGGAGGACGCGCTCGACGAGCAGGGCGTCGGCTGGACCCGGCTCGCCCCGAAGGAGTTCATGGCCAACGCCCTGGAGTGGGCGCCGGGTATCCGGGCCGAGGGTGTCGTCCGGTGCATGGCGACCTGGCCCAGCGCGGTCGTACACGAGGCGGACGTCGCCGCCGTCGCGGTGGTCGCGTTGACCGAGGACGGCCACGCGGGCCGGGAGTACGTCCTCACCGGGCCGGAGGCGCTCACCCCCGCCGACCGGACCGCGCTGATCGGTGCGGCCTGCGGCCGTGACCTCGCGTTCGTCGCCCTGACCGAGGACCAGGAGCGCGAACGACTCCGGTCCTACGGCTATCCCGAGGAGTACGTCGAGTTCGGCGTCCAACTCGCGGCGAACCCACCCGCCGGAGCCGGCGAGGTCCTGCCCACCGTCGCGGAGGTCACCGGGCGTCCGGCACGGACCTTCAGCGACTGGGCTGTCGAACACGCCGCGGCCTTCCGGGGGTGAGGTCGCCCGGTGCGGCCCGCGCCCCGACGCCGGTCAGGGCGCAGGCCCCGTCGCCCGCGTCCGCTCCTCGGCCGCGACCAGCTCGTCGATCGCCCCGGCGGGCAGCGGAACCGGGCCGAGGTCGGCGTCGAACTGCGCCCGCCAGTCAGGATCCAGCCGGCAGCGCAGCAGGTGGCCGCCGGAGATCCGCGGCGTGTCCGGCCCGAGCACGTGCACGATCGCTTCGGCGGCCCGGCGCCGGCGCGCCCACGCCCGCCGCTCCGGCTCGGTGATCAGGCCGCCGGCCACGGCGTCGCCCCGCGAGGCGGACGCGGCGTGCGCCTCGGCCGCGATGCGGCGGACCCGCAGGCCGAGGGGTGAGNCGTCGCTGACCCGCCACCGTTGTCCGGCCGCCGCCCGGTCGAGCGCCTCGACCAGTTCAGGACAGCCGTCGAGGCCGGTCTCGGCGGCGNGCCGGCGTGCCTGGGCGAGCAGCGCGGCGCGCAACCGTGCCTCGTCCGCGTACGCGAGCTGGGCGGCCAGGAGCGGCTCGGTACGAGCGGAGACGGCGCCGGCCGTCGGGGGATCGGGCAGGAGCGGCAGGAGCTGGACGCTGGGCAGCGGCCGGTGGAGCAGTTCGGCGTCGAACTCGATGCCCAGTTCGGCGCGGAGCGCCCGCAGCAGCGCCGGGATGTTCTCGTCCGCACGACGTTCGGCGTTCGGCGGTGCCAGCCCGGCGGCGCGCAGCACCGGCCGGAGGTGGTGTGCGCCGCGGCCGGGCTGCCACGGCGGGCTCGGCGTGTCGCCCGCGGTGACCGTGACCCCGTCCTCGACGAGGGTGAACCGGGTGCCGCCGCCGGTGTGGTGCAGCGCCACGGCCCGGGTGCCGGCCGAGAGCCGGCGCAACACCTCCGGGCGTACGCCCTCGGGCGCCCGCCGCTCCTCGACGGCGAACGCCCACCGCCCGGCGCGGCCGACCCGGAGCACCGGAAGATAGCCCTCCCACCAGGAGTCCTGCAGTGCCCGGGCCTGTTCCCGGGTGCGGGGCACGGCCCGGGCCGGGTCGGCACCGAACCGGCGCAGCAGTTCCTCCTCGTCGACGCCGTCGACGAGGGTGAGACAGAGCGGTGCATACCCGCCGACCCGGCCGGCGTCCGGGTGCGGTACCGGCGTCCGGGCGTACGGCGGTGCCGGAGGAGCCGCCGACCCCGCCCGGCGCGCCTTCGCGNCCAGATCGAACAGGGACCGTGGCGCCGGAGGCAGCTCCTCGACGATCTCCCAGATCAGNCGGCCACCGTGGGCCACCGGATGCCAGTGCCGGATCGGCCGGTGCCGCCACAGCGCGTCGGCGACGTCGGCCAGCAACTCGGCCAGGGACGCCCAGTGGCCGAAGCGGGTGCCCTCGCCCTCCTGGTGGATGCCCACCGCACCGAACGTCGGGCCGGGCCGGCAGTCCACCACCAGCATGTCGACCGAGGTCGTCGTGCCGAACGGCACCCACCGGGGATGCCAGTACCGGCCGCGCATCGACCCATCCGGGTCGTAGAGGTCCAGCGCGTCGGTGGCGACACGCCATCGTTCGACGATGTCGTCGACGCGCAGGAGCCGGTNGTCCCCGCCGAGCTGGAGGGCGGCCGGTCCCTCGGCGGCGCCGTCGTGCCGGGCCAGCGAGACGCGCAGGTCGGCCGGGAAGGTCACGCCGATGGTCCGCTCCGCGGCCTCGACCGCCGCGGGGTCGGCGGGCGGCCGCAGCGAGGCGAGCGTCTCGGTGGCGTGCTCCGCCAGCCACGTCTCGATCGCCGTCCAGCTGCCGGTCACCCGGTCGTCGCCGCCCATGGCGCCCCGATCCCGTCCCCCACACCGACCACGGTCGGCGGCAGCGTATCGGCGGGGACCGACACGCCGGACGGCGGACAACCACGCCCGCGGGTGCGGTCGAGCCTGCCGTGCCGGCCAGCCCCGGCGTCGAACCGCCGCGTCCGCGGGTGGTGGTGGCCGGCGGGTCCGGCCCGCCCCCGGTTCACCGGCCGCGGCGGGCGAAGGGGTGGAGACGGCCCGGCGATCCCGCCCGGCCGGTCGGTGGGGNCGCGTCCGTGCCGGCGTACGGGTCGAGGATCGGCGGCCGACCGTGGGGTCGGAGCGATCGCCGTCCACCCGGGTGGTGCGCCCCACATCCCTCGTGGTCGGCGGTGCGCAGGTCGGAAATCTGACTGGCCAGCACCCGTTGTGCGGGTGATCCAGGGTGGATAAGCTCCTTGGTGCGCGCCCCAATCGCCCGCTTCCCCCGTGGCAGGCGATCGGGGCGCGCGCCTTTTTCGGCCCTGCCGGCCCGGTGGCCGGTCCTCTCGACGCGGGCCGCACCGCCGACGCGCGGACGCACCGACCGACACGGCCGGGCGCCGAGGATCCGGGCCCCGCCGGCCGGGGGCGCCTCAGATCCAGCGGTTGCCGAGCCACATCCGGGCCGACCACTCCGCGTACGGGATCACCTTCCCGACGAAGATCGGATAGAAGTACGCGAAGCAGATCGCGACGAGCAGGACGTAGGTCCCGACCACGATCGCGCCGATCATCCGGCGGTCGCTCACCCGGGGCTTCGGGTGTCCGGTGGNATCCGTGCCGGACCCGGCCGCCCGCNCCGTCCCGNCCGCGGGCACCTGCGACGGTGCGGGGGTCCCGGCCGGGCCGACGATCACCCCCAACACGTAGGTNACGGCGAGGACCAGGAACGGCACGACCGGGGCGAGGTAGAACGAGAACATCGTCCGGCCGTCCAGCGCGAACCAGAACCAGGGGAGCCAGCCGGCGGCCACGGCCAGCAGGATCGCCCCCACCCGCCAGTCCCGGCGGGCGATGCCGAGCCAGCAGAGCGCGCCGAGGGCGGGCAGGAACGACCACCACAGCAGCGGCGTGCCGAGCAGCAGGNCCTCCGACGAGCAGCTCGCGGCTCCACAGATCCCGTCACCGGAGTAGTGGAAGGCGACCGGGCGGCCGAGCAGCAGCCACTGCCAGGGCCAGGACTGGTAGGGGTGGTCGTCGTCGAGCTGGTTGTGGAACCGGAACGCCTCCTGGTGGTAGTGGAACAGGTTCCACAGGTCACCGATGATCGGTGGGCTGGGGCGACCGTTGTCGGCGAGCCAGTTCCGGAAGTAGCCGTAGTCGGTGGTGAACCAGCCGGTCCAGGTGGCGAGGTAGGCGAGGAGCATGACCAGCCCGGCCAGCAGCAGCCAGCCGGTCTCGGCGAGGAACGTGTCCCGCCACGGGTGCCGTACCCCGGCGGAGCGGCGGGCGCCCGCCTCCCAGAGGATCACCAGCAGCGCGAACGCCGGTACGAAGGCGAGGGCGCTCCACTTCACCCCGATCGCGCAGCCGAGCAGGACGCCGGCCAGCAGGCGCCACCACGGGACGGAGTCGGCGAGCCGGAACGGCGGCCGGCCGCTCCGGTCGGGACGACTCGGGTCGACGCCCGACTCGATCGCCCGCAGCCAGCGCCGTCGCCGGGCGTCCCGGTCGAGTACGAGCGCGCCGAAGGCGGCGAGGACGAAGAAGCTCAGGAAGATGTCGAGCAGCGCGGTGCGGGACAACACCAGGTGGTACCCGTCCAGGGCCAGCAACAGTCCGGCGGTGCAGCCGAGCACCGTCGACCGGAACATCCGCCGGGCGATCCGCACCAGCAGCAGCACCGAGAGGGTGCCGACGACCGCCGCGGAGAAGCGCCAGCCGAGCTCGTTGTAACCCCAGATCCGCTCGCCGAGCGCGATCATCCACTTGCCGAGCGGCGGGTGGACGACGTACGCGGCCCGGTTGTTCTCCTCCTCCCACTCGACGCCGTACTGCAGGAGCTCGTGTGCCTCGGTGGCGTAGTAGACCTCGTCGAAGATCTTGCCCTTGGGGTTGCTCACCCCCACCAGGCGCAGGATCCCCGCGATGAGCACGATCACGCCGGTGGCCAACCAGGACCACGGGTCGAGCCGGGTCTCCAACGGGGCCAGCCGGCGTCGGATGATCGCCGGCACCCCGGAGAGCGCCCGGCCGGCCCGGTCGCTCACGCCGGGTTGGCCGGACGGGCCGGGTACGGTCGCCCCCACCGCCGGATTCGTCGGCGACCCGGGTTGGCCCGGGACCTCAATCTGCGCTGTCGACGCCACAGTCACCCCGTGATCGTAGGCTGCCAGACAGTGAATTGGAGCACGACGCTCGCCACTTGCGATGAAATTTATCGATGAAGGAGTCGGTGCGTGGGAGAAATGCCCACTGAGGGGCGACTGGTCCTGCTCGGTGCGCCGTTGGGTGACCCCGCGGACGCCTCGGCCCGGCTGCGGGACACCCTCGCCCGGGCCGACGTGGTCGCGGCCGAGGACACCCGGCGACTCGCCCGGCTGGCCCGCGATCTCGGCGTCACCGTCCGCGGCCGGGTCGTGTCGTACTTCGAGGGCAACGAGGAGCGGCGTACCCCGGAACTCGTCGCCGCCGTTCGCGGCGGCGCGCTGGTCGCGCTGGTCACCGACGCCGGAATGCCCGGTGTCTCCGACCCCGGCTACCGGCTGGTCCGGGCCGCGCTCGACGCCGGCGTGCCGGTCACCGTCGCNCCCGGACCGAGTGCCGTCACCACCGCNCTCGCGATCTCCGGGCTGCCCACCGACCGGTTCTGCTTCGAGGGCTTCCTGCCCCGGTCCGGCGGTGCCCGCCGGGCCCGGCTGCGGGCGCTGGCCGCGGAGGAGCGGACCCTGGTCTTCTTCGAGGCGCCGCACCGCCTGGCGGCCACCCTCGGCGATCTGGCCGCGGCCTTCGGCCCGCAGCGGCCGGCGGCGCTGTGCCGCGAGCTGACCAAGACGTACGAGGAGGTGCTACGCCGCCCGCTCGGTGAGCTGGCCGCCTGGGCCGCCGCCGGTGAGCCGCGTGGTGAGGTCACGCTGGTGGTGGCGGGTGCCCCGGCCGCCGCCGGCGCACCCGTGCCCGACGCCGAGCTGCGGGCCGCGGTCGCCGACCTGGAGGCCGCCGGTACGTCCCGACGTGACGCCGTCGCCGCCGTCGCGGCCGAGTACGGCCTGCGCCGTCGCCACGTCTACAACGCCGTCCACCAGCCCGCCGGATCCTGACGACGTGTCGGCCGGCTCCGGCGGGCGGCGGCGCCGCGTTCAGTACGCGGTGACCACGAAGCCGGCGGCGAGCAGGAGCGGCCCGGCGTAGCTGACCAGAGCCGCCCGGCGGCGGCCGGTCCGTTCCGGCAACCGCAGCGCGCCGCAGCACCAGCCCGTGCCGGCGGTGCAGAGCAGGACCATCCCGAGCCCCAGCGACCAGTGCAGGTGCAGGGTGCCGGTGCCGGCGCCGACGTACGCCCGGGTGCTCTCGGCGTCGACGATCCGGGCGGGCAGTTCGAAGCCGACCTTCTCGGCGCCGCCGGCCACCCCCACCAGACGGACGTCCCGGGCGAGGAGGACGCCGTCGGCGGAGACGAACTCACCGCGGCAGTGCAGCCCGAGCCCGTGGCCCCGGCAGCTCTCGACGACCACCGTGCCCTGCTCACCGTGCCCGACGGCCAGCCACCACGGCTCGGCGCTGACCCAGGCGAAGAAGCTGGCCACCAGGGAGAAGAAGATCGCGCCGGCGAGGCCGAGGACCGGGTGCGGCGGCGGCTTGGGTGGCCGGGGCGGCCGGGGCGGCCCGCCCTCGCCCGGCCGGCGCTTCGGCCGGCCGTACCAGGTCCGGGGCGTCGGTTCCACCGGGGTGCCGTCCCAGTGGACCTCCTCGATCGGCAGCCAGAAGTCGTCGCCCTCGTCCGCCTCGGTCTCCGCCTGGCCGTCGGGCGACGCGTCCCACGCGGGCGGGGTGCGGGCGGGGGCCCGGGGCGCCCGCTGCGGCAGCATGGCGAACGGGGCGCCCGTGGTGGGCTCGATCGCCGACGGGTTCGGCAGCGTGCCGGGTGCGCTGAGCCAGGGCGAGCCNAGTGCTGGTGAGGCGCCCCGGAACGGGGCGGCCGGAGCGGGTTCGTACTGTCGTGCCGCCTCCGCGGGGGATCGGGGTGCCGGTGCCGGCCCGGTCTCGGGTCCGGCCGGTCCGGCCGTCGTCGGTTCCGTGGCCGCCGGTTCTGCGGTGGGGGCCGGCCCGGCGGCCGCCTGCTCCGCGGTGGCGGCCGGGTCGGTCGCTTCCGGAGCCGCCCGCACGGCCGGCGCCGGTGCCGCCGGTCGCGTCGCGGCCTCCGGCGGGACCGACTCGACGGTTGGGACGTGCTCCGGTGCTGCCGGGCGCGGCGCCGTCTCCGGATCGGCCGTTCCCGGCATTCCGGTCGACGCGGCCCCGGCCTCTGGTGGGGGTGTCTCCGCTGGCTGCTGCCCACCTGAGCTGCCCGTCACCACTCCATTGCACAACGTGTTCCACGTTCCGGAGGTCAGGGTGACTCCGCGTGTCTGTGCCGGTTCAGTCGGAAATCTGGCAGCCGTCGCCGGACGGGGCGGGTGAGGGCGGCGACGTTCGCGGGGGCCGCGGGCCAGTCACTACGCTTGCTCGACATGAGTCACGTTCTTGCGGCGGTCGCCTGGCCGTACGCCAATGGTCCACGCCACATCGGTCACGTCTCCGGCTTCGGGGTCCCCTCCGACGTGTTCAGCCGGTACATGCGAATGGCGGGACACGACGTGCTCATGGTCTCCGGCACCGACGAACACGGCACGCCGATCCAGGTGCAGGCGGACAAGGAGGGGGTCACTCCCCGCGAGCTCGCCGACCGCTACAACCGGGTCATCGTCGAGGACCTGCACGGGCTCGGCCTGTCGTACGACCTGTTCACCCGGACCACCACCCGCAACCACTACGCGGTGGTGCAGCAGGTCTTCGAGACCCTGCACCGCAACGGGTACATCGTGCCCAGGGTCACCATGGGGGCGATCTCCCCGTCTACCGGCCGTACCCTGCCCGACCGCTACATCGAGGGCACCTGCCCGATCTGCGGCTACCCGCACGCCCGCGGCGACCAGTGCGACAACTGCGGCAACCAGCTCGACCCGGTCGACCTGGTCGACCCGCGTTCAAAGATCAACGGGGAGACCCCGCGGTTCGTCGAGACCGAGCACTTCTTCCTCGACCTTCCGGCCTTCGCACAGGCACTCGGCAGGTGGCTGGACAGCCGGGAGGGCTGGCGGCCCAACGTGCTGCGCTTCTCCAGGAACCTGCTGGACGACCTCCAGCCCCGGGCGATCACCCGGGACCTGGAGTGGGGTGTGCCGATCCCGCTCGAAGGGTGGCGGGACCGCTCCGACAAGCGCATCTACGTCTGGTTCGACGCGGTCATCGGCTACCTCTCCGCCTCCATCGAGTGGGCCCGCCGCTCCGGTGACCCCGAAGCGTGGCGGCGCTGGTGGTCGGCGGACGGACGCGGCGGCGACGGGGACGTCCGCGCCTACTACTTCATGGGCAAGGACAACATCGTCTTCCACTCGGTGATCTGGCCCGCCCTGCTGCTCGGCTACGACGGTGCGGGCGACCGGGGTGGCGAGCCCGGTGCCCTCGGCCGGCTCAACCTCCCGACCGAGGTGGTCTCCAGCGAGTTCCTGACCATGGAGGGGAAGAAGTTCTCCTCCTCCCGGCAGGTCGTGATCTACGTCCGCGACTTCCTTGAGCGGTACGACGCCGACGCGCTGCGCTACTTCATCGCCGTCGCCGGGCCGGAGAGCAACGACACCGACTTCACCTGGGCGGAGTTCCTCCGCCGCAACAACGACGAACTCGTCGCCGGTTGGGGCAACCTGGTCAACCGGTCGATCTCGATGGCCGCGAAGAACTTCGGCGCGATCCCGCCCATCGACCCGAACGGGTTGACCGAGGCGGACCAGGCACTGCTCGCCAGCGCCCGGGCCGCGTTCGGGACGGTGGGCGAACTCATCGAGCGGCACCGGCAGAAGCAGGCGATCGGCGAGGCGATGCGGGTCGTGGCCGAGGCCAACAAGTACCTCTCCGAGCAGGCGCCCTGGAAACTCAAGGGCGAGGCGGACAAGCCCCGGATGGGGACCATCCTGCACGTCGCACTCCAGGTGGTCAGCGACGCCAACACGCTGCTCACCCCGTTCCTGCCGCACTCCGCGCAGAAGATCCACGAGCTGCTCGGCGGCACCGGGGTCCACGCCCCGATGCCGTCGATCGTCGAGGTCGAGGACCTCGACGGCGGGCCGTCCTACCCGGTGCTGACCGGTGACTACGGCGGCGGCGCCCGTTGGGAGTCGGTGCCGGTCGAGGTCGGCCGGGCACTGGCCCCGCCGACACCGGTGTTCCGCAAGCTCGACCCGTCGATCGTGGACGAGGAACTGGCCCGGCTGGGCGGCTGACCGACCGCCCGGTCGGCCCACCCGGGCCACCGCGGCCCGGTGGCACCGCCGGCCGGGCGGTGTGTGATGCTGGCAGCGATGACCGAGCAGACCGAGTCCCGCCGGCAGCGGGCCGCCCGGCGGGCGGGAGACTTCCCGCCCGTGCCGGAGCCACTGCCGCAGCCGGTGGTCGACAGCCACACCCACCTGGACCTCACCCTGGCCGAGACCGGCACCCCGCCCTGGGCCGACCGCGCCGGTGACCCGGTGGCCGCGGCCGTGGCGGTGGCCGCCGAGGTCGGGGTGGACCGGCTGGTGCAGGTCGGGGTCGACGTCGGGTCGTCGCGCTGGGGCGCCGAAGTGGCGCGCCGGCAGCCGGCGGTGGTGGCGACCGTGGCCCTGCACCCGAACGAGGCGCCCCGGCTCGCCGACCTGGACGAGGCGCTCCGCGAGATCGAGGCCCTCGCCGCCGAGGAGCGGGTACGCGGGATCGGCGAGACCGGGCTGGACAGCTTCCGTACCGGGCCGGAGGGCCGGGCCGCCCAGGAGACCAGCTTCCGCGCCCACATCGCGATCGCCAAGCGGTACGGCAAGCCACTGGTGATCCACGACCGGGAGGCTCACGCGGACGTCCTGCGGATCCTCGACGAGGAGGGCGCACCGGACACGGTGGTGCTGCACTGCTTCTCCGGCGACGCGGAGTTCGCCGCCGAGTGCGTCCGGCGTGGCTACGTGCTGAGCTTCGCCGGCACGGTCAGTTTCCGCAACGCGGGCGCCCTCCGGGAGGCGGCCCGGGTGACACCGCTGGACCAGATCCTGGTGGAGACCGACGCTCCCTACCTGACGCCGACGCCGTACCGGGGTCGCCCGAACGCGTCGTACCTGATCCCGCTGACCGTCCGGACGCTGGCCGAGACGACCGGTGCCGACCTGACGGAACTCTGCGCGGCGATCTCCGCGACCGGGGAGCGCGTCTTCGGGCCCTGGTGAACCCCGCGACCCCCTCCGGACAGGCGGGGCGGCTCCGGACGGGCGGTGTCGGTGCCGGCGTACCCTGGCACAGCGTGGCCGCAGACCTGCTCGGCCCGGGGCAGATCCGGGAACTCGCCGCACGCCTGGGCGTCGTGCCGACGAAGAAGCTCGGGCAGAACTTCGTGCACGACCCGAACACGGTCCGGCGGATCGTCGCCGCCGCCGGCCTGACGTCGACGGACGTCGTCGTCGAGGTGGGTCCCGGGCTCGGCTCGCTCACCCTCGGCCTGCTGCCGGCGGCCGGGCACGTGCACGCCGTCGAGATCGACCCGACGCTGGCCCGGGCCCTGCCCGAGACGGTGGCCCGGCACGCCGATCCCGCCGCGGCGGGCCGGCTGACCGTGCACCACGCCGACGCGCTGCGGATCACCGCCGCCGCCCTGGGCGCACCCGCACCGACCGCGCTGGTCGCGAACCTGCCGTACAACGTCGCGGTGCCGGTGGTCCTGCACCTGCTGGCCGAACTCCCCGGCCTGCGGCACGGGCTGGTGATGGTGCAGAAGGAGGTCGCCGACCGGCTCACCGCGGGCCCGGGCGCGAAGATCTACGGAGTCCCGTCGGTCAAGCTCGCCTGGTACGCCGACGCCCGCCCCGCCGGCCGGGTGCCGCCGAACGTCTTCTGGCCGGTCCCGAACGTCGACTCCGGACTGGTCGCCTTCACCCGGCGCGAGCCGCCTCGGGACGACGTACCCCGGTCGGTGGTCTTCGCGGTGATCGACGCGGCGNTCGCGCAGCGCCGCAAGACCCTCCGGGCCGCGCTGGCGGGTTGGGCCGGCGGCCCGGNCCGGGCGGCGGCCGTGCTCGTCGCCGCCGGGGTCGACCCCGGCGCCCGGGGCGAGTCGCTGACCATCCACGAGTTCGCCGCGATCGCCGCGTCGGCCTCGGTCGCCGCCCGGGACGGCGAGTAGGCTGACGCGGAGCCCGAGGAGGAGGTACGTGATGACGGCGCAGCCGGTCGGACCCGTCCGGCGTCCGTGGCCGCCTGACCCGCCTGGCCGTCGGCCGGCGGACGGTTCCGTCAGAGACCTGACCGCGGCGGCGCCGTTCGGGGCCCGGCCGGATGTCCGGGACCTCGTCCCGTGACCGAGTCATGGAGCCGGGACGACGAGGAGGAACGGCCACGTCGGCGTCCACCCGGCGCGGTCCGGGTCAGGGTTCCCGCGAAGATCAACCTCTACCTCGGGGTCGGTCCGCTGCGTCCCGACGGCTACCACGAGCTGAACACCGTCTACCAGGCGATCTCGCTCTACGACGAGCTGACCGCCCGGCGTGGGGACACCCTCACCCTGACCATGGAGGGCGAGGGCGCCGGTGAGCTGGCGCTGGACGAGACGAACCTGGTGATCCGGGCCGCGCGGGCCCTCGCCGCGCACACCGGCGTGCCGGCCCACGCCCGACTGCACCTGCGCAAGCAGATCCCNCTGGCGGCCGGGCTGGCCGGCGGCAGCGCCGACGCCGCCGCCACGCTGGTCGCCTGCGACGCGCTCTGGGGTACCAACCTGTCCCGCGACGAGCTGGCCCGGGTCGCGGCCGGGCTCGGNTCCGACGTGCCCTTCCTGGTGTACGGCGGCACCGCGCTCGGCACCGGCCACGGCGAGACGATCAGCCCCATCCTGGCCCGGCCGGTCACCTGGCACTGGGTGGTGGCGATCGCCGACGGTGGCCTCTCCACGCCGGCCGCCTACCGGGAACTGGACCGGCTCCGCGCCGAGCACGCCGCACCTCCACCGCTGCACAACGCCGACGACCTGCTCGCGGCGCTGCGTGGCCGGGACCCGGCCCGGCTGGGCCGGGCGCTCGGCAACGACCTTCAGGCCGCCGCCCTCTCGCTGCGACCGTCCCTTGTCGAGACCCTGAGGGCGGGTGAGGCGGCCGGGGCGCTCGGCGGCATCGTCTCCGGCTCCGGCCCCACCTGCGTCTTCCTGGCCGCGGACGCGGCGGATGCGGAGCGTATCGCCGCCGGGCTGCGCGCCGCGGGGGTGTGCCGGGCCGTCCGAACCGCGTACGGACCGGTGCCGGGGGCCAGGGCGGGTCTGGGCGCCGGATGAGAGGGCGCGAGCAACCGGACGACAACGGGCTCGGGAGGCCGGACGAGGACGTCCACCGACCGTGACTACGGTCTCTAGCCATGGCCAACATCGTCAACCTGGACCGGGTCGGCAAGGGGTACGGCGCGGCGGGACAGCTGCTCACCGACGTCTCCCTCGGGCTGGGCGACTCGGACCGGATCGGGGTCGTCGGGCTCAACGGCGCCGGCAAGTCGACCCTGCTGCGGCTGTTGACCAAGACGGAGGAACCGGACGACGGCCGGGTGACGCACCGCCGTGACCTGCGGATCGCCTGGCTGCCCCAGACCGTCGCCCTCGACCCCGGTGCCCGCGTCCGGGACGTGGTGCTCGGCACCGCCTGGCTCGACGAGGGGTTCGGCGCCGAACACGAGTGGGCCGGCGACGCCGGGGTCCGCACCGTCCTCGACGGCCTCGGCATGCCGCACCTCGGCCTCGACCAGCCGGTCGGCCCGATGTCCGGCGGCGAACGGCGGCGGGTGGCGCTGGCCGCGCTGCTGGTCCGCGCGTCCGACCTGCTCGTCCTCGACGAGCCGACCAACCACCTGGACGTGGCCGGGGTCGACTGGCTGGCCCGGCACCTNACGGCCAGACGCGGTGCGCTGGTGGTGGTCACCCACGACCGGTGGTTCCTGGACGCGGTCTGCACCACCGTCTGGGAGGTCGCCGACCGGACCGTCCGCAGCTACGAGGGGGGCTACGCCGCGTGGACGCTGGCCCGGGCCGAGCGGGCACGTGTCGCCGCCGTGGCCGAGGCACGCCGGCAGAACCTGCTCCGCAAGGAGATCGCCTGGCTGCGTCGGGGCGCGCCGGCCCGGACCTCCAAGCCGCGCTTCCGGATCGAGGCGGCGAACGCGCTGATCGCGGACGTACCGCCGCCCCGGGACACGGTGACGCTGCAACGGCTGGCCACCGCCCGGCTCGGCCGCCAGGTGTACGACCTCACCGACGTCACGCTGCGGGCCGGGGGGAAGCTGATCCTGGAGAACCTGACCTGGCAGGTCGGGCCCGGGGACCGGATCGGGATCGTCGGGGTGAACGGCGCCGGCAAGACCACCCTGCTCCGGCTGCTGGCCGGGCTCCGCGAGCCCGACCAGGGGCGACTGAGGGTCGGCAAGACGGTCCGGCCGGCGTACCTGTCGCAGGAGCTGGCCGAACTCCCGGGCGAGCTGCGCGTGCTGGAGGCGGTCGAGCAGGTGGCGCGCCGGGTCGTCCTCGGNGACCGTGAGCTCGGTGCCGCCCAGCTTGCCGAGGTGTTCGGCTTCGACGACCGTCGGCTCTGGACCCCGGTCGCGGACCTCTCCGGCGGGGAGCGGCGGCGGCTGCAACTGCTCCGGCTCCTCGCNGCCGAGCCGAACGTGCTGATCCTGGACGAGCCGACCAACGACCTGGACACCGACACGCTGGCCGCGCTGGAGGACCTCCTCGACTCCTGGCCCGGAACCCTGATCGTGGCCAGCCACGACCGCTACCTCGTCGAGCGGGTCACCGACGTGGTGTACGGCATGTTCGGCGACGGGCGGCTGGTCCACCTACCCGGCGGCGTCGACGAGTACCTCGCCCGCTCCCCGGGCCGGGCGGGTCCGCCCGAGAGGGGCCGGCCGGGTGGCGCGCCGCCGGGCGCGGCGGAAAGGCAGGACGGCCCCGGGCTCTCCGGGGCGCAGCTGCGGNCCGCGCGCAAGGAGCTGGCCCGGCTGGAACGGCAGATCGGCAAGCTGGAACGGCGGGAGGCGGAGCTGCACGACCAGCTCGCCGCGCACGCCACCGACTACGCCCGGCTCACCGAGCTGGACGGCGAGCTCCGGGCCGTCCGGGCCGAACGGGAGCGGGCCGAGGAGGCGTGGCTGGCCCTCGCCGAGCAGATCCCGGAGGACTGAGCCGCGGNCCGCCCACCCGGTGTTCGCGTGACCGGCCCGACACGGTGACGGGGTGGGCGGGAGCCTCGCGACGCCGTACGCGAGAATCCACCCCGACCCTCACCCCGTACGGCGTTGGAGACTCCTGACCATGGCCCACANCCCCGTCAACCACCCCGCGCGACCGATCTACCGGGCGATCGCCGCGTTGACCGGTCTCTACCTGGTGGTCTTCGGTGTCCTCGGCGTCATCGACAGCCGCGGCGCCGGGTTCTTCGCCCAGGACGACACCACGGTGCTGGGCCAGGGCACCANCCTTGGCCACTCGGTGATCTGCATCGTGCTCGGCGCGATCATCGTCGTCGCCACCGNGATCGGGCGCAACGTCGACGCCACCGTCAACAAGTGGTTCGGGTACCTGTTCATCGTGCTCGGCCTGGCGACCCTGGCCACGCTCCGCACCGACGCCAACTACCTCAACTTCAGCGAGGCGACCTCGATCGTCAACATGGTCATCGGGTTGGTCCTGCTGATGGCCGGCATGTACGGCAGGGTCGGCACCGACGAGGAGTACGAGGCCTGGCAGAAGGCCCGGCTGGTGCTCTGACCACCGGCAGGCGGTGCGGTGGCCGTCGGGCGCCGCGCCGACCGCCGGGTTTTTCCACCGCCGGCCCGCCGCCGCTCGTGCGGGGCGGACGGGCGGGGAGGTCCCCAACCCGGGCGGTGCCGCGACCGCGCCCCCGGCCGGCCGTCCCGCCGGTCGCCGTCGGTGTTTCCCGGGCGCGCATCTCGGTTCGCCGGGCAGCCTCCGTCGTCCTGGGCGACAATCAGGGCGAGTCGACAATTCGGACGAACGGTGTCCATGTCGCGGAGGAGAGGGCCATGGGACACATCCCGGTCAACCATCCGGCGCGGCCCGTCTACCGGGCCATCGCCGGGCTGATCGCGCTCTACATCCTGGCCTTCGGCATCCTGGGGACCATCGAGACCGCGGGCGACCCCCTCTTCGGCCGGGGCAGCCACTGGGTACTCGGGCTGCGGACGAACCTGGCATTCTCCCTGATCTCGGTGGTTTTCGGACTCGTGGTNCTCTTCGGGGCGGTCCACCGGGGCAACCTCGGCCACCTCATGAACCTGGCCGCCGGTGTGGTCTTCCTGCTCACCAGCCTGGTGATGATGAGCGTGCTGCAGACCGACGCCAACATCCTCAACTTCTCGATGTCCACGGTCATCGTGTCGATGATCTTCGGGCTGCTCTTCCTGGCCACCGGGCTGTACGACAAGGTCGGCCCGTCGGAGTCCACCGAGACGAACCAGGAGGTCGGCGGCACGTCGTCCGCCCGTCCGGGCCGCCGCTGACACCGTCCGTGGCGTCCGTCGCGGGGCCGGGCGCCCCGGTCAGCGCGGAGTGCGCCGGGTCAGCAGGGTCGGCTTGGGTTCGAGGTGGGACAACCCGTTCCAGGCCAGGTTCACCAGGTGCGCGGCCACCGTCTCCTTGCGGGGCTTGCGCACCTCCAACCACCAGCGCCCGCTCAGCGCCACCATCCCGACCAGGGACTGCGAGTAGAGCTCGGCGAGCTTCGGGTCGTAGCCCCGGGCTTTGAACTCGGCGGCCAGGATGTGCTCCACCTGGTGTGCCACGTCGTTCATCNCGCTGCTGAAGCTTCCGCTGGAGGAGAGCACCGGAGACTCCCGCACCAGCACCCGGAACCCGTCCGTCTCCTCCTCGATGTAGTCGAGCAGGGCCAGCGCCGCCTGCTCCAACAGTTCACGAGGGTGCCCGGCGGTCAGCGCCGCGGCGATCCGGTCGAGCAGCGCCCGTACCTCCCGGTCGACCACGACGGCGTACAGCCCCTCCTTGCCACCGAAGTGTTCGTAGACCACCGGCTTGGAGACCTTCGCCCGGGCCGCGACCTCCTCGATGGAGGTGGCGTCGAAGCCGCGTTCGGCGAAGGCCTGCCGGCCGATCGCGATGAGCTGTTCGCGGCGCTGGGCCGCGGACATGCGTACCCGGGAACCGGTCTTGGCCGCCGGTGACGCCGCGGCCGTGTGCTGCCGGCGGCGCCCCGCCCGCCCGGTGCTCGGTCGGTCCGCCACCGCCTCGCCCCGCTGCCGTTCCCCGCCGCCGTGCCGACTCGTGCTGTCTCTGACGATGCCCTCGCCACGCTTGGTCACCTGGCCATCCTGTCAGGCTGACGCGCGGGGCGGGACGGCCGGGCGCAGCCGCTCACCGGGACGGAGCCGCTTTGACCAGCTTCGCGGCGATGCGTTCGGGCTTCGGCCACCGTACGTCGTACGCCGCGCCGCACTTCTCCAGCAGCCAGATCGCCCGGGCCGTGATGTCGACCTGGCCNCGCANCACGCCGTGTCGGGCGCAGGTCGGGTCGGAGTGGTGCAGGTTGTGCCAGCTCTCCCCGAACGACAGGACCGCCAGCGGCCAGAAGTTCGCCGCGCGGTCGCCCTGCCGCACCTCGAACGGCCGTTCGCCGTACACGTGGCAGATCGAGTTGATCGCCCAGGTGACGTGGTGCAGCAGGGAGACCCGGACCAGGCCGGCCCAGAAGAAGGCGGTGAGCGCTCCCTGCCAGGACCAGGTGACCAGGCCGCCGGCCGCCGCCGGGGCGAGCAGCGAGATCGCCACCATCAGCGGGAAGAGGCGGTCCACCCGCCTGATGTCCCGGTCCGCGAGCAGGTCGGGGGCGAACCGGGCCCGGTTGGTGATCTCCCGGTTGAACATCCAGCCGACGTGGGCGTGGAAGAGGCCCTTGGTCAGTCCCCAGACGCTGGAGCCGAAGCGCCACGGGGAGTGCGGGTCGCCCTCGNCGTCGGAGAAGGCGTGGTGCCGGCGGTGGTCGGCGACCCACTGGACGATGCTGCCCTGGATGGCGAACGAGCCGGCGACCGCCAGGCTGATCCGCAGCCAGCGCCTGGCCTTGAACGACCCGTGGGTGAAGTGGCGGTGGAAGCCCGCGGTGACACCCAGCCCGGCCATCACGTACCACACGACGGCGAGCGCGATGTCGGTCCAGCCCAGCCATCCACCCCAGGCCACCGGTACGGCCGCGAGCAGGGCGAGGAACGGGATGGTCACGAAACACCAGAGNGCGAGGAGGACACCCCTGGACTGGACGCCCTCGGTGAGCGGCTTGGGCCCCCTTCTCGCGTCGGGGTACGGCGGTTCGAGCAGGACGGACGACATGGCACCTCGCTGGAGCGTGTGGAACTGACGAACAACTTACGCCTACGTCACCGTAACCTACGCTCTCGTAGTCTGCTACGGACCCGAACCTGAGAATCTGCTGGCAATCATCGACCGGTGTTGTCGTACGCCAGTTCCGATCCGCTGGTCGTGGTCCGTCCGCACATACCCCCGAGGCGATCCGGCGAAACGGCCGACCGACCGGAGCGGGCGCGGCCACCGGACGGCCGGGAGACGCGAGGCGGGATGCCGGGGTGACGCGGGGCGGACCGGTCGGCGCCGGGACCGCGTGGCGCGCAGGACGGCACCACCGACCGAGCGTCCCCGGGCCGGCGGACGTCGAGGCGACGAGACGGCGGTGGCAGGCCGCGGCGGCGCCTGCGGCGGAGCGCCCCACTGGCGGATTGCGGGTACGATCAACGCGCTCATCGAGGCCGCGGAGGCACCCGCGAACGGGTGATCGATGAGTCGTTAGGCTGGTACGCCTATGGGGTGTGGGGTAACGGCAACCCGCAGGCCTTTGGAGCCTTGAGCTTCTGGTTCGAATCCAGACACCCCAGCTCGACGAGGCACTCCACCCTGCGCCGGGGGGAACCCGCTTTCCGGCGCCGCTCGTTGTCAGGCTGAGGGTGGACACGGTTCCCGCCTGGTTAGCATGAGGCCGCAGACTGCCAGTCGTACCGACGGGAGCAACCTCGTGTCCCAGCCCCGCCTCCGCACCGTCGTCGTCCTCGCCGCCGGTGAGGGCAAGCGGATGAAGTCGGCGTTACCCAAGGTCCTGCATCCGCTCCTGGGGCGTACGCTGCTGGGTCACGTCCTCGCCGCGGCCGCACCGCTGGCGCCGGACCGCACGCTGGTCGTGGTCGGGCACGGTGCCGAGCAGGTCACCGCCCATCTCGCCGGGATCGCCCCGGACGCCACGCCGGTGCGCCAGGCCGAGCAGCTCGGCACCGGGCACGCGGTCCGGACCGCCCTGGACACCGTGCCGGACGTCGGAGGCACGGTGGTGGTGCTCAACGGTGACGTACCGCTGCTGCGTCCGCAGACCGTCACCGCCCTGGTGGCCACGCACGAGTCCACCGGGGCGGCGGCAACCGTGCTGGCCGCCGAGGTCGCCGACCCGACCGGGTTGGGCCGGATCGTCCGAGGCCAGGACGGCCGGCTGGAGCAGATCGTGGAGGAGCGGGACGCGACCGCCGACCAGCGGGCCATCCGCGAGGTCAACGCCGGGGTCTACGCCTTCGACGCGGCCCTGCTCCGCAACGCTCTCAGCAAGCTCTCCACCGACAACGACCAGGGCGAGGAGTACCTCACCGACGTCTTCGGACTCCTCGTCGCGGCCGGTGAGACGGTGGCCGTCCACGTCGCCTCGGATCCCACCGAGATCCTGGGCTGCAACGACCGGGTCGAGCTGGCGGCGCTGCGGCGCCTGTTGCGCGACCGGGTCAACGAGGGGTGGATGCGCGACGGTGTGACCCTGCTCGACCCGGAGACGACCTGGATCGACGTCACCGTCACCCTCGACCGGGACGTCGTGGTGGAGCAGAACACCCAGCTGCGTGGAGCCACCACCGTGGGTGCGGGGGCGACGGTCGGGCCGGACACCACCCTGGTCGACACCACGGTCGGGGCCGGGGCCACGGTGCTGCGCACGCACGCGGTCGGAGCGGTGATCGGCCCGGAGGCGAGCGTCGGCCCGTACGCGTACCTGCGGCCGGAGGCGACGCTGCGGCAGAGGGCGAAGGTCGGCACCTTCGTCGAGGTGAAGAAGTCCGAGATCGGCGAGGGTGCCAAGGTGCCCCACCTCAGCTACGTCGGGGACGCGACCATCGGTGCCCGGGCCAACATCGGCGCGGCCACGATCTTCGTGAACTACGACGGGGTGGCGAAGCACCACACCAGGGTCGGGGAGGCCGCCTTCATCGGCTGCGACACCAGTCTGGTGGCGCCGGTCGAGGTCGGGGCCGGGGCGTACGTCGCCGCCGGCAGCGTCGTCACCAGCGACGTTCCGCCGGGAGCGCTCGGGGTCACCCGGGCGCCGCAGCGGAACATCGAGGGGTGGGTGCTGCGTCGTCGGGCCGGCACGAGGTCGGCGGCGGCGGCGGAGCGTGCCGCACGCGAGGCGGCCGACGCAAGCGAAGGTGAGGGAATCCACGCCGCGCCCGACGCCGGTGGCACCCAGCGGTCAGCGGGGGATACTGCAACCGAATAATCTCTGGTCCAACGCCGGGTATCCACCGACACACGGGAGCAGACGAGCCGATGGGCAGCATCGTCGCCGAGAATCGCAAGAGCCTGATGCTCTTTTCCGGCCGGGGATTCCCGGAGCTGGCAAAGGAGATTGGTGAGGTGCTCGGCGTCGCGCCGACTCCTGCCGATGCGTACGACTTCGCCAACGGCGAGATCTTTGTACGGTTCAAGGAGTCGGTGCGTGGTTCCGACGCCTTCGTGGTGCAGTCCGTGACCCACGGGGTGAACAAGTGGGTCATGGAGACGCTGATCATGATCGATGCCCTGAAGCGGGGCTCGGCCAAGCGGATCACCGTCGTACTGCCGTTCTACCCGTACTCCCGGCAGGACAAGAAGCACCGTGGCCGGGAGCCGATCTCGGCCCGCCTGATCGCCGACCTGCTGAAGACGGCCGGGGCCAACCGCATCCTCACCGTCGACCTGCACNCCGCGCAGATCCAGGGCTTCTTCAACGGGCCGGTGGACCACCTGTTCGCGATGGACATCCTCGCCGAGTACGTGCAGCGCAAGTACGCCGGCCGGCCGATCACGGTGGTGGCGCCGGACTCCGGCCGGGTCCGGGTGGCCGAGCGCTGGACGGACCGGTTGGGCGGGTGTCCGCTGGCCTTCATCCACAAGACCCGGGATCCGCTGAAGCCGAACCAGGTGGTGGCGAACCGGGTGGTGGGTGACGTCGAGGGGCGGGTCTGCCTGATCGTCGACGACATGATCGACACGGGCGGCACCATCTGCAAGGCGGCTGAGATCCTGCACGACGCCANCGCCGCGGACGTGATCGTCGCCGCGACCCACGCGCTGCTTTCCGACCCCGCGACCGAGCGCCTGAAGAACAGCCGGATCAGCGAGGTGGTGGTGACCAACACCCTGCCGCTTCCGCCGGAGAAGCAGCTCGACAAGATCACCGTGCTGTCGATCGCGCCGCTGCTCGCCCGGGCCATCCGCGAGGTCTTCGACGACGGCTCGGTGACCACCCTCTTCGGCGGCCTGAGCTGATCCGGTCCTCTCGGCGGGCCGGTGCCGGGTGGGCTCGGGAGGCCGGGGCAACGGGCGGGTCGACGGTCGGCCGGGCCGGTCGTGCCACACCGGTGGGTGGTCGCCGCCGTGCCCGAGGCGGTCGCGGGGAACGTCGCGTCGGGTCCTCCCGGTCTCGGTGGGGGTGTCCGGGTCGGCGGGGCTGGCCAGGTGGGGGACCGTCGGAAAGCCCGACAGCCCCTCGGGTAGACTGGTGCGGTTGCCACGGCGAGGGCGCCCTGCGGGCCGCTGAACACAGCGCCGCACGGATGCGCCGTCATCGACGCGGTGCTCCGGGCAGGGTGACCACGCAAGCCCTCAGTGAGCCCTTCGCCCAAGCACCGCCAATCGCCAGCCGACTAGCGCCGCAGTGACCGTATCAGGAGTCTCCCCGTGTCCGAGGTAAAGATCAGCGCCGAGCCCCGTACCGAGTTCGGCAAGGGTGGTGCCCGTCGTACCCGCCGGGCCGGAAAGGTGCCCGCCGTGCTGTACGGCCACGGCGAGAAGCCCAAGCACATCTCGTTGCCCGCACGTGAGTTCGCCGCCGCGATCCGGCACGGCGGCACGANCCAGCTGTTCCTCATCGAGATCAGCGACGGTACCCAGGCCCTCGCGCTGCCGAAGGCCATCCAGCGTGACCCCATCAAGGACACCCTGGAACACGTCGACCTGCTGCTGGTACGGCGCGGTGAGAAGGTCACCGTCGACGTACCGGTCCAGCTCACCGGCGAGCCGGCCCGCGACACCCTGGTCGTGCACGAGAGCACCACGCTCTCGGTGACCGCGGAGGCCGCGCACCTGCCGGAGAGCCTTGAGGTCTCGATCGAGGGACTCGAGGCCGGCTCCCAGGTGACCGCCGCCGACGTGCGGCTGCCCCGGGGGGTCGAGTTGGTCACCGACCCGGGGCAGATCGTCGCGCTCGTCACCCCCGCCCCGACCGCCGAGCAGATGGCGGCCGAGGCGGGCGAGGAGCCGACCGCGGAGGAGGCGGAGGAGGCCGGTGCCGAGGGCCCCGGCGCCGAGGCCGCCGCGGGCGAGACGGCACCGGTCGAGGCATCCGCCCAGGCCTGACCGAATCCCCGTGTGACAGGCGCCCCCGGTTTGCGCGGGGGCGCCTGTTTCCATGTCGGGTACGGCGCGCACGCCGCAGTGGACGACAGCCCAGCGGGACAGGGAGAGGGACGTGGCGGACGAGGTTCATCCGTGGCTGCTGGTCGGGCTCGGCAACCCCGGCCGGGAGTACGCCGGCAACCGACACAACGTCGGGTTCATGATCGTCGACCTGCTTGCCGAGCGGACCGGGGTGAGGTTCGGTCGGCACCGCCGGGCGGTCGCCGACGTCGCCGAGGGACGGCTGGGCCTCGGCGGGCCCAGGATCGTGCTGGTGAAGCCCCTGACGTACATGAACCTCTCCGGCGGCCCGGTGGCCACGTTGGCGCGGTTCTACCGGGTGCCACCGGCTCAGATCATCGCGATCCATGACGAGCTCGACATTCCGTACGGCCAGCTCCGGGTGAAGTCCGGCGGTGGTGAGGGCGGGCACAACGGGCTCCGTTCCCTGTCGCGGTCGTTGGGCACCCGGGACTACCTGCGCGTCCGGTTCGGTATCGGCCGCCCGCCCGGGCGCCAGGATCCGGCGGACTACGTCCTGTCGGACTTCTCCGCCGTCGAGCGCAAGGAGCTGGAGTTCCTGGTCGACCGGGCCGCGGACGCGGTGGAGTCCCTGATCAACCGCGGCCTGGAGTGGACGCAGAACGCGTACCACGGCAGCTGAGAGCGGCGTGGCCGAGACGCCCTGCGGCGTGGCGGGCTGGTCTGCCGCCCGTCACGTCCTGCCCGGCGGTACCCTGTGCCGCAGGTGAGGAGGCCGGCGGTGAGGGTGTCGCCGCTGCTCGACAGGGCCGTCGGGCCGGGGGTCGGCTGATGGCCGGGTCCTTTGTTGTGGCGACGGCCACCGGACTTCTCGCTTCCCGGATCGACGAATCCGCGTTGGAATACAGGCTGATCCCCGGCCGCCCCACCTCGCGGCGTGCCGGAGGGGATCTCGCATCCCGGTTGCTCGCAGCGCTGCGGCATCACGTCCGGGTACCCTGGGCATGGCCTCTATACTTGTCCAATCGGAAAGGTAGGGAATGGGCGTGGGTGGTCAGCGCGCGCGGCGGAGCGGAGCGGTGTCATGAGCCGGCCGACGTATCGGGTTTCGCATCTGGATGCGTTGGAAGCGGAGAGTATTTTCATTTTTCGTGAGGTGGTGGCGGAGTTCGAGCGTCCGGTGTTGTTGTTTTCCGGGGGTAAGGACTCGATCGTGATGTTGCGGTTGGCGCAGAAGGCGTTCGCGCCGGCGCGGATTCCGTTTCNGGTGATGCACGTGGACACGGGTCACAATTTCCCGGAGGTGTTGGAGTTCCGGGATCGGCGGGTGG
>Ga0065720_1000016_pt1 | contig 75077 bp, 63 predicted proteins | sample Thericmetagenome_FD_59107 | JGI IMG/M metagenome (GOLD analysis project Ga0065720, IMG submission 59107) | Thermophilic microbial communities from the Joint Bioenergy Institute, California, USA of rice/straw/compost enrichment - eDNA_2 v2... | ecosystem: Engineered > Solid waste > Grass >...
GACGAGACGGTCCGGCTTGTGGGACAGCCCGGCGACGACACGGACGCGACGACCCGGTCACTCGGCGGCGCCTGAGCCGTGGCCCGCCCCGCGACGGCCCCCGGGTGCGACCGTCCGGATGTCTGCACGCTCCGGCGCGTACGCGCCGTGCCGGACGGCCGGAGCTGTCGTCAGTCGCCGCCGGGCGCCTCCACCGCCGTGGCCCCGGCGTCGAAACCGATGCGGGCCAGCACACCCCAGCGCCCGTCCCGGTGGGTCAGCACGTAGATCGAGTCGAAGACGCCGAGCCGCCGCCCGTGCTGGTCGAGACGGAGGAACCGCACCTGGGCGTGCACCTGGGCGGGTGCGGCCTGCACGACGGTGACGCTCTCCCAGACGCTGCGCACCCAACCGGTGGCCAACAGCTGCGCCAGTTCGGGCTCCGCCTCGCGCACGTACGTCTCGGCATCGCCCCACACGGTGACGGCACCCTCGTGTATCCGGATGTGGGGGTAGTGCAGGGTCTCGGCCCAGCGGCGGACGTCGTGGCTGTTGAGCGCCGCGAGGAACTCGTTCAGCGCCGCCAGGGCGCTCTCGACGGCCGGGCCGTGGGGCGACGNGACGACGCCGGACGATGCGACGGTGCTGGGCATCATGCTCCTTCGCGGCTTCAGTCGACGATGGCCTGGTGGACGAACTGGCGGAGCCGGGAGTGCAGCGGCAGCGCGCTCGACGGCATGAGCTGGCTGAGGAAGACCACGGTGATCTCCTCCCGTGGGTCGACCCAGAAGATCGTGCTCGCCGCGCTGTGCCAGCCGTACTCGCCGTCGCTGGACGGGACCTTGGTCCGCGCGCTGTCGAGCACCACGGCGAAGCCGAGCCCGAAGCCGACTCCCTCCCACGGCATCTCGGAGAAGACCGGACGCCCGACGGCCTTGAGGTCGGCGCCTCCGGGCAGGTGGTTGCGCACCATGTAGTCGACGGTGCGCGCGCCGAGCAGGCGTACGCCGTCGAGCTCTCCCCGGTTGAGCAGGAGCTGGCCGAACCGCAGGTAGTCGTTCAGCGTCGAGACGAGCCCGGCGCTGCCGGAGAGGCAGGAGGGGGGNACCGTGCCCATCACGCCCAGACCGTCGTTGCGGACCGCCCGCCCGGAGGCCGGGTCGACCACGTAGAAGGCGGCGAGCCGGTCCTTGTCGGCCGCGTCCACCACGAAGCCCGTGTCGCGCATGCCGAGCGGGGTGAAGATCCGGTCGGCGAAGAACCGGTCCAGCGACTGCCCGGACACCACCTCGATCACCCGCCCCAGCACGTCGCTGGAGACCCCGTAGTTCCACGCCGTGCCGGGCTGGAACAGCAGCGGCATCTCGGCCCAGGCGGCGCAGCACTCGGCGAGGCTCAACCCGGGTGGTGTGCTCCACTCGTAGCCGGCCGCGGTGTACAGCTCGTCGACCGGGTGGGCCCGGTGGAAGCCGTAGGTGAGGCCCGAGGTGTGGGTCAGCAGGTGCCAGACCCGGATCGGTTCGGTCAGCGGGTCGGTCACCGGACGGGACAGCGGGCCCCGCCGGTACACCCTGGTGTTGGCGAACTCGGGAATGTACTGCGAGACGGGGTCCTGCAGGCTGAGCAGCCCCTCCTCCACCAGGATCATCGCCGCGACCGACGTGACGGGTTTGGTCATCGACCAGAGCCGGAAGATCGTGTCGGGCTCGACCGGGAGGCCGGCCTCCCGGTCACGGAAGCCACCCGAGGCGCGGTACGCCAGCTCGCCGCGCCGGCTGATCGCGACCGTCCAGCCGGGAAGCCGGTCCGCCGCCACCAGGTCGTCGAGGTAGCGGCGCAGCCGTCGGAGACGGGTGGTGTCGAGCCCGACGTCGATCGGGCTGACCAGGTCGATATCTTCGTCTACAGTCATCCCTGCCACGCCCCTTTCGGGTCGTCTCCTGACGAATGTTCGATGATTGGCGAATAAACTAACATGATTGTCATCGACGAGTCACCGCCCGAGCGTCCTGTTTGGACGGCTGTTTCCGGCGTGGTACCGACACCCCATCACCTCACGCGAGAGAGACAGGTGCCATGCCTGAACCGCTGACCCTTTCCGCCCACGAACTGCTGACCACCACCCGGGCCGTCCGCCGACGCCTCGACCTGACCCGGCCGGTCGAACCCGAGGTGATCAGGGAGTGCGTACGGCTCGCCTGCCAGGCGCCGACCGGCCGCAACCGCCAGCGGTGGGACTTCGTGGTGGTGACCGACCCGAAGCTCCGCAGCGGCCTGGCCGACCTCTACCGACTGGGCCTGACCGCGCCGACCCAGCGCGACCCGTACGACGGGGTGGACCGCTCGGCGGGCGACATCGAACGCCGCCTGCGGCTGTCCGCCAGCGCCCAGCNCCTCTTCGAGCACCTGCACGAGGTGCCCGTGCTCGTCGTGCCCTGCGTGCGGGTGGTCCGCACGGCGAATCCGTCGATCGTCCAGCAGGCCAACACCTGGGGATCGATCCTGCCCGCCGTGTGGAGCTTCATGCTGGCCGCCCGCTCGTTCGGGCTGGGCACCGCGTGGACCACGCCCCACCTGCACTACGAGCGGGAGGCTGCCGANCTGCTCGGCATCCCGTACGAGACGGTGATGCAGGTGGCGCTCGTGCCGCTGGCGTACACGATCGGTACCGACTTCCGACCCGGCCCCCGGGTGCCGGTCGAGGAGGTGCTGCACCACGACGGGTGGTGACCACATCGCGGCGGCTCACCACCCGGCCGCCCGGCCCGGCGCCAGGGCCCGGATCATCGCCCGCATCCCGGCCGCACCGGTCCCGAACTCGGGAGCCGGCAGGATGGCCAGCACCGGCGTGGTGATCCCGGCCTCGACGTACCGGGCGATGTGCTCCACACACCGCTGTGGTGGACCGTGGATCAGCAGCGCGTCCACGACGTCGTCGGGCACCGCCGCCGCGGCGGCGGCCCAGTCCCCCACCGCGGCGGCGGCGCGCAGGGCGGTGAGCCGCTCGCCCCGGCCCAGCCACTCGTGGAAGGCGCCGTAGGTGCGCGCGGTGAGAATCGGTGCCAGGAGTCGGCGACCGACGGCTCGGGCGTACCAGACGTCGGAGGTGGGGCAGACGAACAACCGGGCGACGAGCTCCACCCCGGGCCGGCCGAGCGCCTTGACGACCGCCGGGACGTCCTCCGCCGCCAGGAAGTTGGTCACCGCCCCGTCCGCCAGGGTGGCGGCCAGCCGCAGCATGCCGGGGCGCAGCGCACCCACCATCAGCCCCGGCGGCGGATCCGGTACGACGCTGAGCTGGAATCCCTCGATGCTGAAGGAACCGAAGTCGCCGGCGACGTACTCGCCGGCGAAGACCCGGCGCAGGAACCGCAGGGTGTCCCGGACCCGTTGGTAGGGCTTGTCGAACGGAATGCCGTTGATCGCCGTCACGAACCGTGGCCCGGAGGAACCGATGCCCAGGACGACCCGGCCCGGCGCGGCGTTGGCCAGGGTCGCCGCGGTCATCGCCAGCAGGGCCGGCCCGCGGGTCTGCACCGGCACCACGGCGGTGCCCAGCCGCAGGTCCGGCGCCCAGGCCGCGGCGAGGGCGAGCGGCACGAAGCCGTCGGCGTTGGCCGCCTCTCCGGTCCACACGTCGGTGTAACCCAGATCGGCCAGTTCCTCGATCAGCTGCCGGTGCTCGGACAGCGGTACGCCGTTGAGCGGCAGCGTCACCCCGTANCGCCTCACCGGGGCCACCCGCCCTGCGTCGGGGTGGTCAGCGGACCTCGGCGGCGAGCGGAAGCACGACGTCGAGCAGGCCCGGGAAGCGTGCGTCGACGGCCTCGCGACGCAGCGTCAGGTAGTGGCGGGTGCCCACGACCCGGGTGAAGGTCAGGCCGGCCTCGCGCAACACCCGGAAGTGGTGGGACATGGTCGACTTGGTGACCGGCAACCTGATCTCGTTGCAGCACAGCTCGCCGTCGGTGGCCAGCCGGGTGAGGATCTGCAACCGGATCGGGTCGCTCAACGCGTTGAACACCGCGCTGATACAGACGTCGTCGAGGGACGGATGGTGTGGTTCCCGCATGCCGGTCCCGCCTCGGCCGGAGACGATCGAGTACAGGCATGGTACATCGTTGGCCGACCATCCAACAACGTACGACTCGCCTGCTCACGGCCGTCACCAGCGCACCCGTACCCGGTAGCGACGCAGCCACGCGTCCAGCAGCAGCGCCCGGGGCAACCACGGCGGCGGGCTGAAGGTGCCCGAGGACCAGGCGTCGCTGTCGACCAGCTCCCGCAACGCCCGTTCGTTGAGCAGCGGACGGGCCGGCGAGGACGGGNCGCCGAGCATGTCCCGTACCGCGTTGCGGATCGCCGTCAGGTACTCCGGGCTCTGGCCGAACGGGAAGCCGCTCTTGGGCCGCCGCAGCACCTGGGCGGGGAGCAGGTCGGCCACGGCCTCGCGCAGCAGGCCCTTCTCCTGGCCGCCCATCCGCTTCAGGCTCCACGGGACGTTCCAGAGGTACTCCACCAGCCGGTGGTCGCAGAACGGCACCCGGNCCTCCAGCCCGACCCGCATGCTCATCCGGTCCTTGCGGTCGAGCAGGAACGGCAGGAACCGGGTGATCTGGAGGTAGAACACCTCCCGCATCCGGCGGTCGACGCCGGTCTCGCCGGGCAGCCTCGGCACCTCCGCCACCGCCTCGGCGTACCGCTCGGCCATCGCGGCGTCCAGGTCGAGGTGGGCCCGCAGGTCGGCGGAGAGCATCGCGTTGCGGTTGGTGATCCCGGCCGACCAGGGGAAGTTCTCGGTGGGCCGGTTCGCCTCGGCCAGGAACCAGGGGTAGCCGCCGAAGAAGTCGTCGGCCCCCTCGCCGGACAACGCCACCGTGGTGTGCCGCCGGACCTCCCGGAACAGCAGGTACAGCGACACGTCGAGATCGCCCACCCCGGGGATGTCCCGGGCCATCAGGGTCGCCTCCAGGTTGCCGAGCAGGTCCGGCGCGTCGAGGACCACCGAGGTGTGGTCGGTGGAGAGGTGGTCCACCACCGCCGCCACGTACGGTGCGTCCCGGCTGACGTGCAACGCGTCCGCCTTGAAGTCGGTCTCGCTGCCGGCGAAGTCCACCGAGTACGTGCTCAGCTTGCCGTGCTCCGCCGACCGGCCGGCCGCGGCCAGGGCGCAGAGCGCGCTGGAGTCCAGTCCGCCGGACAGCAGCGCGCCCAGCGGCACGTCGGCGACGAGTTGTCGGGTGACCGCGTCCTCCAGCAGCTCACGGACGGTCCGAACCGTCTGTTCCGGGCTGTCGGTGTGCGGCCGGCTCTCCAACTGCCAGTACCGCCGGTGGTGGGTGCCCGTCCGGTCGACACGCACGATCCAGCCGGGGCGCACCTCACGCAGACCCCGGAAGACGGCATCCCCCGGCCGCTTCGCGGCGACCGAGAAGACGTCCACCAACCCGTCGACGTCGACCTCGGGAACGAACAGGTCGTTGGCCAGCAGCGCCTTGGGCTCCGAGCCGAAGAGCACGCCGCCGGGGTACTCGGCGTAGTAGAGCGGCTTGATGCCCAGACGATCCCGGACCAGCAGCAGCGTCTCGGTCCGCACGTCCCAGATCGCGAACGCGAACATCCCGTTGAGCCGGGTCACGAACTCCTCGCCCCAGTGCAGGTAGGCCCGCAGCAGCNCCTCGGTGTCCGACCGGGTGCGGAAGGCGTGGCCGGCGGCGGTCAGCTCGGCACGCAGCTCGCGGAAGTTGTAGATCTCGCCGCTGAACGTCACCACGGCCTCGGCGCCGTCGTGCGTGGCCCGCATCGGCTGGGTCCCGTTCTCCAGGTCGATGACGGCGAGCCGGCGGTGGCCGAGGCCGACGTGCCGGGCGAGCCAGACCCCGCCCGCGTCCGGCCCCCGGCAGGCCATCGTCTCGGTCATCGCCCGCACCGTGGACGCGTCGACGCTGAGGTCACGGTGCCAGTCGAGCCATCCGGTGATGCCACACACCGCCGCTCACCTGCCCAGCGACCGCAGGGTCGCCTGNACGATCGAGCCGATCGGCTCGGGCAGCCGGCTCCAGTTCCGCCGCTCGTTGAGGTCGAGGACCCGGGAGAGCTTCCAGCCCAGGTACTGGCCGAGGGAGGCCAGCGGCGGCAGNGTCTCCACCGGGCGNACCACCACCTCGTGGGTGGCGAACAGCGGGGCCAGCCGGCCGGCCAGCTCGGCGTTCCAGGCGTCGTCCGGCGTGCCGTTCGTGGTCACCAGACAGATGACCGTCCGCCCCTCGACCACCAGCATGTAGTTGAAGACCAGCGGGGCGGGAAGGTCCTCGGCCCACAGCACCGCCTCGAGGTCGTCCTGCCGGACACCGCTGCCGGCGAAGGTCAGCACGTCCTGGGACCGACCCAGGGTCCGCAGCAGCGGGGTGGCCAGCCCGCACTCGCAGCCCGAGTAGTCCACCTCGACCAGGTCGCCGATGCGGTAGCGCAGCAGCGGCCGGGACGGCACGTCGAGGGTCGTGACGACGAGTTCACCGCGGTCGTTGCGGCCGGACAGCGGCCGGGTGCCCGACTCGTCGGTGAGCTCCAGGACGTAGCTCTGGAGCTGGATGTGCAGCTGCCGGGCCTCGCAGGTGACGGCGATCGTGCCGGTCTCCGACGAGCCGTACGCGGCGACGTAGGGAACGGCGCCGGTGAGCCGGCTCAGGTGGCGCTGGAACGCCGGGCCGGTCTGTTCGGCCATCAGCAGCAGCCGGTCGAACCGGGGCGGCGGCAGCTCCCGGCGGTACGCGAACTGCACCATCTCCAGCAGCCGCGACGGGGGGCCGACGAAGACGTTCGCGCCCAGCTCCTCGACGAGCCGCAGCACCCGGGTGTAGTCGCCGGTGATGTTGTCGACCCAGGGGCGCAGCGACATGACCTCGAGGTACTCGAGTACCTTCTCGAACTGGTACGCCGCCGGCGCGAACGGCGCGTTGATCAGGATCAGGCCGACGTCGGACGGCTGGAGGATACGCCGCCACATCTCCCCGATGTTGATCGTGTTGGTGACGAGGTCGTTGATGGCCTTCGGGGCGGGTGCGGGGTCACCGGTGGTTCCCGACGACTCGTAGTAGTGCAGGAAACTCGACAACGGCTGGGTGAAGGCGGCCGCCCCGTGTGCGCTCAGCTCCTGTTTGGACAGGAACGGCAGGGACGGCAGGATCTTCTCCAGCGCCTCGGCCGGGTCCAGGGTGTCGGCGGCGAGCCGCTCGCGCAGCTCCTCGCCGAGCCGGTCCCGGTACATCGCGGACCGCGTCGCGGCGCGCAGTGTCCGGAGCAGCTTCCGCCCGTGTGCGGCAGGCAGGTCCGCCTCGCCGCGCTGCACCCGGCGGGTCAGCTCGGAGTGCTCCCGGACCTGACTCAGTGAGGTGGCAAGGCTTTCCTCGTCACGTAGCAGCAGCATGACCTACTCCTCGACGGGGTCTGGGGGGAGGGGCGCGGAGCCGAGGTCGGGCGGGNCGGCGCGACCGGTGACGGCGGCCCGCAGCGCACCGCTGCGGATCAGCTCCACCACGCGGTGGATGTCGTGGTCCATCCGGCGGTCGCGGTCGACGAAGGGGACGTGTTCGCGGATCAGCGCGTGCGCCCGACGTACGGCGGGGGCGGCGTTGCGGGGGCCGCGCAGGTCGACGGCCTGGGCCAGGGCGAGCAGGTGGATGGCGGCGACCTCCCGGGTCAGCTCCACCACGGTGCGGGCGTCCCGGGCCGCGGTGGTCGCCATGCTGACCTTGTCCTGGTTGTGCGCCTCGGTCGACCGGGAGAACACGGTGGCCGGGGCGGCGAGCTTGAGTGCCTCGGCGGTCACCGACGAGCAGGCGATCTGCATGCCCTTGAAGCCGTGGTGCAGGTTCGCCTCGCCGATCAGGGCGGTGGCAGGGTCCACCAGGTTGGCCGGAAGGTCTCCGTTGAACTTCTCGTCCACGATCAGCGCGAGCTGACGGTCGAGCAGGTCGGCGACGTTGGCGGTGGCGATCTTCAGAGATTCGGCGACCTGCCCGACGTGCCCGGCGTAGAAGTTGCCACCGTGGTGCAGTTCGCCCGTGTCGGGGTCGAACAGCGGGTTGTCGTTGGAAGAGTTGATCTCGCGTTCCAGCCAGTCCACCGCCCAGGTCAGGGTGTCGCGCAGCACACCGTTGACGTGGGGGGCGCACCGCACCGAGTACTTGTCCTGGATGCGCTGCGTCAGAAGCTGGTGGTCCCGGCCGTCGAGGCGGTCGCTCCGGCTGAGGATCTCCTCGTACGTGGTGGTCAGCGACGAGCCGGCCAGCAGGTCCCGGATGACCGCGGCGCTGCGGAGCTGCCCGGGATGACCCTTGCTGGCGTGGATGAACTCGGCGTAGTGCGAGACGTTTCCGCCCAGGACGTCGACCGTCATCGCCGTGGCCAGGTCGCACACCCAGCTCAGCTCGGCCGCGTCCCAGGCGGCCAGGGCGGCGAACGCCGCCCCGAAGGACGTCCCGTTGATCAGGGCGAGGCCCTCCTTCGGCTCCAGCACGACCGGGGCGATCCCCTCGTCGGCGAGGGCCTCGCGCGCCGGCCGACGCCGTCCCCGGTGCAGGACCTCTCCCTCTCCGATGAGCGCGGCGGCGATGTAGGAGAGCGGGACCAGGTCTCCACTCGCGCCGAGCGAGCCCCGCTCGGGGATGAGCGGCACGATCTGCCGTTCCAGCAGAAGCAGCAGGGCACGGACGAGGTCGGGGCGCACCGCCGACGGCCCCCGGGACAGACAGTTGGCCCGGATGAGGATGGCGGCCCGGGCCACGTCCTCCGGGGTCTGCGGGCCGACACCGTTGAGGTGGTAGAGGATCAGGTTCTGCTGGAGTCGGCCGGCGAGCGCTGCCGAGACCTGCCGGGTGCAGCTGTCGCCGAACCCGGTGGTGAGCCCGTAGCCGGGAACGTCCTTCGCCACGAGGGCTTCCTTGAGCTGGACGGTGGTCTCCATGACGGAGACGGCGGCCGGGTCGAGGCCGACGACGATGTCGTCCCGGGTGGCGCGCGCCACCGTCACCAGGTCCGCCAGGCGCAGCGAGGCACCGTCGATGGACAGCTGTGTCCGGTGCAGGNTTTCGGTCATGGTTCCTTCCCGTTGGTCGGACGTGTCCCGGCCGACGCGGCGCGGGCGTCCGCCTCTGCTGGGCGGCGGTGTCAGGCCGGTTGCAGGGCCGGGTGGGAGTGGAGCGGTCGACCGACCGCCCGGGCGACCGGGTCCAGCCCGGTGACGAGCTGGGCGAAGCCGGCCAGGTCGAGCGACTGGGCGCCGTCGGAGAGCGCCAGGGCCGGACGGGGGTGCACCTCGACGATCACGCCGTCCGCACCGGCGGCGATGCCGGCGCGGGCCATCGGGTACACCAGCTCCGCACGGCCGGTGCCGTGGCTCGGGTCGACGATCACCGGCAGGTGGGTACGGTGCCGGAGCACCGGCACCACGGTGAGGTCGAGGGTGAACCGGGTCGACCGTTCGTAGGTGCGGATCCCTCGCTCGCAGAGCACGACCTGGTCGTTGCCGCCGGCCAGGAGGTACTCCGCGGCGCTGAGCCACTCGTCGACGGTGGCGGCGAGGCCCCGCTTGAGCAGGACCGGACGCCCGCAGGTCGCGAGCGCCCTGAGCAGCGGATAGTTCTGCATGTTGCGGGCGCCCACCTGCACCATGTCCACCGCCGACGGAAGCCCGTCCAACTGGGCGACCGACACGACCTCGGAGACGATCGGCAGGTTGTACCGGGTACGTGCCTCGTCCAACGCCTCGAAGAGCGCGGCGCCGAGCCCCTGGAAGGTGTACGGCGTGGTACGGGGTTTGAAGATGCCGACCCGCAGCATCGAGGCGCCGAGTTCGCGGACCTTCGCCGCGGTCTCCAGCAGCACCTCCGGGGTCTCCGCCGAGCACGGCCCCGCGATGAGCACCGTGTTCTCGCCGCCGATCCGGACGTCGCCGACCTGGACGACCGTGCCTGCCGGGCAGCGCGCCCGGTCCGCGAGAGGGTAGGCAGAATTCCCCCTAACAACATCGGAAATGTAGGGTTTTTGCGCAAGAAATTTCTCGTCGAGCTGGCCCGCGGCCCCGGATCCCAGGAAGATCAGGAACCGCCGGTCGGCCCGGTGCAGGGTCGCGGTGAGACCGGCGGCCACCGCCTCGTCCACGAGTCCTTGCACCTCAGATTCCGGGGTGTCGGGATAGGAGATAGCAACGAGATCAGCCACGGTGCTCCGTCCATCGTCCGGACGGCGACGCCTGCCGCCCGGGTTGGTGTGACCGGCTCGCCGATGGGAAGCCGGCGTCCTACTTCCAGCTCGCCAGCAGTCGCTCCGGGCGCAGGGTGAGCAGACCACCGAATCCACCGGGTCTGCTCCGGCGGCTCGGCGAGACGCAGCGTCGGCAGCCGCGCGGCGAGCGTGCCGAAGGCCACCTGGAGTTCCATGCGGGCGACACCCGCGCCAGGGCAGTAGTGCGCACCGTGCCCGAAGGCGAGGTGCTTGACATCCGTGCGGCCGAGGTCCAGCCGGTCCGGGTCGGAGACGTAGCGGCGATCGCGGCCGACGGCGTGCATCACCGGGATCACGCCCTCGCCCTTGGCGATGTCCACGCCGCCGATGGTGACGTCCTCGGTGGCGACCCGCATGAACCCGATCTCGGACGGTGGCGCGTAACGCAGCAGTTCCTCCACCGCGTGGTCGATGATGCCGGGATCCTCGACGAGGCGGCGCCACTGCTCCGGGNGGCGCAGCAACGCGAACAGCCCGCGGACCAGGGCGCCGACCGTGGTGTCGTGGCCGGCGACCAGCAGGTTGATACCCAGCCACACCAGNTCCTGCTCGGTCAGCCGGTCCTCGTTGTCCCGGGCGGTGACCAGGGCGCTGAGCAGGTCGTCACCGGGCTCCGCCCGGCGCTGCGCGATCAGCTCGGCGACGTACGCGGCCACCTCCTCCCGGGCGCGCAGCCGCTCCTCGGGCGTGTACGCCGTGATGCTGACCAGGCGCTCGGTCCATCCCTGGATCTTGGCGCGGTCCTCGACCGGCGCGCCGACCATCTCGCAGATGACCCAGATGGGCAGCAGTGCCGCGAAGTCCTGGTACAGATCCGCCGGGTGGGCACCGGCTTCGAGCCGGTCGACCACCTCGTGCGCGATCTGCTCGACCCGGGGGCGCCAGACCCGCGCCTTACGGTGGGTGAACGCGGGTGCGATCAGCCGCCGGAGCCGGGCGTGGTCCGGCCCTTCCTGGTTGAGGAGATTGTAGGGATTGTCGGAGAAGTCCGGGCCGGAGATGATACGGGGCGCCCCCGGTTCCCGCAGCGCGGCACGGGAGAGCTTCGGGTTGGCCATGGCCGCGGCAACCTCGTCGTACCCGGTGATCATCCAGGCCGTGTCGCCGCTGGGCAGCCGCACCCGGACGACCGGGCACCTGTCCCTCAGCTCCGAGAACCGCTCCGGCGGCTCGGCCAGCGGCCCGAGTGGTAGCGGATAGGCGTCGAGATCGGCTTCGGTGTCGCTCATCGATGTCTCCACTCCTTGGCTCGCCCCCCCTCCGGCGGTACCGACAGGCGTGCGCGGACACGCCGCGGCAGCGGCCGGAACAAGGGGATTCGTGCGACGCCGTGCACCCGACGGCGGAAGGTCGAAAGATCGAGCTGCCTGCCCAGGACCTTTGTTCGTAGGTCAACCTACGATCGAACAATAAGCGACCGGATCGTCACGGACAATGGTCGACATCGAAATTTCACGATGCATTTGCCGTGACATCCGGNCCGGGATCCCTCCGGCTGGGCAGGAAGAACCTGATCAACGGCATCGAGACAGGCTGATCAAGGGGTGGCGACGACGCCCCGAGGGCTCGACCCGGTCAGCCGAGCGCCAGCGCCTTACGTAACAAACGTGTAAGGTCACGGCGCTCCGCCTCGGTGAGTGGAGCGAAGACCTCGTCGAGCATCTTCGGCAGCGCGGCGTCGGCCTCGGCGAGCGCCTTGCGCCCGGCCTCGGTGATCGTCACGTCGTAGGCCCGCCGGTCGTGAGGGTTACGCTGCCGGCTCACCAGGCCGGCGCGTTCGAGCCCGTCCACGCAGCCGACCATCACGCTGCGGTCGATGCGCAGCCCCTCGCTCAGCTCCTGTTGCGAGCAGGCACCGACGGCGTCGAGCATGCCGAGCACGAGGTGACCGCCGATGCTGAGGCCCTGCTGGGCGTAGTGCCGCTCGGAGGCGCGGGTCACCATGGNGGTGGCACGGCACAGGGCGATGTCGGGTCGGGCCTCCACCAGCCGGGTGAAGTACTCCCGGGGCGAGAGGGCGGCCGTGGCCGCGGTGCGCGCTCGTGCCACCGTGCTGCTTCCCCCTTCGCCGCACCCGCTGTGAGCCGGTCGCCCGCGCCGGACGTCGCGGGCGCCGATTCGCATGCTACCGTACTCGGTCAGATCTTCTGTGCCGAAATCTTCTTCCCGAAGACGATCGCTGCTACACTCCCGTCGAGGCACTGCCTGCCCAATCACCGCGGTCCTACCGGCTGGGCGCCCGCACCCACGCCTCCGGCATCGGACCCGGCCCACCTGGACCGACGTGTTCCGGGACCCTCCGCAGCCCACCCGGCGCCGCCGGGCACCGCCGCCCGCACCAGCGCTGTCGCGCGTGCCCCGGACACGTCGCGAGCCCGCGCAGAAGGGACAGCAGATGAGCAGGACGGCCGATGTGATGGCGCAGGACGACCTCGCCCCCGGGCGGCGCCCGGCCCGCCGCCCGCCCGCCGAGAACCAGCCGGTCACCCTCCCGTCCGGAATCACCCGGGTGCAGGATCTCACCCACGTCCTGGACCAGGACTGGCCGGTGTTCGAGCTCTACGTCCGGCCACCGCGGATCATCCAGGTCGCCTGCCTGGCCGACCACGACTACAACGCCAACGAACTCGTCCTCAACGAACACGTCGGCNCCCACATCGACGCCCCGCTGCACTTCGACGACGACGGACTGGCCGTGGACGAGATCCCGGTCAACGACCTGATCGCGCCGCTGTGCGTGATCCGCATCGGCGACCGGGCGCGTGCCGACAACACCACCGAGCTCACGGTCGAGGACATCGAGGCCTGGGAGCGGCGCAACGGCCANCTCCCCGAACGGGCCTTCGTCGCGATGGACTCGGGCTGGGCCGAACGGCTACGCCGGCCCGGTGCCTTCTTCAACCACGACGAGGAGGCACAGGTCTTCCGCTTCCCCGGCATCAGCGTCGAGGCGGCCAGGTTCCTGGTCGAGCAACGGTCCATCGTCGGGGTCGGGGTCGACGGCCCGAGCCTGGACGTCGGGCTCCGACCCGCCGACCCGTTCACCCACCACGTCATCATGCGCAACGGCAAGTACGGCCTGGAGTGCCTGGCCAACCTCGACGCCGTGCCCGACCGGGGGGCANCCCTGCTGGTCGGCGCCCCCAAGCACCGAGGCGGGACCGGTGGGCCGGCCCGCGTGCTGGCGCTGCTCTGATCGGCCCACCCGCCCCCACCGTCTGCCTTCACCCACCCACGCCGGTCACGTCTCCTCCCGGCCGGCCGGTTCCGCACGTCCGACTCCCGGCGCACCCCNCCGCATCCACCCAGGAGCACAGATGACCACTCTCGACCAGAGCGCGCCCGTCCGCACACCGGACGACTGGCGTCAGGAGCGCTACCGCGACGGCGTGTTCAGTCACGCCGTGGAGACCGAGCGGCACCGCCTGCACCTGCTGGAGTCCGTCCTCGACGGACACACCGCGGCGCGGCTGGACTCGTTCGGCGTGGCACCCGGCTGGCGCTGTCTGGAGGTCGGCGGCGGAGCCGGCTCGGTCGCGAGGTGGATGGCCAACCGGGGAGCCTCCGTCACCGTCACCGACCTGGACACCAGCTTTCTCGGCGAGCTCGTCGACCTGGGGGTTCGGGTGCTGCGCCACGACATGTACACCGAGGACTTCCCGCCCGACTCGTTCGACCTGATCCATCTGCGGTACGTCCTGGTGCATCTGCCGGACCAGGAACGGGCCATCGAGCGACTGGTCTCCTGGCTGGCCCCCGGCGGGATCCTGGTGGTGGAGGAGCCCGCGTTCTTCCCCATCGCCGGCTCGCCGCACCCGGCGTACCGCCGGGTGATGCTCGCCTTCCGCGAGTACCTGGAGGCCGCCGTCGGCACGCGGACCGAGTGGGCCCGGTCCCTGCCGCTCCCGCTGCGCGGCAAGGGCCTGGTGGACATCGACGCCGACGCACGGTTTCAGACCATCCGTGGTGGTGACAACGAGGCCGAGTGGTGGCGACTCACCCTGGAGCAGTCCCGAGCGAAAATCGTCGAGGCCGGCCTGGTCCCCGACGAGGCGTTCGACGAGGCGTACGCTGAACTGACCGACCCGGCGTTCCGTGACCTGTCGCTGGCGGTCTTCACGGCGTGGGGACGGCGCCCAACCTGACGGCCACGGCGTACCCCGGTCCGCACGGCCGGACGCTGACGCGGGCCCCGGTAACGTGGTCGTCACGCCACGAGGTCGCCGGGCGCGGAAGCCGTACGGCCGTGCGGGTCCGTCCGGTCGCGTGGTTTCCTCACAACCCCGGCTGTGTAATCCTATAGACCCGATAGGTTAAGTGGGCTTCTATAGGAGGAGTGGACCGGTGGCCGGCAACCGCACCCTCACCGGGCGCAGCGTGGCGAGCAAACTGTTCGCCGTCCTCGACGCCTTCGAGGGGTCGCCCCGGTCCCTGCGGCTGACCGACATCGTCGTGCGCAGCGGGTTGCCGATGCCCACCGCGCTGCGCATGGTCCGGGAACTGGTGAGCTGGGGNGGGCTGGAGCGGTCGGGAGACGGTTCGTACCGCATCGGCGCTCGCATGTGGTCCATCGGCAACACCTCGCCCTGCCTGCGGAAACTTCGGGAACTGGGCCAGCCCCACCTGCACACGCTGGCGTCGGAGACCCGGGCCGGCGCCCACCTTGCGGTGCGCGACGGGCAACGGGCGCTCGTCCTCGACCGGCAGGGCCACTCGCCGCACCTGCCGCCGACCCCGGTGGGTGCGCGGCTGCCCCTGCACAACACCGCCGTGGGCCGGGTCCTGCTGGCCCACGGNGACCAGTCCCTCGTGGAGGAGGTGNTCCGCGCCGGCCTCACCCCCGCCCCGACGCGGTACACCGTGACCACACCGGCCCGGCTGCTGCGCGAGCTGCACCGCGTCCGCGTCGAGGGCGTCGCCGTGGTCCGCGAGGAGCAGCGCCTCGGTCTGACCCAGGTCGCCGCCGCGGTNCACCACCCGACCCAGGGCGTCATCGCCGCCATCGGCGTCGACCTCAGGTCGACGTCCGCGATCACCGCCCGGACTCTCGACCTGGTCCGCGCCGCCGCGCGCGGGATGCAGGCGGCGGTCGCGGTGGAGGCGGCCCGCCAGGCGGGCTGACCGGGCCGCCGCGTGGGCCGACCCGGCCGCCGGACCCGGCAACGGCCGGCGCGCCGGTCAGGAGGTTCGCGTCGCCGAGAGGCGCTCCAGGGCGCGGCCGCACACGGTCACCGCGATGACGGTGACGGAGATGGCCAGCCCGGGAAAGAGCGCCACCCACCACGCCTGGTCGAGCAGGTGGCGGCCGTCGGAGACCATCGCCCCCCACTCCGGCGTCGGAGCCTGCGGGCCCAGGCCGAGGAAACTCAGCCCCGCACCGGTCACCACCGCGCTGCCGACCCCGGTCGTGCCCACCACCACCAACGGTGCCAACGTGTTGGGCACCACGTGCCGCCAGAGGATCCACCACCGGGGCAGACCGAGACAGCGGGCCGCCGCGACGTACTCGGACCGGCGCACCACCATCGCCTGGGCCCGGACCAGCCGGACGAACCCCGGCAGGCTGCTCACCGCCACCGCCAACAGCACGCTGGCGGTGCCGGTACCCGTCACGGTGATCACCAGCAGGGCCAGCAGCAGCCCTGGCAGGGCCAGCAGGAGGTCCATCGTCCCCACCACGGCCCGGTCGACGGGCCGGCCGCCGAACGCGGCCAGCAGACCGACGACGGTCGCGCCGGCCACCGAGAGGGCGACCGCGCCGAACCCGACGAGCAGGGAGTACCGGGCGCCGTGCACCACCCGGCTGAACACGTCACGGCCCAGCTCGTCGGTGCCGAACCAGTGCTGCGAGCCGGGCGGCAGCAGGGCGGAGCCCAGGTCGGGCTCGGTCGCCGGCAGGTCGGTGAACAGGCCCGGGAACACCGCGGCCACACCGAGCACGCCGAGCACCACGCCGGCGACCAGCCGGCCGATCCAGGTCATGTGCGATCCCTCCGAGACACGGGCTCAGTCGGTACGCAGGCGCGGGTCGACGATCCGGTAGAGCACGTCCGACACCCCGCTGATCACCACGAACGCCAGGGCGGAGAGCATGACCACCCCGGTCACCACCGGGATGTCCTTGCCGTTGATCGCGTCCAGCGTCACCCGGCCGATGCCCGGCCGGGCGAAGACGCTCTCCACCAGCACCGCGCCGCCGATGAGGTGGCCGACGAACCATCCGGAGAGCGTGATGGTGGCCAGCATCGCGTGGCGGAGCGCGTGTCGTGCCCGTACCGCCAGGTCGCTGAGGCCGCGCGCCCGCGCGGTGACCGCGAACGGCTGCTGGAGCGCGGCGTCCATCCCGTCCCGCATCGTCTGGGCCAGGATGCCCGCGATCGGCAGCGCCAGCGTCAGCGTNGGCAGCACCAGGGACGTCGGGCCGACGTCGCCGGCCACCGGGAACAGGCCGAGCCGGAACGAGAACACCGCGAGCAGCACCGTACCGAGCCAGAACGCCGGCAGCGAGAGCGCGAACAGTTCCAGGCCGGAGGTGAGGCCGCGCAGCCCCGGCAGCCGGCGGCCGGCGGTCGCGGTGGCGGTGAGGACCGCCACCGCCAGCGCCACCACGGTCGCGGTGGCGGTGAGCTGCAGGGTCGGCCCGAGCTGCTCGCCGATCACCGTGGTCACCGGCAACTGCTGCTGGTACGACTCGCCCAGGTCACCGACGAGCAGCCGGCCCAGGTAGCGCAGGTACTGGACCGGTATCGGGTCGTCGAAGCCGTACTCGGCGATCACCTGCTCACGCAGTCCGGACGAGGTCGCGGCGGCGCCGCCGAGCAGGACGGTGGCGGGGTCGCCCGGCACCAGGTGCAGGGTCAGGAAGGTGAGGGTGGCGGCGCCCCACAGCACCGCCACCGCCGCCAGCACCCGACCCGCCAGCCACCGCATCAGCGTCCACCGAGCGACACGCCGGTGAGGACCGGCCGGCCGTCCGCGTCGAAGGCCAGGCCGTCGACCTCCTGCGCGGCCCCCAGGGTGGTGCTGGTCACGGCGAGCGGCAGGGCCACCGCCTTGTCCACCACCCACCGCTGCACCTTCTGGTACGCCGCGTTGCGGACCGCCGGATCGGTGCTGCGGGACCCCTCACGCAGCCAGCCGTCCACCTCCGGTGCGGAGACCCGGGAGGCGTTCTGTCCCCCGTTGGCGGGCAGGCTGGTGGAGAGGAAGAAGCCACTCAGGACGTCGGGCTCGGCGCGGACGTAGCCGATCTGCCAGATGTCGTACTTCCCGTTGTGCAGCAGATCCCAGTAGGTGCCGGTGTCGATCGACCGCCGGACCAGCTCGATGCCCACCTTGCGGACATCCGCCTGGATCGCCTCGCCGACGCTGTTGGCCAGCGCGCTCTGGTCGAGGTACGGCCACTCGACACTCAGCCGCCGACCGTCGCGGACCCGGTAGCCCTCCGCGTCCCGGGCGGTGTAGCCGGCGGCGTCGAGCAGCCGGTTGGCCTCCGCCGGGTCGTAGTTCCAGCTCCGCTCGACCGAGGCGTCGTAACCGGTGGTCGCCGGGCTCAGCGGCCCCCAGGCCCGCTGGTAGACCCCCGAGTAGACCTGCTCGATGATCACGTCCAGGTTGACCGCCCGGACGAAGGCCCGGCGCACCCGCTCGTCGTCGAACGGCGGCCGGCTGGTGTTCAGCAGCAGGCTGTCCGGCTCTCCCGGGTGGGGCCGCTGGTAGTACCGGAACCTCTCGTCCTGCTTGATCCTGGCGACCGCGTTGACCGGGAGCATGGCGATCTGGGCCTGTCCGCTGGTCAGCGCGCCGACCCGGACGGTCTCCTCGGGCAGGAACCGGAACGTCAGCCGTTCCAGCGACGCGGGTCCCTGCCGTCCGTCGATCTGCGGTCCCCAGGAGTACGCCGGGTTGCGCACCAGCTCGACGCTCTGGTTCTTGACGTGCCGCTCGGCGCGGAACGGCCCGGTGCCCACCGTGTACTGTCCCCCGGCGCAGAGCCGGTCGCCGAACTCGGCGAGCGCCTTGGGCGACTGGATGCCGAGAAAGACGGTGCTGGCCGCCTGGAGGAACGGTGCGAAGGGCTCGGCGAAGGACACCTTGACCGTACGCGGGTCCAGCGCCTCGGTGCCGACGTAGCTGGGCCCGAACAGGCTGGCCGCGTACTGCGACTTGGTCTCCGGTCGGACGATGTGCGCGAAGTTCGCCACCACGGCGTCGGCGTCGAAGGGCGTACCGTCGGTGAAGGTGACTCCCGAGCGCAGTTTGAAGACGTAGGTCCGGCCGCCGTCGGTGATCTCCCAGGACTCGGCCAGCCACGGGTGGATGCTGCCGTCCGCGGCCTGCGCCACCAGCGAGTCGAGGACGGCCCGCTGGATCGTCGCGGTGCTGGTGCTGTTCGGACTGGCGTGCGGGTCCATGCACGAGGTGGCCTGGGTGATCGCGAACACGAGCGATCCGCCGTTCCTCGTCGCGGCGTCGCCGGCCGAGGTGGACGGTCCCGAGCACGCGGACGCGGCAAGGAGCACGGACGCCAGAAGTCCGCGGCGGACGAGTGTGGGCAGGGACATGCTTGCTCCGCTGAGAGGTCAGGATTCGGCCGGCCCAGGATGTTCCGGTGTCACCGTGATGTCGACCGTCCGATTTCATTGGCTGAAAGTTCGACCGGCCGGGAGTCGGGCGTCTCCCAGCGCGGGATCGCCGCGAGGAGCTCCCGGGTGTACGCGGCCGAGGGCTGGGTGAAGACCTCGTCGGCGGGACCGGCCTCCACCACCCGACCGTCCTTCATCACCAGGACACGGTCGGCGATCTGGCGCACCACGGCCAGGTCGTGCGAGATGAACAGCATGGCCAGGCCCAGCTCGTCCCGCAGCCGGGTGAGCAGTTCCAGGACCTGCGCCTGAACCGACACGTCGAGGGCCGAGACCGGCTCGTCGCAGACCAGCACCCGGGGGCCGGTGGCCAGNGCACGGGCGATCGCCACCCGCTGTCGCTGGCCGCCGGAGAGCCTCGCCGGGCTGCGCCGCAGCACGCCGGCGCCGAGCCCGACCTGTTCCAGCAGCTCGACCACCCGGTCACGGCGGCGCGCGGCCGGCACCCCGATCGCGCGCAGCGCCTCGCCGACGACCTGTTCCACGGTGAACCGCGGGTCGAACGAGCTGAGCGGATCCTGCTGGATGACGCCGATGTGGCGGCGTCGGGGGCGCCGCAGCCGTTCGGGCACGCCGCTCCACGCCTCGCCGTCCAGGTGTACGGTCCCCGCGTCCGGGGTGAGCAGGCCGAGCAGCAACCGACCGAGGGTGCTCTTGCCCGAGCCGGACTCCCCGACCACGGCCAGGGTCTCGCCGGCCCGGAGTGTGAGGGAGACGTCCCGCACGGCGAGGATCTCGCCGCCGCCGGGTGTCGGATACCGCTTGTGCAGGCCCCGCGCCTCGATGATCGCGGGTCCGACGGCGGCCGGGCGGGGCGGTGGCGGCTTCCGGCCGGGCACCGCGGCGATGAGCTCCCGGGTGAAGGGGTGACGCGGCGCGGCGAGGATGTCGGCCGTCGGACCGCTCTCCACGATGCGCCCGTCCTTCATCACCGCGACCCGGTCGGCGAGACGGGCGACGACGGCGAGGTCGTGGCTGATGAGCAGCAGGGCGGTACCCCGACGCTGCATCGCCTGCAACAGGTCGAGGATCTGCGCCTGCACGGTGACGTCGAGCGCGGTGGTCGGCTCGTCGGCGACGAGCAGCTCGGGGTCGGCGGCGACGGCCGAGGCGATCAGGGCGCGCTGGCGCAGGCCACCGGAGAGCTGGTGCGGGTACTGCCGGGCCCGGCGGGCCGGATCCGGGATGCCCACCTCGGCCAGCAGTTCGGCCACCCGCTCCGGCACCCGGCGNGCCGGCAGGAGACGGTGCACCCGCAGCGGTTCGGCCACCTCGGCACCGACCGTGCGCAGCGGGTCGAGGGAGACCAGGGCGTCCTGGAAGACGAACCCGATCCGGCGCCCACGGATCCGCCGCCAGCGCCGCTCAGACAGCGACCGCAGGTCCGTGCCGGCCAGGGCGAGCCGCTCGGCGCTGACCCGGGCGCCGGCTCCGGCCAGGCCGACCAGGGTCCGCGCCGTCACGCTCTTGCCCGAGCCGGACTCCCCGACGATGGCGACGCACTCTCCCCGCCGGATCTGCAGGGAGATGCCGCGTACCGCGTGGACGAGCCGCCGCCCACGGCCGAAGCGGACGTCCAGCCCGGCGACGTCGAGCAGCACCGTGGGCTCGGCCGCGGGGGCGGGTGCGGGCACCAGGGTCCCGCCACGGGCCCGCCCCGCCGCGTTCGAGCCGTTCTCGCCTGGATTCACCGGCACATCCTCGACGCCGGTACCGGGCCGGACAACCGTCCGCTTCCATCAGGTGAAAGCGCCACCTACCCGACCCGTACCCCGGACTGTTCCGGCCCGACCTGCCCGGCCTCCGACCCGGCCGGCGCCGCCGCCCGGGCGCGCAACCCCACCAGGGCGATGAGCGCGCCCACGATGGAGAAGATCCCGGCGGCGAGGAAGGCGTGGTGGTAACCGGCGAGCGACACCGCGCCACCGTCGCCGCCACCACCGGTCAGCACCGCCGCCATCACCGCGACGCCGAGTCCGCCACCGAGTTGGACCGATGCCGTGATCAGCGCCGAGGCGAGGCCCTGTCGTTCGTTGTTCACCCCGCTGACGCCGGCGATGTTGAACGCCGGGAAGGACAGGCCGTTGCCGATGCCGTGCACGATCAGCGCCGGCAGGAGCAGCGACAGGTAGCTGCTGTCGGTGCCGACCCGCATGAACAGCAGGATGCCGGTGCCCTGCACGAGCATGCCGAGCACGGCCAGCCGGTGCAGTCCGATCCGGGCGATCAGCCACGGGGCGAAGTTGACCACGATCAGGATGGACAGACCCATCGGCAGGATGCTCAGGCCGGCCGCGAGTGCGCCGTANCCCAGGACCTGCTGGAGGTAGAGGACGGCCACGAACTGCCAGCCGATGGTCGCGCAGGCCCACACGAGACCGATCAGGTTCGCCGAGCTCAGGACACGCAACCGGAAGATCGACAGCGGCACCAGCGGGTTGGTCCGCCACAGCTCGATCAGGACGAACGCGACCAGCAGCAGGACCGACGCGGCCAGCGAGACCAGGGTTCCGACGCTGGTCCAGCCGACCTCCGGTGCCTGGGTGAGCGCGTAGACGAACAGCAGCAGTCCGCCGGTGACCGTGACCGCCCCGGGCGCGTCGAAGCCGGTCCGCTGTTGCCCACGAGGCGGGTCGGCCGGGATCACCCTCGGGCTGAGCAGCAGGACCATCAGGGCCACCGGTACCGGTACGAAGAAGGTGAGCCGCCAACTCGCCTCGGTCAGGACCCCGGAGAAGACGAGCCCGGCGCTGTAGCCGCTGGCACCGGTCATGGAGAAGACGGCCATCGCCTTGTTCCGGGCGGGCCCCTCGGGGAACGTGGTGGTGATGATGGACAGCGCCGCCGGGGCGATGAACGCCGCGGCGACGCCCTTGACGNCCCGGGAGACGACCAGCAGCGTCCCGTCGGAGAGCACGCCGCCGACGAGGCTGGCGACGGCGAAGACGGCGGTTCCCGTCACGAACACACGCCGTCGGCCGAAGAGATCCGCCGCCCGGCCACCCAGCAGGAGGAAGCCGCCGTACGCGACCGCGTAACCCGAGATCAGCCACTGCAGCACGCTCTCCGGCAGGCCGAGTTGCTNCTGGATCTGCGGCAGCGCGACCCCCATCAGCGACACGTCCATCGAGTCCAGGAAGAGCTGCGCGCACAGCACCAGCAGCGCGAGCTTCCGTGCCCGGTCGAGCACGACTTCGGTGTCCACGGCGGCACTCATGACGGCATCGCCCCTCCTCNAGGATTCGACGGCATCGATAGCATGTCGGCAAACCATCTTTNGGTCAACCATCTNTGCCAAGATGATTGTGCCGCAACCGGATTCTCGGGATGGCGACTTCCGGGAATCCCCGCCGGCGTTCCGGTACGTCTGCCGTAGGCTCGCGCGACGTCCCCGCCCGATCGACGCCCCACCTGTTCGGGAGTCCGATGCCCCACCTCGACCTGCCGGAGTTCCGGCTGTTCTTCACCGACGACGCGAGCACCGGGCACGGCGACGGCCTGCTGGGGCGGCCCACCCTGCTGGTNCACGGCTGGCTGGGCAGCTCCGACTCCTGGGTCCACCAACTGCCGGCGCTGCGCCGCCGCAGCCGTACGATCGCCCCGGACCTCCGCGGTCACGGACGCTCGGGCGCGCCGGACTCCGCGTACACGCCGGAAGAGTTCGCCGACGACCTGGCCCGGCTCCTCGACCACCTGGCCGTGCGGCGGGTCGTCCTGTTCGGGCACTCGTTCGGTGCCAGCGTCGGCACCCTGCTGGCCGTGTCCCGCCCCGAGCTGGTGGCCGCCCTGGTGCTCATCGACCCGGACTACGCCGGTGACCCCGCGGCGGTGCCCGACCGGGCCGGGTGGCTCGCCGAACTGGAGACGGAGCACGGNGTTGGGCTGGCNCAGGCCGCGCTCGCCCGGCTCGANGGGCCGCACACCCCACCCCACCTGCGGGAGTGGCACCGCCGGGAGGTGTACTCGGTGCCGGCGGTCGTCCGCGCCCGCACCCTGCGGGCGCACTTCTGCGCACCGGACGGCCTGCGGTTCCGGCCGGGCAGCGACGCCTGGCTGCTCCGCCGGAGGCAGCCGGTCCTGGCGTTCCACCGCGATCCCGACCGGGCGTCGGTCGAGGAGCGGCTGGCCCGGCACCCGGCCAGCCGGGTGATCAGGATCCCGGACTCCGGCCACTGGCCGCACCAGGAGTGGCCGGAGCGGTTCCTGCGGATCGTCGAGTCCTGGCTGGCCGGCCTGCCGGCCGACACCTGAGCGTCGCGCACCCCGCGCCGCGGTGGCCGGGCCCGGCACCCGCCGCGGAGGTCACGCGCGGCAGGGCTCGTGAGGACCCGGCACGGCGCCCGCCACGCGGGTCAGCCCGCGGCCTCCTTCAGCAACTGGCGGGCCATGACGATCCGCTGCACCTGGTTGGTGCCCTCGTAGATCTGGGTGATCTTGGCGTCCCGCATCATCCGCTCCACCGGATAGTCGCGGGTGTAGCCGTACCCGCCGAGGAGCTGGACCGCGTCGGTGGTGATCTGCATGGCGACGTCGGAGGCGAAGCACTTCGCCGCCGCGCCGAAGTAGGTCAGGTCGGCGTCGCCCCGCTCCGAGCGCGCGGCCGCCGCGTACGTCAACTGGCGGGCCGCCTCAAGCTTCATCCCCATCTCGGCGAGCATGAACTGGACGCCCTGGAAGTCGGCGATCGGACGGCCGAACTGTCTGCGCTCCCTGACGTACCCGAGGGCGTAGTCGAGCGCGCCCTGGGCGATCCCGACGGCCTGGGCGGCGATGGTGACCCGGGTGTGGTCCAGGGTCCGCATCGCGGTGGCGAAGCCGGTGCCGGGGGCGCCGATCATCCGGCTCGCCGGGATGCGGACGTCGTCGAGGTAGACCTCACGGGTGGGCGAACCCTTGATCCCGAGCTTCTTCTCCGGCGCCCCGAAGCTGACCCCCGGGTCGGACTTCTCCACCACGAAGGCGGAGATCCCCCGGCTCCGCGCCTGCGGGTCGGTCACCGCGAAGACGGTGTAGTACTCGGAGACGCCCGCGTTGGTGATCCACCGCTTGACGCCGTTGAGCACGTAGTGGTCGCCGTCGCGCCGGGCCCGGGTCTTGATCGAGGCGGCGTCGCTGCCCGCCTCCGGCTCGGACAGGCAGTACGAGAACATCGCCTCGCCGCGGGCCACCGGGGGCAGGTAGCGCCGCTTCAGCTCCTCGGAGCCGGCGAGCAGCAGCGGCATGGTGCCGAGCTTGTTCACCGCCGGGATGAGACTGGAGGCGGCACAGGCCCGGGCGACCTCCTCGATCACGATCGCGGTGGCGAGCGCGTCGGCGCCTACCCCGCCGTACTCCTCCGGGATGTGCGGGGCGTGGAAGTCGGCCTCCCGCAGCGCCTCGTACGACTGCTTCGGGAACTCTCCGGTCTCGTCCGTCTCGGCGGCGTTCGGAGCGACCCGGGCGTCGCAGACCTCCCGGACGGCCGCTCGGATCGTCTCGTGCTCCTCGGACAGCCGGTACGCGTCGAACACCGTCCCACTGCTCATCGCGGCCCTTTCCGTCGTCTCCCACCCGAGACGATACCCGCCGGTAACCTCGCCCGGAAGGTGGGCACCCGCAGGCGCCACCCGCCCGCCCGGGCGCGACCCGCACNGCCGACGGTCGGGACGGCGCCGACGCGTCGCCGGACCGCCCGGTGTCCGCGGAGACGTTCCGGCTGTGAAGATGCCGACCGTACATGTACCGACGTGCGGCGCGGCGCGTAGGCTCAGCCCTTGTCGTCGCCTGCGCCCTGGCGGCCGACTCGCCGAGGAGGCAAGCACGACAACGAGGNGTACAAGGCCCACAATGTCCGACATCGGCGCTGTTCCGGCAGCGCCGACACTCCCGACCGCGACGCAACGAAGCGCCGCCAAGCGCGAGCGGAGAACCAGGCGTGACAATTCCGTACCCGAGCACCCANCCCCTGCCGGCCATACCCGCGGTGACCCCGCCCTCCGGCGCCTCCCGCCCGCGACTGACCTTCCTCGGCACCGGTTACCTCGGCGCGACGTACGCCATCTGTTTCGCCGAGCTCGGCTACGAGGTGGTCGGCTTCGACATCGACGCCGAGAAGATCGCCAAGCTGGCCGGAGGCGAGGTCCCGTTCCACGAGCCCGGTCTGGACGAACTACTCAAGCGCAACCTGGCGGCCGGTCGCCTCCGCTTCAGCACCGACATCGCCGAGACGGCGGAGTTCGGCGACGTCCACTTCATCTGCGTGGGCACCCCACAGCGGGCCGACGGGATGGGCGCCGACCTGTCGTACGTCGAGGCGGCCGTGACCGGTCTCTCCCAACACCTCACCCGCAAGGCCCTGATCGTCGGCAAGTCCACGGTGCCGGTCGGCACGGCCGAGTGGATCGAGCAGCTCGTCGGCAAACACGCCAACCCCGAGCTCGGGGTCGAGGTCGCCTGGAGCCCGGAGTTCCTCCAGGAGGGCTTCGCCGTCGAGGACGTGCTCCGACCCAACCGGATCGTGGTCGGGGTCAAGAGCGAGTGGGCCAACGGCATGCTCTACGCGGCGCACAAGGGCGTCTTCGACCTTGCCGCCACCGAGGACCGCGAGGTACCGCTGGTGGTGACCGACTTCGCCACCGCCGAGCTGGTCAAGGTCGCCGCGAACGCCTTCCTCGCCACCAAGATCTCGTTCATCAACGCGATGGCCGAGGTCTGCGAGGTGGCCGGCGCCGACGTCACCCAGCTGGCCCGGGCGCTGGGCTACGACCCCCGGATCGGCAACCGCTTCCTCCAGGCCGGCATCGGCTTCGGCGGGGGCTGTCTGCCGAAGGACATCCGGGCCTTCCAGGCCCGCGCCCAGGAACTCGGCGCCGGCGAGGCGCTGCGCTTCCTGCACGAGGTCGACCTGATCAACCTGCGCCGCCGCACCCGGGTACTCCAGCTCGCCGCCGAGCTGCTCGGCCGCCGGTACGGGCCGGCCGGTCCCGACCTGTCCGGCACCCGCGTCGCGGTGCTCGGGGCCACCTTCAAACCCAACTCCGACGACGTCCGGGACGCCCCCTCCCTCGCCGTCGCCGCCCTCCTGCACAAGGCCGGTGCCGACGTCCACGTCTACGACCCACAGGGGATGGAGAACGCGCGGCGGGAGCGGCCCGAGCTGACGTACGAGCCGAGCATGAACGACGCCGTCCGCGGCGCCGACCTGGTCTGCGTGCTGACCGAGTGGGCGGACTTCCGCAACGCCGACCCGGTCGTCCTGGGCGAACTGGTCGCCGCCCGCCGCGTCATCGACGGTCGGAACTGCCTCGATCCGGCGCTGTGGACCCAGGCGGGCTGGGAGTACCGGGGCATGGGCCGACCCGCCTGACCCTCCGGCGTCCGCGGCGAGACGGACGCGAATCCATAAATTCGACTCGCGACTTGCCGGCCGTGAACACCCTGTGTCCACGGCCGGCCTCTTAGGATTCCCTCAGCCGGGACACGCACGCNCCCGAGGGCTGTTCAACACCGGCCTGGCTTGGGCATGCTTCGAGAAGGGCCGGGACGCGGGCCTCGGCCGGCTGGAGGGGGTGCCGTGAGAACGTACCAGTGCTCCTCGTGCGGCCGGAAGCTCGAGGCGGCGCCACAGTGCCCGCACTGCGGGGCGCGGCAGGACCGGTGGGCGGAGGACCTCGCCCGGATCGAGCGGTCCATCGCGGAGATGAAGGCCCGCGAGGCGGCGATCGCCAACGAGCAGAAGACGCTTGCCGCCCAGATGCAGGCGGCCCTCTTCCAGCGGGACGTCCTCACCCACGCCGCCGCGCAGCAGCGCAGGCAGACCCGGCCGCGCCGGGTGCTGCGGCGCCGGCCGGACCGCCGACCGCCGACCGCCGCGCCCGGCGTGGCACCGCCCCGCGTGCCGCGGCAGCCGACCGGCGGCGACCACGACCGGGCCGTCCCCCCGCCCCCGCCACCGCCCGCCGCGGGTGCGGGACCGACCTGGGACCCGCCCGCCGCGGACCGCCCCGAGGCGTCGACCCGCGAGGTGCAGAACATCCTGCTCGGGCTCGGGGCGCTGGTGCTCGGCATCGCGGCGGTGGTCTTCGCCGCCGTGGCGATCAGCTCGCTCGACGACGTCAGCCGGGTCGCGATCCTGCTGCTGGCGACCGCGGTGGCGCTGGTCGCCCCGCCCCGGGTCGCCCGCCGCGGCCTCACCGCCACCGCCGAGACCGTCGCCGCGGTCGGTCTGCTCCTGGTGCCCCTCGTCGGGTACGCGCTCTGGGCGGTCGACGGGATCGGCGCCAGCGGCCTGCCCGGCTCGCTCTTCGCCGGGCTGACCTTCCTGCTCACCGCCGTCGTCGCCGGGGCGTACGCCCGGGTGACCGAGCTGACCGCGCCCCGCTACGCGGCCGTGCTCGCCGTCCAGCCGATCCTGCCGCTGGTGGCGTACGACCGGGTCGCCGGGCCGACCGGGTGGGCGGTGGTGCTGGTCGTGGTCTCCCTCGGCAACCTCTACCTCAGCCAGCTCTTCACCCCCGACGGCCGGCTGACCGGTGCGACCACCCGGCTCCGCCCGGGCACCGGGTTGCGCACGCCACCGGACCCCACCCGCCCCACCGACACCGACCCGCGGGACGGGACCGACGATCCGGCCCTCCGCCCCGGCACCGGGCCCGCCGCCCGACGGCAACGGCCGGGCCGGCGCCCGGACCGGCCCGAGACGGACGCGGAGGAGTCCGACGTCGTCCTGGAGCCGAGCATCGAGGCCCGACGGCCGGGACGGCTGCCGTGGGGCCGGGCGTTGGGGACCCGCCCCACCCCCTGGGTCCGCGAGCTGACCTGGACGCTGCACGGTCTCGCCTTCGCGGTGGCCACCGTCTTCTCGACCTTCGCCGTGGTGACCGCCGACACCGTCCCGGCCGCGGTCAGGGCCGGCGTCGCGCTGCTGTTGGCCACCGGTACGGGACTCGTCGGCGCGTCGGCCCTGCGCCGGCCGCTGCTGCCCGACGTCGCGGCCGCCGTCCTCACCCTGGCCGTGATCGGCGCCGCCAGCCGGATCGCCGCCGTCGCCCTGCCCGGCCGGGCCCTGGTCGTGATCGCCGTCGCCGTCGCGCTGACCGGTGTCGGCGTGCGGGCGGTGCCGGAGGCGGCTCGGCGCGGACCACAGGTCGCCTCGGCCGTCGCCCTGGTCGTCATCGGGGTGGTGGTGGCCGGCGGCACCCTGCGGGCCGCGCTCGCCCCGATCCAGGCCGCGCTGCCGGTCTGGGAGGCGGACCTCACCCGGTACCCGGACACGGTGCACGCCGGGGCCAGCTCGACCACCTGGCAGCTCGCCACGAGCGCACTCCTGCTCACCCTCGCGGCCGTCCTCGCCTCCCCGCCCGAGGTGCGCCGCGAGTTCGCCATCGTCGGCGCCGCGCTGACCGCGCTGGCGGCCCCGGCCTCCCTCGGGCTGGGCTGGGTGGCCGCGCCCTGGCCACCGGTGCTGGTGGCGGTCGGCATCGGGCTGACCGGGCTGACCGCCGACACCCGACGGGCCGCGCTCACCCACGTCGGGGCCGCGGCGGTGCTCGGGATGGCCGGGGCGGCCATGGCGGTGTCCCGGACCGGTCTCACCGCCGCCGTGCTCCTCGCCCTGGCCGTCGCCGGGGTTGCGGTGGCGGTCGCCCCGACCTTCCGGACCGTACGTCTGGGCCGCCGGGCCGGCCTGGTCGGCGACTGGGCGGCGGGCGGCGCCGCGTTCGCCGTGCCCGGTGCGGTCGCGGCGTTCGTCGCCGCCACCGTGCCGGCCGACCCGACCCCGACCCCCGCCTCGGTGCGCGCCGCCACCGAGCCGGTCCTCGCCGCCGGTTTCCTCGCGGTCTGCGCGGTACTCGGCTACGCCGCGATCGTTCAGGTGGCGCAGCGGCTGATCAGTCGACCGCTGGCGATCGGCGCGCTGCTCGGCACGCTCGCGGTCACCGCGGCGGCGTTCGGGGCGCCCGGCGCGACCCTCGTCGACACCGCCGTGGGCACGCTGCTCCTGGTCAGCGCGGTGCTGCTGGTCCTGGCCCCGTCGATCGACGCCGGGCGGCGTGCCGACCGCCTGCTCGACGGCTCCGACATCGCCGCCGCGGCGGCCACCGCCGCCCTGGTCGGGGCCCTGGCCCGGATCGCCGGGATCCTCACCGACGGCGCCGAGCTCACCGCCGCCGCCTTCGTCGTCCTCATGGTGGCCGCCGGCATCCGGGCGATGCCCGGCGAGTGGCGGCGCGGACCGATTCTCGGCATGGCCTTCTGCGGCGGAGCCGTCGCGCTGGTCGCCGGATACACCGCGCTCGTCGGCGGGCTCCAGGCGTTGGCCACCCCCGGCCGGCTCTGGGCGGCGGACCTCGCACGCTGGTCCGTGGAGGGCACCGGCTGGCAGGCGCCCCTCACCCTGGTGCTGCTGGCCTGCGCCGCCGCGATCGCGCTGCCGCGCCCCCGGGCGTACGACGTGGCCGCGGCCTGCGTCGGGCTCGCCACCATCGGCACCCCGGCCGCGCTGGGCCTTCCCTGGTGGTCCCCGATGGTGGTCGGCGGGGCGGTCGCCACCGGATACGGGGTGAGCGCCGTCGTCGCCACCGATCCCCGGGCCGGCCTGGCCCGGGCCACCGTCGCCGGGGTGGTCGCCCTGCACGCGGCCGGGGCGAGCCTGGTCCGACCGTGGACCACGGCGGCGGCACTCGGGATGATCGCCCTGATCGGGTTCGTCGTCGCCGCTCTCGCCCCGGTGGTCGGACGGCTCGCCGGGCCGGCCGACGACAGCGGGCCGCTGACGATGCCGGCGCAGACCGCCCAGGTCGGTGGGATCGCCGCCGGCGGGGCTCTCCTCGCCCTCGCCGGATCGCTCGCCTCACTCTGTGCCGCCCTCGGCCGACCGGCCGAGACGGTCGTGCTCGCCTGCCTCGCCGGCGCGAGCCTCGGCGTCGCCGTGGTGGCCCTGGTCCGGCTCCGGGTCGCGCAGTACCTGCCGTACGCGACGGTGGGCATCGTCGGCGGCGCGACCTCGGCCGCGCTCGCGGCACTGTTCACCCACCTGCACTGGGGTGTCTACGCCGCCGCGGCCGTCCTGCTCGGGGTCCTCGCCGAGCTGGTCCGGGCGGCCACCCCGGCCCCGTCGCCGCTGCGGGAGCCGATCCGGCGCTGGTCGGTCATGCTCGGCGGGGCGCTGCGCCGGCTCTCCGAGCCGCCGCCGGGCGGCCACTGGGCGGTCAGCCCCGCCGTCGGGGCGATGCTCGCCGCCGCCGTACCCACCGCGCTGACCGTGGCTGCGCTCACCCCGCCGCTGGCCGCGGCGCTGGTCGAGCCGTACCAGACGCTGGAGCGGATCTGGGCCGGACCACCCGCCNCCCTGGCCGGGCCGCAGGCCGGCGCGGGCGACATCGGCAACGTCCTGGCCGCGCTGCTGCTGACGATCGCGGCCGGGCTGGCGGCGACCGGCTTCAGCGGCGGGCGGGCGGCCCGGGCGGTGCCCGTGGTGCTGCCCGGGGCGGCGACGACCCTGCTCATCACGCCCATCTCGCTCGGCCTGGGCTGGCCGAACAGCACACTGGCCGCGCTCGGGGTCTTCACCCTGGCGATGCTCGGCCTCGCCCTGACCCCGCCACCACCCGGCGCCGAACCGGCCCGGTCGCTGCGGCTGACCCGGGTCGTGGTCTTCGTGATCGGCCTGGTCGTCGGTGGGGCGGGATTGGCCGGTGCCCTGGCCACCCGCGAGCTCACCCTCCTCACCCTCGGCGCCGCGGTCGGGGTCGGCGCGGTCGCCGCGCTCGGCGGGCGGACCCAGCNCGCCCGCATCCTCGGCTGGCTCTTCGCCTCGGTGATGGCGCAGCTCTTCGTCTTCACCGCCGGGCTCGTCCTCGGGCTCGCCCCGGCGTGGTCCGCCCTGGGCGTCCTCGCGGTCGGCGCGGCCCTGCTGCTGGCCTCGTCGATGCTGCCCCGGCTGCGCCATCCCGAGGCGGCCCGCGAGGCGACCACCGTGGAGTGGAGCGGGTACGCCGCCGCGCTCATCGCCGCCGCCCTGGCGTACGACTCGCCCCGGCACATCGCCGCGCTGCTCGCCGCCTGGGGCGCGGTGCTCGGGATGGCGGCGACCCGGCCCTACCGGGGCACGGCCGAACGCCGGGTTCTCTTCTGGGCGGCGGTCGGCTGCGAGATCGTCGCGTGGTGGCTGCTGATGGCGCTGGCCGACGTTGCCCTGCCGGAGGCCTACACCCTGCCGTTCGCGCTGCTCGCGCTGCTGGTCGGCCTGCTCGAGGTGCGCCACCGTGCCGAGCTGAGCAGCTGGTACGCGTACGGGCCGGCGCTGGTGGCGGCGTTCCTGCCCACCCTGGTGATCCTGTTCGCCGGCAACGACAGCGCACTGCGGCAGGTGCTGCTGCTGCTCGGTGGGGTGGCCACGCTGATCATCGGCTCGTACCGACGCCAGCAGGCCCCGGTGATCGTCGGTGCGGTGGTGACCGCCCTCGCCGCACTGCGCGCCCTGGTCAGCCTGGGGCCGTGGCTGGTGCTGCTCCCGGTCGGGATCCTGCTGCTGGCGTTCGGGGCCGGCAACGAGAACCGGCGACGGACCCAGGAACGGCTCCGGGCCGTCCGCGAGATGCGCTGACCGGAGTGCCACCGGTCGCCGCGGGTGCACAGCCGTCCGGCGGCTACCCCCCGAGGGTGGCGCGCAGTGCGGCCTCCTTCCGCTCGACCAGCTCCTCCAGCTCTGCCTGGAACGCGACCATCCGCTGCCGCAGCCCCTCGTCGGAGGCGGCCAGGATCCGCACGGCGAGCAGGCCGGCGTTGCGGGCACCGCCGATCGCCACGGTGGCGACCGGGATGCCGGCCGGCATCTGCACGATCGACAGCAGCGAGTCCATCCCGTCCAGGTGCGCGAGCGGCACGGGTACGCCGATCACCGGCAGCGGGGTCGCCGAGGCGACCATGCCGGGCAGGGCAGCCGCGCCGCCGGCCCCGGCGATGATCACCCGGATGCCGCGTCCGGCGGCGGCCCGCGCGTACTCGATCATCTTGACCGGGGTCCGGTGTGCCGAGACGACGCGGACCTCGTACCCGACGCCGAACTCGTCGAGCGCCTCGGCCGCGGCCCGCATGGTGGCCCAGTCCGAGTCGCTACCCATGATCAGCCCGACCGGGGGCGCCTGCTCGGTCACGCGTGTCCCTCCCGCAGCCACCGGGCCGCCCGGGCGGCCCGCTCGCGTACCTTCTCGACGTCGTCGCCGAGCACCGTGACGTGCCCGATCTTCCGGCCGGGCCGGGACCGCTTGCCGTAGAGGTGCACCCTGACCCCGGGATCGTCGGCGAAGAGGTGGTGCAGCCGCTCGTCGATCGACATCCCACCCTCCGGGCCGCCGAGCACGTTCGCCATCACCACCGCCGGCGCGGTGAGCGTGGTGTCCCCCATCGGGTAGTCCAGAACCGCCCGCAGATGCTGCTCGAACTGCGACGTCCGGGACCCCTCGATCGTCCAGTGCCCGGAGTTGTGTGGTCGCATCGCCAGCTCGTTGACCACCAGGGNCGACCCNCCGTCGGGACCGGTCACCTCGAACAGCTCGACCGCCAGCAGGCCGACCACACCGAGCGCGGCGGCCAGGTCGATCCCGAGCTGCTGCGCGGCCAGCGCCAGCTCCTCCGACAGTCGGGGCGCCGGAGCCAGCACCTCCACACAGATGCCGTCCCGCTGCACGGTCTCCACCACCGGGTACGCCGCCACCTGCCCGAACGGCGAGCGCGCCACCTGGACGGCGAGCTCCCGACGCAGCGCCACCCGTTCCTCGACGATCAGCTCGGCGTGCCCGGTGAGCAGCCGGTCGACCAGGCGCGNGGCCTCGGTCGGNTCGTCGACCACCCACACCCCACGCCCGTCGTAGCCACCCCGGGCGGTCTTCAGGACGACCGGCCAACCCACCTGCTCGGCGAACTCGACCANCCCGGCCGGGGTGGTCACCGGCCGCCAGCGTGGCACCGGGGCACCCAGCTCGGCCAGCCGCTCGCGCATCGCCCGCTTGTCCTGNGCGTACCGCAGCGCGTCCGCCGGCGGGTAGACCGTCACNCCGGCCTCGGCGAGGGCCCGGACGTGCTCGTTGGGCACGTGCTCGTGGTCGAAGGTGACCACGTCGCAGCCGTCGGCGAAGTCCCGCAGCGCGGCGAGGTCGGTGTGGTGGCCGATCCGGACGTCGGAGGCGACCAGCGCGGCGCCGTCGGCGGGGTCGAGCGCCAGGACGCGAAGCGACTGGCCGAGGGAGATCGCGGCCTGGTGGGTCATCCGGGCGAGCTGGCCCGCNCCCACCATGCCGACCACGGGTAGACCGGTNCGGGGATCCATAGCGGCGCCAGCCTAGCCGCCGCCCCGACGCAGCTGCGACAGCAGGTCCTCCGGGTCGGTCACCGGACGGTCGCAGACGAAGCCGCGGCAGACGTACGCGGTCGACCGGCCGTCGCGCATCGGCCGGCCGGCCAGCAGCGGCACCCCGGGCTGGTCGGGCGGGCCGGCCACCACCACCGCGCCGGGCGGGGCGTGCCGGCGGGCGACGTCGAGCAGCGGGTCTCCGGTCGGGTCGGCGGTGACCACCGCGATCTCGTACGGACCGGAGAGCAGCGCCTCCCCGACGGCGGCCGCGTAGCCGGTGAACCGGGCGTGCCGGGCGACGATCGGGGCCAGGGTGCCGAGCGCGGTCTCGGCGACCTCCCGGTAGCGGGTCTGCCCGGTCAACGCGGCGTAGGTCACCAGCGCCGCCGCCACCGACGACAGCCCGGACGGGGTGGCGTTGTCGGTCGGGTCGGCCGGTCGGCTGATCAGCCGCTCGGCGTCGTCGGCGGTGTCGTAGAAGCCACCCNGGCCGGTGGCGAACCGCGCCAGGGCGGTGTCGAGCAGCTCACCGGCCAGCCGCAGCCAGCGACCCTGCCCGGTCAGCTGGTGTACGGCGCAGAACGCCTCCGCGACCGCGCCGTAGTCCTCCAGCACCCCGGGGGGCGTCCCGACCCGGCCGTGGCGGGAGACCCGGCGGAGTCGCCCGTCGACGATGTGCCGGTCGGCCAGCACCTCGGCGATCCCGACCGCGGCGGCGGTGGTGACCGGGTCGGCGGTGAGGGCGGCGTACTCGACCAGGGCGGTGACGGCCAGTCCGTTCCAGGCCGCCACCACCTTGTCGTCCCGGGCCGGCTGCGGTCGCCGGTCCCGGACCGCCCGCAGTCGGGTCCGGACCCGGCGCCAGCGTTCGCGCAGCCCGGGGTCGGCGCCGTCGATGTCCCTGGCCAGCCGGAGGACGCTGGTGCCGTGTTCGAAGCTGCCGGCCTCGGTCACCGCGAACAGGTCGGCGGCCCAGGCACCGTCGTCCGGGCCGAGCGCCTCGACGAGCTGCTGTGGGGTCCAGACGTACGTGGCGCCCTCCACCCCCTCGGTGTCGGCGTCCAACGCCGAGGCCAGGCCGCCGTCGGGGGTGCCCAGGTCGTCCAGGAGGAACGCGGCGGTCTCGGCCGCGACCCGCCCGGCCAGNTCGTCCCCGGTCAGCCGCCACAGCAGGGTGTAGACCCGCAACAGCTGGGCGTTGTCGTAGAGCATCTTCTCGAAGTGCGGCACCGTCCAGTGNCCGTCCACCGAGTAGCGGGCGAACCCGCCGGCGAGCTGGTCGTAGATGCCNCCCCGGGCCATCGCCTCACAGGTGTGCCGGACGATCTCCAGGCTCCGGGTCGATCCGGTGCGCTGGTGGTGNCGGAGCAGGAAGAGCAGGTTCATCTGCGGGGGAAACTTCGGCGCGCCGCCGAACCCGCCGTTGACCTCGTCGTACTCCCGGGCGAGCTGGTCGGCGGCGGCGTCGAGCAGGTCGGCGCCCAGCGGGCTGCTCGGCCCGCCGAGGGCCCGGGCCCGGCCGATCGCCTCCACCACGGCGGCGCCCTGGCGCAGCACCTCCTCCCGCCGCCCGGTCCAGGCCGCGGTCACCGCCCGGAGAAGCTGCAGGAACTGCGGTTTGGGGAAGTACGTGCCGCAGTAGAACGGGGTGCCGTCCGGGGCGGCGAAGACGGTCATCGGCCAGCCGCCCTGCCCGGTCATCGCCTGCGTGGCGGTCATGTAGACCGCGTCGACGTCCGGCCGCTCCTCGCGGTCCACCTTGATCGAGACGAAGTTGTCGTTCAGCACCCGGGCCACGTCCTCGTCGGCGAACGACTCGTGGGCCATGACGTGACACCAGTGGCAGGCGGCGTAGCCGATGGAGATCAGCACCGGCACGTCCCGACGTGCCGCCTCGGCGAACGCCTCGGCCGACCAGGGCCACCAGTCGACCGGGTTGTCCTGGTGCTGCAGCAGGTACGGGCTGGTGGCGCCGGCCAGTCGGTTCACCCGACGACGATAACCGCTGTGCCGCGTCCGCCGCCGCACGGACCACCCCGGCACACATCCCCGGGCCACCCGGGCGAGCCCGCGACCTCGTCGACACCGACCCCGGCTGACACACGCCGCCTGTCGGCAGCGAATCAACCGACGGTGGCTGCCGCCCGCACGTCAGCCCGGTAGATCCTCAATCGACCGGTCGACGCCCGATTGCGACCAGCGCCGACCGGATCAGCCGACGTCGGGGGAACCGGAGCCCGTCAGGNGCGCTCGGGCAGCTCGCGCGGCGACAGCACTCCGGTCATCAGCAGCGGCCCGAGGACCTGACGGTGCCGGGTCGCAAGCCTCGCCAACTGCTCGTGGAGGCGGGCCTCATCCCGAGCGACGTCCATGACTCGACCGATGTCTTCTTGCCAACTCAGCGGAGGCAGTACGACCGGCAGCTCTGCAAGAATCGTCTGGTTGATGGTGGGCACAGCTGTCCCGCTCGCATGCCGGATTATCCACTCACGGACAGCCGATAGCCCAAGGTAGTGGGCAAGATAATTGGGCAGAATCCCTGGTCTCGGACGGACTCGGAGCAACCCGGTGCCGAAGAGCCAGCCGGTGTGCTCGGCCTCGACCAGACCATGTCGGCCCAGCTCCCCGGTACGCGCGCAGAGAACGTCGCCAGGCCGCAGTCCATAACGGTGGACAAGTTCTTCCGAAGCCGGTTCGGGCTTGACCGTCTCTCCTGCGATCCACCCNTCCCTGAGGTCNNTGGGTTGGACGACCGGGACATCCTTTGACACGGTGCCTGCTTTCGACNGTTTCGGCCCTGCCTGAATGTCAGCAAGCCGACCCAAGGGCACCTCATCCCAGCTGTCCGGCACATCACCTATCAGAACCGCGCGGGTTCGTCGACGGTCGTTGCTGCGATGTTCGAGTCGACTCGCTTCGAGGGCACCTCCACTCACCTCCGCCACACGGACTCGCAACCGCCGCAGGTCGACGGACAACAGCTGAACCTGAGCAAGCTGCTTCTCAACTTCCTCCTCCCGATGCCGGAAATCCACGTAAGATAGCGGGTTGAGCGAGTATTCACGACTCCGGATTTCCTCCAATGTCACTCGCCGCGCCCACCGGTTCTCCAGCAACGCATCCCGATCACCACTCCACCACGCCCGAAAGGCTTTCTCCACCTCGGACAACTCGTCCTCACCAAGGACACGCGATGTACGGGACACAAGCGTCCCCATTGAGCTCGCGTCGAGGAACAAAATCTCGTCGGAGACTGGACGCTGCTTGGCGAGCACCCACAGTGTTGCGGGCACCGCCGTGCCAGCGAANAGCTGCGAAGGAAGCGCGACAAGACTGACAACGTATCCGCGCTCCACCAAGTCAGCACGGATAGCCCGGTCACTCTTCGATGTCGAGAAGCAAGCGTTGTTTGGCATAAGTACGGCCCCGCGACCTTCGGGACTCATGGCCGACACGACATGCTGCAACCAGGCGAAGTTCGCGTTGCGCAGCTTCCCATACGTCCACGTGTGCCTCTGCAGCATATGCTCATCGATCCGCATATTAAATGGTGGATTCGAGACCACGATGTCGTAGCTCGCCCGCGGCGGATCCGCCAGGCTGAGTCCCGGCCTCACCACGGGACTCAAGCCCAGCAGGTTCAGATGCAGCTCAGCGACTTGGCTCGTTGCCGCCCTCGGATGCCGCCCCTCCACTCGTAGTTGTTTCGACGGGTCGACAGGGTTGCCCGCAACCTCAGCCACCACAGCCGAAAGGAATTCGCCGGAACGACAAAATGGATCATAGACGGAAGTGCCACCTCCCGTCGCCTTGAGGATCCGCGCAGCCAGACGCGTGACCGAAGGCGGAGTGTAACGCTCCACCCCGCGTCCGCCCGCCCGTTCCGCAAACCTTTCNAGTAGGCCGCCGAAGACATGCCACAACAGCGAGGTCCGCCCGACCGGGGTTCCGTCCACACCCTTGTCGATAGCCCGAACGACCTCCTTCGTCAGCTCGATACGGTGNGCGGTCGNCATCACCGCTCGAAAGAATTCAGTGAAGGGCCCCANATCGGGCATGGTCAGGACCGTCCGCAACTCACCGAGAAACTCTGCGGNCGACCGGTTNGCAGATTGCACCAGCTTAGACCAGTCCGTCGGCCGGCAAGCCGCCGCATGCACGAGGATCAGGAGAAGGTCCCGGTGCTCGCCTATGTCCAGAACNTCGCGGAAGGCATCCAGCTTGGCNGGCTCGGTGAGCACCTCGACGATAGACCGCCCAAGCTNGGCAGGTCCGAGATCGACAAGCTGCGGCAGATTGCGCCGAAGNCGATCACCGTAGGTGATGCCTTCTGGTTCGCCGGCAAGGCGAGCGTCACGCGGGATCTTCCGGGACGAGAGCCATGCCGCCACATCCGCAGCGCGGAAGAGTTCGACCCCCGCATTCACCGTGACTGGCCGGGGGAAGTCGGGATAACGCCGACCCCAGTTCGTCACCGCTGGCCGCTGCACGCCGGCCAGCCTGGCGATGTCGGCCCGATTGATCAGTACATCAGTATCAGGTGACACAAGCCGCCCCCAAGCGAGGTGCAGTTGCAGATCATCAAGCGTCGGCCCACGCTCAGCGCGGTCTCNCCTGCAGNACCGCAGGCACACGATCGTGCAGTCGTACGCCGTCGGCGAGATCGGGGCTGAGGTAGCCCANCAGCCGATAGATCGTGGCATGGTCGGCCACAAGATCGCGGTGATGGATCGGTTCCTGGTGGCCGATCCGGTTCCGCAGCAACCGCATGGTNTNCAAACCCCGATGGAGCGTGTCGCGTCGGCCGGNATAGTGCGGGAACGCCCGATGGAGGGCCGGCACCCAGAGCGGACGGTCGTAGCTCCTGCTGACAAGCGCGACCCAGAATCCGAAGGACAACTGAGCAACAACGTCGTCGGCGGACGGCTGTCGTCCGCCACGCCGTGCAAACTTGAGGCGCGCCTGCTCCACGCGCCACAGGCTGCTCTCAGTCAAGGGAGCCGCTGCCCACCAGTCGGCTCGTTCGTACCGCTCCCGTAGTCGGGAATGCAACGCGTTACGGACCGCTACCTCAAGATGACCGAGCGGAAAGGAGAAGGCTTCGGCGATCTTTGCGTTCCACCAGTAGAGGCGCATGGCCCCCTGCGCGTCGCCCTTCGCCGCGCGCAGGTAGGGCTCCAGGCGAGCAGGAGAGAAGCACTCGGTAATCCAGCCGGGGAGGTCGTCACTCATCTGCGCTCGTCTCCTGCCGAATCGATTGCGGGGCGGATGACCTGTGGTAACCTTGCTCTGTAAGCCCCGGGTCCGCCTCTGCGCAGCATGCCACCCGGGGCATTGCTATGTGTGTCTGCGGCCATGCCGAGACCTCAGCCGTGTCTAGGCCGTCTCCACCAGAGAGAGACCAATCCGGCGTGGAATCACGCTACCGACCCACTGTCCGATCGTCAATACTGCATTGGGATGCACTCGATTTTGTTAAGGGCTGACGGTCCTCGGCGGCCTCGGCCGCAGTCCGGCGATGGGTGACACCGCGTCGAGTGGGTCCGCGGCGCTGCTGTTGGTGCAGATCGAACACCCCGGCATCGGGTCAGAGCACCCCGACGCGGCTGGCGAACCCGCGCACACATGGGAGGCGATGACTGCTCTTGGAGAGCAGGTCGGCGGTGAGCTGCCGCCCCCAGGGCCGGAACCGGACCTCCTGTGGGTGTCACGCTCGGCAGCCGGCGGCGCCGGGAACGCCGCCTGCGGGCGACCGCGGCGTACAGAGCCAGGACGGTGTTCTCCCAGTACCGGGCACGGTGCTCTGGCGAGATGAGCCGGGCCGGGTCGACCAGCCGCGCGGTGCCGTAGCCGCCGAGCACCCGCGACACGCTGATCTTGTAGACCGGCCGGTTCGAGCGTGTTGAACCGGTCACCTTGATGCCGCCGGCCCGGCGAGCGGCATCTTCGGCCTCGCTGAGCAAGGCCAGGCGCTGCCGGGGTCGTCGCGCATCGCGGCGGCATACGAGGCCGCAGCCAGCAGTTGCCCGTACAGGGCGCTTTGGGCGACGTTGGTTAGGCCGGTGTCGGCCTGCAACGTTCGGGCGGTATCGAGCATCAGCTTCCGCGCCCCGTCGCGGTGCTGGGTACGGCGCATCACGATCGCGGCCAGCCTGCGCGCGTCAGCCAGCGCCAAGGGGTCGTGGCCGCCACGGGCGGCCTGGACCGCTCGGTCAGCGGTGGCCCAGGCCATGCCGTCGTCGTGCAGCTTGATCAACAGTTGGACGTCTGGGCCAGTCGACTGGCCGCCTGCGACGCCTCGTCGACAGCGGCGGCGTCGCGGGCGGCAATGGCCTGGGCGAGCAGCCGCGGCAGGCGACGGGCGAGTTTGGCGTAGCGGGCACCGCACCCTCACCGCTCTATTCGTATACCAATCCGGCGGAAAAAAATCATGGCAACGATAGCCCATGGAGAAACATCATCGATACCCACTCCTCTTGCGCGCAGGAACTCGACCGCGTTCTCGCTCCAGTAGCCAGCAGCCTCAATAAGATCGGGCGACGCTTCATTCTCGACCGGCGTCAGTCCCGCACGCGCCCGCGCCGCCAACTCGACTAGGTGGGCAGATAGCTGATCGGGCGTACCTATCGCGAGAGCGGTTGCCACCGGATGTGGTGGATTCGGTGGCGGGGAGACCAGCCAGCACCGCTGTCTGGTCCCCGCTGGCGAGGGCGGGCCGCGCGGAGGAAGGNTTGGGGAAGGCGGCCAACCGCGCGTCGGGTGCCTCAGTCCCGCCGACATCCAATCTGGNCCGCCGATGCAGCGTGACGAAAGATGAGCCACACGCAAGGCGTCAACTGGCGCTGGCTGTGGCTGAGGTGCCGGCTTGACGCTGGTGGCGCTGCCTCGGCGACGCGTCGGTGCCCAACGCGCCGTACGCCCTCGCCCCCGTGCCGGCCGTCCTCACCTGGCTGCCCACCATGCCCCACCGGCCCGCGCTCGGGCCACCACCAACGGCGGACACCCGCCTGGAACGCCGCCAACGGCCACCACACCGCCGGGGCCGGCCGACTCACACCACCCCCACCCCCATACCTCCCGTGTCACCGTCAGCCGCTGAGCACCGTCGTACTCGGTGACATGACCACACCACCAGCCGGCCCCGAGCACACACCCCACCGCCCGACCTGGACCTGCCGCGCCTGCCACTCGACTGGCCCTGTGACACCACCAAGACCGCGCTACGCGAGGAGTACCGCCCTCGCCCCCCTTGGCACTGTTCGTCCACCTCGGCACGACCCTGTAGGAGGCCGCCCACGACCTCTGCAGGCTGAGCCCGAACCCCGGACCGGACCCCGTCGAACTGCACGCCCGGTTCATGGTCTGGGTCCCCGTCAGCCGACTCATCCGCCGGGCCCTTCTGATCCGTGGATTCCTCGGCGGACAACCCCTCCCGGCCCCGGGCTACCTCACCCGACGACCGGACACCAACAGCAGCCCGTAGCCCCGCCGCACCGTGACCTTCCGGGAACTCCTCAACGGTACGTCGACCAGGGNGGGATATGTCCTCAGGAGGCGCCGTCGGCGCGCAGCGGCAGGATCCGGGCCTGGGCGGAGTCGAACAGCGACCGGAGCACCGCCACGATCTTGTCCGAGGGCATGGGCCGGAAGAAGTGGTAGCCCTGCGCCGCGTCGCACCCCAGTTCGGCCAGTGCCGCCCGTTGGTCGGCGGTCTCCACGCCCTCGGCCACCACCCGCAGGCCCAGCTCCCGNCCGAGGTCCACGGTGGTCCGGACGATCGCCGCCGCCTCCGGCGACTCCGCCATCTTCATCACGAACGACCGGTCGACCTTCAGTTCGTCCACCGAGATCCGGGTCAGGAAGGTCAGCGACGAGAAGCCGGTGCCGAAGTCGTCGACCGCGATGCGCACCCCCATCTGGCGCAGCGCGGCGAGCACCTCGTCGATGACCTCCAGCTCGCTCATCATCACCGTCTCGGTGATCTCCAGCACCAGCCGGTGCGGCGGCACCTGGTGCCGTCGCAACGACTCCGCCACCTCGGCCGGCAGCCGGGGGTCGAGCAGGCTGCGGGCCGACAGGTTGATCGAGATCGGTACGTCGAGACCGTGCCGCGCCCAGTCGGCGGCGACCGTGAGCGCCTTGTCGATGACGTACCGGGTGAAGGCGCCGAGCAGTTCGCTCTCCTCGATCGCCCGGACGAAGTCCGCCGGGCTGAGCGGGCCCCGGCGCGGGTGCCGCCACCGGATCAGCGCCTCCACCCCGGTCGGCTCGCCGGTGGTGAGGTCGACGGCCGGTTGCAGCGCCAGCACGAGCTGGTCGTCGACGCCGAGCGCCTCCCGCAGCTCGGCGAGGAGGGCGAGCTTGTCGGTGCTGGTCACGTCGCGGGCGCTGTCGTACGGGGCGACGCTGCCACCGCCCTGCTTGGCCTGGTACATCGCGATGTCCGCGCGCCGCAGCAGCTCCGTCATGTCCGCCGAACCGGCCGCGGCGACCACCACCCCGACCGACACCTCGACGGACATCCGCACCCCGGCCACCTCGAGCGGGGCGGCGAGCCGTTCGACGATCTCCCGCGCCCGGCGCAGGACCTGCGGCATCGGCGCACGCTCGCCAGCCGCGTCGCCGAGCATCGCCGGGGAGGGGATCAGGAGCGCGAACTCGTCTCCGCCGAGGCGGCCGAGCAGTTCACCGGGGCGGGTCATCGCCATCAGCCGCCCCGCCGTCACCCGCAGCAACTCGTCACCGGCCGCGTGCCCGAGGGTGTCGTTCNCCTCCTTGAACTGGTCGATGTCCAGCAGCAACAGCGCCACCGGGTGGTCGTGGGCGAGCTGGTGCAGGGCGCGGTCGCCCCGGCTCAGCAGCGCCGCGCGGTTGACCAGGTTCGTCAGGGTGTCGTGCACCGCCTCGTACGACGACCGCGCGGTCACCTCCTGCAGCTCCCGGTGGGTCGCCGCGTCGTGCAGCGCGGACGCCAGCGCGTCGCCGAACGCCGACAGGGCGTCGTGGTCCCGCCGGCTCGGCAACGCCGTACGCGGGAACCAGACCCGCAGTTCGCCGACCTCGCCCCCGCCGACGGCCAGCGGGCGGGTGAGGTCAGGGTCCGACCGGGTGGCCGGCGGCTGCGGGGTGGCGCCGGAGCCGCACGGGCTCCCGAGCGGAAGCCGGTCGGCCGCGATGTCCCCGCCGACGTAGTCGGCGGCGTCACCGAGCGTGGTGATGCCCGACGCCGCACCGACCCGGGTCGCGCCCCGCGCGGCGATCCGGGCACCGACGGCCNCCCTCTCCGCATCGGACAGCTCACGGTGGGTCACCGGCTGTCCCGGCTCTCCGGTGTAGCGGCGCCACCGCCCGTCGACGCAGCGCACGTCGAGCTCGGTTCGTTCGGCGCCGAGGAAGGTCAGGGGCCCGCTCACCCCCGCCGTCGCCACCGCGTGCTCGTCGAGCTGGTTGAGCGCCCCAATCGCCTCGGCGAGCGCCCGCCACGCCCGGCGTTCGTCGTCGGCCCGGATCCGCTGGCGGTACGTCTGCTGAAGCAGCCAGAGCACCGCCGGCAGGAGCAGCAGCCAGCGCGGTTCGGCGCCGGCCACCGCCACCACGCCCAGCCCGACCAGGATGTTGCCGACGAACATCGGCAGCTTGCCGTGCAGGGCGCGCAGCAGCAGCGAGCCCGCCTGGCCGGTGGGTCGCAGCGCGAGGGTCATGCCGGCGATCCCGGCGGCGACCAACAGGTACGTCAGCGCGCCGACGGCCAGGGCGGCGGCCAGCGGGATCGTCGGTTCGGCACCGAACGGCGACGCCAGGCGCGTGGTGACGACGGTGGCCAGGGTGACGGCGATGGTCAGCGCGGCCGCGGTGTGCAGGACCTCGACCCCGGACCGTCGATCCGCGAAGATCGCCAGCAGCGCCCAGGCCAGGCCGACGCCGAGCAGGGTGGCGGCCGGCATCCAGTTGGGTGGCACGAGGTGGAGACCGATGATGAGGGCCGCCTCGCCCCAGGAGACGCTGACCAGCCCGGTGCCGACCCGGAAACGCAGCCGGAGGAGCTGGGCTGCGGCCAGCACACCCACGACGGTGCCGAAGCGGGCCAACGGGGAGAAGGTGTCGTCCGGTGGCAGCGTCACGGGCATCGCGAGGCCGACGACGGCGACGGCCAACGCGATGGCCAGAAGGCCGAGCGTGATGATGGGCACCGGGCGGGGGGTCGGGGCGACACCGAGCGAGGCGAGGAAACGACCGGTTCGCCCGGCGCCGTTCACGGATCGCCGCCGTTCGCCATACGGGGCTGGGCGACGCCAGCCGACACGATACGCCGGGCGTCGGGTCGGATGATCATCGGCGCCCCCTTCCGCGCACGGTTCGGGGACTTTTGGTCCCCCGGCGGAAGGCTAAGCCAATCCGGGTGAGCGCAACAGGGGGCGCCGTGCCGGACTAGCGTGATTCACGGCCTCGTCTAGCTCTTCCTTCCCTGGTCAGCGGCTTTGGGAGCGCTTCCACGAGATTCCTCTCCACTGACCGTTCTGTCGACACCGCCGGAGGCCGTCGCAGCCACCCCGTCCGGCTCACCGGTCGACTGGTGGGGGAAGCGGTCGGGCAACCGCCGTAGTCGAGCATTCATGTTACGGATCAGCAGCACCGTGGCGACAGCCAGAAGGACGATCAGGAAGAGGCCCATCGGACCGGCGAGGCCGCCCGTCCGGGTGTCTCCGAAGTTGTTCGCCGCGAGCGCCTGGGTAGCGGTCAGCATGGGAATCCTCCGATCCGCACGGTGCCTCCACCGTACGCCTGGTCCACCTCACCGGGCGTACGCGGTGCCACGGATGCCCGCGAAGAGGTCCGACTCGGGCAGCGGGCTCTCCACCAGCGAGCGGGCCAGTTGGAAGTCCTCGGTCGGCCAGGCACGCTGCTGCACCTCCATCGGTACCTGGAAGAAGAAGCCGTCCGGGTCGATCTGGGTCGCGTGTGCCCGCAGCGCGTCGTCCCGGATCGGGAAGTACTGCGCGCACTCGATCCGGGTGGTGATCCGGAGTCCCTTGTCCGGCCGGTTCTCCTTCTCCCAGCGTTGCAGCCACTCCANGTACGGCGACTCCCTGCCGGCGGCGAGCATCGCCTCGTGCAGCGCGGTGATCCTGGCCTTGGAGAAGCTGACGTCGTAGTAGAGCTTCAGCGGCTGCCACGGCGCCCCGGCGTCCGGGTACCGGTCGGCGTCACCCGCCGCGTCGAAGGCGGCCACGCTGATCTTGTGACACATGATGTGGTCGGGGTGCGGATAGCCGCCCTCCTCGTCGTACGTGGTCACCACGTGCGGCCGGAAACTCCGCATCAGCCGGACGAGCGGAGCGGCGGCGACCTCGACGTCCTGCAACGCGAAACACCCCTCGGGCAGCGGCGGGAGCGGGTCGCCCTCGGGCAGCCCCGAGTCGACGAACCCCAGCCACGCCTGGTCCACGCCGAGGATGTCCCGCGCCGCCTCCATCTCGGCCCGGCGGATCTCGGCGATGTTGGCCCAGACCTCCGGGCGGTCCATCTTCGGGTTCAGGACGCTGCCCCGCTCACCCCCGGTACAGGTGACGACGAGAACCTGTACGCCCTCGGCGACGTACCTGGCCATGGTGGCCGCACCCTTGCTCGACTCGTCGTCGGGATGGGCGTGTACGGCCATCAGCCGCAGTTGCTCTGCCAACTCCGGTGCTCCCTCGTCGTGCCTGGCCGGCGGCCCCGGCCACGCCGCGCCGCCGCTGCCCGTCGTCTGTTTTCTCGTCTGACCCTTTTCTCTTCTGACCCACGAGCCCGGCGCGTGGGCGCCACGCGGCCCCGGCCCGGTATCGTCCGGCCTACGACCTGGCACACCCGTGCCGTCGTCGGCTGGGAAGATGGACCTGCCCATTCTTGCCGATGCCACCGACACCACCCGCAGGAGATCGTCGATCGTGCCCGAGACGACCGCCACATCCGCATCCGCCGCCCCGGTCTTCCCACCCGGGCGGTACGGCCGCCGGCGGGCGGCCCGCCGGCGGCGTCCCTGGGTCACGGCGCTGCTGGTGGCCGTGCTGGGCGTGGCGCTGCTCGCCCTCTCGTTCCGGCTCTACCGGCAGTACGGTGACCCGAACTACGACGCCCAGGTGATCACCTACACCGAGATCACCGACTCCCAGGTGGTGATCGACTTTCGGGTCACCGTGCCGGAGGGCGGGTCGGCGGTCTGTGTGCTCCGGGCCAGGGCGAGGGACGGCGCCGTCGTCGGCCTTGAGACGATCTCGGTGAGCGCGGAGCCGGGGCAGCGGCACCTGACGGTCCGACACCGGCTCGCCACCACCGCGCGTCCGATCGTCGGCGAGGTGCTGCGCTGCCGCCCGGCGGGGTGACCGGTCGCCGGGCTCCCCGCCCGCCGGCGGGTCGTCCGGTCGGCCCCGCCACGGGTTCGTGGCCGAACGACCCGACACCGACGCCAGACCGGTCCGACACGCCCGACGAGCCGGGCACCGGCACACGGAGACCACCCCGGTTCGCCCGTCGCGTACCCCCAGGCCAGCCCACGGATGGGCGAAAAACGACTTGCCGTCCGGTGGGTAGCGCACTGGTAACTTGGTAATTCGTCCCTGTCCGCCGTACGAGCACCCGAGGAGATCATCTGTGTCCACGAGCGACCGCGAGACGGCCACCTGGCTGTCCCAGGAGGCCTACGACCGGCTGCAGGCGGAGCTCAACGAGCTGATCGCCGCTCGCCCGGTCATCGCCGCAGAGATCAACGCCCGGCGTGAAGAGGGTGACCTCAGGGAGAACGGCGGCTACCACGCCGCCCGCGAGGAACAGGGCAAGCAGGAGGCCCGGATCCGGCAGCTCCAGGAGCTGCTCCGGAACGCCAAGGTGGGCGAGCCACCCGCCGCTGACGTCGTGGCGCCCGGCTGCGTCGTCACGATCCACTTCGACGACGACACCGACGACACCGAGACCTTCCTGCTCGGCTCCCGCGAGATCGCCGCCACCACCGACCTGACCGTCTACAGCCCGGAGTCCGCCCTCGGCAAGGCCATCCTCGGTGCCCGGCCCGGCCAGACCGTGACCTACACCGCGCCCAGCGGTGCCGAGATCAAGGTCACCGTGATCCGCTTCGAACCCTACGGCCGCTGACGCGACCGGCACCCGTCCACACCCGCCCAGCCGGCCCGCCCGGCTGGGCGTCGTCGCGACAGCGCCCGGTCACGCCGGTGCGGTCAGCCCGGCGGGGCGACCTCGACCTGGTAGCCGTTGCCCCGCAACGCGCTGATCAGTTCCGTCGAGTGCTCCGCGCCCCGGGTCTCCACCGAGAGCGCCACCTCCACCTCACCGAGCCGCAGGTGCGGGCTCTGCCGCTGGTGCGCCACGTCGACCACGTTGCCTCGCTGCTCGGCGATCAGGCCGAGCAGCGAGGCGAGCTGCCCGGGGCGGTCGGCGCAGCGTACGGTGATCCGCAGGAACCGCCCAGCCGACGCCAACCCGTGCTCGATGACCCGCAGCATCAGCAACGGGTCGATGTTGCCGCCGGAGAGCACCGCCACCACCGGTGGTTCGACCGACACCACACCGGCCATCAGTGCCGCGACGGCGGCGGCACCGGCCGGTTCCACCACCTGCTTGCCGCGCTCCAGCAGCAACAGCAGGGCCCGCGAGATGTCCTCGTCCGAGACGGTCACCACGTCGTCGACCAGCTTCGCGACGTGTGCGAAGGTGAGTTCCCCGGGTCGGCCGACGGCGATGCCGTCCGCGATCGTGGCGTACGCCGGCAACCGGACCGGGGCACCGGCGGCCAACGACGGCGGGAAGGCCGCCGCCCCGGCGGCCTGGACCCCGATCACCCGCACCTGCGGGCGCAGCGCCTTGGCGGCGACCGCGATCCCGGAGATCAGCCCGCCTCCCCCGACCCCGGCCACGATGGTGCGCACCTCGGGGCACTGCTCGAGGATCTCCAGCGCCACGGTGCCCTGGCCGGCGATCACGTCAGGATGGTCGAACGGGTGGATGAAGACCGCCCCGGTGCGCTCCGCGAAGTCCTGCGCCGCCACCAACGACTCGTCGACGGTGGTGCCGACCAGCTCGACCCGCGCGCCGTACCCCCTGGTGGCCGTCACCTTCGGCAGCGGCGCGCCGGTCGGCATGAAGACCGTGGCGGTGGTGCCGAGCAGCCCGGCCGCGAGCGCCACTCCCTGGGCGTGGTTGCCGGCGCTCGCCGCCACCACACCCCGGGCCCGTTCCTCGGGACGAAGACGGGCGATCCGGACGNACGCTCCGCGGACCTTGTACGACCCGGCCCGCTGCACGTGCTCGCCCTTGAGCCAGACCGGCCCGCCGAGCGCGACCGACAGGGGCCGGGACGGCTCCAGCGGAGTGGTCCGGACGACATCGGCGAGCAGTTTCCGCGCCGCGACGACCTCGGCGAGTCCGACCAGCTCCGTCATGTCCCCGATCGTCGCATCACCGCTGGTCGGCGGACCNCGGCGCCGGCATCGTCATGCCGGGCGTCACAGGCCCGGCCGGGGCGGCCCGGTCCAGCCGGGCGTGCTGCGCCCGGGAGACCCGGACGACGAGCAGGACGAACGTCACCGCCGCCAGCACCCCGGCGGCCAGGATCGGCAGGTGCCGGACCAGCGCCTGCTCGTAGTACCCGACCCAGGTGGTGACGTCCTCGGGGGTCAACATCAACGGCAGGTCGTCGTACTGCCTCAGGTCGTACCGGTCGAGGACCTGGCCGCCCCAGTAGTAGACGAGGAACGGCAGCCACCAGACCCAGACCAGCCCAGGGGTGCCGGCCCGGAACAGGCTCGCCCGGGCGATGTCGGCCATCACCCGGAACGGGATGACGAGGTTGGCCAACGGCACGAACCAACCCCCGATCGCCCAGCCGGTCCGCAGTTCGGGCACCGAGCCGGCGAACGCGTCGAGGTTCGCCCGGGCCCGGTAGAACCAGACGACGACCAGCGGGATCGCCACCAGCCGGGTGCCGAGCAGCACGAGGCCCAGCAGGCCCCCCGCGGCGTCCAGCCGGCCCTCCACGGCCAGGGCCTCGATCGGGTCGCCGTCGAGGTCGCGCTGCGCGGACCGGACCAGTCGGGCGCCGGCCAGCGGCCACAGCAGGTACGCCGCGTCGGCCAGCATCGCCACCGCGACGGCGACGCCGGCGGCGAGACCGACGCCCCACACCCGATAGGTACGGACGCCGGGCAGCACCGCCGGCTGCCCGGCCGGGGTGTAGCAGGTGGGACAGTCGGACCTGCCGGGCGGTATCTCCGTGTCACAGGTGTTGCAGCGCATGGCCTCCGTCCTCCCGGGCGTTGGCGGCAGCGCGCCCACCCTACTGGACGAGACGCGTCCCGTGTGGACTCCGTGCCCCGCCCACGGCGGGCGCCGGCGGCCCGCGCGGCGCGGGCGGATCCGCTCAGCTCGCCCGGGTCGGCACCCGGGGATAGCCCGGCGCGTGTCGCTGCCACGGCGCGGCCAGCTCGAACTGTCCGGCGACGCCGAGCAGCAGCAGTTCCGAACCGGGCGGGCCCACGAGCTGGACCCCGACCGGCAGTCCGTCCGGGCGCAGCCCGACCGGCACCACCAGTGACGGCAGACCGGCGATGTTCCACGGTGCCGCGTACGGGGCGTACCGGATGCACGCCAACAGGTTCGCCGACCAGGACCGCCCCGCCCAGTTCACCGCCGGCGGCGGAGCGCTGGCCAGCGCCGGGGTGAGCAGCAGGTCCNCCGAGTGGTCGGCGAAGAAGGCGACCGCCCGTTCCCGCCAGGCGACCCGGTCCCGCTCGCGCACCAGGCCCCACCGCTGCGCCCAGGTGCCCAGCGCCGCGTGCCGACGGCTGCGCCGCTGCAACGTCGTCCGGTCGACACCGGCCTCCTCCGCGGCCAGGGCGGCACAGGCGAGCCAGGTGGCGATGCCCCGGATCCCGAGCGAGACCGGGTAGACCGGGTCGACGCTGACCGTGTCGTGACCCGCCGCCGCCAGCAGCCGGGAGGCGGTGGCCACCGCGTCCCGGTTCGGCTGGTCGGGTCGGATGCCCGCGACCGGCGACCGGAGCGAGACCGCGACCCGCAGCCGCTGGGGCGGGACGAGTTTCTCCGGACGCCGCCCGGCCAGGACCGCGAACCCCACGGCGGCGTCCGCCACGGTGGTGGCGAAGATGCCGTGCTCGGTCAGGCCGAGCCAGTCGTTGGCGGGGAGCTGGCACGGCACCACACCCCGGCCCGGCTTGAGCCCGACGAGGCCGCAGCAGGCGGCCGGGATCCGGATCGAGCCGAGGCCGTCGTTGCCCTGGGCGATCGGCACCATGCCGGAGGCGACCGCCGCGGCGGCCCCACCGGACGAACCGCCCGGGGTACGGTCCGGCCGCCACGGATTGCGGGTCACCGCCGACTCGTCGTCGGTGGTGCCGAAGAGCCCGAGCTCCGGCATCCGGGTCGCGCCGAGGATGATCGCGCCGGCCCCGCGCAGCCGCCGGACCACCTCGTGGTCGGCCTCGGCGACCGCGGTACGGACCGCCGCCGACCCGTTCCAGGTCGGCAGCCCGGCCACCGGGGTGTTCTCCTTGATCGCCACCGGCACCCCGGCCAGCGGCAGGTTGGCCAGGTCGTCCTGCTCGTCGACCTTCTCCGCCTCGACGATCGCCTCGCCCCCGCGGACCACCCGGAACGCGGCGACCTCGCGATCGGCGCGGGCGACGTGGTCGAGGTGATCCGCCACCACCTGGGTGGCGGAGGTGTCACCCCGACGGACCGCCCGGGCGATCTGCTTCGCGGTCGCGCCGACCCAGGTCGGCATCATCTCCTGCACGGCCACCTCCCCATCGGCTCCTCCGCGGCGCCGCCCGAGCGGGCGGGTAGCTCCACCCTGCCGTACGAGCGGCCCGGACCGCGTCATCCCACGCGGTCCGGGCCGGGTCCGTACGTCTCCGGCGACGATCAGCCGAGCGCCTGCTCCAGGTCCGCGAGTAGGTCGTCGGCGGTCTCGATGCCGACAGACAGTCGCACGAGATCGGCGGGAACTTCAAGCGCCGAGCCGGCAGCACTGGCGTGCGTCATCCGGGCCGGGTGCTCGATCAGCGACTCGACCCCGCCGAGCGACTCGGCGAGCACGAAGAGTTTGGTCCGGTTGCAGATCTGGATCGCGTGCTCCTCACCGCCGGCGGCCCGGAACGAGATCATGCCGCCGAACCGGCGCATCTGCTTGGCGGCGACCTCGTGCCCGGGGTGATCCGGCAGGCCGGGATAGAGGACCTGGGCGACCGCCGGGTGCCGGCTGAGGTAGTCGGCGATCCGCTCGGCGTTGTCGCAGTGCCGGTCCATCCGCACGCCGAGGGTCTTGATCCCGCGCAGGGTGAGCCAGGCGTCGAACGGCCCGTTGACCCCGCCCATCGCGTTCTGGTGGAAGCGGAGCTCCTCGCCGAGCACGGTGCTGGCGGTGACCAGAGCCCCGCCGACCACGTCCGAGTGCCCCCCGACGTACTTGGTGGTGGAGTGGACGACGACGTCCGCACCGTGCGCGATCGGCTGCTGCAGGTACGGCGAGGCGAACGTGTTGTCGACCACCAGCAGCGCGTCGATGTCCTTGGCCAGCGAGGCCAACCCGGCGATGTCGGCGATCCCCAGCATCGGGTTGGTCGGGGTCTCCGCCCAGATGATCTTCGTCTGGCCGGGACGGAGCGCGGCCCGCACGGCGTCGAGGTCGGAGATCCGGGCCGGGGTCCAGGTCAGGCCCCAGCGCTGCGCCACCCTGGCGAAGAGCCGNTACGTCCCGCCGTACGCGTCGTCCGGGATCACCACGTGGTCACCCGGCCGGCAGACCGTCCGCAGGAGCGTGTCCTCGGCGGCCAGGCCGCTGGCGAAGGTCAGACCGACCTGCCCGCCCTCCAGCGCGGCGAGGCACTCCTGCAGCGCGTCCCGCGTCGGGTTGCCCGAGCGACTGTACTCGTAGCCGAGCCGCGGGTCGCCGACGGCGTTCTGGGCGTAGGTGCTGGTCTGGAATATCGGTGGCACCACCGCGCCGGTCCGGGCCTCCGGCTCCTGGCCGGCGNGGATGGCAAGTGTCTCGAAGCCGTGACTCATTTCTGTGAGGCTAGTCTGCTCGTGATGGCTGCCTGCGTCTTCTGCGGCATCGTGGCGAACTCCGTGCCGGCGTTCCGGGTCGTCGACACCCCGGAGGGGGTGGTGNTCCTCGACAGGAGGCCCGTGTTCAAGGGGCACGTGCTCGTGGTGCCCCGGGACCATGTCGAGACCCTGGGCGAGTTGCCGGCCTCCTCGGTGCCGGGATACTTCGCCCTCGTCCAGCGGCTCACCGTGGCCGTGCCGGCCGGGCTGGGCGCGGACGGCACCTTCGTGGCGATCAACAACCGGGTCTCCCAGTCGGTTCCACACCTGCACACCCACGTCGTACCCCGGAACAGGGGTGACGGGCTGCGCGGCTTCTTCTGGCCCCGCACGGCGTACGCCTCCGACCAGGAGGCCCGGTCGTACGCCGACCGGATCGCCGCCGCGCTCGGCTGACCCGACCGCCTCGTGCCGTCCCGACATCCCGCGCGCCCACGAGCGTATCGCCCACGCATCGACCACCGTCTCACCGGGGCACCCGATCCGTGGTCGGGGTCCCGCCCGGGCCCCGACGGGACCACCGGCCGGCCCGCGCCCTGGTCCGGCGGCCCGACGCGCGCGGCGCCCTCCGCGGCTGGGGTAACCGGTCGGCCGCCGGGTAAGAATCGGGGGCGGAGCCGCGTTGCACCGGGCGGAGGCACGAGAGGAGTCAACCGTGTTCCTACGGCGTGTGAAGGCCGAACTGCCCACCCCCGACCAGGCCCTGCCCGGCCGGCCGGTCGCGATGCCGGTTCCCGACCGTCACGAGGTGCTCGGGACCCCGCTGAAGGGGCCGTGGCCGGAGAACGCCCAGGTGGCCGTCTTCGGAATGGGCTGCTTCTGGGGCGCCGAGCGACTGTTCTGGACCCTCCCCGGGGTGATCTCGACCTCGGTGGGCTACGCGGGCGGTTACACCCCGAACCCGACGTACGAGGAGGTCTGTTCGGGCATGACCGGCCACGCCGAGGTGGTGCAGGTGGTCTACGACCCCTCGAAGATCAGCTACGAGGACCTGCTCAAGGTCTTCTGGGAGAACCACGACCCGACCCAGGGGATGCGGCAGGGCAACGACGNCGGCACGCAGTACCGCTCGGCGATCTACGCGACCACCGAGGAGCAGCTGGCCGCGGCCCGCGCGTCCCGGGAGGCCTTCGCCCCGGTCGTCGCCGAGGCCGGGTACGGCGAGATCACCACGGAGATCGACCGGCTCCGCGAGTACTACTACGCCGAGGACTACCACCAGCAGTACCTGGCTCCGACCAAGAACCCGTACGGCTACTGCAACCACGGCCCGAACGGCCTGACCTGCCCGGTCGGCGTCGCCCGTACCACCAGCTAGCCCTGGTGGGCGGGCGNCGGCCGCGGGTGGCACCGCATCGGTGTTGAAGTGGTACCGTTTTGGTATGAGCGGTGAGACGATCACGACCTCTCTCAAGCTGCCGGTCGACATCTATGAGGCGATCAAGGCCGAGGCGGCCGAGGATCACCGCTCCATCAATGCCGCCATCGTGGTCGCCTTGCGGGACCACGTTCGTCGACGCCAGCGCATGCGGCAGGTCGCCGAGATCGGGGCCCAGATCGTTGACCGGCACGGTGAACTGCTGCGACGGCTCGCCCAGTGACGCCAGATTCGGTTGACTACCTCACGGTCGAGGACCTGACCGTGCTCGCCGAGGTCGTTCTCGGCCGGAAGCCCTTGATTCGTGACGCCGGGTTGCTGGCGGCCGCCGCCGCGCGTCCGTCCACAGTGGTGTTCGGCGAGGTGGCGTATCCCAGCTTGTTCGGCAAGGCGGCTGCGTTGCTCCAGTCAATCTGTCAGAACCACGCGCTGGTTGACGGCAACAAGAGGCTGGCTTGGGCGGCCGCGGTCACGTTCCTGGCACTCAACGGTCACCCTGTTCCTGAGATTGACGTCGACGCGGCTGAGCGGTTCATGCTCGCGGTTGCCAGCGGAGAGTTGCGGGAGGTCGTTGACATCGAAGCCGGGCTTCGCACGCTCTACGGTGCGTAGCCGGTGTTGCCGTACACGTTGGTGTCTCAAGAACCCGTACGGCTACTGCAACCACGGCCCGACCGGGCTGACCTGCCCGGTGGGCGTGGCCCGAACCCCGCGCTAGCCCGGCGGCCGGCTGGGCGACCGGAGGCCGACCGGGCGCGTCGTGTGTCGCGCCAGCGTCGCGACCCCGGCGCNGGAAAGTCGTTGCTGCCACCGGCNGGGCTGGATAGCGTGGCCGTACACGGGAAAGGAGGTGGTCCGAGCTTTGTGTGGCGACAGGACTCGTGAGGTGGCTGTCCGCTAGCCGCTGTCCTTGGCAGTTTTCCGGTCCGCCGCGAGGCGGGCGACGATCCGTCCGCCGCGGGGCGTGCGGAGGGACGACATCGCCGAGACCGTGTGGCAGCGGTACGGCGAATCCACATCAGCCACCCGACCCCCGGGGCACCGGCCCGGTCCAGCCGGTGCCCGCACGACCGGCGTCGCGCGGGAACCCCGGGGGTCGCCCATGTCTTACGAAGGCACCGTCGTGTCCGTACGCGAACTGGTGGTGCTGGGCACGGCAAGCCAGGTGCCGACCCGGCACCGCAACCACAACGGCTACGTTCTGCGGTGGGACCGGGAGGTGATCCTCTTCGACCCCGGCGAGGGCACCCAGCGACAGATGCTCCTCGCCGGTGTCCCGGCCGGCGACCTGACCCGGATCTGTGTCACCCACTTCCACGGTGACCACTGCCTCGGCCTGCCCGGGGTGATCCAGCGGCTCTCCCTGGACCGGGTGGCCCNCCCGGTCTGCGCCCACTTCCCCGCCACCGACCGTCGCTACTTCGACCGGCTCCGCCACGCCAGCTCGTTCTACGAGACCGCCGAGCTGTGCGAACTGCCGGTGACCCGGGACGGGCACGTCTTCGAGACCGCCGCCGGCCGGCTGGAGGCCCGTCGGCTGCGCCACCCCGTGGAGACGTACGGCTACCGGCTGGTCGAACCGGACGGGCGCCGGATGCTGCCGGAGCGGCTGGCCGCGTACGGGATCAGCGGACCGGCCGTCGGGCAGCTGCGCCGCACCGGCCACCTCGACGTCGGCGGACGCCGGGTGACCCTCGACGAGGTGAGCGAACCCCGTCCCGGCCAGCGGTTCGCCTTCGTCATGGACACCGGCCTCTGTGACGCGGTGTACGCCCTGGCGGAGCGGGCCGACCTGCTGGTGATCGAGTCGACCTTCCTCGCCGAGGACGCCGCGCTCGCCGCCGAGGNCGGGCACCTGACCGCCGGCCAGGCCGCCCGGGTCGCGGCCGAGTCCGGCGTACGCCGACTCGTCCTCACCCACTTCTCCCAGCGGTACGGCGCCCCGGGGTCGGCGTCGGCGGGGCGCCGGCCGGCGGTCGAGCGCTTCGCCGCCGAGGCGCGTGCGGAGTTCGACGGTGAACTCGTCGTCGCCGAGGACCTGACCCGGGTACCGGTCCCCGCCCGCCGGCCCGGCGACACCGCGCCGCCGGGCTGAGTCGGCCCCGCCCCGGCCGGGCGACTCCGGACGCCGGTGACCCGCGTCGGCGGCGCGGCGGCGCGAGCCCGTCCGGCGCGCCCTCGCCGGCTGTTCGCTGTGGGCCGAACCCGGGCGGGCATCGACGGTCGCCGGTGTTTGTTCTGGTCCACATGACCAGCGAACAACGGGAACCGGAGTCGGCCGAGGCCGCCGCCCTCGACGCGTACTCGCGGGTGGTCACCGCCGTCGCGGCCCGGGTGCTTCCGAGTGTGGCGGCGCTGTCCGTCCGCGGCCCCCGGGGTTCCGGAGCGGGCTCGGCGGTGGCCTTCACCGACGACGGGTTCCTGCTCACCAGCGCGCACGTCGTGCGGGGCGCCACCGGCGGCGTCGCCACCTTCGGTGACGGCCACCAGGCCCGTTTCGACGTGGTCGGCGCCGACCCTCTCTCCGACCTGGCCGTGCTCCGGGTCCGGGACTCCGCCGCCCCGCCGGCCGAGCTCGGGGACGCCGATCCGCTGCGGATCGGTCAGCTCGTCGTCGCGGTCGGCAACCCGATGGGGCTCGCCGGCTCGGTCACCGCCGGTGTGGTCTCCGGGCTGGGCCGGTCCCTGCCGGCCCGGGACGGCCGCGTCGTACGGCTGATCGAGGACGTCATCCAGACCGACGCGGCGCTCAACCCGGGCAATTCCGGCGGCGCGCTCGCCGACGCGGCCGGCCGGGTGGTCGGGATCAACACCGCCGTCGCCGGGTACGGTCTCGGCCTGGCGGTACCGGTCANCTCCACCACCCGACAGATCATCGGCGAGCTGGTCCGCACCGGCCGCGTCCGGCGGGCCTGGCTCGGCGTCGCCGGTGTCCCCGTGCCCCTGCCGCCGCCGGTGGCGGCGCGGACCGGACAGCAGCGGGGCCTGCGGGTCGTCGAGGTGGTGCCGGGAAGCCCGGCCGGAGTCGCCGGAATCTACCTCGGCGACGTGATCGTCTCGGCCGGGGGCCGGCCCGTGACGGACGGGCAGAGCCTGCAGCGGCTCATGCTCGGTTCGGCCATCGGGAGCCGGCTTCCCGTGACCGTGCTGCGCCGGGGCGCCTTCGTCGACGTGATCGCCGTGCCCACCGAGTTGACGAGCCACCGGGGGTAGGCGGGACCGCGGGCGCGACCTCCGGGTGGCCAGCCCGGGCGGGGCCGGGCCGGCGGAACCGTCGCCCGGATCCGCCGGCCCGCCGCTGTCCGCGGTGTCAGCGGGAGTTGAGGTGGGCGAGCAGGTCCTGCCGGGTGATCACACCCTCCGGCTTGCCGTCCACCAGCACCAGTGCGGCGTCGGACTTCTCCAGCAGCCTGACCGCCTCGCTCACCGGCTGACCGCCGCCGATCATCGGCAGCGGTGGACGCATGTGCCGCTCGATGGTGTCGTGCAGGTTGGCCTGACCGGTGAAGAGGGCGTCCAACAGGTCCCGCTCGGCGATCGAGCCGGCCACCTCACCGGTCATCACCGGCGGCTCCGCCTTGAGGACGGGCAGCTGGGAGACGCCGTACTCGCGCATGTAGTCGATCGCGTCCCGAACCGTCTCGGTCGGGTGGACGTGGACGAGCTCGGGAATCCCGCCGGGCTTGCCGGCCAGCACGTCCGCCACGGTCGCCTCGGTGGCGCTGGTCGACAGGAAGCCGTACCGGGCCATCCAGTCATCGTTGAAGATCTTCGACAGGTAGCCCCGCCCGCCGTCGGGCAGCAGCACCACGACGACGTCGTCCGGGCCGGCCCGGCGGGCCACCTCCAGGGCGGCGGCCACCGCCATCCCGCAGGACCCGCCGACCAGCAGCCCCTCCTCCCGGGCGAGTCGTCGGGTCATCTCGAAGGACGCCTTGTCCGACACCTTGATGATCTCGTCGCAGATCGTCCGGTCGTACGTCTCCGGCCAGAAGTCCTCGCCGACCCCCTCGACCAGGTACGGTCGGCCGGTTCCCCCGGAGTAGACCGAGCCCTCCGGATCGGCGCCGATGATCCGCACCGTACCGCCGGAGACCTCCTTGAGGTAGCGACCGGTCCCGGAGATGGTCCCCCCGGTGCCGNCCCCGGCGACGAAGTGTGTGATCTTGCCACCGGTCTGGTCCCAGATCTCCGGCCCGGTGGTCTCGTAGTGCGAGCGCGGGTTGGCCGGATTGGCGTACTGGTTCGGCTTCCACGCGCCGGGGATCTCCCGGGCCAGCCGGTCCGAGACGCTGTAGTAGGAACGGGGATCCTCGGGGGCCACCGCGGTGGGGCACACCACCACCTCGGCGCCGTAGGCCCGCAGCACGTTCTGCTTGTCCTCGCTGACCTTGTCCGGACAGACGAAGACGCACCGGTAACCCTTGAGCTGCGCCACCAGCGCCAGTCCGACCCCGGTGTTGCCGCTGGTCGGCTCGACGATCGTGCCACCGGGCCGAAGCAGACCGGCCGCCTCGGCCTCCTCGACCATCCGGAGCGCGATCCGGTCCTTGACCGAGCCGCCCGGGTTGAAGTACTCGACCTTGGCCAGGACGGNGGCCGAGATGCCCTCGGTCACCCGACGGAGCCGGACCAGGGGCGTGTCGCCGATCAGCTCGATGACGTTGTCGTAGTAGCGCACCTCGTCGTGCCCTTCTCGGTGCCCGCCGGCCGGCCGGCACGCGGTCGAGCACGGTCGGTGCGACAGGGCGTGCGCGATCGGAGCGGCGGATGGCGGATGTCAGAGCAAGCCTACGTGCCCGCCGCGCGGTACGGGAGCGGCGATCCTCCGCCGGGCCCGACGGGCCGCCACCCCGGCGTGCCCCGCCGCCGCGGGGCACGCGGGCACGCGCCGCCGGCCGGGTGGACCGCCGCGGGCTCAGCCGACCACCGTCCCGGGCACGACGCGGGCGCGTCGGGCCTCCCAGGCGAGGAACCGCTCGGTCTCGGCCAGTACCGCCCCGGCGAGCCAGGTCACCACGATCGCGTCGTCGGCGATCCCGAACAGCATCATCACCAGTTCGGGCATGGCGTCGATCGGGGAGACGACGTAGGCGACGGCCGCCAGCATCAGTGCCAGCCGCAGGCCGCCGTCGTACTCGCCTCGCAGGGTGGCCCGGATCATCCGGGGCAGGGCGCCGAGCCGGCGGCCCAGGGACGGGCCCCTGCGTGCGCCGACCGTCAACGCCTGCAACAGTGCCCGGAACGCGGCGGTGCGGGTGAGTGTCCTGGCCATCTCGTCGCCCCCTCTCGTCGCCTGCCTCCAGCATGCACGCGGCGGACAACAGGGCGCCCGNCACGACGCCCGGGACCGCCCNCGCGGCGGGCGCGTGTGCCGGGACGAGCCGAAACGCCGACAACGCCGGACCTGGTCAGCCGAGATAATCTCGAAGGTCACGGAGTATGCGTGACAGGCGGAGGGCCGGATGAGTCCAGCCGGATCATCGCAGCAGACACGATCGTCGTGGCGGATCGCCCGCCAGGTGGTGAAGGCGACGGCCGTCGGGGTGGGCGTGACCGCGGTCGGCACCGCGGCGACGACAGGGCTGCTCGTTGCGCAGGCGCGGCAGGCGCGGCGCGTGATCCCGCTCGCCGAGGCGCCGCCGCCACGCGGGGATGGGGTCTACGGTGCCAAGTTCCCCGGNCCACCGATCACGATGGTGATGCTCGGCGACTCCTCCGCCGCCGGGTACGGCGTACAGCGGCCCCGGGAGACACCCGGGGCTCTGCTTGCCACCGGTGTGTCCCGTCGGCTGCGCCGGCCGGTCCGGCTGTACCGGCTCGCGGTGGTGGGCTGTCTGTCGGCCGGGCTGCATCCGCAGGTCGACGCCGCCCTGGAGCACGACCCCGACGTGGCGGTGATCGTGATCGGCGGCAACGACGTGACGAAACGCACGCCCATCCCGGTGGCGGTCCGGCACCTCGCGGAGGCGGTACGCCGACTGCGTGCCGCCGGCACCGAGGNGGTGGTGGGAACCTGCCCGGATCTCGGCGCGATCCAGCCGATCAAGCCGCCGCTGCGGTGGCTGGCCCGACGGTGGAGCCGGCAGCTCGCCGCCGCGCAGACCCTCGCGGTGGTGGAGGCGGGAGGCTGGACGGTCTCCCTGGGCGACCTGCTCGGTCCCCGCTTCGCCGCCGAGCCCACCCGGCTGTTCTCCTGGGACCACTTCCACCCCTCCGCCGAGGGCTACGCGGTCGCCGCCGCCGCGATGCTGCCGACGGTACTGGCGGCGCTCGGCGCCGGACCGGCGCCGCAGGCCGCGTCGGCCCGGGACCGGGGCGTACGCTCGCTGCCGGAGGCGGCGCACGAGGCCGCCCGACACGCCGGCACGGAGGTGCGCGGGGTACGGGTCGGCGGTCGCGACCACGGTCCGCGCGGGCGCTGGGCGCAGCTGCGCCGTCGGGGTGGCTGGTTCGGGCGCCCCCGGCCCTCGGTGGAGGCGACGGCCGATGCGGCGGAGGGGACGACACCAGGGGACGCGACGCCACGGCTGCAGACCGCCGCGGCCGGGAACGCGACACCGCGCACCGGGGCCGCGGAGCTGTCGGCGCGACAGGACAGCACGACGGCGTCCCGGTAGCGGAGGCGACAGAGGAGCCGGCATGACGGAGCGGGGAAGCACCAGGGTGGCGCCGTCCGGGCTGTCGATGGGCACACGGGTGGCCCGCGCCGCCGTGGTCACGCTGTTCGCCGCCACGGCCGGCGGGCTCGCGTTGCTGGCCGGGGAGGCGTTCCTGGCCCGCAACCGGCGGTACGCGCAGCCCGAGCTCGGCATGGCCCTGCGGTCCACGGTCGGCCGCGCCGGGGCACCGCCGCTGCGGCTGGTCATGCTCGGCGACTCCGCGGCGCTCGGCGTGGGCGTGGACCGGGTGGAGGACACGGTCGGCGGGCAACTCGCCCGGCTCCTCGCCGAGGGGACCGGCCCGGCCCGCAGCGAGCGGCAGGTGTGGCTGTCCAGCGTCGGCGTCTCCGGTTCGCGCTCCACGGACCTGGCCACCCAGGTGGCCCGGGCCCTGCTCGGCGAACGACCGGACGTGGCGGTGATCCTGGTCGGTGCCAACGACGTGGCCTCGCTGCGGCGGCCGAACGAGGCGGCGGCCCACCTCGGCATGGCGGTCCGACGGCTGCGTGCGGCCCGGGTCCGGGTCGTCGTCGGCACCTGTCCCGATCTCGGCGCGGTCCGGGCCTTCGCCCCACCGTTGCGTCAGCTCGCCGGATGGTTCGGCCGGCGCGTCGCCCAGGCCCAGGCCGTCGCGGTGGCCGCGGCCGGTGGCACCGTGGTGGACCTCGCCGCGGAGACCGGTACGGTGTTCCGCGCCGATCCGGGAACCCTCTGCCACGACGGTTACCACCCGTCCGCCGACGGATACCGGCTCTGGGCGCACGCCCTGCTCCCGGCGGTCGCCCAGGCCGCCGCCGGCACCCGACAGGGGTAGCTCCCGCGGATTCCGCACCGGACCGACCGGTGCGGAATCGCACGGGCTGGCGGTGCGCTCAGGTGGCGATGCCGACGGCCTGCCGAACAGAGTCGGGGTCGTCGATGGCCCGGAGCAGGTAGTGGGCGACGTCCGCGCGCGGTACGGCGGTGCCACGGCGCAGGTTCTGCCCGTACGCCGTGCGGTAGACCCCGGTCAGCGGCCGGTCGGTGAGCCGGGGCGGCCGGACGACGGTCCAGTCCAGTTCGCTGTCGCGAAGCATGTCCTCCATCAGCGCGAGGTCGGCGTAGTGCCGACGCAGGGCGAGTTTGAGGGCCGGCGTGATCAGGTTCCGCGTGANGANCCCCTCCCCGGGGTCGCGCCGGGGCGGGTGGGGCCGGCCCGGTGACGGCACCGTGGACACCGCCGAGGCGCTGACGGCGAGGATCCGGCGTGTCCCGGTGGCCCGCATCGCGGCGATGATCGCCCTGGTACCCCGGGAGACCACCCCGANGTCGGCGGCCGACCGGGGACCGAGGCCGGAGATGACCGCGTCTGCCTTGTCAACCGCGTCAGCGAGCACCTGCGGATCGGCGGCGGTCAGGTCCGCGGCCACCACGCGGACGGACCGGTCGGCGGCGGACAGCTTCGCCGGATCACGGACCACCGCCGTGACGTCGTGCTTGGCGGCGACGGCCTGGCTCAGCACGTGCCGGCCGATGCCGCCGCTCGCCGCGAAGATGGTGATTCGCATCGCACCTCCGATTGGTGATGCTCACTGACACGCCAGCCTAGGAGACACGTACCCCGGTCAGGCCGCGCCGGCCCGCCGCCGGCGTCACGCCTCCGGTGCCGCCCGTACGGCCACCGCCGCGGAAACACGGTTAACGTTGGTTCATGTCGTCCCTCTCCCCTCGCGACGCTGTCATCGTCGCCACCGCCCGCTCCCCGATCGGCCGTGCGCACAAGGGTTCCCTCCGGGAGGTGCGTCCCGACGACCTCGCCGCCACCATCGTCCGGGCGGCCCTGGACAAGGTGCCCCAGCTCGATCCGGCCGAGATCGACGACCTGTACCTCGGCTGCGGTATGCCCGGCGGCGAGCAGGGCTTCAACATGGCCCGGGTGGTCGCGATCCTGCTGGGTCTGGACACCGTTCCCGGCGCGNCCATCACCCGGTACTGCGCCTCGTCGCTGCAGACCACCCGGATGGCGTTCCACNCGATCCGGGCCGGCGAGGGAGACGTCTTCGTCTCCGCCGGCGTGGAGTGCGTCTCCCGGTCCGTCCGTGGCACCTCCGACAGGCTGCCGGAGGAGGCTCAGGAACTGGTGGGCGGCGGTTGGCAGAACCCGCGGTTCGACGCGGCCCGCGCCCGCTCCGCCGCCCGGGCCGCCGGTGGCGCACCGACCTGGCACGATCCCCGACTGGACGGTGAACTGCCGGACATCTACCTGGCGATGGGCCAGACCGCGGAGAACCTCGCCCAGGTGTACGACATCAGCCGGGCCGAGATGGACGAGTTCGGCGTACGCAGCCAGAACCTCGCCGAGAAGGCGATCGCCGACGGGTTCTGGGCCCGCGAGATCACCCCGGTCACCCTCCCCTCCGGCGAGGTCGTCACCGCCGACGACAGCCCGCGCCCCGGGGTGACCCTGGCCGGGGTGTCCGGACTCCAGCCCGCGTTCCGGCCGGACGGGCGGATCACCGCCGGAAACTGCTGTCCCCTGAACGACGGCGCGGCGGCGGTGATCGTGATGAGCGCCGAGCGGGCCCGTGACCTCGGCATCACCCCGCTCGCCCGGATCGTCTCCACCGGTGTCACCGCCCTGTCGCCCGAGATCATGGGACTGGGCCCGGTGGAGGCCTCCCGGCAGGCGCTGCGGCGTGCCGGGATGACCATCGACGACGTCGACCTGGTGGAGATCAACGAGGCGTTCGCCGCGCAGGTGATCCCGTCGTACCGGCAGCTGGGCGTCCCGCTGGACAAGCTCAACGTGATGGGCGGCGCGATCGCGGTCGGGCACCCCTTCGGCATGACCGGGGCCCGGATCACCGGCACCCTGATCAACGCGTTGCAGTGGCACGACCGCACCATCGGACTTGAGACCATGTGCGTCGGAGGCGGCCAGGGTATGGCGATGATCATCGAACGGCTGAGCTGAGCGCCGAGGTCACAACGCCCGCCGGGTCGCCGCTATCGCCTCGGCGGCCTCGGCCAGCACGGCCGGCGCCGGATCGGCGGCGAGCAGGTCGGCCGCGACCACCCGGAGCTGGTCGGGCAGGGCCAGGTCGCTGTCGAGCCGGGGCACGGCCCGGCGTGGCCGGCCCTCGGCGTCCGCACCCAGGTCGGCGAGGCGCTGGACGAGCCGGTGCACGACATCGGCCCGGCTGTCGTCGCCGGGGCGGGCCGGGGTCGCCCACCGCGGCGCCGTCCAGTGGCCGACCTGGTTGACCAGCAGGTCGACCAGGCGCCGCACCGTGTCGGCCGACCGGTCGGCGGGTTCGGGCGGGCGGGCGGCCGCGGTGGCCGGCAAACCCGGTGCGGCGGCCGGCCGGTCGGATTCGGCGGGCATCATCGCGCCGAGTCTACGGTGCCCGGCCTGCCCGGCCGCGCGGATTCGATCCGGGAGCGACGGCCGGACGACGCAGTGCCGATCATGACGTGACCGGGGNCCACGGCGCCGATTCCGGCGACGACCTCACGACCGACATGGCGCCCCCGGTAGAGACACCGATGCCCGCCCCGTGGGCAGGGCGGGCATCAACACGATCCCGACGGCGGCTCACTCGTCGCCCTGGAAGTAGCTGAGCAGCCGAAGAACCTCGATGTAGAGCCAGACCAGGCTGACCAGGATGCCGAACGCCGCGCTCCACGCGTAGCGCTGCGGCAGGCCCATCCGCACGCCCTCCTCGACCTCGTGGAAGCTGAGGACGAAGCTGAGCGACGCGATCACGATGCAGACCAGGCTGAACCCGATCGCCACCGGACCACCGCTGCGGAGACCGGTGTCGATGTCGGTGGTCAGCGTGATCACGAGGTTGATCAGCATGACCGCGAAGACGCCGACCATCGCCGCGAGCATGCCGCGGACGAACTTCGGCGTGGCCCGGATCACCCGGAACCTGTACAGCGCGGTCATCAGGAAGAAGATCCCGAAGCTCGCGATGACGGCCTGCAGGACGATGCCCCGGTAGCCGGCGATCTCCTGGAAGTACTTGCTGACCATGCCGACGAAGACGCCCTCGACGACGGCGTACGCCACCACGAGCGCCGGATTCGCCACCCGCATGAACGAGATCACCAGGCCGAGCACCAGCCCGACCACGGCGGCGCCGATCCAGGCCGCCCCGACGAGCGCGTCGGGCACCAGCGCCCAGGCGGCGGCCGCGGTGAGCCCGGTGACGGCGAGCAGAATGACGGTCTTGACGACGACGTCGTCAATGGACATGGGTGTGACGGTGGGCGGCGCGGCGGGATAGCCCACCGCCGTCGGGTACGGCTGCCCGTATGCGCCGGCCGGGGCGTACCCGGCGGCCCGTTCCCGCTCGGCCGCCTGGCCGAGTCGGGCCAACACCGGGTTGGACGTCTTCACTGTGTCAAGCCTCCTGAGGGTCGGTACACGGTGACCGTGCCATATCAAGGGTAGTGGCCAACGGCAACGACGGGGAGATCCACGCCTGTCGGCCGGCACCGGACGGACGTGCCCGGGGCGGGGGTCGAACCCGCACGCCTTGCGGCAGCCGCTTTTAAGGCGGCCGTGTCTGCCGTTCCACCACCCGGGCAGGAGCGCAACCGAAGTCGAAACTCCGGTGCCTGCCACGGTAGCGAATCGACGCCCCGCCCGGCGCGCCCCGCCGCCACATCGGCACTAGGGTCTTCGTCGTGACCCGCACAGTCCGCGCGGCGCATGACGCCGACCCCGGCCCGGCCACCGAGACCGAACCGATCCGCCCGCGCCCCAGGCGCTGGGCCCGCGCACTGCGCCGACACCGCGCCGACGCCGGGACATGCCTGCTCTTCGTGCTGTTCGCCGCCTGGCTCACCCACGGCATGTGGCCGGATCCCGACGCCCGGGTGCTCTCGCTGAACCCCGAGGACCAAGCCCTCTACGAGTGGTTCCTGGCCGTCGACGCCCGCGTGCTGCACGGCGACTTCAGCCTGCTGAGTGACCGGCTCAACGCCCCCGAGGGGGTGAACCTGATGGCCAACACCACGGTCATCGCGCTCGGCATGCTCTGCGCGCCGGTCACCCTCGCCTTCGGTGCCCCCGTCACCTTCGCGCTGCTGGCCGCCGGCAACCTGGCCGGCACCGCCGCCGCCTGGTACCTGCTGTTCACCCGGACGCTGCGCGTCCGGCGGCTCGCCGCCGCGCTGGGTGCCGGGCTGTGCGGCTTCGGCCCGGGCATGCTCTCCCAGACCAACAGCCACCTGCACATGACCGCGCAGTGGCTCATCCCGGTGCTGGTCTGGCTGGTGGTTCGGCTGGTCCGCGCCGCCGACCCGCTGGGCCGGCCCGACCGTCCCGGCGTCGACCTGCGGGGCGTGGTCACCTCGGGGATCGGGCTGGCCGCCGCCGTCTCGGTGCAGGTCTTCATCGGCGAGGAGGTGCTCTTCCTGACCGCCGTCGCCATGGTCGTCTTCAGCCTGGCCTACGCCGCCGCGAACCGGTCGCTGGCCCGCCGGGTGCTGCCCGCGTTCCTCGGCGGGATGGGGATCGCCGTCGGTCTGGCCGTGGCGGTGCTGGCGTACCCGCTCTGGTTCCAGTTCTCCGGGCCGCAGAGTGTGCCCAACGGGATGTTCAGCCCGTACTACTTCTCGGCCGACCTGGCGAGCTGGCCGGCGATCTCCCCGCTGTCGGTCGCCGGCTCCGCCGAGGCTGCCCGGCTGACCACCGGGCCCGCCGAGTACAACACCTTCCTCGGCTGGCCGCTCCTGGTGGCCGCCGGCGCCGCCACCGCCTGGCTGATCCGGCGCCCGCTCGTCATCGCCTGCGCCGTCACCGGGGTCGTCATGGCGGCGCTGTCGCTCGGCCCGACCATCGTCGTCGACCGGCGGGTCACCGGGATCAGCGGGCCCTACGCGCTGCTGCTCGGGATACCGGTGGTGGACGCGGCACTTCCGATGCGGTTCGCCCTGGCCCTGCTGCCGCTGATCGCGACCGTGCTGGCGCTCGCGGTCGACCACGCGCTCGCCGACGCGCGGCGACGGGTCCGGATCCTGGTGCCGACGGCGGCGGTCGCCGCCCTGCTGCCGATCTTCCCCACCCCGTTGCCGACGGCCGAGCGGGCACCGCTGCCGCGGTTCGTCACCGCCGGGCACTGGCGGGACTGCGTCGAGCCCGGCGGGGTGCTGGTCCCGGTCCCGCTGCCCACCCCCAAGGAACCCTGGCCGATGCGCTGGGCGGCCGCCGCCGACGCGGCGTTCGCCCTGCCGGAGGGTTTCTTCATCGGCCCGTACGCCGCCGGGGGCAGGGCCTCCATGGGCACGTACAAGCGGCCGACCTCGCAGCTGCTCACCGAGGTGGCGAAGACGGGTGTCGTGCCGGCGGTCGGTGAGGCCGAGCGACAGCAGGCGACGCGGGACGTCGAGTTCTGGGGCGCCTCCTGCGTCGCGCTGGCCGACGACGCCCCGCACGCGGCGAGCCTCCGGACGACCCTGGAGGCACTCTTCGGCCCCGCCACCCGGATCGCCGACGCCTGGACCTGGCGGGTCGGCTAGCCCCCCGGCGGCCGGCCCGCCCCCGCCGAGGGCACCGTGGCCCGCCGACCCGGGCGGCTAGCGCTTCCCCGCCCCGGCGGGAGCGGCCGAGCTCGCCTCGACGAACTCCTCCCGCGGGTCGTGCAACTGGCCGAGCGCCACCACCTCGCGGCGCAGGAGGAAGGCGAGGGTCCAGTCGACCACCACCCGGACCTTGCGGTTCAGCGAGGGAATCCGGCTCATGTGGTACGTCCGGTGCATGAACCAGGCCGGGAAACCGGTGAGCTTGATGCCGTACACCTGGGCGACCCCCTTGTAGAGGCCGAGGCTGGCCACGCTGCCGGCGTGCCGGTGCCGGTACTCCACCGGGCCACGGCCCCGGATCACCGCCCGGATGTTGTCGGCCAGCCGGATCGCCTGCCGCACCGCGTGCTGGGCGCTGGGCGAGCAGTAGTTGCCGGGCGGCTTGGTCAGGTCCGGCNCCGCGGCGCAGTCCCCGGCGCTCCACGCCCCCTCGACGACCACGCCGTCGTCGGCCACCTGCAGGGTCGGCAGGCAGGTGATCCGGCCCCGGTCGTCCCGGGGCAGGTCGGTGTGGTCGAGCATCGGCGCGGGCTTGACCCCGGCGGTCCAGACGATCGTGTCGGCCCGGAAGGAGTCCCCGTCGGAGAGCCGGACCAGGTTGTCGACGCACGACTCGAGCCGGGTGTCGAGCCGGATGTCCAGGCCGCGCCTGAGCAGTTGGGCGACCGTGTAGGCGCCCATGTCCCGGTCCACCTCGGGCAGTATCCGCTGGGTCGCCTCCACCAGCACCCAGCGCATGTCCTCGGGCCTCAGCTCCGGGTAGTACCGGAGCGCGTCCCGAACCATGTCCTCCATCTCGGCCAGCGCCTCGATGCCGGCGTACCCGCCACCGACGAAGACGAAGGTCAGCGCGGAACGCCGGACGTCCGCGTCGGGGGTGGCGGCGGCCACGTCGAGCCGGTCCAGCACGTGGTTACGCAGGTAGATCGCCTCGCCGATGGTCTTGAAGCCGATACCGTGCTCCTTCAGACCGGGAATCGGCAGCGTTCGGGAGACCGAGCCCGGGGCGACGACCACGTGGTCGTACCGGATCTCCCGGGCCGGACCGACGATCGGCTGGACGGTCGCGGTCCGGCGGGCGTGCTCGATCCGGGTGACCGCTCCCGCGATCACCCGGCAGCGGCGCAGCTCCCGGCGCAACGGCACCACGGTGTGCCGGGGTGAGATGTTGCCGGCCGCCGCCTCGGGCAGGAACGGCTGGTACGTCATGTGCGGCTGCGGGTCGACGACGACGACCTCGGCCTCGCGCGAGTGGAGCTTCTTCGACAGGCGCAGGGCCGCGTACAGCCCGACGTGACCGGCACCCACCACCAGGATCCGCTGCGGACTCACGACACCATCTTTCCCCGACCGGCCGGGGCCTGTTGGCAGATGTGGTCTTCTGTGACGGGAAACGCGAGGTGAGACGCGCGACCGCGGACCGGGGTCGCGGCCGCCCCCGCCTCACCGGCGGCGGAGCAACCAGCCGAGCAACGCGACGACGAGGACCGCCACGGCGAGCCCGCCGAGCAACGCGACGACGAGGCTCCGGTCGCCCCACCGGCCCGCCACGGCCAGCAGCGGCACCGCGAGCACCGCCGCGGCGAGCACCACCCCCAGCGCCCGGACGACCCACCGGGCCACCGCCTCGGACGCCACCACCGCGTGGTACGGCAGCAGGGCGGCCAGCGCGGCCAGACTGTGGGTCAGGTAGAGACAGGCGGCCAGCCCGAACAGTCGCCACAGCTCGATCCGCTGGCCGTACCAGCCGGTGGCGACCAGCCAGCCGGCCACGGCCACCAGGATCACCACGGTCGGCCACGACCGGCGCGGCGCCACCGCGGGGACCAGCGCGACGATCGCCAGCAGGCCGGCGGCCCGGGCGTCGAGGGCCCGGACCGGGTACGCCAGGACCAGCGACAGGAGTGCACAGCCGAAGACACCCGCGCGTACCAGCAGCGGGGTGGCGGTGACCCGGCCGATCGCCCCGGAGATCTCCCTGACCCGCCTCACCGCCACGCACCTCCGTCCCGCACCGCCGTCTCCTGCCCGGTCACCGCCGTCACCGCAGCCCCGGCCGGGGCGCCGAGGCGAGCCGGGCCACGTCCCGCAGCACCAGGTCGAGACTGCCGGCGCCGGCCCAGGGCACCACCGGCACCCCGTGCTCGCGAAGCTGGCCGATGGTGGTGTCCCGCTCCAGCCGCCACAGCCGGTACGCCACCTCGGTCCACTGCCCGCGACCCGGTGGGGTCACCGAGGCGGGCAGCGTGTCGACCGCCACCACGAACCGGCCGGCGCGGGCCAGCCGGGCCAGCATCGCCGCCGAGCGGGGATCGACCAGCGGGGTGAGGACCACGACGAGGGCGTTGGAGGAGAGCAGGTGCGGCCCGAGGACCTGGTCGTAGGGTTCGACGGGCGCGTACGCCACGGTGACGTCGAGCAGCCACTCCAGCACGGTCAGGTACTGGCGGCGGCCGGACGCCGGCCGGAGCCGACGGGCGGACGGCCCGTACTCGAGCAACGACACCCGGTCGCCGCGGTGCAGGTAGTGCTCGGCGATCGCCGCGGCGGCCCGGACACAGGTGTCCAGCACCGAGGCACTGCCCCGGACCCCGCCGGAACGCCCCGCCTCGACCAGGACGTCGAGCAGCAGCACCACCTCCGCGTCGCGGTCCGACAGCGTCGCGGCGACGTGCAGCTGGCGGGCACGCAGCGACACCCGCCAGTCGATCCGGCGCAGCCGGTCCCCGGGACCGAAGATCCGGACCCCGGACAGCTCGCCGCCCTCGCCCGGGCGCCGGGACCGGTGGCCGCCGACCAGGCCGGCCGCCCGGGGCATCGCCTCGTCGGCGTCGAACGGCTCGGTGGCCGGATAGACGGGGACGAGCCGGGGTTCGGCGACCACCATCGGGCTCACCAGCAGCCCGTCACAGGCGGCGGCCCGGACCACGGCCGGCCCGATCGGGTGCCGCCCCCAGCGCAGGGTCTCCCCGGTCAGACCAAGGTCGGTGAGGGTGCCGGCGGGAACGCTGAACCCGTACGGCCGGTCGGTGGCCCGGCGTCCGCCGGCCGGTGCGGTGTCCGTCGGACGGTCCCCGGGCTCCCGCCGCCGCGGGGCGTCGTCGCCGCCCAGCGTGTCGACGTCGACGGCGACGTCGACACGCTCGACGCGCAGCCACGGCGAGACCGCGGTACGGGTCAGCACCAGGTCGTACGCCACCTCGTCCGGGTTGGCGACCCGGATCGCGGCGGCCAGCGNGCCTCCCTCCACCAGGTTGGCGTCGTCGGCGCCGACGGCGATCTCGGGAGCCCGGCGGGGCCGGCGCCGCAGCGCCCACGCGGTGCCGAGCGCGAACGGCGCGGCCAGGACGACGAGGTCGACCCGACCGAGCACCACCCCCGCGATCAGGAGCAGGCCGGTCAGCAGGACCGCCCGACCGAGCGCCCGGGTCGGAGTCCACTCCGTCGGCGTCCCCGCGTCCTCCTCGACGGGGGCGGCCGGCGGCTGCGCGGGCACCGCCGGGCCCGGAACCGGACGGCCCTCCACGTCCGGCGCGACGGGACCCGTCGCCGGCCCGGNGGCGTCCGTGGTCGNTCCGACGGGGGTCACGGGGACCGCATCCCGACCGGNCCGGCCGCGTAGCTGGGCAGGGCGCCNCTGGCCGGGGCGGGCGTGGTGTCCAGCACCTCGTGGACCACGAACGCGGGATCGACCCGCCGCAGCCACATCTCCGGCCGCAGGGTGATCCGGTGGGCCAGCACNGGCACCGCCACCGACTTGACGTCCTCGGGGACGACGTAGTCACGGCCGGCGAGGGCGGCCCTGGCCCGGGCCAGCAGCAGCAGCGCCAGCGAGCCCCGGGGCGAGGCACCGACCAGCACCGAGGCGTGCTCCCGGGTGGCCGCGGCCAGCGCGACGATGTACCGGCCGATGGAGTCCTCGACCACCACGTGCTCCACGGCCGCCTGCATGGCCCGGAGCGTGCCGGCGTCGACCACCGGCGCGAGCTCCGTCTCCTCCTGGCGGCGCGCCATCCGGCGACGCAGCACGTCCCACTCCTCGTCCTGGGTGGGATAGCCGAACGAGACCCGCAGCAGGAACCGGTCGAGCTGTGCCTCCGGCAGCGGGTACGTCCCCTCGTACTCGATCGGGTTGGCGGTGGCGATGACGTGGAACGGCGGGTCGAGCCGGTAGGTGACCCCCTCCACCGAGACCTGCTTCTCCTGCATCGCCTCCAGGAGCGCGGCCTGGGTCTTCGGCGGCGTCCGGTTGATCTCGTCGGCGAGCAGCAGGTTGGTGAAGATCGGCCCGGCCCGGAAGGTGAAGTCGGCACGGCGCTGGTCGTAGAGGAACGAGCCGGTGACGTCGGCGGGGAGCAGGTCCGGGGTGAACTGCAACCGACGGAAGCCCAGGCCGAGCGCCTGGGCGAAGGAGCGGGCGGTCAGCGTCTTGCCGAGCCCGGGGAGGTCCTCCAGCAGTACGTGCCCGCCGGCCAGAATCCCGGCCAGCACCAGTTCCAGGGGCTCCCGCTTACCCACCACCACCGTCTCGACCCGGTCGAGCACGGTCTGGGCCAGCCGTCCGACGTCCGCGACGGTGACCGGGTGCGCGTCCTTCATACCTTCTCCAGTTGGGCGACGATCGCCGCGAGCTGCCGCGGCGACGGGGTTCGCCGGGGCGGCGTGTCCAGAAGCGTCCACAGCGGCTCGCCGAGCAGCGCCCGGGCCCGCTCCGGATCGGTGGCCCGGGTGATCCCGTGACGCTGCCTCAGCAGTTCGTCGGCGAGTTCACCGAGCATCGGCACCACCCGCCGGGCGAACCGGTCCCGCTCCCCGTGCGCCCAGGCGAGCCGCCTCTCCCAGCGGCCGACCACGCTGCCGAGGGCGTCCTGGGCGGCCCAGTTGTAGCTGCCGTCCTCCTCACCCCGGGCAGGGTCCCGCCGGGCCCGGGACCGGCCGGGCGGTTCCGGGGCGAGCGCCGAGGTGATCCGGCGCAGCAGCAGCAGGGCGAGGACGGCGGCGAACACCGCGGCCGGGGAGAACGCGACGCCGACCATCCGAAGTGCCGCCAGCAGTGCGCCGGTCAACACCGCGGCGACCAGGACGCTGCGCAGCGTGGTCCGGACCGGACCGGGGCGCCGTCGGGCGACGGGNGGCGGTTCCTCCTCGTGCCGGAGCAGGTCGTCGATGCTCGTGATGGCTCCGCTCACCCGGCAGCCTCCACCGTGGTCAGTTCGGNGCGCAGCCGCCGCAGGGCGGAGCGGGCCTGGGCGCGCATCCGTTCGTCCACCGTGTGGGTGGCGTACCGGGCCTCCCGGTAGACCTCGGCGAACGCCGCCAGTACGCCGGCGCTGACCGGCCGACCGGTGCGCAGCAGCCGGGTCACCAGGTCGGTCGGGGTGTCCCCGGGCCGCCGGTCGATCCCGGCCGCCTCCGCGGTCTGCTCCAGCCGTACCCAGCAGGCGATCACGGCCCGGCGCGGGTCGGCGTCGGTGTCGGAGAGCTCGACCAGGCCGGCGTCGAGCGCGGCGACCACCTCCTCGGCGGTCTGCGCGGCGCCGCGGCGCGGCCCGGCCCGCCGTCCCCGCCGCGCCACGGTGTCACGGCGACGCAACAGGTCCCGGGTGAGCGTCCAGAGCAGCGCCCCGACCACGGCCGCGACCGCGGCGGCGCCGAGCACGACACCGACGGTCGACAGCCAGGCCGGCAGGTGGCCGGAGGTGGACGTGGCGGGCGAACCGGCGGTGAACGACTCGATCGGTGCCGGCGCACGCAGCGTCGGCACGATGTCGGCGGGCGGCTCGACCCGTGCGAAGCCGGGCGAGGAGTGGGCGGCGGCGAACGCGGCCAACGCCAGCAGGGCGGCGGTCACGGCGGGCGGCCAGGCGGCGCGGAACAGGTGCCGGGTCTGGCCGGGCGGAGCCGGACGGTCGTCGGGACGGGCACGCCCCGAGCGCCCGTCGGTCATCGCACCGCCCCCTGTGTCGCCTAGCGGGAGTCGTCCAGCCCGGCCAGGCGCCGGGCCCGGGCGAACACCTCGTCCAGCATCGCGGGTGTGAGCCGTCCGGTAAAGGTGTTCTGCTGGCTNACGTGGTAACAGCCGAGAACGTGTGGTACGGCTCCGCCGGACCAGTGTGCCNCATGGCCGAAGGCGGGTCGCGGGGTGGGCGGGCGGACGCCGTACACCTGGCGGAGGACCGGCCACCACGCGGCCCAGGCGAAGGCGCCGAGCGCGACCACGACACGCAGGGTGGGTTTGATCAGCTCGATCTCCCGGTGCAGCCACGGGGCGCAGGTGTCCCGTTCGGCCGGGGTGGGTTTGTTGCCCGGTGGAGCACAGCGGACCGCCGCGGCGATCCGGGTGTGCCGCAGGACGAGTCCGTCGCCGACGGCGACGCTGGTCGGCTGGTTGGCCAGGCCGGCCCGGTGCAGCGCGGCGAAGAGGACGTCGCCGGACCGGTCCCCCGTGAAGATCCGGCCGGTCCGGTTGCCGCCGTGCGCCGCCGGGGCCAGACCGATGATCGCGATCCGGGCGTCGGCGGCGCCGAAGCCGGGCACCGGCCGGCCCCAGTACTCCTGGTCCCGGAAGGCGGCCCGGCGGACCGCCGCCACCTCCTCACGCCAGGCGACGAGCCGGGGGCAGGCGAAGCACCCNGCGACGGCGGCGTCCAACCCGGCCAGGTCGGCCGCCTGCCGGGCACGGGCGGCGACGTCGGTGGCGGTACGCGGTTCAGCCAAGCCGGTTCCGGAAGAAGTCGAGGGNACGGGCCCAGGAGCTGGCCGCGGCCGGTTGGTCGAACACCTCGGGACGGTCGTCGTTGAAGAACGCGTGCGAGGTGCCGGGGTAGTCCTGCAGGATGCACTCCCCGCCGGCGGCCTCGATCGCCCGACGCGCGGCCTGCACCCCCTCGGCGGCGGAGGAGCCGTCCTCCTCGGCGCAGTGGATCAGCGCCGCCTTGCCGGCGTAGTCGGCCCAGTCCGGACGCATCCGCTCCCACGGCAGGACGGGGTAGAAGCCGACGGTGGCCACGATCCGCTCGGAGAACATGGCCGACCACAGCGCCAGGCTGCCCCCGGCGCAGAAGCCGACGGCACCCACCCTGCCGGTCACCTCCGGCCGCTCGGCCAGGTAGTCGGCGGCTTCGGCGATGTCCCGGGCGGCCTGGTCCATGGCCAGTCCCATGATGAGTCGGCCGGCGTGGTCGGGCTCGGTGGCGGGGACGCCACGGTAGAGGTCCGGGACGAGCGCGACGAAGCCGGCGGCGGCGAACCGGTCGGCGACCGAGGTGATGTGCGGCACCAACCCCCACCACTCCTGGATGACGACGACGGCCTGGTTGGCCCCACCGGAGTCGGGCACGGCGAGGTAGCCCTGACTGTTTCCCCCGTCACTGCGGTAACTCACCATCTCGCCCATCGGTGGTCCTCCTGCCGGTCAGACATCGTTGGCTGGTCGCACGGTTTCCGACCAACGGCGCTGGTCGGGATCTTGCGTGCCGCAGGTGTTGGGGTAGCCTGCCACGCTCGACCCGCCCGGCGGAAGGCACCGCGNGAGTGGCGTTCACCTCCTGTTTCACCGGTGTTGACCGGTGTGCCGCCGCCCGCNGCGGCACACCCGGTCAGGNGGTGGGAGTCGGGCTCGGCGTGTCGGTCGTCGGGGCGGCCTCCGGCGATCCTGCCGGGACCGGGCTGGGTGTGGACGCCGAGGGCCCGGCCGACGTCGAGGGCTCGGTCGACGCCGGGGCCGAGGGCGAGACCGGGACCAGCGGGACATCGGTGGGGGCGGGTTGCACGGTCGGGCGCNCCCGGAACGGGGCCCCCTGCGGGCAGTACGGATACGGCAGCTGGGTCAGGTCGCTGGTGTACGGGTCGTAGTCGTACTCGCCGCCCGGCGCGATCCGCTGCCGTGCCTCCGGACACCAGGGCTCGCCGAGCCGGATCGGCTGGCCGTTCTGGTCGAACAGCCGCACACCCTCCAGCAGGCGGCCCTCGCTGTCGTAGACGTAGACGTCCCGGACCCCGGAGTACTGGTCGGTGTAGACCTCCTGGAACTGGGGGTAGTGGTAGGACATCTGCGTGTAGTTCACCAGGCCGATCAGGCCGAAGCCGACCAGCAGCACGGTGGCGGCGTTCAGGAGCCACCGGGGCCGCCGGCCGAGCCGGTCGGACCGCCGGCCGAGCCAGATCGAGGCGGGGATGGTCACCGCCAGCAGCAGCAGGGCGGCCAGGGTGCTGTCCCCGAGCCGGGGCAGCAGGCCGTGGGATGTTCCGGAGGTGAACACGCTGACCAGCATCGCGACCAGGTAGCCGCGCAGGACCCACCAGGCGGGGCGAAGCAACCGGAGGTAGTCGCTGAGCCGGTCGTAGCCGAGGAACCGNCCGAGCCGGCGGTCGANCGCGTCCAGCCGTTCCCGGCCGATCCGCAGCGCCGCGCCCACCCGCTGGTCGAGATTCACGGCGGCGGGCGGTGGTGCGAGCCCGGCCGCCGCGCGCAGCTCCANCGCGTACGTCTCGGGCGGTCCGAGCCGTTCGACCAACGACCCGCCTCCCTCGGCGGCGACCTCGGCGAGGTGCTCGGAGAGGTCCTCCAGCANCTCGTCCCGGACCCCNGCCGGCAGGTCCGCCAGTGTGGTCCGGACCCGGGCGACGTACCGGGCGACCTCCTGCTCCGGCACGGTCACCACCTCCTCGCTCCGCTCGGTCATGCCGCCACCCCCTCGTCGTCGAGCAGTCGATCCATTGTGGCGGCGAACGACCGCCACATCCTGCCGGAGCGGGCGAAGCCGTTCCCGGCCGGCGGCGTTGAGTGAGTAGTACTTGCGGTGCGGGCCCGACTCGCTGGGGACCACGTACGTCGTCAGCAGCCCGGCCTGGAAGAGCCGGCGCAGGGTTCCGTAGACGGAGGCGTCTCCGACCTCATCGAGCCCAGCGGCGCGGAGCCGGCGCATGATGTCGTAGCCGTAGCCGTCCTCGTTTCTCAGCACGGCCAGGACCGCGAGATCCAGCACGCCTTTGAGCAACTGGGTCGTGTCCACAGCCGGAATACTACTGTGCAATGCGAAGTACCTCAACGCGGGGATACCGAGGCGCGACGTCGCCCCGGCACCGTACCCGAGAGGAGTCGACCC